>MLJW01000556.1_pt1 | contig 14393 bp, 18 predicted proteins | sample 888231 | NCBI WGS metagenome assembly MLJW01 (sample SAMN05788063, study PRJNA343431) | mine drainage metagenome | isolation source: sample collected from the inflow into an acid mine drainage treatment plant... | place: Germany: Lusatia, lignite mining district
ATCTAGAACTGGCCTATGATTTTACACAGAGTCCAGTCATGCTCTACCCAGAGTCTGCCGCGAATCCACCTCAAATCCACCTCAAATCCACCTCAAATCTATAACAAATCTATAACAAATCTATAACAAATCTATAACACTATTTCTGCAATAGCAGAGGACAGGATGCCAGTTAGGTGCCTGCCGGCACTAACTAGACCTGTGACCGCTAGTTCGCTTCGCGCTCTTCGCAATCACTCAGGGCTTCGCCCCGAGACCCATGATCAGCACACATGACGTGCTATTTTTTCGTTTAGTGGGCTACCCCCACCTCTTACTTTGAAATACGTCGCATTGCGGCAACAGCTTCCTCAATTACAGGCGCCCATTTTTCCGTAGGTGGCATATGCCCCGTTGCAACAACAGCTGCATGCAAATTCTTTAATTCTCCAGTTAATGCAAGTAATTCCATAATTATTTGAGTTTCGTATCGAACATCTGCTTTTCGGCCGAGGGCAGTTCTGCGCATGAAATCGGCAACGGATAAATTTCGGATCATTGCAGAATGTCGAATGGTCTCGGCTTCGGCTTTGGTCAAATGTATTCGATAACTCACGGAACGAAGTTCTTCATCAGATTTCTTTGTAAATAATTTCGTCATGTACTAACTCCTTTTCTCAATTCAAGGCCAATAGATCCGTCCAATGGGCGAATCTATTGGATAGGACAGCGGCGTTAAAATCCAATTCTTAGCCGGCCTGTTGGCTTTGGTAAAAGAAGGGTTGCAACGTCCTCTCCTGCTCGCATCGCAAGAGTGAACGCCTCACGGACAAGCCTGGTTGTTTTCCGCAGGTCAATATCAACACGCTCGGCAAGCGCTTCACTGCTGGACTTATCCAGGGTGATTTTCTTCTTGGTCATTTTCCGCAACTGATCTGCTTCATGTTTCATGATGCGCAGGCGTTGTTCTGGCTCAGGGCGTGGAACGTCAAACACCTCAACCCTAGACAGCAAGGGCGCGGGCACGCCTTCCAGTGAGTTCGCAGTGAGCACAAAGATGATGCGACTGGCGTCGATTTGCATTTCAAAGAATTCGTCTTTGAAGCTCCGGGCAGTTTTTGTCTCAAACAGATCTAATAGCACCGGCAATACCGGAAAACGCCCATCCTCGATCTTGTCCACCTCGTCGATGACCAAAACAGGCGTGGCTGATTTCCCCTCGGCCAGCAATGTAAAAATCGTACCAGGACGAGCACCTGTCCAACTTAAATGTGAGCCTGTCAGAACGAACCCGCCTTGCGTGCCACCCGCGGTGATTTTGTCGGAATGAACGCCTAATGCGTCAGCCAACGCCATTGCCAGGTAGGTTTTGCCAATGCCAGAATCACCTAGCAACAAGATCGGCGTGACTCTGAATTCCTCGGGCGGCATGGCTGCGGCAAGGGTTAAGTCCATTTGCAAGCGTGAAATTGGGTCAACCAGGTTCTCAAATTGAGCCTTGAAGGCTTCAAGCCTTGGGATAGCTTTACTTGGATTGGGAACAAGCCGAAACCCTTCATCGATCTCCGCTTCATCAAGCATCTGCTCTCCTCCACCTCGCCTATCTGCAGGGGCATTCAAAACTGCCGCTCTCGCCTTGGAAATTGCAGCCTGATCAAAGATACGGATGCTCGCACGCACCTTCGACTTTTTCTTCCCCGCCTTGCACGAGAGCGCCGATTTCCAGTGATTGCTGCAACGCATCAATAGAACTTCCGCCACATCGTCTGACAGACTTTCGAGCTTCCTACGCAGGTCAGCAGCCCACTCTGCCGCTTGAGGCTGTTGGAATGCTCTGTTGTCATTAATTTTGTAGTTGATGAACCAATGAATCAGCTGTTTTTTGTTATCCCAACCTGGATGGTCAATGAACTCTGCAACACTTTTAAGCGATCGTTCGCTGTCTTTGTCTTTGTTATAAACAACATCAAGAATCACAGCTACAAGAAATGTCTGTGAGAAATGATGGCTGGCAGTGTTCTTTAGTGGTGGAACGCGCTTGGTGATCTCAATTGCCAGGTCTTGAGCATCCGTAAGATCAAAGTTTGTATTGACGCGGATTCTGGACAATTCGTTAAACGTGCCGTCGGCATTCTGGGCTGGTACGCACGCAACTATGTCGGCTAATTTTGTGGCCGTTTTTCCAGCTTCTTCCGCCCTGATTTTCTCTTCTTCTGCCAGTTCGGCGGCTTTTTGATCTTCGACCAAAGCTTTTGAAACGGCTTCTGGCAAAAGAAGCAGTGGGCCGTTGTATGTGATTTCAGCAAGGGTGTAACCCTGCTGATAACCAGCCAAAACAGCCGGCGTGTTATTATTTCTAGTAACCATGATGAGTCTCCGCAAAAGAACTATTGTGGCCAAGGCATGCCTGGTGGTGAGACACCGGGTATGCCTGCTTCTTACACGTATTTAATCAGGCAGGCTGCCTCCAACTTCCTGATCTCTCCGGTTACAAAACATAGGGCACCCGAACGCCAGCTTCATCTGCCGGGATGTCCTTGGTGTTTCTTGTAACCAATACGCACTGGTGAACCTGCGCTGTTGCCCAGATGATCGCGTCTGGGAGCTTCATGGGTTTTATTGCTTGAATCTCAACGGACAGTTTTGCTACCTCGGCGTCCACCGGCAATAGATCGAAACTGGCCAGAAATGCCTCCGTTCCTGCCCTGGTTTGTGGTGTTGCCATGCTCATTACTTCCATCCAGGTATATACGCTAATCGATCGCTGCTTATACCGATCAAGCTCATCATTAGCCTGCGTCACCCCGCTCAAATAATCGATCAGGATATTGGTATCAAACAACAGCTTCACCATTACGAACGCATCCGTTCCTGGCAAACTAAGCCATCTTCAGCATTGTTGCGCCACAGCCCGAAGGCGTGAGGCGCAATATGATTCGTTTCGATGAAGACCTCGATGGCACGGCGCACTGCTTCAGCTCGTGACATATTTTTTGCATTGCAAATGACCGCAAGTTCGTCAAGCTGCTTATCAGGTATATCAACTAGTACTCGCATTTTTTCACCTATTAACTAAATCATGATATACACATCATATATCTATCTTGCCGCAAGTACAACAAAAAACTCATGCTTGGCTAACTAACCTATGACAATCGTAGCTGCTCCGTGCAGTACAGGCCTCGTAAGCGCCCCAATCCCCCCACATTCCATAGCTAACTGAAATAACAGATTATCTCGTGAAGCAGTTTTCGAGGGATATCTAATAGCCATAAATGAAACAGATGCAGCTACGTTGCGTATTCCAGACCAAACTGGACAGCCAGTCCACGGCAAACTGGACAGTGATTCCAGAGCAAACTGGACAGTGATTCCAGCGTAACCTGGACAGTAAAAATAGTAACGTAGCGCGCGGGATAACCGTGGCACCCTCGAAGATTTTTCTTCGGAGACCACATGGCGAACAACAGGTTATCCATGCGCAAAATTACAGAAGCACTGCGGCTACATTTCGAGCACGACCGAACCAATCGAGAAATTGCCCTGGCCATCGGCACCTCGCCGACCACCGTCGGGGAATATCTGCGACGGGCTCGTGTGGCGGGCATTGGCTATCCTTTGCCAGACGGACTGAATGACGCCGCCATTGAGTCCCGCCTCTTCCCGCCGGTAATATCGGCGGAGGTCATCCGTCTGGAGCCTGACTGGGCATGGGTGCATCGCGAGATGCGCAAGAAGAGCGTCACGCTCGACTTGCTGTGGCAGGAATACAAGGCAGGTCACCCGGATGGTTATCTCTACAGCTGGTTCTGCGATCATTACCGGCAATGGGCCGGCAAGCTGCCGGTCAGCATGCGGCAGACGCACACCCCCGGCGAGAAGCTATTCGTTGACTATGCTGGCCAAACGCTGCCGATCATTGATGGCACCACTGGTGAAATTCGCCAGGCACAACTGTTCGTGGCCGTCCTCGGCGCATCCAACTACACCTATGCCGAGGCGACCTGGACACAGAAGCTGCCGGACTGGATCGGCTCCCATGTCCGCACCTTCGAGTTCCTTGGCGGCGTCACCGCGATTCTTGTTCCAGACAACCTCAAGTCCGGCGTCAAACATGCCTCCTACTATGACCCAGAGCTCAATCCGACCTATCAGGACTTCGCCCGGCATTACGGCGTAGCGGTGCTGCCGGCACGCCCATACAAGCCCAAGGATAAGGCCAAGGTCGAAGGCGGCGTGCTGATTGTGGAACGGTGGATACTGGCGCGGTTGCGCAATCAGCGTTTCTTCAGTTTGGCGGAAGCCAACCGTGCCATCGTCGAGTTGCTGGAGTCTCTGAATCAACGGCCCTTCAAGAAACTGCCGGGTTGCCGCCACAGTGCCTTTCTTGAGATGGATCTCCCTGTGCTCAAGCCCCTCCCGCAATGGCGCTATGAATACGCTGAATGGAAGACCGTGCGTGTCGGCATCGATTACCACGTCGAAGGCGATAAGCACTATTACTCGGTGCCTTACCGCCTTGCTCGCCTGCAATTGGAGCTGCGCATGACCGTTACCACGGTGGAAGTGTTTCATCGAGGCCAGCGCATCGCCGCACACGTGCGCAGTCCGATCAAAAATCACCACACCACGCTGGATGCGCACATGCCTCCGGAACACCAAGCCGTTGCCGGCTGGGATGGCCCGCGCTTGCTCGACTGGGCGCAGAAGATTGGTAAATCCACTGAATCCGCAGTGCGAGTCATGCTGGGGGCGCGCAAGCATCCACAACAAAGCTACCGCGCCTGCCTTGGCGTACTGCGACTGGCCAAAGGATTTGGCAATGACCGCTTGAATGCGGCGTGTGCTCGGGCTCTGAAACTGAACGCGGCAGGCTATCGCAGTATTCACTCGATCCTCAAGAACGGCCTGGATCGGCAACGGCCAGCGACAACTATCCAGGCATCTCTGCCACTGGATCACGCCAATGTGCGTGGCCCGAACTATTACCATTAACCACCACAGGAGAACCACCCATGCTCAATCATCCAACACATGACCAGCTCCAGCAACTACGCCTGTTCGGCATGGCTCGTGCCTTCGCCGAACAGCAGGCCATTCCCGACATTACGCATCTGGCATTCGAGGAACGCCTCGGCCTTCTGGTTGAACGCGAAGTCACTGAACGTGATTCCAGGCTAACCGCTAGCCGGCTGCAGCGTGCAAAGCTCAAACAGGCAGCCATTGCCGAGGATGTGGATTACCGCGCAGCACGTAGCCTGGATCGCGCCTTATTCAATCGGCTATTGACCGGCACGTGGGTGGCAGAACACCAGAATGTGCTGATCACCGGCCCCACCGGCGTCGGCAAGACCTGGCTGGCCTGCGCCTTGGCAAATCAGGCTTGCCGACAGGGCAAGTCGGTGCTCTACCAGCGGGTACCGCGCTTGTTTGAGGACGTGGCGATTGCCCATGGCGACGGGCGTTACGGCAAGCTGATGGCGCAACTCGCCAAGACCGATGTGCTGCTATTGGACGACTGGGGATTGGCGTTGCTGACCGATTCTGCGCGACGGGACCTATTGGAAATCTTAGACGACCGGCATGGCCACCGCTCAACCATCGTTACCAGCCAATTGCCGGTGGCAAACTGGCATGAATCCATCGGTGACCCCACCTTGGCAGATGCCATTCTGGATCGCCTGGTTCACAACGCGCACCAACTAATTCTGACCGGAGAATCCATGAGAAAACACAAAAATAGTTTGACCAAAAAACAGGTTTCAGAGTAAAACTAAAACCCCCGCGTCGCTACGCTCCGACTGTCCAGTTTGCCGTGGAATGGGTGTCCAGTTTGCGTGGAATACGCACTCTTTATTCCCAAACTCCGGGATAAGTCGCTTATCAAGGATCTGCCGGACCGTGGTTTTATAGGTTCGTCTCCAGCCAATTGAGAGTTCGTTGAACCACTGGTTGGCGAATACGCTGAACAACGGAGTGCTCTGCATTGGCATGGATTGAAAACCTTGCGTTGCCACCTGCGGCTGATACGTGACTCCAGCGGGCCGACTTTCAAACTTATCCGCGAATTTGCTTTGCGGAAACTGTCTGCGGTAGCTGAAGGTGCCGGAGGCAATGTCCTCCTCGATCTTTTTTAGCACCTTCTCCATCTTTTGGCGGTTGGCTCTGGTGTCTTCGAGTGATGTGTATTCGCGGCAGCGGATACCCTTATATCTGAAGTCCCAGAAGAGCTTCCCATTTATTTCCCGAATACTAGCCATTGCAGATACCCCCATTGGCCATTGGGATACCAAACGCATTGGAACTGGCGTGGCTTATGTCGCGTTCAATCGCTTCCCATATGAAGAGAATCTTGCGGCGTCCAAATGGACGGATGTAATGCACGCCTTCCAGCAAGACGCTGTCCTTGAGTTGATTTCGTATAGTCCGGGCATCGTATTGGATGCGTTTTGAAAGTTGCTCGGTGGTTAGAAAAGTGCTGCTCATGATAGACTCCTATATTGAACAAAGATTAATCAGACGCGCATATTTATTCGCGACTGATGCAATATAGTAGCATACTTTTTGTATCGAGCGCAACTATTTTGTTACATTGGATACTATTTTGAGAGTTTATTATGATTAGATTTAAGATTCAGGAGCTGATTGCGGAGAAGCAGTTTAGTGATGGGAAGCGAGTAACTCTGATTGAGATAGCGCAAAAGACTGGGATAAACCGGATGACGCTTTCAAGAATGATTAATCATCGGGGCTACAGTACTGTGACTGATAACCTGGACAAGCTCTGTGAGTTTTTTGATTGCAAGCTTGAAGATATTGCAGAGTACGTTCCGGACAAGAATTGCGAGCCGAAGTAAGGCGAGGGCCAGAGGCCCATAGGTCATAATCAAGTAGAGAAATGAATGGATGAAAAATATTGGGCCAGAAATGGGCCAGATGTGGGCCATGGCCCAAAATGAAAACGGCCCCCATCGCTGGGAGCCGCTTATTTATTGGTGGTGATGGGGGGACTTGAACCCTCGACCTACGGATTATGAATCCGTCGCTCTAACCAGCTGAGCTACATCACCAGTGATCTTGTGTTCTACCTTCGGTTGCTTTCTTGGCTTGTCTCGAATTGCCTGGAACCGCTTTATTGCCTTGTGTGGGCGGATACTACACCCTGGTGCGCAGTTTCAGGATTCCTGGTTCGGGTTGACCAAATCAAGCCCTAAATTATAGCATTCAGAGAAAATCCTAAGCAAGAAGCTTTGGGATATGAGTTGTCTTATTGTTGACCGTTCATGGCGTGCTTGGGACGTCATGAACGGATGCCGAAGCCATGGGTGAATCATCGGCTTGTCGAGAATAACAAATGTCCATTCTTGTCGCCGGCCTGGATCCGGAATTGAAAAGCCCGATTCGGACTTGTCCGAATCGGGCTTTTCATCGATGACTGCCCTGCGTGCGCTGCCTTTGACAGCGGTTATGCTGTGGGTCGTATCAGGCTTTGGTGTTGATGATCGAGCCCAGGGTTGACGTGGGTGCCTTTGCAGCCTGGGTCTGCGTTGTCTTGTCCACTTGGCCCGCCTTGGTGCCGTCGCTATCGCCGTCGGCATCCTTGCGGGTTTTTACCGGCTGAGCAGTGGCCTGCTGGGGAATCTGCTGAATGCTTGCTGATACGCTGTTGATCGCCATCTTGTGCTCCTGGTTGAAATTGTTAAGCTTTCTGATTGAGTAGGACGCCGCGTTTCATATCCTGGCTGATGGCCGCGGATATGGCGAGCGTCACTTCTGACGGGTATTGGCTAATGACTTCGCCGGTGCTGGTGTCTACCATCTGAACCACATCTGCCTTGGTGTTGCGATCAATGCTGAATTGCATGCTGGTTTCGTTCTGCTTGAGCGACTTGTTGATGGTATCAACCGCGTTCTGCAGGCTTGCAGCGCTAGGCTTTGCATCCGCAGGCGATTTTTGTTCTGCCACCGCCCGAGAAGCTCCAGCATTCGAGGCCGGAACGGCAACAGCTGTCCCGCCTGCGGTTCCTCCCGACGGCATTGAGCTACTGACTGAATTTTGAATATCCATGGTCCGTAAGTCTCGCTAGACCCGCTCCGAACAATCCGGATTGGGTTTTTCAATTAAGTTATCTGTCCGATCGGAGCCCAAGTACGCTCCTTCACATCCCCGTTATCGTCATGTGCTGGATAAACTTTAGGATTTAAGTGAAATTATTTTTCAGGGCGGAATGAGGTGATCCTGTCCCCCGTACCGCATGGGTGCGGTATGGGCTAGCGGTGGCCTTCCTTGGCCATGTTGATCGAGTATTTGGGAATCTCGACCACCAGGTCGGCATTCCCGACGATGGCCTGGCAGGACAGGCGGGAATAAGGCTCCAGTCCCCAGGCCTTGTCCAGCAGGTCTTCTTCCTTTTCTTCGGGGGCTGCCAGGGATTGGTAACCTTCGCGCACGATGACGTGGCAAGTAGTGCAGGCGCATGCCTTTTCGCAGGCGTGATCAATGTCGATGTCGTGTTCGAGCAGGCTGTCGCAGATGGAGACGCCGGGCGTGGCCTCGATGGCGGCACCTTGCGGACATAGTTCGATATGGGGCAGAACGATGATTTGTGGCATCTTATACTTTCAGTTCGTCCAACGTGTGGCCGGTCAGGGCTTGCCTGACCGAGGCATCCATGCGCCGCGCGGCGAAAAATTCGGAGGCCTGATTGAGCGCTTCGAGTTCCATGGTAATGGCGCGGGCGTCCGTGCCTGCTGCCGTGTTGCGCAGCGCGGCCATGCGGTGTTCCAGCAACTGGCGTTCCTCGGCGCTGAGCAGCGTGGCGCCGTCCTGTTCCAGTGCGGCGGAAATGGCTACCAGCAGGCGATCGGCCTCCACCCGGGCTTCCGCCAGGGCGCGCGATTGCTTGTCGTTCTGCGCGTGGGAAAATCCGGCCTGCAGCATGTCGGCAATATCGTTGTCGCTGAGGCCGTAGGAGGGTTTCACCACGATATGGGCTTCGACGCCGCTGGCCTGCTCGCGCGCCGAAACCGAAAGCAGGCCGTCGGCATCCACCTGGAAGGTGACGCGGATGCGTGCCGCACCGGCGGCCATGGGCGGGATGCCGCGCAACTCGAAGCGTGCCAGCGAACGGCAGTCGGAGATCAGTTCGCGTTCTCCCTGCACCACGTGGAGGCTCATGGCGGTCTGGCCGTCCTTGAAGGTGGTGAAGTCCTGCGCCCGCGCCACGGGAATGGTGGCGTTGCGCGGGATGATCTTTTCCGTCAGCCCGCCCATGGTTTCGAGGCCCAGCGAGAGCGGAATCACGTCGAGCAACAGTAGCTCGTTGTCGCTCTTGTTGCCGGCCAGTACATTGGCCTGGATGGCGGCGCCAAGGGCGACGACCTTGTCCGGGTCGAGATTGTTGAGCGGTTCTTGGCCGAAGAATTCGGCGACGGCATGCTGGATTTGCGGCATGCGGGTGGCGCCACCCACCATGACCACGCCTTGTATGTCCGTGATGCCGATTCTGGCATCACGCAACGCTTTGCGGGTGGGGGAGAGGGTTTTGGCAACCAGGTGCTGGGTCAGTTCGGTGAATACATGGTCGGGTAGCGTCAGATCGACCAGTTCGCCGCCGGCTAGCAGGCAGGTGATGTGCGCCTCCGCGTGGTCGGTCAGCTGTTCCTTGGCTTCGCGCGCGCGCGTCAGGAGCAGCCGCGTGTCTTCCGGCCCGATCGGGGGCAGCTTGGCCTGTTCAAGGATCCAGCAGAAGATGCGACGGTCGAAGTCGTCTCCACCCAGGGTCGAGTCGCCGTTGGTTGCCAATACCTCGAACACTCCCTTGGACAGGCGCAGGATGGAAATATCGAATGTTCCGCCCCCCAGGTCATAGATGACGAAGACGCCTTCCGAGCCGTTGTCCAGGCCGTAGGCAACGGCTGCTGCGGTGGGCTCGTTCAGCAGGCGCAGGACATTCAGGCCCGCCAGCTGCGCGGCATTCTTGGTTGCCTGGCGCTGGGCATCGTCAAAGTAGGCGGGGACGGTGATGACCGCGCCGACGAGCTCGCCGCCAAGTGATTTTTCTGCGCGCAATTTCAGCGACTTGAGAATCTCGGTGGAGATTTCCACCGGGCTTTTGGCCCCGGCCACGGTGCTGAGCTGGAGCATGCCGGGAGTATCGACAAAGCGGTAAGGATAATGGCCGAGATCCGGAATGTCATGCACGCCGCGCCCCATGAAGCGTTTGGCGGAGATGATGGTGTTCTGCGGGTCGTGGCTTTGCTGCGCCTGGGCCGCATAGCCGACTTCGGTGCTGCCATCCGCCAGAAAATGCACCACGGATGGAAGCAGGGCCCGGCCTTCATCGTCGTGCAGCACCACGCTCATGCCGCTGCGCACCGTTGCGACCAGCGAGTTGGTGGTGCCAAGGTCGATGCCGACCGCCAGTCGGTGCTGGTGCGGGGCGGCGCTCTGGCCGGGTTCTGAAATTTGGAGTAGCGCCATTTAAGCCTTTAGTTTCGAACCACGGAGCCCGGGGCTCCTGTGGCAGAAGTGTGTTTCATTCGTCCAGTGCGTCGATCGCACGTTCTATTTCGTCGCGCACTTTATCAAGAAAGCGCAGCTTGCGCACGGATTGTGCGGCGTGGGCGTAATCGCGATGCTGATCGATGCTCTCGTGCAGTTCGGTTTCGAGCGCGGTTGCCGTGCGCAGCAACTCATGCTGCAATTCGTCCAATGCGTCGATGTCGCGCGCCGCAGAACCTTCCTCAATGGTTTCACGCCATTCCATCTGCTGCATCAGAAATCCTGCAGGCATGGCGGTATTGGTTTCTTCCTGTGTATCGACGCCATTCATCTGCAGCAGGTAGCGCGCACGCGCTACGGGAGACTTCAGTGTCTGATAGGCCTCATTGACGCGGGTTGCCAGTTGCAGGGAATGCCGTCGTTCGGCTGGGGCGGCGGCGGCAAAGCGATCGGGATGGACTTCGGCTTGCAGGCTGCGGTAGTTCTGGTCCAGCTGTGCCAGGTCAATGGCAAAGCTGACCGGGAGCGAGAACAATTCGAAGAAGTTTTTGTTGAGCATGCAGATTGGCTTTCAGCAATCAGCGGCCAGCCGAAACGGCGGTCGGCCGAGCACCGGAAGCTTTTTTATACCGTAAAACTCTCGCCGCAGCCGCATTCGTCCTTGACGTTGGGGTTGTTGAACTTGAAGCCCTCGTTCAGGCCTTCCTTGGTGTAGTCCAGTTCCGTACCGTCGAGATAAGCCAGGCTTTTGGGGTCGATCAGCACCTTGACGCCATGGCTTTCAAACGTCAGGTCTTCCGGCAGGATTTCATCGGAGAATTCCAGCGTGTAAGCCATGCCGGAGCATCCCGTGGTCTTGACGCCCAGGCGCAGGCCTACGCCCTTGCCGCGGTTGGCGAGAAATTTCTCCACGCGCACTGCCGCGCTTTCGGTGAGGGTGATTGCCATTGTTACTCCTTGCAAATGGCAGTGCAGGCCGCAGCTTCAGCTGTTTGCGCCTGTTTGCTGCGCAAGTCGGCAATCGCCGCCTTGATGGCGTCTTCCGCCAGCACCGAACAGTGGATCTTGACCGGCGGCAGAGCCAGTTCTTCAGCGATGTCAGAGTTCTTGATCGTCATGGCTTCGTCCAGCGACTTGCCCTTGAGCCATTCGGTGACCAGCGATGAGGACGCGATGGCCGAACCGCAGCCATAGGTCTTGAATTTTGCATCCTCGATCACGCCGTTCTCGCCCATCTTGATCTGCAGCTTCATCACGTCGCCGCAGGCGGGCGCGCCGACCATGCCGGTACCGACGCTCTTGTCGTCCTTGTTGAATGAACCCACGTTGCGCGGGTTCTCGTAGTGGTCCAGTACTTTTTCGCTATATGCCATTTGATGCTCCTTGTCGTCGCAGTAGTTTAGACGCTAGTCGTCAGTCGTTAGTTGCAGGTTGAGGGCGTTTTAACCCGCGTCTAGCGTCTAACGACTAGCTACTGCCATTAATGTGCTGCCCACTTTACGGAATTGATGTCGATGCCGTCCTGATACATCTCCCATAGCGGGGAAAGCTCGCGCAGCTTGCCGATCTTGGCGCGGAGCAGGTCGACGGTGTAGTCGATTTCCTCTTCGGTGGTGTAGCGGCCGATGGAGAACCGGATCGAGCTGTGTGCCAGTTCGTCCGAGCGCCCCAGTGCGCGCAGCACGTAGGAGGGCTCGAGGCTGGAGGAAGTGCATGCGGAACCGGAAGACACGGCAATGTCCTTGATCGCCATGATGAGCGATTCGCCCTCGACGAAATTGAAGCTGATGTTCAGGTTGTGCGGCACGCGCTGCTTGAGGTCGCCGTTGACGTAGACTTCTTCGATTTCCGACAGGCCGGTCAGCAGTTTGTCGCGCAGGCGGCGGATGCGGGCATTTTCCAGCGCCATCTCTTCTTTGGCGATGCGGAAGGCTTCGCCCATGCCGACGATCTGGTGTGTGGGCAGAGTGCCGGAGCGGAAACCGCGCTCGTGACCGCCGCCATGCATTTGCGCTTCCAGCCGCACGCGCGGCTTGCGTCGCACATACAGCGCGCCGATGCCTTTCGGGCCATAGGTCTTGTGCGCCGAAAAACTCATCAGGTCGACCGGCAGTTTTTCCAGGTCGATGTCGACCTTGCCGGTGGCCTGTGCGGCGTCGACATGGAAAATGGTGCCGTTGGCGCGGCAGAGGTTGCCGAGTGCCGTGATGTCCTGGATGACGCCGATCTCGTTGTTGACCAGCATCACCGAGGCCAGCACGGTGTCGGGCCGCAGGGCCGCCTTGAATTTTTCCAGATCGACCAGCCCGTCGGGTTCCGGCTCGAGATAGGTGGCTTCGAAGCCCTGGCGTTCCAGCTCGCGCACGGTGTCGATCACGGCCTTGTGTTCGGTGGCGATGGTAAGAACGTGCCGGCCCTTGGATTCGGCATAGAAGTGCGCCGCCCCCTTGATGGCGAGGTTGTTCGATTCGGTGGCGCCGGAAGTCCAGACGATTTCCTTCGAATCGGCATTGACCAGGGCGGCAACCTGTTCGCGGGCGTCTTCCACGGCCTTTTCGGCGACCCAGCCAAAACTGTGGCTGCGGCTGGCCGGATTGCCGAAATGTTCGGTCAGGTACGGGATCATTTTTTCCGCCACACGCGGGTCTACCGGCGTGGTGGCGGAGTAATCCAGATATATCGGGGTTTTGACAGTCATGCTATGTTTCCTCAAACCGCTACGGCGGCCATTCGTTTCATTCGTGATAATTCATTTTGCAGCGTCAGCAGGAAATCCGCCACCTGCGCAGCGGAATTGGCCATGCCCAGGCTCACCCGTACCGCGCCGCGCGCGATTTCCGTTTCGACTCCCATGGCCATCAGCACATGGCTGGGTTCCGTGCTGTCGCTGGAGCAGGCAGAGCCGCTTGCCACGGCAAAGCCCTTGCGATCCAGCGCCATGACCAAGGTTTCGCCTTCGATGTTGGGAAAGGCAAAAAAGCTGGTGTTGTGAAGACGTTCGGCATTTTCCCCGAAGATCACGGCGCCCAGACCGGTCAATCCCTGCTCCAGTTGCGTACGCAGGCCGTTGACCATCTCGGCATGCTGTGCCAGCCCGCGCGTTGCCAGCTCGCAGGCGAGACCGAAGCCGACAATGGCGGCAATGTTCTCCGTGCCGCTGCGCAGCCCTTTTTCCTGACCGCCGCCATCCTGCAGCGGCTGGATATCCACCCGCTTGTCCAGAATCAGCGCACCGGCCCCCTGTGGACCATTGATCTTGTGCGATGACAGGCTCATGGCGTTGATGCCGAGCGCGTTGAAATCCAACGGGATCTTGCCCAGCGCCTGCACGGCGTCGGTGTGCACCAGGCTGCCGTGGCGCTTCGCCAGCTCGGCGACGGCGGCGATTTCCTGCAGCACGCCGGTCTCGTTGTTGGCGGCCATCACCGACACCAGCGCGGTTTTTTGCTGCAATGCCCGCGCTAGCTGATCCAGATCCAGCTGGCCGACGGCATTCACCCCGATTTTCGCTATTTTCCAGCCGCGCCCGAGCAAGGCTCGCGCCGGTTCGAGTACGGCCGGATGCTCGATGCCGCTGACGGCAATCTGCGAAGGTGTGTGCGTTGCGGCGATGCCCTTGATCGCCATGTTGTCGGCTTCCGTTCCTCCGCTGGTGAACGTCACCTGCGAAGGGTGAGCACCTACTGCCGCCGCGACCTGCTCCCGCGCATGCTCGACTGCCTGCCGTGCCGCGCGCCCATCGCCGTGGCGGCTGGTCGGGTTGCCCTGCTGGCTGCGCAGGTAAGGCAGCATGGCCTCAAGCACGCGTGAATCCAGCATTGTGGTGGCGTTATGGTCGAAATAGACGGATGTGCTCATGGCAGCGGGTGTCGAACCTGAAAACTCAGGCTGCGGCCGGGGGGGCTACGGG
>MLJW01000557.1_pt1 | contig 14380 bp, 10 predicted proteins | sample 888231 | NCBI WGS metagenome assembly MLJW01 (sample SAMN05788063, study PRJNA343431) | mine drainage metagenome | isolation source: sample collected from the inflow into an acid mine drainage treatment plant... | place: Germany: Lusatia, lignite mining district
CCCGCCACTGAAGGCCTTGCCTAACTGGGTGAAGAAGGCGCCGATATCGCCAGTGAATCCGAATCCATCACTCATCTTGCCCTCCGGGGGTCTAGCCACTGGTCCTGCTAACCGTAACCTTTACCACTGTGGAACTTCTTCCCGATCTTCAATCAAAGATACGCCTCGCGCGGATCACAACTTCGACCCTTGACCCAGAGGTGGTTCGCACTGCCATTGCTGATCCGGCTGGCGGTGCGATCTCGCTCTTCATCGGGGTGGTGCGAAATCATGACGAGGGTCGAACAGTCAGTGCGTTGTCATATTCAGCCCTCCCCAGTGCAGTCGAACGTCTGACGGAAATTCTCAGCGAATACGCAGCAAGAGCCGGTGTCCTAGCTGTTGGAGTCGAGCACCGAATTGGAGATCTGCAGGTGGGCGATATCGCCGTGGTCGTAGGCGTGACCTCAGCGCATCGGGACGTAGCCTTCGCGGTCTGCTCAGAATTGATTGAAGACGTGAAGTCTGAGGTTCCAATTTGGAAGAACCAGACCTTCGTCGATGGCTCGAATGTCTGGATTGGCGCGAATTGATCTAACCTTGGTCACATGTCGGCTTTCGTCTGGTTATCAATTCCAGTGGTCGCAACTGTCTTGGCGATAATCTATTTCGGCTTAGTTGGTCGCAAACGCAGGCCAGTGGATTCCAATAGTGTCGCTCACTACGAGAGATTTCAGGCTGCTATGAATCGCAAGAACGAACCCAAGAACCAACCAGAGTTGTGAGGCGTCTTCCTACCCATCGGGTTCTCTTGGTCGTGGTTCTTGCCTTCGTCCTCTTTGCGCTTCTGGTTCCGTTGCCTTATGTGATCATGTCTCCAGGGCCGGCTACGAACACACTGGGCTCGGACAACAAGATTCCTTTGATCACCATCTCTGGCCATGCGACATACCCAAGCAATGGGGAACTGGCGCTGACCACGGTCTCGGTCAGTCAACCTGAATCACAATTGCGAGCACCGCTCATTCTTGAAGCGTGGCTGCGCGGCGACACTCAGGTACTCCCTCGCGACGAGATCTATCCGCCCAATCAGAACAACTCTGATATCAACGCGCAGAACGCCGAAGAAATGAAGAGCTCGCAAGAGCACGCAACGACAGCTGCACTTCGCTATTTGGGATACACGTTGGCATCGGATGTCGTCATCCAGGCGATTGCTCAAGGCTCGCCGAGCCTAGGAATCCTTCGCGCCGGTGATGTCATCCGTGCTGTGCAGGGAATCAAGGTTCTAACCTCCGCAGATCTACGAACCCAGATGGCCACATATAAGCCAGGCGATGTCTTATCTGTTTCGGTAGACAGGTCTGGGACTCGACTTGATCTGAGTGTCAAGACCGGCAAAAGTCCCGAAGGGCATGCCCTTCTTGGGATCTTGCCGATCGATCAGTTTGTCTATCCGTTTGCGGTGACTATCCGTCTCAATGATGTCGGCGGTCCGAGCGCGGGGATGATGTTCGCTCTTGGCATTATTGAAAAACTCACTCCAGAGTCACTCACGCGAAAAAGAATGATCGCCGGCACTGGAACCATTGATGACAACGGCAACGTCGGAGCCATTGGTGGGATCGGGGACAAAATCCTCGGTGCCTATCGGCATGGAGCGCGTCTGTTTCTCGCTCCGGTGTCGAATTGTGCCGAGATTCATTCCGTCCCGGCCGGAATGCACGTCGTCGGCGTGAAGACGTTGAAAGACGCGGTTAAGGCACTTCAGTCAGTGAGTGTCTCTGCCAAAGCCTCGATTAGCTGTGGCACTAGTTCTGCGCCGTAGAGAACTGAGTCATCGAAGTCGTACCGTCTAAATCGAATCGCGCAGTGATGTGAGCCATCGCGCAACACTGCTGCGGTGATGCGCACGTCCTCACTTGGCTCATTGATCAATCGTTCCAAGACAATCGCGACGCCGACCACTTCTGATGCCCAGTTGATTCCCGCCAGGAACTCTTCGACATTCTCGTTGGTCGGGTTCTCCTCTTGGGCGATCGCAGTTAGCGCTCCAGGGTCTTTTTCGAGTGAGAGTGAGAGCGTGGCTCGCAACTCTGGATGGGCGGCCATCAGATCGGCAGCCGGAGAGAGGGCGTAAAGGCGCGGCTCTAGGTCCCAGACACCCTTGGCGTCCAGATCAAGTTCGCTAACGAGGCGTTCGAGGGAGGTCACGGCCCACATCGTAGGGCGAATTCGTGGCTGGCTCGCAGCGGCGGGTTAGGCGCAGTAGTCTGCTTTTTTGTGACCTCCCAGATGCCGCAAGACCCATTCCCACGTAACCCAATCCAGTTCCCGCGCGGCAAGCGCAGCCCGCTGGCCTACACCCTGGCCATCCTCGCCATTCTGGCTGTGGTCTTCGTCTCGGCCAGTGGCTTCTATGCGGATTTCCTCTGGTTTAAAGCCATTGGTTACACCGAGGTTTGGCGAGTGCAGTTAGTTACGCGAGGCGTGCTCTTCCTGGTCTTCGGGCTGCTATCAACGGTCATTCTCCTGTTCAACGTCTGGCTTGCGTACAGCAAGCGCCCGGTTTACGCGCCGGTTGCGATGACCAGTCTTGATCAGTACCGGACCACGGTGGATCGGCTCAAGAAAGTGATCTTCATCGGTCTTGGCTTCGTCTCCTTCTTTTTCGCCGGGTCTTCGGGCTCGGCTCTCTGGCGCACCTGGTTGCTCTGGCGAAACTCGACTCCGTTCGGCGTCAAGGATCCGCAGTTTCACCTCGATGTCTCCTTCTTTGCTTTCACACTTCCTTGGCTGCAGGCAGTTCTTGCTTGGGCGTTCTCGGTTCTTCTTTTCTCGACGATCGCAGCGGTCGCGGTTCACTACCTGTACGGCGGAATTGCGCCGCAGAACCGCGGTCAGCGCGCGTCCGTTGTCGCACGCGTTCAGATCTCCGTGCTGCTGGGTTTCTTCGTCCTGCTAAAGGCCGCCGCCTACTGGCTCGACCGCTACGCCCTAGCTCTCAAAGAAGGAAGGCTCTTCACTGGCCTTGCCTACACCGATGTGAACGCGAGCTTGCCGGCCAAGACGATCTTGGCGGCGATCGCGATCCTCTGCGCGCTGCTCTTCTTCGCCAACATCGTGCGTCGCTCGTGGACACTGCCAATCGCAGGCGTGGCCTTGCTCGCTGTCAGTGCGCTCTTGATCGACGGCATCTATCCCGCGCTGATCCAGCAGTTCCAGGTAAAGCCAAGCGAATCGTCAAAAGAAGCGCCGTACATTCAGCGCAACATTGATGCAACGCGTGTTGCCTACGGCATCAACAATGTTCAGATCATCGATTATCAGGCTGCGACGACCGCCACTGCCGGCCAGCTCCGCAATGACGCACAGACCACTGCGAGTATTCGACTGATCGACCCGAACGTTGTCTCACCAACTTTCCGAAATCTTCAGCAGATAAAGCCTTATTACTCTTTCCCAGACTCTCTCGACATCGACCGTTACAACATCAACGGCCAGGTGCGCGACATGGTTGTCGCCGTTCGCGAACTGGATCTGACCGGCAGCCCAAGTCGTAACTGGATCAATGACCACTTGGTCTACACCCACGGGTTCGGTTTTACTGCCGCCTACGGAAATGTTCGCGACGTCGATGGCAAGCCACAATTTGCTGAAGGGAACATTCCGCCAACCGGTGTGCTCGGAAACTTCCAGCCACGGGTCTATTTTGGTGAGAACTCTCCCGACTACTCCATCATTGGTGCGCCAATCTCAAGCTCGCCAGCCGAGCTTGATTACCCCGATGACGCCTCAGCGAATGGGCAGAAGAACTACACGTACACAGGCAAGGGTGGCGTCCCGATGGGCTCGCTCTTTGACAAAGCGATCTTCGCCATCAAGTACAAAGAACAACGCATTCTGCTTTCGAATCTGATCAACAAAGATTCTCGGATCCTGTTCGACCGTTCGCCAAAAGTTCGGGTGCAGAAAGTGGCCCCTTGGCTAACGCTCGATGGAGATCCATATCCGTCGATCGTCAACGGTCGGATCGTTTGGATCCTTGATGGTTACACGACCAGCGATGGATACCCGTACTCGAAGAAGACCCTCCTGAGTGCGGCCACAACTGATTCATTGACAACCGCCACGAACTCCACGCAGATCCAAAGTCCAGTGAATTACATTCGCAACTCAGTCAAGGCCACCGTGGACGCCTACGACGGAACGGTTTCGCTTTACGCCTGGGACGAGAAGGACCCAGTGCTAAAGGCTTGGAGCCGCGCCTACCCTGGGACGGTTCTGCCGAAGTCGATGATGTCAGCAGACTTGTTGGCTCACGTGCGTTACCCAGAGGATCTCTTCCGGGTTCAACGCGATGTCTTGAGTCAGTACCACGTCACCACTGCAGCTGCCTTCTACGGCGGCCAGGACTTCTGGCGGATACCTACCGACCCGTCGAGTTTCGGTGGCAACACAGCAACACAGCCTCCCTACTACCTGACGTTGAAGATGCCAGGTGCAGCCAAGGCCTCGTTCTCCCTCACGACTCCGTTCGTCCCTCGTGGTGGACGTGAGAATCTCTCGGCCTTCGCATCGGTGATCTCTGAGGCCGGACCTGACTACGGCAAGATCCAGGTTCTTCAGGTTCCACGGAGCACCAACATTGCCGGTCCTTCACAGGTCTCTTCCAACTTTGAGGGACGGCCTGCGGTCTCGACGACCCTCACCCTGCTCCGACAGGGCGGCTCCGACGTGGTGCTGGGGAACTTGCTCACCCTGCCGGTCGGCGGTGGTCTTCTCTACGTCCAGCCGGTCTATGTGAGAGCAACTTCCAATGTGGCCTCGTATCCGCTTCTCCAGAAGGTTCTGGTTGCCTTCGGTGACCAGATTGGCTTCGACGACACCTTGCAGGGCGCCCTCGACCAGGTCTTCGGCGGTAACGCTGGTGCCGCCACTGGCACCACTGGAACTGGGACCACGCCTGGAACCACCACGGGTGCGACCGGAACCGTAGCCAGTGCGCTAGCCGCCGCTCAGCAGGCATTTGCCGACGGCCAAGCCGCGCTCGCCAAGGGCGACTTCGCTGCCTACGGAAAAGCTCAGGACGCTTTGAAGGCGGCCATCGCCAGGGCCATTGCGGCCCAGGGCAAATGAGTTGACCTGCGTAGTTGGGTAGCTGATTTGCCCTGCCACCCCACCCGCACATACCATCACTATTACCGACGCGGGGTGGAGCAGCTCGGTAGCTCGCTGGGCTCATAACCCAGAGGTCGCAGGTTCAAATCCTGTCCCCGCTACCATGATCAGTTAACCGTTGAGGTTGGCAGGTCCGCACCATTGCTCGATTGGAATCCATTTTTGTGGGTTTTGATCGGGCAATTGTTGCGTTTAAGAGCTTTTTATTCGTGCTGGAACCTGAAGTTCTCTGCCAGTTTCGGATCAGGACCTCTTTGGCCGACTTTCGGGCATGGTTAAAGCCCGACCATTACTGACCTGGTTTTTTTACTGCCTGCGTTTCAACTCTTTAAGCCGGTGATGGGTTTTCTTTGAGTTGTGTGATCTCCCCGGTTTCAAGGTTTACCGTTTCGCCTTCTGCTTTCAGTTGCTCGAGAAGAGTTCTTGCTTCACGCCGAGCGTTCCGCTCAGCGATCGCAGCGAGGCGTTGGCGGGTATGGCGGCGAGGTATGCGTTTCTTGATTTCTCGTGCCTCGTCCAGTAAGTGGACGCCTGTCTGGCGAAGTTCCCATCTTTCAACTTCCACAATGTTGGAAGCCATCGCAAAGAAGACCGCAGCGAAACTCATTTTGGCCATACCCATCAGTCTTACTTGACCGCGACGCATCGATTGGGTTGCTTCATCTATAACGCGTGAGAAGTTGTTCTCCACCGTGCTCCGTCGGTTGATGCTCCAGGAAGTTGGAACTGCTTCTAGTCGGACTCCTTGCCTAGTTACCTTACTTGATTTTTATACCTGTACAGGTATAATTAGATACATGAGGACATTGGATAGCGCAGCGATTGTGGCCTTTGTGCGCAACAAATCTGGACTCACGCAAGCCCAATTGGCCGAGAGAGCAGGAACATCTCAGCCGGCAGTGGCACGGTACGAAAATGGATCGGCGAATCCATCTACCGCAACACTCCAAAGATTGACTAGAGCCGCCGGATACGAGGTTCAAGTGAAGTTGGTGCCCGCAAAGGCAAGTGATCTATCTACTGACCGCGCCAAGAAGTTACGCCGTCGGCGAGGTGAGATCATTGCATTGCTTGAGAAGGCTGGGGCAAGTAACGCTCGGATTTTTGGTTCGGTGTCAAGAGGTGAGGACAGTCCAGAGAGCGATATCGACCTACTTGTAGACTTTAATCTCGATTATGGTTTGCTGCCGATAATGCACCTCAACGAGGAGCTTTCGCGGCTGCTCAAAGAGCGAGTAGAGGTATCTCCAGTGGAACTGCTTCGCCCAGAGGTTCTGGCAACCGCTCTAGCCGACGCGGTGCCGCTATGAGTCCTAGAACTGAAAAAGAACGGCTGGAAGATATTCTGGGGCGGATCGCGCGCATTAAAGTCGCCGAAACTGCCCTTTTGGAAGCCGCAGATGATCAGGAGAAGGCGGCGGTTGCTTTTGACGCGATTTTGTACAACCTCATGGTCATTGGAGAAGCAGTCAAAGCTTTGGGCGTGGAATTGAAGGCACGGAATGGAAAGACTCCATGGAAAGACGTAGCAGGTATGAGAGACATACTGACCCATCACTACTTTCGCGTTAGCGGAGAAGTCGTGATGGCGACCGTAGATAAGCCGCTGGCCGAACTTAGGGATGCTTGTAAAGCGGAGCTAGATTTATAGCACCGCCGTCCTCACAAGCGCCACGAAGCTGCCACCCGGCCAGGTTTGAATGAAATCGTTTTCAAGTTTGAGCGAGCACCAAAGTGATCGCAAATCTGCTGGTCTAAGCAATGGTTAACACGCCACCATGTAAGGATTCAGGGCCCTCGGAAATCGGGGGTCTTGTTCCGTTTTGGAGGCATTTTTAGGCCTCTAATTAACCTTCAAAATGGGGTTTATAGACGCCGCCCCTACAGTCAGGGATTCTCGCCGACAAATGTGAGAGTTGCGAGATCCGTGGCGCAGAGCGCGCAGCCACAGACGTTCTCCTCGATTGGCCGTCGGCCTCCGAATGGTCGGCTTACGTGGTCGAGGATGAGTGTCCATAGCTCGAACTTCGGCAGTACCTCGGAGGTGGCGACGAAGTGCCGGAGCAAGGACGCGAGATCGGCATCCCACTCGTCGAGATCCGCAAGCAACTTCTTGCTGCTCACCTTGAAACGACCGTTAGCGGCGTAGTGGATTTCGAGCACGCTGCCAATCGTCGCGTGCATCGAGTAGAGCGACGACTCGGGATCGCTCATCAGCGAGCGCTCGACCTTGTCGTTCGCGTGGTAGAGCATGAAACTGTCGAACTGCGCGGCTGCAGTGTCGTAGGCAGGCGCTTGCACCGCATTGGCGCGACTGAGCAACTTCGTCAGATCGCCGGTCTTGTCGAAGACGATTAGGCCGCCCGCGATCATGGGTAGACGTTCGCGCGACTTCGTTTCTTCGTCGGTCTGCTCTTCAAGCTGGCGCAGCGATGCGAACGTGATGTCGAGCTTCACTCCGCCGATGCGTGGATGGCTGATGTTCCGGCAAGAGTTGTCCTCATCCACGATCACGCGCACATCGAAATCACTTGCGTCAGTGGCAGTGCCCTCGGCAACAGATCCAAAGACGAGCGCTCCGAGGTAGCGGTCGTCTGTAGCTAGTGCCTCGACTGCGGTGAAGGCCGGTTGAAACCGGGTCGGCACTTTCTCCATTGAGTGATCATAAGACGACGCACCGACTGTCGCCGTGATCTGCCCAATCCTTTATAGAGCAGTCGCTGCGCAGCGTCAGGGGAGTGTGATTGCATTGCACTGCAACGGTTTTGGGCCTGCGCTAGGTCTCATGGCAACCGGATGCAAGTGCATTCCGTTGTCTTCGGGGTGCATGACATTGAGTTAGAGGAGGGGCAAACCATGGTGCAAGCAGTTTTCTGTGCGGGGGAATAGTGTCACCGGGAGCCTGCGGGACCGCGCACCTCTGGGGTCTCCCCGCTACTATTTAACAAGTCAAGGCCTTAGGAAACCGGGGTCTTGACTTGTTCTGGGGGCAGTTTTTCTGCCCTTGCCCGCGAGTCGTTGACCATTACGGACGTCAACTCTTGAGTGGGTTAGCTGCGGCTCGCAGTCGAGCTCTTACTTGTTCTCCTTGGTCACCGGCGACTCCGTCTTCATCAAAGGGAGTCGCTAGGACTAGACACGCTGCCCCGCGAGCCCAACTATCGTCTCGCCAAGTCTCTACTCCTATCGCCACTTCTCTCTTACTTGGAACCAGCGAAGATCTCAGCGCTGGTTCGAAACCACTCGACCAATGCCTCCACGCATCAACACCTTCTCCGAGGATGATCACAATCTCCGGATCAAGCACGTTAACAACTCCGGCTAAGGCCCGACCCAAAATTCGGCCAGCTTCGCTGAATACCGACTGAGCGGCCTGATCACCCGCGTCTGCTTTAGCGGCAAGGGAGGAGATCCCTTCGGTCTTCTTTATGAGTCCTTGTTCTTGAGCGATTCTGACAAGAGCTTTCTCGCCAATGTAGGCCTCAAGGCAACCACGGTTTCCACATTGGCATACTGGCCCGGCTTCGTCGATGGGAACATGGCCCAAGTCTCCCGCACCGCCCGCATGTCCGCGGAAAACTTTGCCGTCAGCAACTATGCCGGCTCCCACGCCGGTTCCAATAGTGACGATCAAGAAGTCTCTAAAGAAACGTCCTTGACCGAAGAGTCTTTCGGCCATGGCCAATGCGTTTACGTTGTTTTCGATAAGAACTGGAAGGTTCAACGCGCGGCGCAGAGTTGAACCGAGTGCGACGCCGTTCCAGTCAAGTTGGGTCGAATTGACCACCCCAATACCTTGTTCATCTATTGTTCCTGGAACGCCTACGCCTACGCCTAGTAAGCGAGTCTCTCCGCTTTCAATGAAGTTTCGTAGGAGTTCAGTCAGGTTTGCGACCGCCATCGCAGAGGTGCAGTCAAAGGGTGCATTTACAGAGCGCACCACCACGCCGTCGATACTGACCTCGACGAAGGCCGCATGTTCCGCCGCGATTTTCACGCCGATGGCATGACCAGCCGTTGAGACTAGCCCAAGCATGCGTGAAGGTCTTCCGCCCTGAGAGGGTACGAGGTCCAACTCGCGCACAAGTCCGTCCTGTATCAATTGGCGGATCAGTTGCGTGATTAGTGGAGGAGTAACTCCCAACAGGCGGGCAAGTTCTGCTCTAGAGACAGGTCCGTACGCGCCAAGATGAGCCAAAATCATCGATCTATTGAGATCGGTGTAAACGCGGATGCGGCGGTTGGACAAATTGACCTCCCTGCTGCTCTTGGGTCCCACATATAGAGGACGGAGAATACTCCGTTTTACTTGAAAAGGTCGTTGACTTAATTAAGTCCTTAATTTACTTTGTGACCCATGACACACTTAAGAAACGGCAATTGGCTCACCAGTAAGCGCTCTTGGCTAACTAAATCGAGCCTAGCTGGGCTTCTTGTCGTAGTTCTTGTCATCTCAACTCTGTCAATTTCTACTCGCAGCGCCTCGGCCGTGATCACTGATAATCAGACAGCGGCCCAAAATCTGACGGCGCCAACCGCCACGTCAGTGGCGAGCCTTTATGCATCGAACTGGTCAAATCTGACGTCAATTTGGATGGCCAGCAAACTAAACCAGAATGACACTGGTTCTTTCGGGCCGCGGATTGCTGAATTGCACAGCAGCAGTAATTGGTCCACGAATCAGATTGTTGATTACTCCGGCTTCTTCCAGGACACAACTAACAGTACGAAATACGACCAAATCCATAACTTCAATTCGAGTGCCTATCTTGACGAGAATGGTGTGGTCAATTCAACTTATGGCACTTACAGCGGTACCACGCTTCCTATCCAAATCAAGCGTGACTACGTTGCAGTTCCTAATCAACCTTTTCTTGTAGTGCGCTACACGTTAACCAACCCGTCATCGACGAGTTCAGTTAATTGGAAAGTGCTGGATCAAGTACATCTCAATAACACTTCAGCGACAACCAACGTGTCGGCAAGTTATGACGTAACCAGAAACGCTTTCTTCGGAGATATGACTGCATCCAATCAACCCGTCGTCACTTTGGGAGCTTTTCAAACTGCTACGTCGCATCAGGCCGGTAACGATGCTGATTGCATTGCGACTGACGCCACTGCAAGCCCATGGTGCCAATTTGACACTAACGGGACGCTCTCAAATAACAACACACTCGCCACTCCCAAGGTTGATTTGGCATTTCATAATTCGGTAACCATCGCCGCAAATAGCAGCCAAACGCTGTACTACTACCTGGGTCTAGGAAGCACTCTCGCCAATGCGCAAGCCGCTGCAGACACAGCACGTGCACAAACTGGCGCTTATTGGTTCACCACCACCGCCAGCAACTATGCAACCTGGTTGGCCAGCGGGAAGACACTTTCCACTTCTGATTCTGGTGTTAACACAGCCTATTTGCGGAACTTGGTAGTCATCAAGAACTCTCAAAATCCAAGCAACGGCCTCTTCCCAGCAGCAACGAATCCCGGGTCATATGGATACAAGGCCTGGGTTCGCGACTCCTCGTTCACCGCAATGGCCTTGGATGCTGCGGGGCATTATTCCGAGGCCGCCCTCTACTGGAATTGGATGGCCTCAAATGAATTGGCTGGCGGCACGTGGCATACCACTTACGATTTATGGACGGGCAATTGGATTTCCTTTGTTGAGCCTGAGTACGACAGCATTGGTCAATTCTTAGTTGGTGTATATAAACATTATTTGGATACTGGTAGCACCTCGTTCCTTACTGGAATATGGCCACAAATCCAGGCTGCCGCAAACTACGTTCAATCCAACATTGGAACCAACGGATTTGGCCCCGCCGATGCGAGCATCTGGGAAGAGTCCGTGCAATACAACGTCTTCACCCAGGCTTTTTACATCGCTGGGCTGCGGGCCGCCGCCCAAATCGCACAGGTGGAATCCTCTCCGACGAATGCCGATAACTGGAACGGAAGCGCTTCGACGATTCTCTCTGCCGTTCAGCGGAGTTATAGTTGGAGTCCTTCTGGAATGTTCAACGACACCACTGGTTACTACAACCGAGGAGTGACCACTACAGGTACCGTCAACACCCTCATCGACTCATCATCACTTGCATTGATCGTATTCGGTGACATAGAAGCGAGCTCCTCGCGTGCGACTTCGATGGTTTCGGCAATCGAAAAGTCGTTGACCCATGATGGTGTCGGTTTGGCTCGGTACACGGGTGACCCTTACTACTACAGCAGTCCGTACAATCCTGCTGGGAATGAAGCTGGTTCCGCGGAGCCAACTTGGCCTAACGTCACAATGTTTGACGCGATGTATGAAGTATTCACCGGCAGATCTAGCGACGCCTTCGCCAAGTTGCAGTGGTACACAAGTCGCTCAGGTGTAGGTTTCATGCCACCGGGAGAGGCTGTGTCGTGGACGACCGGACAGCCAATCCTGAGCACCATGTCCGAACCGTTAACTGCATCTTCCTTCATCATGGCCGCGCTCTCATACGGCGGGCAGTTCGATCCAAGAGTGACATCCTCTAATTCGAATCTCGGCTCGAACGCCGGTGCGATTGTGACAACGAACGCACATGCTGATTGGCCGCAGTGGAAAGAAATTCCATACGCGCAATCTCCAGCTGGCAATACTTTGTCGGGGTCTTCGATGAGTGATATTCGACGAGTTTATGTGACCAATGACGCAACAAATCTTTACATCCGAGTCGACAATGCTTCAGGTGCATTCTCCGGTTACAACACAGCGCCTAAGTTCGGATTGTTGGTTTATGCGCAAGATTTCAACCACTCTGGAACCATCGCAAGTCGATCTATAGGCCAATATGGCCGAGCTCTCGATCATCCAATGAACTACATGGTTGGAAGATGGAGCGATTCGTCCACGTTCTCCGCGTTCTCTGCAGGCACCAGCGCGTGGAATTGGACTTCGAATTTGAGCACTATCGCTCCCCAGTGGGACACTACGACGGGGCGCATTGAGGCGCAGATTCCGATTTCGTCTCTTTCAAGTACCGGATCTGCTTCGTCAGGTTCTTGGTCGAATCTTGATGTTGAATTGGCTTACCAAAACCCCTCGACGGGAACTTGGACAGACGATGATCTCGCTGCGGTCAACTACCGAATGACAGGATCAGGAACGGCCTGGCTTTACGGAAATACTCTTGGCAAAGAGATAAGCAGTCTCACCACAGATAAAGCTCGTTATGCAACTACCGATACCGTGAATGTGACTGGAAGAATTGTAAATACACAGGCAGTTGCGCAAAGTGGTGCAACCCTGACTCTGCATTACACCCACTTAGGAGCTACTGTCGGAACTGATCAAACCGCGTCTGTGAATCTTGCGGCGGGTCAAGCATCAGACTTCGCAGTTGCCTGGACGCCTCCCTCTACTGATCATCAGGGGTATTTGCTTCAAGCAACTCTGACCGATTCAACTGGGTCTGTTCTAGATACAGCGCAGACCGCGATCGACGTATCGTCTACTTGGGAAAAGTTCCCTCGATATGGTTTCGTCACCAACTTCGGAGATAACTATAACCAAGCAGCAATAGCTAGCAGATTAAATCTGTACCACATAGATGGGGTTCAGTTCTACGACTGGCAGTACAAGCATCACCTGCCTCTAGCTGGAACGGTCGCGAGTCCTGCGAGTAGTTGGGTGAACATTGATAACGTCGCCACCTACCGTCACTCCGTGATTTCACTCATTAATGCCATGCACGCAACTGGAAGTTCTGCCATGAATTACAACCTCGTTTATGGGGCTTGGGCGGGGTATGGCAGTGACGGTAGTGGGGTGGATTATCACCAAGGCTTATGGTTGAGCAACAACTGTACCAATCAAGCGAACTATGCTCTCCCAGCGAATTTCGCTACGCCATACCTCTACCTCTTTAATCCAGGTGATACGGGGTGGCAATCGTATTTGAATAGCAGAGAGTCAGACGTATTTGCAGCATATCCATTTGATGGTTGGCATATGGATCAACTAGGCCCTGTCGCTAGTACTCCTACGTACACGTGCGCGGGGGCACTTGTTGATCCACCCAGTACCTTCAGCGGTTTCATAACGGCAGCGAAAGCAGCTCTTAACAAGACCATCGTCTTTAATGCAGTTGGTCAGTACGGCCAGCAGAACGTTGCAGGCAACTCCAGCCTGTCATTCCTCTACACCGAGGCGTGGCCATCGAGTGGACAAACTTCCTATAACGATTTGCGGAACGTAATTACGCAAAATACTACGTGGAGCAGCGGGAACAGAAACACCGTGATTGCAGCGTATCCGGACCAGAGCTACTCAACCCTCTTCACGACTTCGGCACCGGGATTCCTCAATACTGCGGGAGTCCTTTATGAAGATGCGGCAATTTTCGCTTCTGGCGGTTCTCACATTGAGTTGGGCGATGTTGACCACATGCTTGATGACCCCGTCTACCCCAATATGAACCTACTTATGCAAGCTCCTCTGCAGAAAGGTATGGTCAACTACTACAACTTCTTGACCGCCTACGAGAACTTGCTGCGGGACGGGCTCACTGACAACAGCAATGTGATCAGTTTGCCTAGCGGACCAGCCACGAGCACTAATGGAACCGCCGGAACCGTCTGGACGTTCGCTCGCTCAAAGACTGGAACCGATGTGTTGCATCTGATCAACATGTTGAATCTGACTTCATCGGATTGGATGGACACGAACGCGAACAAGGTTGCACCTACCGTGCAGACAAATGTTGTGACCAAGTACTACTACGGGACTGGCACACCAACGTCCGTTTCACTTGCTTCACCTGACATCAATGGCGGGGCGGCGCAATCCCTCTCCTTTACGACCGGAAGCGATGCCGGGGGAGCCTACGTTCAGTTCACTGTGCCAAGCCTTAACTACTGGGACATGGTCTGGGTCAATAAGTAATGGATTCGACGCGGTACCAACTGGGGAAGCCGCAGGGCTGATAGGTACCTGGGAGCAATGGCCCTCGCATAGTGCGAGGGCCATTGTCTTTGCGAACGAGCTAGACCGTCAAACCAAGAGATAGTTCGCTATATCGATGCCCGCAAGGACCGATGGGAAATCGAGCCGATCTGCAGAGCGTTGCAGTTCACCCGAGCGCCCAATATGCCACCAAGTCTCGGTCAGTTTGTTCTCCGCGTCAACGGGATGAGGTGCTCAAACTCGAGATTCTGAGTGTGTATCGAAGTGACTGCGATGGTT
>MLJW01000558.1_pt1 | contig 14330 bp, 11 predicted proteins | sample 888231 | NCBI WGS metagenome assembly MLJW01 (sample SAMN05788063, study PRJNA343431) | mine drainage metagenome | isolation source: sample collected from the inflow into an acid mine drainage treatment plant... | place: Germany: Lusatia, lignite mining district
TGCCTGCGCACGCTTGCGCGCGTGGCGAAGGGTCCTGGCGCCTATGCGCGCCATACCAACGAGTCCCGGCCGGATCGGGTCAGGCCTTGTGTTCCAGCCTGCGCGTGCCGCGCGTGGCCAGGGCGATTTCGAGCGCGGTTTCGAGCCGGATGACGCGCTCGGTCAGTTGTTCGATCCTGTCCTGCTGCGACTTGACCGTGCCGGCCAGACGCTCGATCTTGTCGTTCATCTTGATGACCGTGGTCAGGGCGTCCCACATCTTGTCGGTCACGCCCATGTCAATGCGGCTCCCGGGCGTGCGCTTCCATGGCGGCGATGCGCTTCTCCGACGCCCGCACATGGGCCAGGGCCGCGTCGATGGCGGCATCGGCCCGCGCCGTGGTCTTGACCATCTGCGCGATCATGCCTTCGAGGAGTTCGTCGTCGTCGGCCGGGGTGAACGAGGCCGCGGCGCGGCGCAGATATTCCCCCATCGACACGCCCGCCCGGCGGGCCTTGCTGGCGATGCGGGCTTTTTCCTTGGGTGTGACGAGAACGGGAATGCGTTCGGTGATGGATGCCATGGACAACGCTCCTCGACATGTGCAGGACATGCACATCCTAGCCCTTCTCCGCCGCGCGCTCAAGCCGCCACCGCCTATCCCGCGCGCTGAGCGCGGGCCTGCATCAGCGGCGCCAGCCGAACACCATGCGGTTTTGCAGATGACTGCGCAGCGGCGGCAGACCGGCCAGCGCGGCCAAGGCGGCGGCGCGCGCCAGCGAGGCGCCCGGCGCCTGCCAGGTGAAGCCGCGCGCCAGCAGATCGGTGAGCCCGAGCAGGGCGATGCGGTCAGGCAGGCGCTTGCGGTCGTAGCCGCGCAGCCATGCATCGCCAGCCGCGTCGAGCGATGCGGCCGCGCGCGGCGAGGCGAGCCATTGCGCCAGGGTCGCCGCATCGCGCAGGCCCAGGTTCAAACCCTGGCCGGCCACGGGATGCAGGGTCTGCGCCGCGTTGCCAAGCTGCACGACGCGGCCGCGCCGGGTACGCAGCTCGGCGTTGAGGCCAAGCGGATAGCTTCCGGCGATCTGCAGCTCGGTCACACGGCCGCATACGGCCGGCAGCAAGGCCTGCAAGGCGGCTTTCTGCTGGGCTTGGTCCAGATGGGCGATCGCATCGGCCGCGGCGGGCGGCACGCACCACACCAAAGCATAGTCCGCCCCCAGCGGCAGCAGCGCCACCGGACCGCCGGCGGTGAAGCGCTCGACGGCCAGGCCGCCATGCGGCCGGTCGCAGCGCACGCGCCCCACCAGCGCCTTTTGCGCGTAGTCGCGGCGCAAGACGCGCGGCGCCTGGGTGTGGAACGCTCCGCCCTCGGCGAGAACGGCAAGTCCGTAGCGCCGGCCGGGCTCGTCCACCAGATGCGCGCCGTCCGCGTCGCCTTCGACTTGCACGGCGCGCCCGTATTGCACCGCGATGCCGGCACGCCGGGCCGCCGCCTGCAGCGCGGCCAGAAGCTGACCGTAGCGCAGGGTGTAGCCCAGCGCGGGCAGATCACTGTCCCGCGCCTGCAACAGCACGCGCGGCAGCGCGGCCAGCCCCGGGGCGAGCTGCGAGACATGGATGCGTGTGATGGAGGTGGCGCCCTGCTGCGGCCAGGCCCCCGTCGCGGCGAGCAGCTGCCGGCTGCCTTCGGACAAGGCCAGCACGCGCGGGTCGGCAAGCGCGGCCGCGGCGTCGGGCTGGGCGTCGAAAAGGTCGATCTCGGCCGCGGCGCCCAGTCGGCGCAGTTGCAGCGCCAGACTCAGGCCGACAGGTCCGGCGCCGATGATGGCGATACGCGGCGACTTGGTGTTCGAATGCACGGCTGGCATGGCGGGAACCACGGGATCGGAAGGCTGCGGATGCGAACGGCCGGGCGTCAGTCGCGCATCAGGCTCTCGATCTCGGCGACCAGCTTGGGCGCGGCGTGCGTGAGCACCTCGCAGTCGGTCTCGCGCACCGCGACGTCGTCTTCGATGCGAATGCCGATGTCGTGGAACGCGGCCGGAATGTCGTCGGCAGCGCGCACGTACAGCCCGGGCTCGATGGTCAGCACCATGCCGGGGCGCAGGATGCGCGCCCGCGGCCGGCGCGTGCCGTCGGGCAGGGTCTCGGGCGCCTCCCCGGGCTCGGCGTAGTCGCCGCAGTCGTGCACGTCCATGCCCATCCAGTGGCTGGTGCGGTGCATGTAAAAACGGCGATAGGCGCCGGTGGCGATCACCGCGTCCACGTCGGGCGCCACGTCGCGGGAAATCAGCCCGACGTCCAACAGCCCCTGAGCCAAGATGCGCAGCGCCGCGTCGTGCGGGCCGTTGAAGCGCACGCCTGCGCGCGTGGCGGCCAGCGCGGCGAGCTGGGCCTCCAGCACGATGTCGTAGAGCTGGCGCTGCGGCCCGCTGAAACGACCGCTGGCGGGAAAGGTGCGGGTGATGTCGCTGGCGTAACCGTCGAGTTCGCAGGCGGCGTCGATCAACACCAGGTCGCTCGCGCGCACCGGGGCACGGTCGGCGCGGTAATGCAGCACGCAGGCGTTGGCCCCGGCGGCGACGATGCTGCCGTAGGCCGGCGATTGCGCGCCGCCGGCGCGAAAGGCGCGCAGCAGTTCGGCCTCGAGGTGGTATTCGCGCAGGCCCTCGGGCGGGGGCTGGCGGGTGCCGCGCGCAGCCGCCTGCATCGCGTGGCGGTGCCCGTCGGCGGAAATGGCGGCGGCGCGGCGCAGCACCGACAGCTCGTAGTCGTCCTTGAACAGGCGCATCTCGTCGAGCGCGGCGCACAGGTCGTACTGCGCGGATGGCGCGCGGCGACCGGCGCGGGCTTGGCTGCGCACGGCCGACAGCCAACCCTCGACGCGCGCCTCGAACCCGCTGTGCGTGGCGAACGGCCACCAGATCGCCGCACGATCGGCCAGCAGCCGCGGCAATTCGGCATCGAGCTGCGCGATGGGCAACGCGGCGTCGACCCCAAACGCATCGCGCGCGGCATCCGGCCCGTAGCGAAAACCGTCCCAGATTTCGCGTTCGACATCTTTGGTGCGGCAGAACAGCGTGCTGTGCGTCGCCCCGTCCGCCTCCACGGCCAAGGCCAGGAGGCTTTGCGGCTCGGTAAACCCCGTCAGGTAATAGAAATAGCTGTCGTGCCGATACGGGTAGTCGGCGTCGCGATTGCGCATGACCTCGGGCGCGGTGGGCACGATGGCCAACCCGCCGCCGGCCTGCGCCATCTGCGCGGCCAGGCTGCGCCGGCGCGCGGCGCAGCGCGCCAGAAGGTGGGTGTCGGGAGCGTTCATGGTTGCGGGAGCTTGAGCCTGCAGTTTAGGGCCCCGTGGCGCGCAGCGAAGCATCCAGCGCGGCCAGTTGCTCAGGCGTGCCCAGGTTGTGCCAGGCGCCGCGAAAGTGCTCGCCGCTCACCCTCCCGGCGTCGACTTCGCCATACATCCAGGGGAAGAGCTTCCAAGCTTGGCGCGCCGGCTGGGAGACGAACAAATCGGGGTGGAACACGCCGATGTTGCCGTAGTTCAGCAAGGCGCCCGCGCGCCGCACGCGGCCCGCCGCGTCCAACCCCATATCGCCACCTGGGTGGTGGGCGGGGTTGTCGGTGAGCACGAAATGCGCCGAGGTCGCCTGCGGCTCGGCGGCGATGCGCGCGGCGGCCTGGTGCAGGCGCGCGTAGTCGAAACCGGTGTAGATGTCGCCGCTCACCACGGCGAACGGCGCGCGCGCGCCGGCGCTCAGTAGGGGCAGCGCGGTGGCGATGCCGCCGCCGGTTTCATACGCCTCCTGCGGCTCCGCCGAGTAGGCGATGCGCACGCCAAGGCCACTGCCGTCACCCAAGACTGCCGGAATGCTCGAACCCAGCCAGCCAAGGTTGATGACGAACTCGACGATGCCTGCCTCGCGCAGACGCTCGATCTGCCAGACGATGATGGGCTTGCCGGCCAGTTGCAGCAACGGTTTGGGCGTGCGGTCGGTGAGCGGCCGCATGCGCTGGCCGCGTCCTGCGGCAAGGATGAGCGCGCGCATCAGAACGTGTACGCCGCCTGCGGCACCACGCCCTGCAATCTGTCGAGCAGGCGCAGCAGCGGATTGAAGTCGCGGTAGCGCGCAGCCACCCCGCGCGCGTAGGCGAGCACGGCGGGCAGGTCCCCCAAATAGCCGGTCTTGCCGTCGCGATGGGCCAGGCGGGCGAAGATGCCCAGAACCTTGAGGTGGCGCTGCAGCCCCATCCATTCAAAGTCGCGGTAGAACGCGCCGAAGTCGTCCGCCACCGGCAGGCCGGCGGCACGTGCGCGCTCCCAGTAACGAATGGCCCAGTCGAGTTGCTGCTCCTCGGGCCAGGCGATGTAGGCATCGCGCAGCAGCGAGGCCAGGTCGTAGGTGACGGGACCGATCACCGCATCCTGAAAATCCAGCACGCCGGGATTGCCGTGCTCCCGCCCGGCATCGAGCAGCATCAGGTTGCGGCTGTGATAGTCGCGGTGCACCAGCACGCAGGGCTGGGCAAGGTTGTTGGCCAGCAGGGCCTCGAACACCTGGGACAGCCCGGCTTGCTCCTGGGCGGTCATCTCGACGCCCAGATGCCGCGTCACATACCACTGCGAAAACAGCTCCAGCTCGGTGCGCAGGCGCTGGGCGTCGTAGGCCGGCAGGTCTGCGGCCTGAATCCCCTGCAGACGCACCAGCGCGGCGAGGGCGTCCAGCATCAAGCCGTGGCAGCGCGGCAGGTCGCCGGCCGCGCGCGCGTCCTGCAACGCTTGGAGATACGTGGTGGAACCCAGATCCGAGAGCAGGATGAAGCCCTGCCGGGCCTCGCTGGCCAGCACCTGCGGCGCCGAGATTCCCCCTGCGCGCAACAGTGCCGCCACATGCATGAACGGACCGATGTCCTCCTTAGCAGGCGGGGCGTCCATCACGATCAAGCTTGCCTGCAGCGGCGCCACCGCATGAACGCGGAAATAGCGCCGGAAGCTCGCATCGCTCGAGGCGGGCTGGAGGCTGGAGGCATCGGCCCGCAGCCCGCCGGGCGCTGTGGCCAGCCAGGCGCGCAAAGCCTCCATGCGGGAATCCACGGAAGCGGCTGGGTGTTGCGGGGTGAGCAGATTGGGCATGGCTTGCGCGCCTGACGCGGCTTGATGGAAGGGCTTCCTATAATCCGCGAGGATTTTAGGGTGAGGCTGCCGCAGCGGGCCGCTTCGCCCCAACCCCCGGCCTGCCGCGTTCGGCCCCTTGGACCGAAACGCACACGCCAGCCCCACCCGACCCCGCCCAGTGCCCATTCCCTCGCAGCCCCATCCCCGCCTGCCGCGCCGCCTGCGTCTGCGGCTGCTCGCGGCGGCGCTGGGCATGGCCCTGGCAGACGGCGCACCGGCCTGGGCCCAACAACAAGCCGCCTCCCAGGCGGGAAGCCCGTTGCTGCTGCAACCCAGCATGGGTTTGGCCGAGCGGCTCTCGCCTGCGGCCCAGCTGCGCGAACCCCTGTTCATCTGGGCCGACCAGCTCTCGGGTCAAACCGACATCGAGGTCAACGCGCGGGGGCATGTGGAAATCCGCAAGCACAGCGTGGTGCTCAAGGCCGACCGCCTGCACGACGATCTGGTGCGCAACGAAGTCGACGCGCAAGGCGACGTGCGCATCGTGCGCGACGGCAACGTCTTCAGCGGCCCCAGCCTGCAGTTCAACCTCGATACCTACGCCGGGCGGATGCCGGACGCGCACTACTTTTTCAACCGGACCCAGGGGCATGGGCAAGCCGCGGTGGTGACGTTTCTCAACCGCAACCAGGTCACCGCCGAAAACGCCACCTACACCACCTGCACGGCGAGCCCGGTGGACTGGTTCCTGCAGGCCACGCACCTGAACCTGGACTTCGCCGACAACACCGGCGTGGCCAAGGACGCCCGCGTGGTGTTCAAGGGCGCCACCATCCTGCCGCTGCCCTACGCCAGCTTCCCGCTCAGCGATGCGCGCAAGTCGGGCTTTCTGCCGCCCACCATCGGCATCGACAGCCAGAACGGGCTCGATTACGCGCAGCCGTACTACTGGAACATCGCGCCCAACTACGACGCCACCCTCACCCCGCGCCTGCTGCTGCGTCGTGGCTTCATGGGCAGCGCCGAACTGCGCTGGCTGCAGCCGAGCTATTCCGGCCGCAGCTATCTCGACTACATGCCTTCCGACCAGGGTGCCGCCGGCAGCCAGCGCTGGGCCGCCGTGTTCCAGCAAAGCGGCACGCTGGCGCCCAGCGTGAGCTATGGCCTGAACTTGCAGCGGGTCTCGGACAACAACTGGTGGCAGGACTTCGGCGGCGTCGATCCGGTGATCGGCGGCAACCGCATCCTGCCGCAACAGGGCTCCGTCACCTGGAGCCAGGCGAACGGCTCGCTGCAGGCCAGCTTCAACACCTGGCAAACGCTGCAGAACGCGGCCGCCCCCATCGGCGTGCCATACAACATCCAGCCCCAGCTGTATGGGCAATGGCGCAGCAGCAACTACACCGGCCTGCAGTGGCAATTGCAGGCCGCTGCGGCACGCTTCACCAATTCGACTCCCGGCCTGATCTCGGGCGACCGCTTCTATGTCAACCCCAGCGTGAGCCGGCCTTTCATCGCCCCGGAGGGCTTCATCACGCCCAAGCTGTCCTTCAACAGCACGCTCTACAGCACCGATACGGCCATGGCCAATGGCGCCACCTCGGCCACCCGCAGCCTGCCCACCTTCAGCCTGGATTCCGGTCTGGTGTTCGAGCGCGCCACGCGATTCTTCGGCCACAACGTCACGCAGACCCTGGAGCCGCGCCTCTACTACGTCTACACCCCGTACAGCAACCAGCAGTTCCTGCCCAATTTCGACAGTGCCCCGCTGGATCTGAACCTGTCCACGATCTATGTCGACAATGTGTTCTCGGGCAACGATCGCATCGCCGATGCCAACAACCTCACCGGCGGCGTCACCACGCGCTTCCTCGACAGCACGAGCGGCGCCGAATATGCGCGCCTGACCGTCGCGCAGCGCGTGCTGCTGCGCGAGCAGCGCGTCACCCTCAGCGGAACTCCGGTTCCCGCCGGGCTCAACGACACGTTCGCCCTGGCCAGCGTGTCGCTCGACCCGCGCTGGAGCACCAATGCCGCGGTGGATTACAGTCCACGCAATCGGCAGCTCGTGCAGGCCGCGTTCGGCGTGCAGTGGAACCCCGTGCCGCTCAAGTCCCTGAGCCTGTCCTACCAGTTGCAGAACGCCACGTCCACGCAGATTCCACTGAAATACGTCAACACCGCCTGGCAGTGGAAACTCAGCAACCGCTGGTATTCGGTGGGCCAGGTCAACTACAGCATTCTGGACAAGCGCTTCAACGACGGCCTGATCGGCTTCGAGTACGACGGCGGCTGCTGGGTCGGCACCATCGGCCTGCAGCGCAATTCGCTGACACCGACCACCGCGTCCACGCGCCTGATGTTCCAACTCGAGCTCGTGGGCTTCTCGCGCCTGGGCAACAATCCGCTGTCGGCCTTCAAGCAAAATATTCCCGGATACCAACTGCTGCACCAACCCACGGCCCCACCCAGCCGCTACGTCAACTATGAGTAATCGATTTCTGCGCGGCGCGGCCATCCTGGCCACAGCCCTGGCCTGCGGTTCTGCCGGCGCCCAGGGTCTGGGGCTGAAAACCGGCCCCGGCCCGTCGGGCGCCGCGTCCCCTCTGCTGCAAACCCCGCAGCTGCCAGCCACGCCTGTCGAAGCCTTGCCGCAGACACGGCCTCAGCCGGACAGTGACGGCATCGCGGCCGTGGTCGGCAGCCAGGTCATCACGCAGTACGACATCCAGCTGCGCTTGCGCGCCGCCGAAGAACAGATCCGCCGGCAAGGCGCGCAGATGCCGCCCCTGGCGCAACTGCGTGCCGAACTCCTGAACCAGCTCATCGACCAACTGGCGCTGGCGCAGTATGCCCAGGAGAATGGCATCACCGTCTCCAACGACACGGTCGACCGCGCCATCGCGCAGGTGGCTGCCGGCTACAAGCTCACTCCAGAGCAGTTTCGCCAACAGGTCACGTCCCAAGGGCTGGGCTGGAGCGTCTACAAAGAACAGATCAAGCGCGAAATCCTGATCGGCCGCCTGCGCGAGCGCGATGTGGCCTCGCGCATCAAGATCAGCGACCAGGAAGTGGACGATTTCCTGGCCAGCCAGGCCAAGCAGCCCCTGTCCGCGCAAACCCAGATTCAACTCGCCCAGATCTTTGTCCCGCTGCCCAGCCAGCCCAGCGCGGAGCAGGTGAGCGAGGCCAGGGCGCGCATCGATGCGGCGCTGGCCAAGCTCAGGCAGGGGCGCGATTTCGCCAAACTGGCTGCCGAATACTCCCAGGGACCGGAAGCCAAGAACGGGGGCGATCTTGGCGTGCGCCCCGCGAACCAGTGGCCGCGTTTGTTCATCGACGCCATACGCGGGCTCAAGCCCGGCGAGATCAGCGCCGTGATCCGCAGCCCTGCCGGGTTTCACATCCTCAAGCTGGTCGCCGAGCAAGGCGCCCAGACGCCGGCGACCACGGCCATGCAAAGCCAGGTGCGTGAGATCGTGCTCAAAGCAAGCGGCGGCAAGGCGCAGGAAAGCGCGATCAAGGAACTCGACGGCATTCGCCACGCCGTCGAGAAGGGCGAGGTGCAATTCTCGGCCAAGGCACGCGAACTCTCGCAAGACGTCACCTCCGCGAAAAAGGGCGGTGATCTCGGCTGGATCCTGCCGGGCGAGTTGCCGCCCGCGCTCGATGCCGCACTCAATCGCCTCAACCCTGGCCAGGTCTCGCAACCCATCACCTTGCCCGGCAAGGTCGTCCTGCTCCAGTTGGTCGACCGCCGCGAACATGCACTGGCCCCCGCGCAGGAGCGGGCCGTGGCGCGCAATATCTTGCTGCAGCAAAAGGAGGCGAAGGACTTCGACGAACTCGTCAAGGACGTGCGCGCCCGTACCTACGTGCGCATTCCGAGCGCGGACTCCTGAGCCGCGCGGCGGCTCATTCCCACCACAACCTGTCCGACGCCCCATGGATGCCACGCGTCAGCGCGCTCCGGCACGCGGCCCCACACGTATCGGGGGCCATACGGCGCGCAAGCGCTTCGGGCAACACTTCCTCACGGACACCGGCGTGATTGCCGAGATCGTGGCCGCGGTCGATCCACGCCCCGGACAGCCGCTGGTGGAAATCGGACCCGGACTCGGCGCGCTGACCTGGCCTGTGCTCGACCGCGCCGGCCGGCTCACCGTGGTGGAACTCGACCGCGACCTGGCCGCCCGCTGGCGCTCGCGCGAACCCGAACGTGTGCGCGTCATCGAATCCGACGCACTGGCTTTCGATTTCGCAAGCCTCGGCAGCGGGCTGCGCATCTTCGGGAATCTGCCCTACAACATCTCCAGCCCGCTGCTGTTTCACTTGATGGATGCTGCCGCGCACGTCCAGGATCAGCACTTCATGCTGCAGAAGGAGGTCGTCGCGCGCATGGTCGCGGCACCGGCCTGCGCCGACTATGGCCGCATGTCGGTCATGCTGCAGTGGCGCTACCGCATGTGGAATATTTTGGACGTTGGGCCGGATTCGTTCTCGCCGCCGCCACGCGTCGACTCCGCCGTGGTGCGCATGCTGCCACGCCCCGAACAAGCCTTGCTGGGCCTGGACCCTGCGCGCCTGAAGGCGTTGACAGCCGCGGCGTTCGCGCAGCGTCGCAAACTGCTGCGCCATGCGCTCGAACCCTGGCTGCAAGCCCAAGGCTATGGCGGCGCTTTCGACCTGCAGCGCCGCGCCGAGGAAGTCAGCGTACAGGACTATGTGAGCCTGGCCCTGGAGCTGCCCGCAATCTCACGGCAAGAACCTCCCGCCGCCGGTTCGCCTGCCGCCTAAGCCGCTTCGGCAACCCATACGCCATACCACGGCGCCGGCCGGGCGCGACCTGCCGCGCCAGCGATGGGACAACCCGGTTCATCTTCGCCCCGCAACGCCTCCCGGGCAAGCGTGCGGGTCACAGAAAAGAATAGAAAACCCTGAAATCGACACCCTGCTCGTACCAGAAGTCTGCGGCATCGCGGAAAACGTCCAGCAGGGTCTCCCGCGCCTCCTTGTCGAAACGCTGGGTCATGGGCAACTGCTCCAGCACGATGACAAAGCCGGGTTGCCGTCCGGCTCCTGCGATCATGTCGGTCAGGCAATCGCGCAGCGCATCGAAATTCTTGCCGAAATGCTTCGGAAACAGGAAGGATCGCGCCACGATTTCCAGCACCTCCTGCTTGGTCGTGGCCTGCGCCAGATTCGCGTAGAGAAAGTGCTGCCCGGCATCCTGCGCGGCGGCCTGCAGCGCAGGCACGCGGAACGCGCGAATCGACTGCACGATGTTCGGGCGCAGGGCCTTCAGATTGACCCCGCCCTCGGCCTCACTGAGCGATGGATTGGAAACTTGCGTAGTGATCATGGGTGTAGTAACAGAGATCGGGGGCGCGCTTCGGTCCCCCGCAGACAATGCGTTGCGCCCCCCGATTGCGGCTTCCTGGAGTGGGCACGGTGTATTCGCGGTAATAGCCGCGCCGCCGTTGCGGCAAGATGTGTTCATAGTTCCCGAAGACGATGCCGTCTTTAGCATATGGAAAAGGCCCGCCCTGCCGAATCAAGCGCAATGTCTGCCGGGCCTGGGCAGGCAGTTGTTCTGCCGGAATCGTCGGCGCAATGCGCTCTGGCCGCTCCCGCGCCCATGCCGCACGCATGCCTGCGACTTCGAGCGACTGCGCAAGGAGCAAGGCCGAGCACAACGCAAGTGTCCAGGCGGCACGCGGGCCCGGCATGAAGAATCGGCTGATGCGGGCTACGAGCCTTGACACGGAATAAGATTTTGCGATTTTGCAAAAACCCGCTGAAATCACGTTCTGCGAGGATGGATATAGCGCATCAGTCTGCCCAGGTCAGAACATCCCCGCCCCGGCACCAAGCCATATCACGCCTGCCGATGCGCCAGACTGGATGCGCTTTTGAGGCGCACAACGCCGCGCGCCAAATCCGAAGCGTATTGGAATCGCGCGCCGAAAGCAAGAATTGCGCCTATTTTTTGTGCAGCAAGGACAGGCGAAGTAAGCAGACACTCATCACAGGAAACCTAAAAACGGGACCTTCGCCCCGTTGCCGCCCGAGATCCACGCGTTTAACGCGTGGAATTGGCATCCATCACCGTCAGCGCCGTCACATTCACGATGCGGCGAACCGTACTGGACGCCGTGAGGATGTTCACCGGCTGCGCCGCGCCCAACAGGATGGGCCCGATGGCCACGTTGTTGCTGCCTGTCGCCTTGAGCAGGTTATAGGCAATGTTGGCGGCATCCAGACCCGGGAACACGAGCAGGTTGGCCTCGCCCGAGAGGGTGGTTTCCGGAAGCAGGCTCGAGCGCAGTGACGGATCGAAAGCGCAATCGCCGTGCATTTCACCATCGACCTCGAGATCCGGGGCGCGTTGATGGAGCAATTCCAAGGTCTGCCGCACCTTTAGCGCGCTCGGAGCATTGCTGGAGCCGAAATTCGAATGCGACAGAAGCGCGACCTTCGGCGCAATGCCGAACCTGCGCATTTCCTCGGCCGCCATCAGCGTGATCTCGGCCAAGTCATCCGCGCTCGGGTCAAGATTGATGTGGGTGTCGACCAACATGACCTGGCGTCCCGGCAGGATCAGTCCATTCATCGCCGCGTAGACCTTGGCTCCAGGGCGCTTGCCGATCACCTGGTCGATATAGTGCAGATGCAGGTGGGTATTGCCCCAGGTACCGCAGATCATCCCGTCGGCCTCGCCCTTGTGCAGCATCATCGCGCTGATCAACGTCAGACGGCGGCGCATCTCGATCTTGGCGAAAGGCGGTGTCACGCCCTTGCGTCCGGCAAGCCTCTGGTAGGTCTGCCAGAAGTCGCGGTAGCGCTCGTCGTGGTCGGTGTTGACCACCTCGTAGTCGCGCCCCTCCTGCAGGCGCAGGCCGAAGCGGTCCACACGCTGGGCGATGACGGCCGGGCGCCCCACCAGGATGGGTCGCGCCAAATGCTCGTCCACAACGACCCGCACTGCGCGCAGGACCCGCTCGTCCTCGCCTTCGGCATAGACGATGCGCTTTTTCTGCGCGTGCTTGGCGATGGAGAAAATCGGCCGCATCATCGCGCCCGACTGGTACACGAACTGCTGCAGCTGGTCGCGGTAGGCCTCCAGATCGGCGACCGGCCGCGTCGCCACGCCGCTGTCGGCGGCCGCCTTGGCCACCGCCGGGGCGATGTGGAGGATCAGACGCGGGTCGAAGGGCCTGGGAATCAGGTAGTTCGGGCCAAAACTGATCTCCTGGCCTCCATAGGCCGCCGCCACGACATCACTTTGCTCCATCTGCGCCAACTCGGCGATGGCGCGCACCGCGGCGACTTCCATCTCGGTGGTGATGGTCGTGGCGCCGCAGTCCAGCGCGCCACGGAAGATGTAGGGAAAACACAGGACGTTGTTGACCTGGTTCGGGTAATCGGAGCGTCCGGTGGCGATCACGGCGTCGTCGCGCACGGCCTTGACCTCCTCGGGCAGGATCTCCGGAGTCGGGTTGGCAAGCGCCAGGATCAAGGGCCGCGGCGCCATGCGGGCGACCATGTCCGGCTTGAGCACCCCGCCGGCGGACAAACCGAGGAAGATGTCGGCATCGTCGATGATGTCGCCCAGTCTGCGCGCATCGGTGGCTTGCGCATAGCGCGCCTTGTCAGGATCCATCAGTTCGGTGCGCCCTTCCCAGACCACGCCCGCCAGGTCGCTGACCCAGATATGTTGCCGCGACAACCCGAGGTGCTCCAGCAGGCGCAGGCAGGCGAGCGCAGCCGCGCCTGCGCCCGAGCACACCAGCTTGACGTCCTCGATCCGTTTGCCGACGACCTTGAGCCCGTTGAGCACCGCCGCGCCGACGATGATGGCCGTGCCGTGCTGGTCGTCGTGAAACACCGGGATGCGCATGCGCTCGCGCAGGGTGCGCTCGACCTGGAAGCACTCCGGAGCCTTGATGTCCTCGAGATTGATGCCGCCGAAGGTGGGCTCCAGCGCGGCGATGATGTCGATGAGCTTGGCCGGGTCCTTCTCGCTGATCTCGATATCGAACACATCGATATTGGCGAACTTCTTGAACAGCACCGCCTTGCCTTCCATCACCGGCTTGGCCGCCAGCGGACCGATGTCGCCCAGGCCCAGCACCGCCGTGCCATTGGTGATGACGCCCACCAGATTGCTGCGCGCCGTGAAGCGGGCGGCGTTGGTCGGGTTGGCCACGATGTCCTCGCACGCCGCGGCAACGCCGGGCGAGTATGCCAGCGCCAGATCGCGCTGGTTGGAGAGTTGTTTGGTCGGCGTGACGCTGATTTTCCCGGGGCGGGGAAATTCGTGGTACTCCAAGGCCGCGCGACGCAGCGCAGCCTTGGCATCGGGGGTGGACATGTGAGTCTCCGCTATGGCGATCGAGAGGGCGCGCGTAGGTTTTGATGAAGCGCGTTTTGATGGGCGCGATTCATTCTAGGAGCCTGCCGGGCCGATGACCGCGACATGGGCGCGCGCATCGGCATGCACGCAAGCGGCGACAATGGGAATATGGCTGCCTCCCTCGGCGAATTCGATCTCATCGCCCGCTATTTCACCCGCCCCCCGCGCCGCGCTGTGCTCGGCGTGGGGGATGACTGCGCCCTGCTGGACATCCCGCCCGGCTGGCAGTTGGCCGTCTCGACCGACATGCTGCTCGAGGGCCGGCATTTCCTGCCGGGAGCCGATCCGTTCAAGCTTGGCCACAAGGCGCTGGCGGTGAATTTGTCGGACCTCGCCGCCATGGGGGCGCAGCCGCTGGCGTTCACGCTGGCACTGGCCCTTCCGGCCGCCGACGCCGTCTGGCTCGCCGGCTTCAGCGCCGGACTGTTCGCCTTGGCGGACGCCCACGACATCGAACTCGTGGGCGGAGATACGACGAAGGGGCCTCTGAATGTGTGCATCACGGTCATGGGCCTGGTCCGCCCGGGTCTCGCCTTGCGCCGCGGCGGGGCACGTGCCGGCGACGAGTTGTGGGTCAGCGGCACCCCCGGCGACGCGCGCCTGGCGCTGGGCCATCGCCGAGGCGAATGGACACTGCCCGGCGATACGCTGCCGGCGCTGGAGGCGCGCATGGACCAGCCCACGCCGCGGGTGAGCCTGGGGCTTGGCTTGCGCGGCATCGCCACCAGCGCGATCGACGTTTCCGACGGCCTGCTCGGCGACCTCGACCATGTGCTCGAGGCCAGCGGCGTGGGCGCGCAGCTGCATGC
>MLJW01000559.1_pt1 | contig 14317 bp, 15 predicted proteins | sample 888231 | NCBI WGS metagenome assembly MLJW01 (sample SAMN05788063, study PRJNA343431) | mine drainage metagenome | isolation source: sample collected from the inflow into an acid mine drainage treatment plant... | place: Germany: Lusatia, lignite mining district
CGACACAACTCACCGTCTACACCGTCTCGAAGACGTCGCGCTCGGCGGCTTCGGCAAAGCCGAAGAGGGTCAGCGAATCCTCCCGGACCAGCAACGAGGTGGCCAAGGACGTCGTCGCACCGATCCTGAGGGTGGCCAACGTCACGGGCGTCGCGTGGACCAGCAGGCCTACACCGCCCACCTCGACCACCGCTGCATCGAGCCGGACCGACTGGACCGTTCCGCGGACCGAGGCGATCATCGAGCCTCCTCATCGTGAGCGCTGAGCACCACCGGGACGGTCGGACGGACCCGGCCGGCAATCCCGAGCACCTGCTGCCACCGCCGGACCGGCATCGCGCGCCCGAACAGGTGTACGAACGCGGTCAAGGCTAGCAAGTGCCCTCAGGCGCGCGAGCCACGACGCGCCGCCTGCTCTGCCGCCGCCCATGCCCGTTGCGCCGAGGTCATCGACCCGGGTGCGCGCTGCGGGGCCCCGACGGCTCCGGCGGGGCGCCACAGGTGGCAGATCGCCAGTGCGAGGGCATCGGCCGCGTCAGCCGGTTCAGGTCGTTCGTCGAGTCCGAGGATTCGCGCGACCATCGCCTGCACCTGAGCCTTGCCCGCACGCCCCGATCCGGTCACCGCCGCCTTCACCTCGCTCGGGGTGTGCAGGGCGACCGGGATCCGGTGCCTCGCTGCGGCGAGCATCGCCACCCCGGCCACCTGAGCCGTCCCGGTGACCGTGCTGAGGTTGTGCTGGGCGAAAACCCGCTCGACCGCGACGGCGTCAGGTGCGTGCGCCTCGATCCACGCGTCGATCTCGGTCGCGATGGCAAGCAGCCGCTGGTCGATGTCGGCACCGGGAGCCGACCGCGCCACGCCGACCGCGACGAGCCGCACCTTCCGAGCAGGAAGGCCGTCGACGACGCCGAGACCGCACCGGGTCAGGCCTGGGTCGACTCCGAGGACGCGCACGCCGTCAGCATCGCAGGCCGATCGACCACCGGGCGCCTGCGACACAGCCGCCGGATCCCCGACGCGGCGTCGATCGTGCCCCGCGGAGCTGGCGTCACTCCTCGTCGAGGGCCGCGAGGACCTCGTCCGAGGCGTCGAAGTTCGCGAACACGTTCTGCACGTCGTCGCTGTCCTCGAGGGCGTCGATCAGGCGCAGGATCTTGCGGGCTCCGTCGACGTCGACCTCGATCTGGGTCGCCGGCACGAACTGGCTCTCCGCCGAGTCGTAGTCGATCCCTGCGGACTGCAGTGCCTCGCGCACCGGGACCAGGTCCGTCGCTTCGGAGATGACCTCGAACGCGTCGCCGAGGTCGTTGACCTCCTCCGCGCCGGCGTCGAGAACAGCCATCAGGATGTCGTCCTCGGTCAGCGAGCCCTGCTTCGCCACCACCACGACGCCCTTGCGGGAGAACAGGTAGGACACCGAGCCGGGGTCCGCCATCTGGCCACCGTTGCGGGTGAACGCGACCCGCACGTCCGAGGCCGCGCGGTTGCGGTTGTCTGTCAGGCATTCGACGAGGACGGCGATCCCACCCGGGCCGTAGCCCTCGTAGGTGATCGCCTGGTAGTCGGCGCCGCCCGCCTCCTGGCCGGAGCCACGCTTGACAGCCCGGTTGATGTTGTCGATCGGCACCGACGACTTCTTCGCCTTCTGCACCGCATCGACGAGCGTCGGGTTGCCGGCGAGGTCACCACCGCCGGTGCGCGCCGCCACCTCGATGTTCTTGACGAGCTTCGCGAAGAGCTTGCTGCGCTTGGCGTCGACAACAGCCTTCTGGTGCTTGGTGGTGGCCCACTTGGAGTGACCCGACATCGCTCAGTCCCTTTCCTCGCCGTCCGGTCGAGGCCCGACGCACTCCCGGGTGCGCCAACGGCACCGGGACGGACTCAGAGGCTCTCGCGGACGATCCGCACGAACATTCGGTGCACTCGCGTGTCGCCGGTGACCTCCGGGTGGAAGGAGGTCGCCAAGAGTCGACCCTGGCGCACCGCGACGATCCTACCGGCGGCGGGACCTGTCGCGACCGCGCCGAGCACGGTCGCGGCCGGGCCGACATCCTCGACCCACGGCGCACGGATGAAGACCGCGTGCATCGGACGCGTCGCGCTGTCGTCGACGCCCTCGATCGTCAGGTCGGTCTCGAACGAGTCGACCTGCCGTCCGAAGGCGTTCCGCCGGACGGTGATGTCGAGCCCGCCGAGGGTCTGCTGACCGGGGATGCCGTCGAGCAGCCGGTCGGCGAGCAGGATCATCCCGGCGCACGAGCCGTAGGCAGGCAATCCGGCCGCGATGCGGTCGCGCAGGGGCTCCGCGAGCTCGAACGCGCGCAGCAGCTTGTCGATCGTCGTCGACTCCCCCCCGGGCAGCACGATCCCGTCGAGCCCCTCGAGCTCCCGCTCCCGTCGCACGAGGACCGCGTGCGCGTCGCTCGCCTCCAGAGCCATGACGTGCTCGCGGACGTCACCCTGCAGCGCCAGCACACCGATCGTCGGACTCACCGGGACATGGTACGGAGCAGCGCTCATGCGCCTGCGCCGACGACCGCACCGTGGTCGACCTCGACCTGCCACGCCTCGACCAGGTCCGCGAGACGGGACAATCCCTCGAGGAGGATCGACCTCTCGCTCGCGAGAGACACCCGCACCATCCCGGCGCCGCCCGGCCCGAAGGCCTCACCGGGCGAGACCGCAACGTGCGAGTCCGCGATCAGCCGCAACGCGAACGCATTCCCGTCCGAGGTTGCGGCCGAGACGTCGACCATGAGGTAGAAGGCACCCTCCGGCCGCGCGCAGGGGATTCCCCTGGCCGTCAGCAGTGCGATCGCCGCGTCCCGGCGCTCGCGGTACGAGTCCACGGCGGTGCGCACCGCGTCCTGCGGGCCCATGAGCGCCGCGAGGGCCGCGCGCTGGCTGATCGCCGACGGGCAGGCGATCGTGGCCTCGGCCACCTGTCCCAGCAGTCCCGCCACGACCGGGTCGTGGGTGACCACGTAGCCCAGACGCCAGCCGGTCATCGCATACGTCTTCGAGAAGCTGTGGAACGCGAGCACGCGCGCATCCGTGTCGAACGACGAGGGGCTCACGTGCGGGACGTCGAACGTGATCGACTCGTAGCACTCGTCGGAGAAGACCCACAGGTCGTGCCGTCGCGCGATCGCGACGATGCCCTCAAGAAGCTCCGCCGGGTAGACCGCACCGCTCGGGTTGTTCGGTGAGTTGACGAGGATCACCTTGGTCCGCACCGTGATCGCGGCCTCGATCTCGTCGAGGGTCGGCACGAACCCGTTCATCGCGCGCGCGGGATAGGTGGCCACACTCACGCCGGCGGCGACAGCGGCCATGCGCCAGTTCGGGAACTCCGGGTCCGGGAGCAGGATCTCGTCGCCCGGCCCCATCGTCGCGTTGATCGCCATCGCGAGTCCGTGCATCGCCCCGTGCGTCACGATCACCTCGGTCGCGCCGACCTCTATGCCGATCGTGGCCGTCACCCGGGCGGCCAGTGCGGCGCGGAGCTCTGGCGTGCCGACGCTCGACGTGTAGTGGGTGTACCCGGCTCGCGCGTCCGCCGCTGCAGCCTCGACGACGTGCGACGGCGTGGGGACGTCGGGCTCGCCGATCTCCAGGCGAAGGCACTCGGGATCCCGCATGGCGAGCTCCATGAGGGTGCGGATCCCGGAACGTTGCATGTGGACGACAGGAGACGTGGAAACTGGCACGCCTGGACGCTACCCGGCCCGGATGACGCTCAGGTTACCGATCGGCAGGTTCCTGGGTCCCGAGATGACGGGTCACCCCGTCCCACCCCGCCAGGAGATCACGCACGAGGTCGACGAGTCCTTCTGGGTAGACCTCCTCGGTCACATCCGCGAGCGCGTCGAGCGGCCACCAGCGCAGCTCGTCGAGGATCCGCCGCTCGACCTCGGTCCAACCGTCCCGGCTCAGGGAGTCCTCGTGGGTGCCGTGCGCGTCCAGCCGCGCGAGGAAGATCTGCTCGTCCTGCCGGCACGTCACGGCGAAGAAGTCGAAGACCGCTGAACGCGTCACCACCGGGCCGACCAGGGACGCCACGTCGAGCTCGAGCCCGGTCTCCTCACGGAGCTCGCGAACCGCGGCAGACCGCGCGTCCTCGCCCGCGTCGATGCCCCCACCGATCGTGAACCACCAGGTGCGTGACGGTTCGTCGACGTCGTGGCCGCGCATGAGCAGCACCCGGTCCGATGCGTCGACCAGAATCACCCGAGCGGCCCGCCGGAAGGGCATCCCGTCCAGGCCCGGAACCCAGTCCGGGCCGAGACCGCGCGGCGATCCCGTCGACGCCGCCGTCACCAGCCCCTGTCGGCCAGCCGGTGCGGGACCGGCACATCATCGACGTTGATGCCGACCATCGCCTCGCCGAGACCGCGCGACACGCTGGCGATGACATCGGGGTCGTCGTAGAACGTGGTCGCCTTGACGATGGCCGCTGCACGCTGGGCCGGGTTGCCCGACTTGAAGATCCCCGAGCCGACGAAGACGCCCTCGGCACCCAGCTGCATCATCATCGCGGCGTCGGCCGGGGTGGCGATGCCGCCCGCGGTGAAGAGCACGACGGGCAGCTTCCCGGCCACCGCGATCTCCTTGACCAGCTCGTACGGGGCCTGGAGCTCCTTGGCCGCGAGGTAGAGCTCGTCCTCGGGCAACGTCGTCAGGCGGCGGATCTCGTCGCGGAGCGTGCGCATGTGCGTCGTGGCGTTCGAGACGTCACCCGTGCCGGCCTCACCCTTCGAGCGGATCATCGCCGCGCCCTCGGTGATGCGGCGCAGCGCCTCGCCGAGATTGGTCGCTCCGCACACGAACGGCACGGTGAAGCGCCACTTGTCGATGTGGTGCGCGTAGTCCGCCGGCGTCAGCACCTCGGACTCGTCGATGTAGTCGACACCGAGGGATTGCAGCACCTGCGCCTCGACGAAGTGGCCGATGCGGGCCTTGGCCATCACCGGGATCGAGACCTGGGCGATGATCCCGTCGATCAGGTCCGGGTCGCTCATCCGCGCCACGCCGCCCTGGGCGCGGATGTCTGCAGGCACCCGCTCGAGAGCCATCACCGCGACGGCGCCAGCGTCTTCGGCGATCTTCGCCTGCTCAGCCGTGACGACGTCCATGATGACGCCACCCTTGAGCATCTCGGCCATGCCACGCTTGACCTTGGCTGTGCCGACGACGGACTCGGTGTTCTCGCTGCTCACTGCAGACCTCACTGATCGAAGAGGAGGGGTGTCCCGCGCCTGAGACCTCGCCGGCCCGGTGCGCCCATCCTAGACCGACGCCTCTACCTCGGGTCCGTCCGCCTGGATGCCGGACCCCGGCCGACCGAGGGCGTCCGGCCACCCGTCGTCCAGCTCGACCGTCTGCGGCACCGCGGCATGACCGGCGAGCCGGAGCACCCGTGCCATGAACGTCCGGCGCATCCGCTGGGACTGCGCGACCGCTTCGTTGTGGAAGCGCCGCGCGAGCTGAACGCGGTACCACGCGGCGGACAACGAGCCCAGGAGCGCATCACCGCCGGGCTCCGCCCACAGGATGGCGACCTCGTCGGGGTCATCGAGAGCAGCGCGCAAGGTCGCCGACAGCTCGCTCTCGGCGAGACCGCGGTCGAGCACCGGGCCATCGGGTGCCACGGCCACGGCGACAGGTGCGCTCTCTCCGGAGTGCTCCGGCAGCAGACGGGCAAGCTCGTCGTCGTCGAGTCCCCCGGCGGCCAGCACGGCCCACGCCGACTCCCCGACGAGCACCGCGCTGACCGGGTCGAGCAGCCCGGACGCCGAGAGCTCGGCCGCAGCCGACGCACGCCGGACGAGCTGGGTGTCGAGGACCGCACGGAGCGCGGCGACCTTGCGGTGCAACCGGTCGAGTCGAGAGGCGGCGACCCAGGCCGACCACGCGAGCAGTGCGACCAACGCGACGAGGAGGAGAGCGACGTCGGATGCGCTCATCTGCGTGAGCCTCTGGCGCCGGCGCCCAGACCACGGTGCCCTCGGACGGACGTCGGGTCTTCGCGCACGCTCGTCGCCCCCTGGGTCGCGACGGCCATCTCGTACACGGTGAGCACCTCGGTCGTCACCGCGGACCAGTCGTACCGGACGACGGCTCGGCCTGCATGCTCGACGACCGCCGCGCGCCGCTCGGGGTCGTCGAGCGTCGCGACGAGCGTCTGGGCGAGCGCGTGGCTGTCGCCCGACGCGAACAGCACGCCGGACGCGCCGTCCTCGAGGACACGACGGAACGCGCCCAGGTCGCTCGCGACGACGCAGGCACCGGCACTCATGGCCTCCACGAGAACGATCCCGAAGCTCTCCCCCCCGGTCTGCGGTCCGCAGTACACGGTGACCGAGCTGAGCAACGCGGCCTTGTCCTCATCGGTGAGCGGCCCGAGGAACTCGACCGCGCGCGCATCGTCCCCGAGCAGCTCGCGCGCCTCGTCGGGACCGGTGTCGCCCCGCCCCGCGATCAGGAACCGCGCTCCCGGATGGCGCCTCAGCACCTCTGAGACGGCCCCGAGGAGGACGGGAAGACCCTTGCGCGGTTCGTCGAGGCGACCGAGGAAAGCGATCGTCGGGGCGTCTGGCGTGCCGACCCAGCGCGGGTCCGCGACGGCATCGCGGAAGTTCGCCACGTACACGCCGTTCGGGATGACCACGGCATCGCCTCCGAGATGCTCGATCAACGTCCGGCGGGCGTCCTCCGAGACCGCGATGCGGGCGGAGATCTTCTCCATGCTCTGGCGGACCAGCGGATACGCCATCTGTAGCGGCCGAGATCGGATCAGAGCCGTGTGGAAAGTCGCGACGATCGGGCCGTCGGCGATCCACAGCGCGAGCATCCCCAGGCTCGGGGTCACCGGCTCGTGGAGGTGGAGCACGTCGAACTCACCAGCTGCCAACCACCGGCGCACGCGGGCGGCGGTGAGCGGACCGAAGGTCATCCGCGCGACCGACCCGTTGTACCTGACCGGGATCGCACGTCCGACGGAGGTCATGTACTCGGGGATCGGGGTGTCGTCGTCCGCCGGGGCGAGGACGGAGACCTGGTGCCCACGGGCGATCAGCGACTCGGCCAGGTCGCGCACGTGGAACTGGACGCCGCCCGGGACGTCGAACGAGTAGGGACAGACGATCCCGATGCGCAAGCGCCGCTGGTCGGCCCTCATCTGACGCCACCACCGCCATCGGCGGCAGGCGTCGCGAGCGCGGCGTCCCGCGCAGGGTCGAGGTCGGCGACGAACACCTTCTGGAGCATGTGCCAGTCCTCCGGATGCGCGGCGATGCCGGCGGCGACCTCGTCCACCCACGCCTGCGTCGTCACGACGACCCGTTCGGCGCGAGGCAGGCTGTCGGGTGCCGTCGCGACTGGTCGGAACGCGACCACGACGCCCCAGGGCGAACCGGCGCGACGGCGACGCTCTCCGACGAGCCGCTCGTACCAGATCGAGGCGGCGAACAACGGCGCCCCGGTCGAGACCGCGAGGGCCGCAGGCCCCGCGGCGACGCGCGCCGGAGCTCCGAAGAGCGAGACCTCGATGCCACGGTGCGTGAGGTCGCGATCCGCCACGAGTGGCACGAGACCGGCTTCGGAACCGCTGCCGACGGCACGCAGCAGCTCACGGAAGACGTCACGCCCGCCGGTGAGCGGGAAGATCGTCATCCCGAGCGCCTCACGGAACGCCAGGAACTTCCGGAAGACCTCTTCCGGTTCGAGTCGCTCCGCCACGGTGGTCACCGACGCGAGATGCTGCGTCGCCCACGCCGCAGCCAGGTCCCAGTTCCCCTGGTGGCCGAGCGCGATCACCACCCTCGCACCGCGGTCGAGAACCACGCGCAGATCGTCTTCGCCGATGGTCCGCACACGTGCCGCGAGCTGCGCCTGGCTCAGCGACGACAGCGTGAACGCCTCGCCGTAGTAGCGCATGTAGGACCGCATGCCCGCACGGGTGAGCGCCCGGAGGTCCCGACGTGAGAGCGCCGGCCGGACGTGCTGAAGATTGCTCTCGAGCCGACGGACCGCCTTCCCGTGACGGAGCCAGGTCATGTCGGCGACGAGAGCTCCCACCGCGCGCACCACGCTCTCGGGCGCCCGACCCCCGAGGCGCCAGGCGAGGCTGAACCAGGACCCTCCGCTCATGCCTCGGCCTGACCGGGTGCCCGGGTAGCCGCAGCCACCTGCGCCCGGACCGTCTGCATGCGCTGGAACACGGTGATCAGGCCGGCAACCGCGAGGAGACCGAGCGCCACCGTCAGGACCGCACGCGGCAGCCCCATGCCGACGAGTGCTGTCGCGGTGAGGACGACGACGAGCCGGTCGGCGCGTTCGGCGATCCCGACGGCCGCCGTCATCCCGAGCCCCTCGGCCCGCGCCCGTGCGTACGGCACGATCGAGCCGATCACGAGGCAGATCAGGGCGAGTACGCCGGTGGTCCGGTCGCTCCCCCCGCCGGTGTACCAGAGCACGAGCCCAGCGAAGATCGCGCCGTCGGCGAACCGGTCCAGCGTCGAGTCGAGAAAAGCACCCCAGCTGCCGGTGCGGCCGGACCGTCTCGCCATCACGCCATCGAGAGAATCGGCGAGGACGAACACCGTGATCACGAGGCTGCCGGCGAGCAGGTGCCCGGTGGGGTACAGCCACAGGGCCGCGACGACCACCGCGACGGTCCCGGAGATCGTCACCGCGTCCGGGGAGACGCCGAGCCGGATGAGCAGGTCGGCCAGCGGCGTCCAGATCGTGGTCATGACCGCACGCAGTCGCTTCAGCACTCCTCGATCATCCTCTCAGGGGCGCGCACCGACGGGACCGGCCACGCCGCTGCGAGAGCGGCACGCGTGTCGGCGAGAAGCTCGGGGAGTGCTCGTGAGCGGGCCACAATCGGGAGGAAGTTCGAGTCGCCGCCCCACCGGGGCACCAGGTGCTGATGGAGGTGCGCAGCGATCCCGGCACCGGCGACCGCTCCCTGGTTCATCCCGATGTTGAAGCCGGCGGGTCCCAAGACGTCCCTGAGCACCCCCATCGCGGTCCGGGTGAGCTCGGCGACCTCCCCGGTCTCGTCCGTCGAGAGATCGGTGTAGTCGGCCACGTGCCGGTACGGGCACACCAGCACGTGACCCGAGTTGTACGGGTACAGGTTCATCACCACGTACGCGACCGTTCCCCGCGCGACGACGAGCCCGCCCTCGTCGGCGAGCCCGGGGACGCGGCAGAACGGGCAGCCGTCGCCCGCGGCGTCGTCGGCAGGCTTGTCCTGTCCCCCGACGTACGCCATCCGATGAGGCGTCCAGAGCCGCTGGAACCCGTCCGGGTCACCCGCGAAGCCGTCCGCGCTCTCGGCGCGTGGTTCGTGCTCGGTCACGGTCAGGCGCCGATCGCCGGACAGGTCATACCTGAACCCGATCGCGCACGGCGGCCACGATCCGGCCCACCGCCTCCGCAACCGGCACGGCGTTGTCCTGGTGCCCGTCGCGGTAGCGGAACGAGACCGCACCGGCCTCGACGTCCTCACCACCGGCGATCAGGACGAACGGCACCTTCTGGGTGCTCGCGTTGCGGATCTTCTTGCCGAAGCGGTCGTCACTGAGGTCGGTCTCGGCGCGGATCCCCTCGGCTCGTAGCTGGGCGACGACGTCCGCGAGGTAGTCGTTGAACGGCTCCGCGACCGGGACGGCGACCACCTGCACGGGCGCGAGCCACGCGGGGAAGGCGCCGGCATAGTGCTCGACGAGGATCGCGAAGAAGCGCTCGATCGACCCGAACAGCGCACGGTGGATCATCACCGGCCGTTGACGGCTCCCGTCGGCCGCCGTGTACTCGAGCTCGAAGAGCTCCGGCTCGAAGAAGTCGAGCTGGATCGTCGAGAGCTGCCAGGTCCTGCCGATCGCGTCCTTGGCCTGGACGGAGATCTTCGGCCCGTAGAACGCCGCCCCGCCCGGGTCGTCGACGAGCTCGAGCCCGGACGCCGTCGCGACGTCGCGCAGCGTCTGGGTTGCCTCGTCCCAGGTCGCGTCGTCGCCGACGGACTTCTCGGGGTCCCGGGTCGAGAGCTCGAGGTAGAACTCCCCGAGGCCGTAGTCCCGCAGCAGGTCGAGCACGAACGTGAGCAGTGAACCGAGCTCGTCCCGCATCTGGTCACGCGTGCAGTAGATGTGGGCGTCGTCCTGGGTGAAACCACGCGCGCGGGTCATGCCGTGCACGACGCCCGACTTCTCGTACCGGTACACGGTGCCGAACTCGAACAGCCGCAGCGGCAGCTCCCGGTAGGAGCGGCCTCGCGAGGCGAAGACCAGGTTGTGCATCGGGCAGTTCATCGGCTTGAGGTAGTAGTCCTGACCCTCGCGCTTGAGCGTGCCGTCCTCGTGGTACTCGGCATCCAACCGCATCGGCGGGTACATGCCGTCGGCGTACCAGTCGAGGTGCTTGGAGGTCTCGAAGAGCTTGGCCTTCGTGATGTGCGGGGTGTTGACGAACGAGTACCCGGCCTGGACGTGCTTGCGGCGCGAGTAGTCCTCCATCTCCATCCGCACGATTCCGCCCTTGGGGTGGAACACGGCCAGTCCGGATCCGATCTCGTCGGGGAACGAGAACAGGTCGAGCTCGCTGCCCAGACGACGGTGGTCGCGGCGCTCGGCCTCGATCAGCCGGTCGAGGTACGCGCGGAGCGCGTCCTTGCTCGGCCATGCGGTCCCGTAGACGCGCTGCAGCTGGGGGTTCTTCTCGGACCCGCGCCAGTAGGCCGCCGCGGACCGCATGAGCTGGAAGCCGTTGCCGATCAGGCGAGTGCTCGGGAGATGCGGTCCACGGCACAGGTCCTGCCAGGCGACCTCACCGTCACGTCGCACGTTCTGGTAGATGCTCAGCCCGCCGAGACCGACCTCGACACCTGCGCCGTCGGCCTCGGCCCCGGGCGTGCCCTTGAGGCCGATCAGCTCGAGCTTGTAGGGCTCCGAGGCAAGGGCCTCGCGCGCCTCATCCTCGGTGACATCCCACCGGCGGAAGGTCTGTCCCTCCTTGATGATGCGCGCCATCACCTTGTCGAGAGCCTTGAGGTCCTCCGGGGTGAACGGGGTCTCGACGTCGAAGTCGTAGTAGAAGCCGTCGGTGATCGGCGGGCCGATGCCCAACCTGGCCTGCGGGTTGACCTGTTGAACGGCCTGCGCCAGGACGTGCGCCGCCGAGTGGCGGAGCACCTGAAGGCCTTCGGATGAGTCGATCGTGACCGGTTCGACGACGGCCCCGTCCACCAGGGGTGCGGAGAGATCGGTCAGCACCCCGTCGACGAAGGCCACGACGACCTCGCGCCGACCGTTGAACACGTCCGCGGCCGTCGCCCCCGGCGCCACCTGGGTGCTGGTCCCCTCGACGGTGATGGTCAGCTGCTCCGGAGCGGGCACGTCGATGGCCTCCTCGTGATGTGAACGCACCGGCCGGCACGCACGTCGATGCTACCGAGGTCCGGGCGTCATCGGTTCGCGTCGCCCGCCCGGCCGAACACCGCATCGCGCCATAGAGCCGAACGGGTGGACTTCGTCGCCCCCGCATCCGGACAAACCAGGTCGGATCCCCACAAAACAGACCGCTGACCTGCACGGATGCCGGGCAAATTCACCCCGGGAACGGAGATGACTCCCGGCCGTACCTCTGGCCGGGAGTCAGGTGCGTGGGCGATACTGGGTTCGAACCAGTGACCTCCTCGGTGTGAACGAGGCGCTCTACCACTGAGCCAATCGCCCGTCGGTTCCGGCGAGACGCTCTCCGGGACGACGCTTCTGAGGATGTTACCGAAGCGGGACCGATATTCCGAACCGGGCAGTCACGTGCTCGTTTCCACCGATCGGGTGAGCGCATCTCGCCACCGATCCACGATCGTTGCTGGCATGATGTTTCGACCGTGAGGAGGACGCCGGACATGACAACAGGTGCGCCCGACATCGTCGACGTCATCACCATGCAGCTGATCGGTCCGGACGAGAGCGTCATGCCGGTCCTGGCCGAGCTGTCCTATCGGGTCTGCGACCCGTACACGGTCCGCGCAGTGTTCACGGGTTCCCACACCATGTCGACATGGCTCCTCGGTCGCGAGCTGATCGCTCAGGGGCTCGAAGCGGACCAGGACTCGTGCGCCGGCACCGGCGACGTCCAGGTCTGGCGCGACGAGGACCGGAGCTATGTGCTCATCTCACTCAACGGGGTCGAGGGCAACGCGCTCCTTGCCGCGCCGGCCGAGCCGCTCGAGCGCTTCATCACCAAGACGGAGACGCTCGTTCCTTTCGGCAACGAGAGCGACCAGATGGATCCGGAGATCAGTGCGCTGATCGCTGCGCTGCTCACCGCCTGACCACACGTGCTGAGGGCCCCGACCGTGTCGGTCGGGGCCCTCAGCACGTCGCGCACCAACGGCGTGTGTCAGGGGTCGAGATCGTCTTCCGCACGGGTCCGGAACATCGCTTGCGCCTGGAGGCTGACAGGACCGACACGCACATCGGACCCGTCGTGCCACGAGACCGGCTCGACCTCGCGCGTGCTCGAGGTCAGGGCGAGCTGCGCCCGTCCCGCGAGGACGTCGTCGAGCACCGCAAACGGCAGATCGCCCGGTCCGGCCTCACGGACCACGATCCCCGCCTCCGGGGCCCACTCGAGGAACAGCTCGCGCGTGATGCCCGCGAGGCACCCGCTCGACAGTGCCGGGGTCATGAGCGCTCCGCCCACCTCGACGACGATGTTCGAGCCGGTGCCTTCACAGAGGTCGCCGACCGTGTTGGCCATGATCGCCTCGTCAGCGCCGTGCGCGGCCGCCGCGGCCAGCGCGACCACGTTCTCCGCGTACGACGTCGTCTTCAGCCCGGCGACGGCGGACCGCTCGTTCCGGACCCACCGGACGCGCGCGGCTCGGGCTCGCACCGGACGGCTCGCAGGGGCGGCGGCAACGATCACCGTGGGGCGCCCCTCCCCCGGTGCGGCACGGTTCGAGCCCATCGGGCCCGGACCTGCGGTCACGGTCACCCTGACCCGACCGGCGCCGTCCCCGGCTGCGCCCAGGACCGCCCGGACACCGTCACGGATCTGGTCCTCGTCCGGGGCTGGAAGACCCAGGCCCCCCGCCGATCGTTGCAGCCGCCGCAGGTGCCGCGTCAGCGCGAATGCGTGACCCCGCACCACCGCGCACGTCTCGAACACCCCGTCGCCGACGGTGAGGCCGTGGTCGACCGCCGTCACCACGTCCTCGCCCGGACCGATCAGTCGTCCGCCTGTCCAGATCACCACGCCCGCCGTCATCAGCTCGCCTCCGCCTCTCCCCGACAGCCGCACCCTCCGAGCCACGTCCGGAGTCGGGTCACGACGGCCAGTCTCCCGCATCGTCGACTGACATGCCGGATGCCAGCGCGACGAGTCGGTGCGCCTTGAGCTCGGTCTCCGCCCACTCCGCGCCCGCCTCGCTCCCCCACGTGATCCCGGCCCCGGTACCGAAGCGCAGCGTGCCGCGTGAGCCTGGCGTCGAGGCGACCCACCAGAACGTCCGGATCCCGACCGCAAGCTCCGCTTGGCCCGCGTCGGAGTCGATCCACCCGACCACGCCGCAGTACGGCCCCCGGTCGACAGGTTCAAGACGCTCGATGATCGACAGCGCCGCACGCTTCGGTGCACCCGAGACCGATGCCGGCGGATAGGTCGCGTCGAGCACGTGCGCCCAGAGATCCTCAGACGCTGCGACGCCCCCCGAGAGGCGTCCGCGAACCCGCGAGACGAGGTGCACCAGACCGGGGTGCCGCTCGATCGCGAGCAGATCGAGCACCTCCACCGTCCCCGGCACGCAGACGCGCTGAAGATCGTTGCGCACCAGATCGGTGATCATCACGTTCTCCGCGTCGTCCTTGGTGGTGAGTCCTGCAGCCGTCGTCGCCGTGCCCTTGATCGGACCCGACGTGAGGAAGCCGTGCTCGAGCCGCAGGAACAGCTCCGGCGACGCGGTGACGACCCAGGCCGCCGGAAACCCGCTAGCCGCGGGCACGTGGACGCCGCCAGCGTAGGGCGCCGGGTTCGCGGCGCCCACGATCGCGGCCAGAGCCACGGCGGACGGCTCGGAACCGTCCGAGGCTCCATCAAGCGGCGCCTCGAGAACACGGCAGAGATTCGCCTGATAGACCCCTCCGTCCCGGATCGCGGCACGGATCTCGTCGACCGCGGTCCGGTAGGCCGCTTGATCCAGCGAGGTCGACCAGGCGTCGGGCCGCGGGCCGCGCCACGCCGGAACGGCCGCCCCGGTCGCATCGCCGCGAGAACCCGACGCCACACCGCCTGTGCC
>MLJW01000560.1_pt1 | contig 14317 bp, 11 predicted proteins | sample 888231 | NCBI WGS metagenome assembly MLJW01 (sample SAMN05788063, study PRJNA343431) | mine drainage metagenome | isolation source: sample collected from the inflow into an acid mine drainage treatment plant... | place: Germany: Lusatia, lignite mining district
CCCCCACCACGATCCTCACCTCGACCGTCACCTCGACCGTCACCTCGACCGTCACCTCGACCGTCACCTCGACCGTCACAGGACTTCTTGCCACCATGACCCCGTGACGACCGGCATGGGCGAGTCGCCGTCCGACTTCCTGGTGCACCGGAGCCCGCCGGTGCTCGCCGTCCTCCTCGGCGCCGTGGGTCTCGCGGTCGGGCAAGGAGTGCCCTGCCTCGTCTCGGTCGCGCGCCTCGCACGCGTGCGACCGGCGCGTGGCCCTGGTGCCGCTCTGGCAGACTGACGGTCGTGGGCGACACCGAGGCGACGCAGGCACCCGACGGACCGGTCCCGCCGAACCCCGACCAGTGGCTGCTGCTGATCTACCGGATCCCTTCGGAGCCGAGCCGCCTGCGTGCCGCGGTGTGGCGCCGCCTCAAGTCGCTCGGCGCCGTGTACGTGCAGAACTCCGTCGCAGCGCTCCCGTCGGGCGATGGCGCCGAGCGCGCGTTGCGGCGACTGCGACGCGAGATCCTGGAGATGGAGGGGACGGCCGTCCTGATGTCCTGCTCGGCGTTGGTCGGTGGCCAGGATGTGCTCGCGCTGTTCCAGGGCGCTCGCGACAGCGAGTACGAGGAGATCCTCGACAAGTGCCAGGACTTTCACGCCGGCCTCGAGAAGGAGTACGTGGCTCACCACTTCACGTACGGCGAGCTCGAGGAGAACGAGGTCGAGCTCGTCAAGCTCAACAACTGGTACGGCAAGGTCCTCGCGCGCGACGTCTTCGGTGCGTCGACGCGGAGCACCGCGCACGAGGCGCTCGAGGCCTGCGCGCAGGCGCTCGAGGCCTATGCCGCGCGCGTCTATCTCGAAGAGGGCGACGGCGCCTGAGCGCTCAGCGCGCCGGGCGCGTCGCGCGACGGATGCTGGTCGGCAGCAGGACCGCGACGACGGCCGGCACGATCCACCACGTCGGAACGGTCGTCCACCGGCTCATCGCGAAGGCCGCGAGGAAAGCCAGCGCAACCCCGATCGCGACACGCCAGTCGTCGCCGATGATGAAGTCGTACCAGAACGCGGCGAACGCGCGGAGCTTGGCAGTCATCACGCGGAGACCTCCTCGACGGTGCGGGCGGGGACGGACGGGTCCGGGACCGGGGCGTGGCGCCGGAACAGCGAGACGAGCGCCAGCGCGTACAGGCCGGTCGCCGGGATCAGGACCAGCAGGGCGGCGTCAGATCCGGGCCACGTGACGCCCGCGCCCTCCGCTCCCCAGAAGATCCCGAACGACGTGAGCATGATGCCGACGACGAACTTCATGCCGTTCTCCGGGACCCCGGCGAGCGGCGCCTTGAGCGCGAGCCCCAGGGCCGTGACGAGCAGCACGGCGCTGACCGCCGCGATCGCGGCGAGCGGGATGTTGTGCTGGTTGCTGCCGAACGTCAGCGCGATGAAGGCGACCTCGAGACCCTCGAGAACCACGCCCTTGAACGACAGCGTGAAGGCGTACCAGTCCGCGACCACGCCGCGCTGCACCGTGGTCGCCCCTTCGGCCATCGCGAGCTCGGTCTGGTAGATCTGCGCCTCGTCGTGCATCGCCTTGTGGCCGCTGGCGCGCAGGATGGCCTTCCGGAGCCACTGGAGGCCGAACACGAGCAGGATGCCCCCGACGAAGAGGCGGAGACCGCCCATCGGGATGGACGAGAGGGCCGGTCCGAGCGCGGCGATGACGACCGCGAGGGTGACGAGGCCGGCCAGCACCCCAGTCACGGCCGAGCGCCAGTCGCGTGCGGTGCCGGCAGCCAGCACGATCGTGAGCGCCTCGACGGCCTCGACGATGCATGCCAGGAACACGGCGATGAACAGAGCGGTGTCACTCACGGGAGCCTCCTCGCCATCTCAGGTGCCACACGATCGCGAGGCGCCATGATCGTAACAGTCGTTAGATCGTCGATGTAACGCGCGGCGTCACCGTCGGCGAAGGCGACGCAGTGCTCCGGGTCCAGCACGACGTCGACGGCGCTGCCCCGGGGATGAGCCCGCGCCGCGTGCACGGCGCTCAGGAGCCACGGCCCCGCGGCGACGACGTGGTCGTAGCCGCGCCCACGGTAGGCCACGTCGGTCACTACCCCCGCGAGCGCGCCGCTCCCCCCGCCGCTCGACGGCGTCCTGCCGCTCTCGGCGATGCTCGTCGCAGCAGGACGCACGACGACGCGCACGACGTCGCCCTCGACGAGCCGACCGAGACAGCGCGCATGGACGATCAGGTCGCCCACCCGGACCTCTCCGGTCTCGCCGAGCACCCGGACGACAGTCCCGACGAGCTCGCCGGCGACGCCCGTGAACCGCGCGACGAACGGTGTCGCCGGGCGTCGGTAGACGTCCTCCGGGGTCGCGAGCTGGACCAGCTCGCCGTGGTCGAGCACACCGATCGTGTCGGCCAGGGCGAACGCCTCGGTCTGGTCGTGCGTGATGTAGATCGCGGTGGCCCCGCTCTCGCGCGTGAGGGTGGCGATCTCGACCCGCAGCCGTTCGCGCAGGTCGGCGTCGAGGTTGGACAACGGCTCGTCGAACAGGAGCAGCTGGGGCTCGGCGACCACGGCACGCGCGAGCGCCACGCGCTGCTGCTCACCCCCCGAGAGCTCGTGCGGGTAGCGCGCACCGTGTCGCCCGAGCCCGACCCGATCGAGCACCCCCCGTATCCGCGCGCGGGCGGTCGCGGCATCGAGCCGCCGCCGCCGCAACGCGTACCCCACGTTCCCCTCGACGGTCAGGTGCGGCCACAGGGCGTAGTCCTGGAACACCATCGCCAGGTTCCGGTGCCCCGGAGCGAGGTGACGGTTCCCGTCGGCCACGAGCTGACCGGAGAGGGGGATGCGCCCCGCGTCGAGTCGCTCGATCCCGGCGAGGGCGCGGACGAGCGTCGACTTGCCCGACCCGGACGGCCCGAGCAGCACCAGGAACTCCCCCGGCTCGACGGTCAGGTCGACCCCGGAGAGCGCGGTCGTGGCACCGAAGCGCTTGACGGCCTGAGTGACCTCGAGGTGGTGCCCCGTGGTGCCCTGCACGGATCCCTGCACCGATGTGGTCATGACGTGCCTCCTCCCATGCGAAGCCAGCCCGTCGGTGCGAGCAGGCGGAACAGCGTCCAGACGAGGGCGACGACGAGAAGCGCGACCAGGATCGCGACGACCTCCATCGCGGTCCCGCCACCGAAGTCGTAGTTGGCAAGGGCCTTGGTGATGCCCACCGACACCGGGGCGTGGCCCGGCGGGTAGAGCAGCTGCGAGACCGGCAGCTCGAGCAGCGTCCCGGCGAAGGTCAGGACCCAGGCCGCAAGGATCGGACGGGCGAGCAGAGGCAGCACCGTCCGCAGCCATGAGGCGACCATGCCGGACCCGTGCACCCGGCCCGCCTCGCGGAGCGACTCCTGGACCTGGCTGACGTTCCCGAGCAGCACCCGGGACGTCGACGGGAGCGCCGTGGCCAGGTAGCCGAGGACGAGCAGGCTCGTCGTCCCGTACAGGTGGATGCCGAGGCGGTTCACCACCGGCAGGTTGTACGTGAAGATGTAGCCGGCCGCGAACACGATGCCGGGCAACGCGACGGCTGTCAGCAGCAGGAGGTCGAGGACCTTGCCGCTGACCCGACCGCCTCGGGTGGCGAGCATCCGCGCCGCAACCACACCGAGCACCGCCGTGACCGTCGCCGTGATCGCGGCGAGCTCGGCGGAGTAGAGGAGCGGAGACCGGAGCGCGGGGCTCTGCAGGACCCGGCTGTAGTTGGCCAGCGTCAGCTCGTGGCTGCCGACCAGCGACCCGAGACCGTTGATGAGGGACGCCGCCACCGCACCGACCGTCGGCACACCGAGGCCCACGGCGACGAGGACGGCGAGCGCCCCGACGACCACGACCTGCGCCGGTCGCGCCAGGTGATGTCGGCGAGCGGGTCGGCTCCGCCCTCCGAGCACCCGATAGCTGCGACCCCGCAGCGCCCTGGTCTGCGCCACCAGGGCGAGACCGGCCATGGCCATCAGAACCCACCCGACGGCAGCGGCCTGCGGGAACTGCACCGGGAAGCTGTCGATCGCCTGGTACAGGGTGAAGGTGGCGACCGGGAAGTGCGCGTCGTTGGCGAGCGTCGCGGCGACCCCGAAGTCACTGACGGACTCGGCGAACACGATCGCGAACGCGGACCAGCACGCCGGGGCCACGAGGGCAGCGACGATCCGCGCGGCCGCGGCGCGTCCCCCGCCGTGCACGCGCGCCGCGACCTCGAACTCCTCGCCGAGCCCGCGCAGCGCACCCGAGAGAGCCAGGTACGCGAACGGCACCCCCTTCATCGTGAGCACGACGACCACACCCACCGGGCCGTACAGCAGAGCCCGCGGCGCCGCGTCGGGCACCCCCAGCAGGTCGAGGATCCCCGCCGGCTCCAGCAGGCGCTCCCACCCGAGAGCGACGAGGTAGGACGGCGCGAGCAGGAGGGCGAACATCGACCCGGCCCACCAGCGCCGTCCGACGACGTCGGTCCGCACGACCACCCACGCCACCGCCGCACCGAGACCGGTGGCGAGCACACCCGCCGTCACCCCGACCCCGAGCGAGTCGAGGGCTCCTCGCACGAGGCTCCCGGTGAGCACCTGACGGAAGGCGTCGAGCGTGAACCACGCATCACCCTGGCCCAGGAGCCGCGGGCTCACCGCCACCAGCAGGAACAGCAGGATCGGCAGGACGAGGATCGCCACGATCACGATCCAGAAGATCAGCCACGGCCCGCTCCGGACGCGGGAGAGGGCCAGCCGAACCGCACCGAGACGAGTCGGACCGAGCACGTCCGTCCCGGTGCGGAGCTGTGGTACCGCCACCACCATCAGGACTACTTGATCGTGCTGTCGAAGAAGGTGTTGACCTGGTTCTCCAGCGGGCCCCAGAAGTAGGGGTCGATCTTCTGGTACGCCGGCATCGGGGGAAGGTCGGGCAAGGCCGTCACGCCGGGGACGACAGGCCAGAACAGCGAGTCACCGTGCGGGTCACCGGCCTGCATCGCGGCCTGCCCGGCCGGCGACAGGACGAAGTCGACGAACTTCTTCGCCTCGTCCTGGACGGCGGGAGGCGCACCCTTGTCGATGCCGATCACCCCCGGAAGCAGGGTCGCCTTGGGCAGGTAGGCCACCTTCGGGGCGAACGTGGCCGTTGCGGGGACCTTGGCGATCTCACCGGCAGCGGCCGAGCTCTGGATCAGGGCGTAGGTGATCTGCCCCGTCTCGAGCGCGTGCAACGTGTCACCGTTGGTCGGGAAGACGTGCAGTCCGTTGCCCTTGAGCTTCGTCAGGTACTCCTCCCCCGCGGCGACCCCGTTGGCCTGGCCGCCGAGCTGGTTCATCAGACCGGCGATGAACGGGTACGTCGGTCCGGACTGGGCCGGGTCGTTCATCCCGACCTGTCCCGCGTAGGTGCTCGAGAGCAGGTCCTGGTAGCTCGTCGGGACGGTCGACGTCTTCGCGCTGTTGTAGACGAGCGCCGCCATGACCGTCGTGCTCACCGGGACGTAGGCGTGGTCGCTCGGGGTGAGCGCCGCGCCGGCTGCGTTCAGGGTGGCCGCCGGCGTGTACGGGAGAAGCTGGCCCTGCTTGTCCAGAGCGGCGAAGGCCGTGTCACCGTCGACCCACAGCAGCCCCCACTGCGGGTTGTTCTTCTCCGCCGCCACCTTGGTGAGGAGCGGGCCGGTGCTGTCGTCGACCAGCTTGACGGCGATGCCGGTGGCTGCGGTGAACGCCTTGGTCACCGGGTCGTCGTACCCCTGCGCGGAGTAGACCACCAGCGCCGGGCCGGCGCCCGTGGAGGCGTCGGCCGAGGGCGTCGGGGACGCTCCGCCCGACGCGGAGGCCGCCGTCGCCGAGCCCGAGCAGCCGGACAGGACGGCAATGAGGGCAGCGGCGGACGCTGTGCAGAGCGCGAGACGTGACGGGACGGACATGAAGTCTCCTCCGGAGCGACGTAACACTCGATTCGTAACGGGCGTTACACACGCTTGCTCACGGCCGTTGCTTCGAGACGTGAGTCGGGTGACATCGAGATGAACGTTCTCCGAACGTGGTGGCCGTCACGCCGCGGTGGTGTGTCGGCGCTGTCACCGGTGGATCCGACAGGGGGGGCATGACGCCGCAGCGCTTCGCCCGAGGCACCCTCCACCTGGTGCTCGCGGCGGACGTTTCCTGGCTGCTCCGGCTGCCTCCGTCCCATCACGCATTGCGCCGGGGAGCAACGGAACGTTGCTGCCGACGATCGTGAGCGGTGGGCGAGCCGTCGGGATGCGGGTGGAGCCTGCGTCCGATGTGCGGTCGCCCCCCTGCGGCGACCGCACGCCGCGCTCCGATGAACGTGCTCCCTGCCGTTGTGCATCGGACCACCGGACGTCTCCAGCAAACCCCCCGACCATTACGGCACGGCGCGACCGACCCCGGCACTCCACGAGGCGTCCGGGGTTGTCCGACCAATGGATCTCGACGTCCGAACCCACGACGCGCGGGTGCGTCGGCCCAGTCGCAGACGCCATGCACGGATGGCGGACTCGAGCAGGGGACGGTGCGCCGACTACCGGACCACGGAGACAGACCCGCACGGCTCCGAGAACGGCACGTCGCCGACGACCCGGCTCCACTCGGTCGCGCTGATCGGGATGCCGTGCAGGGCGCTCGCACACACGGTGGCCTGGGCCGCGGACAGCGACGTGTCCCAGATCCGGACGGTCTTGTCCGCCCCGGCGCCGCTCACGAAGGCACCGTCCGGCGAGAACGCCACGCCGTACACCGAGCCGGAGATCCCGTCGAGACTCGCCCATCGCACGGGACGGCTCGGAGCCGCCACGTCCCACAGGCGAACCGTGCCGTCCGTCATCGCCGCAGCGAGCAGCCGTCCGTCGGGGCTGAACGCAAGGTTCGCGGCGTACCCGTCGGCCCACACGAGCGGAGTGCCCAACCGCGTAGGTCGAGCCGGGTCACGCACATCCCAGAGCCAGATCGAGCTGTCGTTCCCGCCCGCGGCGATCGTGTGCCCGTCGGGGCTGAACGCGGCGCTGTAGACGTAGCCGACGGGTCCGGTGATCGGTGCGCCGATCACCCGTGGATGCGCCAGGTCGCTCACGTCGATCATCAGCACGTGACCGCTGAGCACGGAGGCGACCATGGTCCGCGCATCGGGCGAGAACGCGGCGCTGTAGACCATGCCCCCCAGATCTCCGAGACGCGAGGTCGGTGCGCTCGGAACGCCGTGCGACAGGTCCCACAGCGTGATCGACGCGTCATCCGAGGTCACCGACATCCGCGTCCCCGAGGTGTCGAAGGAGACCGACTCGACCCAGTCCGTGTGCGCCTGCACCGACGTGAGGTAACGCGGCGCCTTCGGGTCGCTGATGTCCCAGAAGTGCACCGCACCGCTGGTGTCCCCCGCCACCACCAGGGAGAGCGCGTCGGAGACGGCGACGGCCCCGTCCAGACGGGCCTTCCCCGGTGGTGGCGCCAGGCTCAGCAGCGTCGGGTCGTCGGGATGGTTCGCGTCCCACAGACGGACGCCGTCCGTCGTCGCCGTCGCCAGGACGTGCGCACCGAAGACCCCCTGCCCGGGGATCGACGAGAAGCCCGAGAGCGTGGGCCCCGGGAACGTCCACTCGCGCAGCACACCGTCGGCACCCGAGGAGAACAGGCTCGCCCCGTCCGGTGACCAGCCCACCGCGATCCCGGTCGCCGGGGTCACGAGCGAACGGATCGCCGCACCCGTGGCGACGTCCCAGACCCACACGCGCTTGTCGGAGCTCGCGGCCGCGAGGACGGTCCCGTCCGCACTGAACCGGACATGGTTGACCCATGAGGTCGGTCCCGTGAGCGTCCGTCCCGCGGTCGGGTGCGCGGGGTCGCTGATGGACCACAGGTGGACGCGGGAATCCCGGGAACCGACGGCGAGCAGGTGCCCGTCGGGGCTCATGGCGACGGAGGTGACGGGACCGTCGGCAGCGACGAACGTCGCCCCGAGCTGAACGGGATGCGACGGGTCGGCGACGTCCCACAGCGCGACGGTCCCCTGGGACCCGGCCTCGGCGACCACGCGACCGTCCCGGGAGACAGCGACCGCCTGCGCTGTCCCGCCGAGCGCCGGCACGGAGCCGGCCGGCGTGACGGCGCCGTCGGACCCGATCGTCCAGAGGTGCACGGTCCCGTCCGAAGCAGCCACCGCGACGGTCGTGCCATCGGCGCTGAACGCGACGTCGTAGATCGTCCCTCCGACGTCGGCTCCGGTCACGGCGATGCTCACCGGGTGGCCGGGGTCCGCGGCGGACCAGACCTCGAGACGGCCGCCGTCGCCCCCGGCAGCGACCAGGTGGCCCTCCGCGCTGAAGCGCACCGCGTACAGCGACTTGTCGGGCACCGTCACGGAAGCGACCCTGCGCCCAGGCACACCGGTCGACCACAGGACGAGCGTCGAGGCGTCGGTCGCCAGCGCGACGACGCTCCCGTCAGGGCTCACGTCGAGCGAGTTGACGATGCTGTGCGTCTGCGCCAGCCGCGCCACCTGGGTGCGGCCGGACGCGCTGAGGAGGGCCGTCCGGGCCTCCACCGTGTCGGCGGTCCGGTACGCAGAGACGGCGACCTGTCCCGCCAGGGCGGTATCGGTTCCCGCCAACGACTGCGACGTGACCGCGAGCTGCCTCGAGACGGCCAGATCGCGGTTGCGGCCGACGGCGCGGCTCTGCACCACCGTCGCCGTGGCGAGACCTCCGGTGCTCAACGCGAGGACCCCGAGTCCGGCCGCGAGGGCGCGCAACCGGAGCGTCGACCGTCGCCGCGCCAGGACCCGTGCCGCATCGGCGGCGCTGCTCTGCTCGAGGAACTCACGTTCCAGCGCCGTCAGCTCGTGGTTCCCGTCGGTGCCCGCGATCCAGGACAGCGCCACGTCCAGGGCGGAGCCCCGGTAGAGCAGGTCCGGGTCGCGGCCGGCCACCAGCCAGTGGTCCACCGCCTCGGTGAGCCGACCGTGGGTGCGAAGGCCGTCGCGGTCGGCCGCGAGCCACACCCGGAAGCGCGGCCACGCGTTGATCAGCGCCTCGTGCGCGAGCTGGACGTGCCCGCGGTCCGAGGTCAGCAGCCGGGCGTCGACGCACGCCGCCACGACGTCGAGCGATGCCTGCGCCGTGAACTCGGCACGATCGGCGGGTCGACGCGTGTCGGGAGCCCCGTCACGCACCCGGACCAGCCGCAGCAACGTCCGCCGCGCGGCGTCTCGCTGCTCCTCGGTGAGAGACTCGTAGACCTCCTCCGCGGTCTTCGCGATCGCCCCGGCGAGCCCGCCCGCCTCGCGGTAGTGGGCGAGCGTCAGTCGTCGCCCCGAAGACGTCAACCAGGTGACGTACAACGCGTGCGAGAGCAGCGGGAGCACCCCCGGGTCGAGCCCGGCCCCCGTCGGCGAGGGTGAGCCCGTCGTCGCGTCCGAGAGGAGCACGTCGAGCAGTGCGTCCTCGACCTCGATCCCGACCGCGCGCGCCGGCTCGACCACGACCCGTCGCAACCCCTCGAGCGTCAGGGGTCCGACGAGCAGCTGGTTCTCCCCGAGCCAGTGCGCCAGCAGGTCGATCTCCAGGGCGCGGTCGAAGAAGTCCGCGCGCAGTCCGATCACGACGACCGCACCCTCGCGGTGGATCGCGTCGAGCCGGTCGAGGAAGACCAGCGTCTCCGCCGGGGTGCGCTCGGAAGCGAAGACCTCCTCGAGCTGGTCCACGACGAGGACCGTGCGGTCTCCCAGGCCTCCGGCGTCGCGCACCTGCTCGAGCGTCGCGAGAGGGTCCGCGCCCGGCGTGACGACCACCACGGGAACACCCCGCTCGCCGAGCCGTGCCGCGAGCCCCGCCCGGAGCACCGACGACTTGCCCGACCCGGACGAGCCGATGACCACAAGCGGCGTTGCCGGGTTGCCGGTCACCCGCGCGACGAGGGCGTCGGTCAACCCCTCACGCCCGAAGAAGAGCGCCGCATCCTCCGGCTGGTAGGCGGCGAGGCCCCGGTACGGTGCCGGTGTCGCCGCGGACCGTCGGCCAGGGGCTCGTCGCAGGCGGTTGACCGCCGCGACCCAGGCCGGGAGCTCGTCGGATCCGACACCGAGCGACGTCAGCACCCGGGTGAACTGTCCCACCGTCGCCAACGGCGGTAGATGGCGACCGCTGAGGTACCCCCCGACGGTGGCGACCGGGAGGCCCGCCGCGTGTGCGACGTCCCGCACGGTCATGCCCTGACGTTCCCGCAGAACCGTCAACGCCCCGGCGAGGTCCTCACGTGAGGACAGGTCGTCCGGGGACAGGTCGGGGCGTTCGTCGACGGACACGAGAGGCTCCTTGGGTCAAGCGTCGACGCATCTCACCCACGGCGGTGCGTGCAGAGCGACGACGTGCCGCCCTTGCGGGTGCCGGCGACATCAGGCTAGTGAGTCGCGGCTCGATCGCAGCACGCGTGTCAACCGCCGGACGGTCGGGGTGTGCCGGGCACCCCGAGCCGCGCCGGGCGGGTCGGGTCGGGTCGGGTCACTGCACCCCTCCGCGCGACGCGATGATCGCCGCACGGTGGGCCTGGTACGTCTCGAGGTCGATCTCCCCGAGCGCCAGCCGCCGGTCGAGGATCTCCATCGGGGAGTCAGGCCGCGGACCCGGAGCCGGCGGCGCGAGAGGTGCGGTCGGGACGTGCACCGTGGGGGCGGACGTCGCGCTCCCGTGGTTCCCCGACGGCAGCAACCGCACGACGAGCCAGATGATCGCCGCGATCAGGACGATCCAGAACAGGCCCATGAAGATCCATGCGCCACCCGCCATGCCTCCGCCATACCAGCCCATCATGTCCAGCTCCTTCGCTCGATCCGTCCCCTGCTGTCTGGTCCAGCCTGCCGCTCGGGTGCGTCGATGCCGGCGTGGAACGACAAAGATTCGACGAAGGTGCGGTGCGCCGGTCGGGAGTGCCCGTGGCTCAGGCCGGACCCGAGCCGGCCGACGCCCGCGCCGGGAGCACCATCACGAACGTCGCCCCGGTTCCCGGACCGCGGCTGGACGCGGTCAGCGTCCCGCCGTGGGCCTGCACGATCGCGCGCGCGATCGTCAACCCGACCCCGGTCCCCGCGCTGCTCCGGGTCCGCGACGCGTCGCCGCGGAAGAACCGCTCGAAGATCCGACCCGAGTCGGCCGGGTCGAACCCGTCCCCCGTGTCGACCACCTCGAGCACGCCGACTCCAGGTCCCGCGCGAACGATCACGCGCACGTCTCCTCCGTCGGCCGTGTGCCGGAGCGCGTTGTCGAGGATGTTCGCCGCTGCTTCCGCGAGTCGCTGCGGGTCGACCTCGACGACCGGCGACCGGCCGCCCGCCTCGAGATCGAGGTGGACCCCCGCGGCGACGAACCGCGCCGTGATCGACGCGACCGCCTCGTGGGCGATCGTCGCGAGGTCGACGGGGCGCGGGTGCAGGTCGAGCTGGCGCTCCTCGGCCCGAGAGACGGCCGACATGTCCGCCACCAGGTGCTGCAGCCGTCGTGTCTGCCCGGTGAGCGTCTCCAACGTCGTGCCGTCGACGGGAAGCACGCCGTCCGCGACGGCGGTCACCGTGGCGTCCAGCGCCGCGAGCGGCGTGCGGAGCTCGTGCGCGAGGTCACCGATCAGCTGTCGACGCATCGTCTCGGTCTCGGCGAGCCGTGCCGCCATCGCATTGAAGGACTCGGTCAGCTGCGTGAACTCGGGCCCGATCGCGGGCGTCGCTATCCGCGCGTCGAGATGGCCCCGGGCGATCCGGTCGGCCGCGTTGGAGACCATCGCCACGGACCTGCCGAGCCGTCGGGCCACGATCCAGGTGACCAGCCACGACGTGACCAACGCGACCGGCACCGCGATCCCGAGAGCGGTGAGGATCGCGTTCGCAAAGGCCTCGTCGACGTGGCTCTGGATGGCCGGCTCGATCCGCGGCCCCGCAGCCATCCGCAGGTGCGACTGGAAGAGCTGCGGTGCGATGACGAGCGCGACCACCAGGAGCGTGACACCGCCGGCGAGCACGACCAGGCCGAGGGAGGCGCCCAGACGCCAGGCGAAGCCCAGCGGGGCCGCACCCGGCTTGCGCCGCCTCCTCATCCGCTCCCCATCCGGTAGCCGACGCCCCGCACCGTCCGGATGTACCGGGGCTCGGTGACATCGTCCCCCAGCTTGCGCCGGACGTGCCCGACGTGGATCGCCACGACCCGGTCGTCGCCGAACCATCCCGGGCCCCAGACCTGCTCACGCAGCCGCGCCCGGGTGAATGCCGTACCCGGGCGTGAGGACAGCACCGCGAGCAGGTCGAACTCGAGGGGCGTCAGGGACACCGGCCGTCCGTCGACCGTGACCTCGCGCGCCTCGGAGTCGATCTCGAGCGCCCCGAACCGACGCGGCGGCCGGCTCGGGGGGTCCGGGGTGAGGTCCCGCGGGTGGCCCGGTGCGTCGCCCGCCGTCCGGGGGCGTCGCAGCATGCTCCTGATGCGCGCTACGAGGACCCGGGACGAGAACGGCTTGGTCAGGTAGTCGTCGGCCCCGACCGACAGGCCGACGAGGACGTCGATCTCCTCCGCACGCGCGGTGAGCATGAGCACGTACGCATCGCTGAAGGTCCGCAGACGTCGGCACACCTCGACGCCGTCGACCCCCGGCATCATCACGTCCAGGACCACCACGTCGGGATGGGTGGCCGCGGCGACCCGGAGGGCCTCGGTGCCGTCCGTCGCGGTGGCGACCTCGAACCCGTCACGCTCGAGGTAGGCCGCGACGACCCGGACGAGCGCAGGCTCGTCGTCCACGACGAGTGCGCGGTACCGAGGCCCGGCGGACGACGACGGCGCCGTGGACGCCTCTCTCGATGCGACCACGGCGCCGTCCTCTCCGCCCGTCCCGGGGTTGATCACCCGGCAGGGTCTTCACCGGCTTTCACCGGCTTTCACAGTCTGCCACCGGCTGTTGCCGGCGTGCTGCTACTGCGGACCGACCGGCAGGACCACGCGCTTGTGCGTCGAGTTGAGCACGACGGCGAACGACCCGTACCAGGCCAGCAGGGCTGTCACGATACCGAGGACGCCGCCGATCCGGGTGTAGGCGGTCGTCGCCGTGTACTCGCCGAGCGCGAGAGCGAAGAACGTCACGGTGAGGAACACGAACACGAGGAAGATCGCCATGGTGGTCCGCCGTGCCGCAAACGTCATGTAGAGCGTGAAGATGCCCCACGCGAGCAGGAACACCGCCACGCCCTTGCCGGCGTCCGCGCCCGCGCCCTTGAGATCGGTGAACCGGGCGAGGAACCAGAACGCCATCCAGAACGCGCCGTACGAGCAGAACGCGGTGGCACCGAAGGTGTTGCGGTTCGCGAACTCCCAGATCCCGGCGGCGAACTGCGCGAGCCCGCCGTAGAACAGGGCGAGCCCGAACACCACGGGCTCGACGGTCGCCGGGACGAGCCCGGCGTTGACGAAGCTGAGGACGAACGTCGTCAGCGCGAATGCCGCGAGCCCGAGGGCGCCCGGGTCCGCGAAGGGGACCGGTGCTGCGGCTGGTGCTTGAACGGTCGTCGTACCACGAGTGCCTTGAACGTCGTTGCTCATCATTGAACCCCTCGTTCACGCCCTGCTCGTTCGAGCCGGGCAGACTGTGTTGACCTCGAGACAGTAGCCGGTGATCGACACTTCGCGGTATGGCTCGCCATACCTCACCTCGCCGATCCTGCCGGAGCCCGTCCCACCTGCCGGTCGCTCACCGCGTTGCCCTGGTCACGCTGACGGCGAGCCGGCCGCCGGCGCCCCCGTCCCGACGGCCTCGACCTGGGCGCGGGCGGCATGGCCCGCAGCGGCAGCGGCGACCGCGATCGTGACGAGAGCACCGAGGAGCAACGCGGCGGGTTCGCCGTCGACGAGCAGGTGCAACTGCGTCCCGAGCGCCGCAGCTCCGACCGGGACCCCGAGCTGCGCAGCGGCCAGCCCACCCATCGCGACCGGTTGGCCGAACGCGCGCGGCACGAGGTGGGCGAGCACGGCGCCGACCCCGAGGGCGAGACCGAGGACGATCAGCGCCGGACGGTGCGCGAGCGCGTGCAGATCCAGCGACGCACCGAGCCAGATGAAGAACAGGGGGCCGAAGAACCCTTCCGTGACGGCGAACAGCTGCCGGGCCAGCCGCCTCGGCTCGCCGACCGCCGCGACCGCCAGGCCGCACGCGAAACCGGCGAGCATGACCGACACCTTGCTGGCCTGGGCGATGGCGGCCAGGCCGAACAGGGCCGCGAGGCTGATCCGGAGCCCG
>MLJW01000561.1_pt1 | contig 14312 bp, 13 predicted proteins | sample 888231 | NCBI WGS metagenome assembly MLJW01 (sample SAMN05788063, study PRJNA343431) | mine drainage metagenome | isolation source: sample collected from the inflow into an acid mine drainage treatment plant... | place: Germany: Lusatia, lignite mining district
CCTGCTTCTGCTTCCTTCAAAAAACCAATGATTTGTTCTTCTTTGTATCTACTCTTCTTCATTCTTCCACTCCTAAAAGTGGACTTTATTTCAATTTAGATTGGTAGTGCAAGTGGGGAGCAGGTCATTCTTAATCTAGCAACATTATTAATAGCCAGTAAATTACCATTATTTCCTACTTAATATTTTAGGCTCAGGACTTATCGTTGATGCTGACCTAAATAAAATATTTGGAATATACGCTGCAAGAAGCAACATAACCGCCAATACTAAATACAGCCACCGTATTGAGTAAGCAGACACGAAACTTGCGGCAGGCTTTTGTTTCTGTACAAAGGCATAAAATTCCGGTGTATTTTGTCCTTCTATGTATTTAGCATTAAACTCACTTGCCAGTGACTTCAAATACCCATCTTCAAGCTGCGATAAAAATCGATCATATTCAGCAGAAGCAACGGATGGATCAGGATCATCCAAGCTGGCGTCGGAATAAGTCACCCCTACGGCTCCGGCATTATTGTTATCACTAATTGGCCAAAATCCGACTCTCTTATTGGCGGAATTAAACCTTGGCACGCCCACTTTGGTGCTTCCTCCTACACCAACAAAAACAAAGTTCTTACCTATTTGAACACTACTTAGATCTTGCTTAATAGTCACATTGACTCTTGGCGCTTCATCGCCATCAGTAAAAAACAACATCTGCGCAGGTACATTTAATGAGTCAAAGGTATTCGCTGCAGCTTTCACACCAAAACTCAAACGACTATTCCCTTTCCAAGCCATGCGCCATTCCAGATGCTGAATAGAGTCGGTGATAACATCGAAGTTAGCACACACTTCCAACGGTGTGATCAGCAAAGCAACATTATCTGATGCAAAAATGCCTATGCTGAAGTAAGTACCGCAGGGTGAGGTTTCAACAATCTTCTTCATCAAATGCCGCGTATAAGCCAATCTACTGACCATTTGATTATTCAACTTAACATCTTCAGCATTCATGCTTTGTGACACATCTGCCACAAGCAAATAATTATGCACCTCTTGCTTCAATTGAATCTCGGGTTTAATGAGCGCCAACAGCAAAAAGACAGCCGCAGCTAAATAAAGTACCGTTTCATAATTCTCTTTGATAAACGCTATAAGCTTCTTCATGGCAAACCAATCGGCAAGTTACTTAATTCCATGGTAGATTGGTCTTTAGGTGCTGCTTTCATGTTTCTAGCCATGACTGATTGCAATAGACTGAGATTAAACTTTGTCGCTGGCGACATCGGCGCTAATCTTAATGATTGCTCATAAGCCATTTTCGCTTGAATGTAAGCATATCGTGCGTCATCTTGTAATGTGCCGTCATCATTAATTCTACGAATCAAGCCCGATAAGAATAGGCTGTTCGCAATATTGTATTGGATTTTGGCTTGCTCAACAGGCGTTGGCGACATCTCTAACAATTGTCCATAAGTCTGTATAGCATGCTTGTAATCACTCTTCGCACCTTGATCAAAAGCCGCAGCAAATTTTTTCTGGTAAGGGAAGTCATCTCCAACAATCTGTTTGTCGGCTAATATAGCACGGTTCACAGCATCAATTTTTTGATACAAATAACCCTCGCAACCGAGCCCAATTAAACCTGTTGCCAGAAAAAATCCAAAAATGAGATTACTTCGTTTTATATGCTTTACCATGAATGCACCCTTAAATTCTTGATGATCAATATGAACAAACTTAATACCAGTGCCAAGACAATCAAGCTCCTTGAATAGTCACGCCCAGACACATTCACTGAGTACTGAATCGTGTTTTTCTCTTTTGAGTCAATATATTGCAATGCAGACTGCAATGTCGTTGGGTCATCAGCTTCAAAAGCCTTGTATTTTATTTTGAGTGACTTGAAGTATTGATCCAGCACAATGGCATCCGGCGCACTGCCTTCGGCATAGATTTTCTTGGTAAAAATACTAATATCATCCGGCTCTCGCAACACGATCCAGTACAGATTCAATTTCTTATTGGCAAACTGCTCGGATATTTTGCGTTTAACGCGAGGGCTAAGTTTGCCAGCACCATCAGATAGTAAAATAATGGCCCGAGAACCCGAGCTCTGAATGTTATCAAACAGCGTGATTGCCTCTGTGACACCAGCACCGATATTGGTTTGATTCAGCGCAGGCCCCGTAGCGGCATGAATAGCCGAGTGAATGGCATCACGATTGGTCGTGATCTTGGTGCCATATAGCGCTGAGTTAGTAAAGCCAACCACGCCCATCATATCGTCCGGCCGCGAGTCAATGAAGTTGGTAATGAGTCGCCTCGCCGCTGCCGACTTGATTTCGGCAGCATGCCCATCAATACTGCCAGCAAAAGGCTGGTCCATACTCACACTTCGATCGATCACCAGCACTGTCTGCGCGCCTTTACCGACTTTCTGTACCTTTTTATTGGCACCTTGTGGCGAGGCGAGTGCCAACACAACACTGGCCAAGATCAGGGCTGTAATCACTTTAATCAAAAAGTTAGTAATATCTGAAACCTTATCTTCAGGCACGATTTCCAACCAGGAGTACATCTGCCCTTGGTGGCTTTTGAATAAAAACGGCATGGCAACTAGCGGCAACAGCAGCAGTGCCCAAGGCTGTAATATCGTCATTTAAACGCCTCGCTCGCAATCTCTTAAGCGTTTGCTTAATGTAATCAGCTCGCCCATATATTGCTCGCTACTTTTCTGATGACTGGTTTGCGTATGGCCAGCAAATAAGGCTGCATTAGATTGTGCAAAGAATATTCTGATGTCCTCTTTCAATTTCAGGAACTTCGGATTCACCACTAAAAACTGATCCAGTTCATTGGCAAATAGATTTGCACCATAAATTTGATTAAACGCCTGATGCATATACATCAAAGCCTGCCTGGTACTTGCTTGATCACTACGTAGCTTCTTGATGCTTCGGTGTGCTTGGGCGAAATCGCCATTCATAAAGGGCAGCCAGCGTTTATCTGCATTCACATAAATCAGGCCAAGTAAGCCAGTTGCTAGCAAAGCCAGAGAAAGTAAAAGTCGGGTGTAATGTGCACTCAGGTCAATCAATGCTGGCTTATATTGCGGTTGCAGATTGTCTTTTGCGTTAGTGATGCCTTCAGCAACTAACGGTGAGAACCAGAAGTGCCAGACAGGCACATTAACGGATAACGCTTGCGTGCCGCCTGTGAACGTAAACTGCTCTTCCGGCAACTGCATCACAACGGGCTTGGCTGCGCTGGCAAACACCTGATAGCGCAGTGCTATCGTATAGATGCTCTTCTTATCGTGTTGTGTAGATTTAAACGTGAGGTCGGATAGTTCAATTCCATCTCTATTTTCACCTTTCAAAGGTAATGCTGCTTTAGAGAGTTGATACTGTGAATCGACTTCTATTTCTACGGTGCGATTCAGCACATCCCCCACTTGAATGCCGTTGCTTTGTGCAGGATTAGTCAAGTTTAATATCTTTACATCAAGCGTTTGTCCTGATGCGCTGGCAGCCAGCAATAGCAGGCTTGCGGATAGGGCAAATTTAATCATTAGGTTTTTCATAGGCTCTTTTTATGTTTTACTGGTTTTAAGTCACTAGTTTTAAACTCACTAGCTCATAAACTGTTCAAAATAATGCGACATCTCTTCAGGATCAAACTTACCGCTCAGATAGATGGCTTGGCTGTCAAAGCTAGAGAATAGGTTTTCTAGTGCCTGTTTTCTGGCCGCAAAAGCCTCTTCAAATTGCACCCGTACCGCATCTCTAAAAAAGATGGTTCTGTTCAGTCCGCTTTCAGGGTCTATCATGTTGCCAAAGCCAAACTTGGGCAGTGACTTGTATTCCTGATCATCCCACAGCACTACTGGGACAACCTGATGCACAGACATGGCGTTGAAGGCTTGCTCGATCAGTTCAAGCGGCATGTGGAAATCTGAAATCCAGAATACCAAGCCTTTATGCTGGCTCAGGTATTGCGGCACTTCCAATATGCCTTCAGCGCCAACCCGCATTGCCTGATAGTCACTTAACTGCTCAATGACCTCGAATGACTGATGGACATGATGGCTTAAAGGCAGTGTGTAGTCTTCAATCACATGCTGGTTGTAGCTGATGATGCTAAAAACATCACCAGTCTCAAATGCCGAGTATGCAATGGATGCCGCTATTTCCTTTGCTTGATCCAGCTTTCTGAGCTTGCCCTTGAATTGCATGGAGCTTGAGAGATCACATACCGCAAATATCGGCGTAGTATTGTCCTGATTGAATAGCTTGACCTGCACCTGCTCATAAGGATCTCGCAATGTCTGACGCAAGTCCATGCGTCTGGCATCAGGGTAATCAATGAGCGGCACATTGCCCCTGTACTCAAAGCCCAGGCCGCGTTGTGTGCCGCGGTGATTGCCGTAGTGCACGCTATTCGACTTCCAAGGAATTTGGTAAGTAAACGGTTTGGCGTAGGCGGGAATCATGCGGCTTTAGCTGGTGCTGAGCGTGTTTGAGAGGGCACCGCGACTGTGCTCAGAATTTGCGTCGTCAATTCTCGCGCCAATACTGTTCTGCGGTTTTCATACATCGCGTTGAATACCAGACGATGCGCAATGAGTTCATGAAACACGGCGTGAATATCTTCAGGGTATAGACTCTCTCGATTCATGAGCCAGGCATGCACACGTGCCGCCTTGAGCAACATACCCATGCCGCGTGGGCTGGCACCGGTGTGAATCAGGCGATTCACATCTACGCTATCGAGCTTGATGCCAAACTTTTCTGGGTGCTGGGTAGATTCCCATAAATCCAGCGCATATTCTTCAAGCGCATCGCTGGATTGAATATGGCTTTGTAGAATGTCGGAGAAGCCATTGAGCTGATCAAACTGCAGCACATTGGATGCAACTTGTTTCGTCAGGCTTTCTGCATGCTGATACTTAACATCGAACATCAAGGCTTTTCTTAATTCGCGATCGGCAGGAATGTCGATAGGGATCTCCATCATAAAACGGTCGCGTGCCGCGGATGGAATTTCGAAGGTTTCATTTTTTTCGACTTGGTTTCGGTCAGCAAACACAACCATGTGCGGTAGACGGTATTCTTTTTTGAAAGCATACAAGTGCTTTTCTGCCATGACGCGTAACATCAGTGCATGCACTTGCGGTCTGGCCCGATTTATTTCATTGAAGAAGAATACCGAGAGATTTTCTCCGGCACGTAATAGTGGTCCTTCATCTATTTGTGGTCGGCCATCTTCACCTAGGTAGGTGTGGTAAATGAGGTCATTCGGCATCAAATCGACGGTACCTTCAATGCGCTCATAGGCGCCACCGATGCATCGGGCAATCGATTGGAGCAGGGTGGTTTTACCAACACCAACACCGCCTTCAAGCAATACGTGTCCGCGGGCAAATATGGCGATGTTCATCAGGCGTATCGCTTTATCTTGCCCTACGATCACCTTTTTAACTTCATTTTCTAGCGTTAAAGCATGGCTGCGCCAGTCGGCTAACTGTATATCGGTGGTTGCTGTATGCATGATAATCCTATATAAAATTAATATTTTTTAAGGTGCGTCCGATTTTAAGGGTGCGCCCGATTGTATTTAGCTACTTTCAATTGCAATGAATTGACTTTCAATATAAAATAAGACAGGTCTGTTCACTTAATTACAGTCTAATTGAAGAGTTCTTAACTATGCAAGTGAATTTTTAGGAGTATTTACATTGAGCCAAATTCATAGCCTCCAAACTGACGGCCTTAAGTACATGATCATCAGTTATCTGGGTTCATTAGGATTTCGTAGGGATAGGAGCAGTGACGCAACGAAATCTAATGCCAGTCTATTGGCGCTTTCAAATCGGCTAAGCCACTGGAATATTGAAAGAATTTCCAGAAAAAAGACTGATGAGCAATCGATAGATTTATCTATTGAAGATGTGAATTTACTTAAAGAAATGATACAACTTGCAATCAACAGAGCCTCTGTGAAATACCCTGAAATCATGTCCGATCAACTTCTCTTTTTGGCAATTGGAGCGATACAAGTTCAGGCGCAAACTGGTTCAGATAAAGCTTGGCAGTTAGTCAGCCAATCTATACAAACCTTTTTAAACACCCAAATTAAGAAGCAGTCTTTTTTAATCGGCCTAACCACTACAATTTTGGTGACATCTCTGAGTGTGACGGCAGTTTTAAATATGCAAACTCACACCGCTAGCCATAAGCAACCAGACTCGCCTATTGCTACTGCAGAAGGTGCCACAGACCCCGTCACGATTAGCACACTGTTACTCGCATATAACAAAATGAAAAGTGGTACTTGCCAACTACCACAGGCCGCGATGTTGCCACCGGAACAAAGGCAAGCCTTTTTAATGTTCATTAACAACGGCACCGTTGAAGTGCAGCATGTCGAAAACTTAAGGCTGGCTTTAGGTTACGTCAATTGCTTATACCCACAAGAATTAATGCATCCAATTGCATCTACGGGTAATAGGTTATAAGGAAATAAAATGAAAATGCGCGATAAAATACTTGCAACTGCAACTAGTCTTTTTGAATCCCGAGGCATCCAAGCATCTGGTGTTGACACCATCATTGCAGAATCCGGCATTGCAAAAGCCACGTTATACAGACACTTTCCAAGTAAGAACTTGCTCATTACAGCTTACCTCAGAGAAAAATCTGATCGATTCTATGCATGGTTAAACTTAAGACTCAGCTCTAAAAAAGCAAATTCACTAGAAATTCTTATTGAGCTATGCGAGCTTGTAGAGCAATGGATTATGACCCCAGAGTTTCACGGCCTACCATTTCACATCGCTTCAATCGAGTTTCCAGACCCTGCACACCCAATCAATCAATACTCTGCTGTTCTGGCTGTTGAGCTACAAGGCTACCTATCTAAAATCGCCGCTAGCGCAGGCGCTAAAGACCCAGAAGCACTAGGGCAACAACTAACGATACTGTTTGAAGGCGCAGCTTTAGTTGAACGACTAAGCCCAGGAGTCGGCGCGGCTAAACGCGCAAAGAATGCGGCGGTGACACTGATACGCGCTTCTGTTTAGAAGTCTTTTTCAATCAGGTAACCTACCTAGCTGCAGATTAAGGTTGCGTATTAAGGCAGGACAAATGCCTTAATACGCAATGCTCAGCCCCAAAGTTAGAAATACACAAACATACTCGCCATGAGAAATCCATCACCGATCAAATAAATATCCTAGCTAAAGTCACTTTAAAGTTCTTTTATCACAAAAAAGTAATACTCTTTACACAACTTTACATAAATTAACAAATAATTCAATAAGTTATAGTAAATTAACATACCAAATTAGCGCATAGGAGCACAGATTCATATGCACTAATCAAGCAGGTATATTCGGAAAATACGAACTTATATTTGTATGCCACTTCACCGAGTCATCTACTTGGCTACTGTTTTTGATGAAACCACATTCACACTCCACGCCGTTCGTGCGTAGAAAATATATAGCCGAATGTCGCTTCATCAATAAGGTGGTTTTTTGTATATTTAACTCACTTAGGAGCGATTATTATGACTAGCATTAACAGTGTTTCATCCACAAATAGCATCTATCAAACCTCACAAGCCAGTTCAAGCAATTCAGCTCGCCTCAAACCAACCGATGAATCGCGTCAAGGTAAAGATGGCGGCGGCTTACTAGGTGCGATTGATAGCGCACTTAAAGCAGCGGGAATTTCTAACGGACTATCTTCGATATTAAGCGGCTCCGACACTTCAGGCACATCATCAGCCAGCAATACGGATTCAAGCTCAGACACTACCTCCAGCAGTGATGCAACCGCCGCATTGAGTACCTTCATGCAAAACTTACTGGCAGCACTGCAATCTCAAAGCAATTCAAATAGCTCAACAAGTAAACCCCCATCAAACTCTAGCGATATGCCACCACCGCCGCCAATGGGTATGGGTGGCGGTGACATGGAGAGCAAATTGCAAAGTTTGATCGCTCAATTAAGCAGTTCTAGCAGCAGCTCATCGTCAGACAGTAGCTCAACAAGCTCAGACAGCGCTGCATTAACATCCAGCTTTAGTGATTTGATGAGTGCTTTAGGAAAAACATCTTCCAGCAGTAGTGACTTAGAGGCATTCTTAAAGACATTGTCAAGCAGCTTGTCTGGTCATGGCGCTACAGGAAACGTAGTAAGCACAACCGCTTAGGATTAAGGTATATAGCAAGTGCCATACACTATGGGCTTGCTATATACCTATATACACTGGCTCGCTCCAGTTTACATATCATTCATTTCAGGCCGTACATTTTGTGTGTGATATTGAGATGCACCTCTATGAAAAGCTACTGGCTGAAACGGCTTTTTCTCCAATAATTGTTTACGCTGCTCGAGTGTCAAAATAGCAAATATTTGACTATCTATTTGCGCGCGCTTAAACATTGCGTCTTTCTCAAGACCTGCAAGTTTGTCAGAAATCTGCTTTGCTTTAGCTTCATCAAAAACTTCAGCACTTGATAGCTTATGCAGCTCATTCATTAACTGATGACGTTGTTTGCCATGCTCACGCATCTGCGGCATCAGTGGATACATCAACGCAAATACCTTATCTTGCTGCGCATCAGATAAATCCAGCCCTGCCAGATATGGCGGCATACCTTCATGCAGTTTTCCTGCGCCGAACTGCATCGCAGGCGAATGATCACAATGTGGTTTATCCATTGGTTCGGCATGACTAACAAATGGCATCGCCACAAATGCTAAAGCTAATAATGGGTTGTAGATTTTCATACTCAATTCTCCTAACTTTATAAAATTTAACCATCTCGGTTGAGAAATAATCAATCAAACGACAATTGCATTCTGCGCGCCTGACTTGTAAAGCGAGGTAAAGTGAACGTAAAGTTAGGTAAAACTGTTGTGATACTATTGTCGATGACAGAGGGTCATCGCTATGATGTTGAATCTTTTATTAATTTACTGATGTAATGATGAATAAAATATTGCTGATTGATGATGACATTGAACTCACCGCCATGCTCAAAGAGTTTCTGGCTGCAGAAGGCTTTGAGGTCACGATTGCCAATGATGGCGAATCTGGCGCACGTCATGCACTCTCCGGTCTATTTGACTTAGCTGTGCTGGATGTCATGATGCCCAAGCTGAATGGCATTGAAACGCTACGCTTAATCCGCCAAGCCAGCCATATTCCCGTTATTATGCTCACCGCCAGAGGCGATGAATCTGACCGATTCTTTGGTCTAGAGCTAGGCGCGGATGATTATGTACCCAAACCCTGTACTCCGCGTGAATTAACGGCGCGTATTCGTGCCATATTGCGCAGATCAAAACTAACACAAGACAGTACACCGCAAATCAATCAGTTAGTCATTGGCAACCTCTCAATGTGGCCGGAACAGCGTCGCGCAGAGTGGAGCGGAAAAACATTAAACCTGACTAGCACCGAATTTAACCTCCTAGAGGTGCTTGCCCGTAATGCCGGACAAGTGGTGAGTAAAAAAGACCTCGCCAAAGAGGGTATGGGGCGACCTCTGGTCAGGTTTGATCGTAGCATTGATGTACATATGAGCAGCATCAGACAAAAAATGGGCACACTTTATGATGGCCGCGATTGCATACAAACCGTGTACCGCATGGGCTACCAACTGGTGAAGGAATAATGAGCCGCTTATTCTGGAAATTTTTCATATTCCTCTTCATAGCACAACTCACTACTGTAATAGGCGTGAGCGTAGCCATTTGGTCACAGCACCGACAAGAATCCTTGCAAAGTACTGGTGTGGAAATGTCGCCACCAGCGCAATCATTGGTCGAGGCGGCCACATCCACGCTGCAATTTGGCGGAATAGAAGGCTTAAAGCACCTATTGAGCGACTGGCAAAAGCGTCCGGTGCCGCAACTAATGGTAGTTGACGGACGCGGCCAAGAACTTCTACAGCGCCCATACAGCCAAGCTAGTTTTAACTCTGCACAAAAACTGGCGCTGTCTGACACACTCCAGCCCTATGCTAAATACATCAAGCTGAGTGACGGCCAATCTTTCTTGTTGTTTGTACCTGACTCTGGACGCGAACATGGTTTTGGACATCAACCTCCCCGGCCTCAAGTAAGCAACGTAGCTAATATGCGCCCTCCACCGCCAGAAATCACTAAAGGAAGCCGCATGCCACCACAGAGAGCCAAAGTAAGGTTTCCATTAATACCCATATTAGGCGGCTCACTAGTAAGCTTTATATTTGCAGCCTTACTCGCATGGTATTTCTCCAAGCCGATAAATAGTTTACGCGCCGCATTTGATCAAGCCTCCAAAGGCAAGCTGGATGTGCGTGTGGCGCATAAGATGGGTGGGCGACGTGATGAGCTTTCCGACTTAGGCCATGACTTTGACGCAATGGCTGCTCGTCTGGGGAGTTTACTGCAAGGCCAAACTAAATTGTTACACCATGTGTCGCATGAGTTGCGCTCACCGCTTGCCAGAATACAAATGGCGCTCGGCTTAGTGCGACAAAATCCAATAAAAATTGAAGTCTTTTTAGAACGTATCGAATTAGAAGCAAACCGTATGGATAAACTTGTTGGCGAGCTGCTGGAGTTATCCAGACTCGAATCTGGCGTAGTTAAAATCAAAAAAGAAAACCTAGAATTAAATCAATTACTCACCAACATTGTAGAGGATGCACAATTTGAGGCGATGGCAAAACAGATTACGTTACATTTAACGTTAGATGAAAACTACACACTAAAAGGACAACCGGACTTACTCTACCGAGCCATTGAGAACGTGGTACGTAATGCCATTAAATATGGGCCGAATGACAGTGAGATAACCATCGTCTGCAACCACCAAGCTGATAATAAATATTTACACATTCGAGTGACCGACCAAGGCACAGGCGTAAGCGAGGACGAACTTGAAGATATATTCAAGCCTTTCGTCAGAGGTATATCCGGCAGTCAAACAACTGGACATGGTGTTGGCTTAGCTATCACGAAACAAGTCGTTGATGTGCATGGCGGATGGGTATTTGCAAAGAATCTCAGCCCAAGTGGTTTTTGTGTTGAAATGGTGTTGCCCTGCTAATCAAATAGGCTTCACAGAGCAATGAGTGACCTGCTCCAAGCTGAGTAATTAAGTGTATGGCTACTATTACCTAATCAAGCAAGCCAATTTGATAAGCTCAAAAATTAAGCCCAGTAGGAGTGGCGAGCCACTCCTACAACGCAACGCTAAAACTCTTCCCAATCATCACTATTGTCACCAAGGGCTTTTAATGGCGCCTTAACTACAGCAAGCTTTACCACAGGCTTAGATGTACTCATTCTTGCAATTGGGCGGCTTGTAGCCTGACGTCCTGAAGGGCTATCATCTAGCTTAAACACGCTAACCACATCAGCCAAGGCATTGGCTTGTTCCACCAATGACTCTGCTGCTGCGGCAGCTTGCTCTACCAAAGCCGCATTCTGCTGTGTTGCTTCATCCATTGTGGTCACTGCGTTATTAACTTGGTTAATGCCTTGACTTTGCTCTATAGACGCGGCTGTAATTTCACCAATAATATCGGCAACACGTTTTACGGAGGACACCACATCCTGCATGGTGCTACCAGCATTCTCAACTTGTTTAGTACCTTCCGCAGTTTTGCTGACGGAGTCAGTAATAAGCTCTTTAATCTCTTTCGCAGCACTGGCAGAGCGCTGTGCCAAGTTGCGTACCTCACCTGCCACCACGGCAAATCCGCGGCCTTGTTCGCCAGCTCTAGCGGCCTCTACGGCCGCGTTCAAAGCCAGAATATTGGTCTGAAAAGCGATACCATCGATCACCGAGATAATATCCTCAATCTTCTTGGCACTGGCATTGATTGCACTCATCGTGGCAACGACTTCAGCAACAGCCTCACCGCCTTTAACCGCAACGCTAGATGCAGTAAGTGACAATTGATTCGCTTGCTTGGCATTGTCCGCATTATTTTTAACAGTTGAAGCCAACTCTTCCATGCTGGCGGCAGTTTCTTCCAATGTAGAGGCTTGCTGCTCGGTCCGTTGAGAGAGATCGTTATTGCCTGAGGATATTTCACCTGCGGCAGTATTGATGGTTTCTACCGCATCTTTAATGGCCACAATCGGCGCGACTATCGTTTCCAGCGTAGCATTAAAGCCCTCAACAATTCTACGGAAGTCGCCTTGATGTCGCGTAGCATCAGCGCGAACAGTGATACGGCCATCGCTGGCGGCTTGAGCGAGCATTTTCACATCATCGTTCAATTCAATTAAATTACGTCGCACTTGCTCAATGGCTTCGTTCACAAATGCTTTTTTGCCTGGGAATTGATCAAGCGGCACTTCAAAATCACCTTCACCAAACGATTTGACACAGGCCATCGCTTTTTCAGTAAGTTCAAGCTGCCCAGCGATGATGCTGTTAACAGCAGTTGCTAACTCACTAAAACCACCCTTAAATAAATGTGCATGTAGGTTCATATCAATATTCCCCTGTGCATGCTCATTAGTGACCCACTTAACCGAGTCTACGATACCTTTTAGCTTGGATTTAACGCGATCAAGGTTAGTATTGATTTCTGCTTTTTTACCGGGGTATTGCTTTAGTTGAACGTCAAAATCACCATCACCCAACGCACGCATGACTTGAATCATTTCGTCTTTTTCAATGACATGCGCATGCACCATGCTATTCACACCATTCACAATTTCAGCATAAGCACAGTGGTATTTACTTGCATCAATCTCAACATCTATATTGCCAGCATCATGCTCTTTAGACATGTGCTGCATGTCTGCAATAAAGCCTTTAATATTGCTGCGTAAAAGCTCAACTCCTTCATTAATAAATTCACGCTGACCAGCAAAACGCTCTAATGGCGCATCAAAATTACCATCTGCAAACTCAGCAATACAATCTGTCACTTTGTGCATGAGCACCGTTTGATCAGCCACCATGGTATTCACGTTTGTAGCCATGGTCTGGTAGCTGCCATGGAATTCTGCAGTATTGATTTTTGCATCAATATTGCCTGCTTTATTTTCAGCGGCCATGGTTAGCTGTGCGTCAATTACCGCCTTAAGTGACTGCTGCATCGCGGACATTGATGCCATCAAACTTGTGGTGTCACCTGCTTTTAAATGAATAACACTATTCAAATCACCATTCGCGATATTGTTAGCGATAGTCCCCACTTCATCGGCTTCACCACCAAGTTGACGGATAAGATGGGAAACAACTGCAAACACACCGATCAATGTGAACCCAAGCGCGATTCCAGCCAAAGTAAGAATTGTCACTCTTGTAGATAAAACCTTAGCACCCACACCAGTTTCCAGCATTTTGGATTGTTCAGCTGCCATACTGGCGAGACCATCAACCGCTTTACGATGCTGTTCATATGCGCTTTTCAAGGCAAGTAATGCAGGTTCAATCTGCTCAGAGTTACCTGAGCGAACCGCTGGAATAAACTCGCTGTCACGTAGACGTAAAAATTCTTCGCCACTAGGCTGCAATTGAGTTTTAATGATTTCGTGCATTTTTGGATCGGTAATAGTTTCATCCCAATATTTGGCACGCGTCGCAAAATCTTGTGCAAGCTTATTACTTTTATCGATTAAAGGCTGAAGTGGCTGATTTTTAATGGCAGCCATTTCCAGTGCCACTTGCCATGACTCGATTAAGTAAGCTGGCGGCGGCAAGATATCAGCAACTAAATCTTTATTACTGACAATGTCCTCATAAACTGGCCCATTGACCAACACCTTATTGAACTCTCTGTCGCCAATCACACCAGTCAACACAAAGCCACTGAACATGAATGCCAACAGTAATAACAACTGCGTTTTAAGTTTTAACGCGAATAACTTTGAAAAAATGGAATTTGATTTTTTTAATTGCATCGTAGACATGTGCTTCTCCCAGTTTATAGTTAGGGGTATTCAGCTATGATTAATATCAGCCGCCAAATTTAAGACTAATCTTAAGTATCAAGGCAGACTTTTCTTAAATATTGCAAAATTAGCACAATAAATCAACATAAAAAAGTACAACATATTTCAAAATGTAAAAATGAGAGAGATTTTGTACTGAACCTTAACATCCATAACTTAATTGTTCATATCAATTGTATTGTGCTGACCTAAAGTCCACCAAACCCTCAAACGCTGCATACGGCATCGGTTTGCCAAACAGATAACCCTGCCCAATCACGCAGCCATTAGACAGTAGGCAGTTCGCTTGTTCTTGCGTTTCTACGCCTTCAGCAACCAGTTCCATATCCAGCACTTGTGAGA
>MLJW01000562.1_pt1 | contig 14311 bp, 19 predicted proteins | sample 888231 | NCBI WGS metagenome assembly MLJW01 (sample SAMN05788063, study PRJNA343431) | mine drainage metagenome | isolation source: sample collected from the inflow into an acid mine drainage treatment plant... | place: Germany: Lusatia, lignite mining district
CCGCGGCCGACGTCGGCGGCACCGCGCGCGGCTACGCCGAAGGCAATGCCTTCAACTGGCACTACACGCTGGCGCTGCCGGTCGACGGACGGACTTATCAGATGCAGATGGACGATTGGATGTATCTGATGAACGAGCACGTTCTGTTGAACCGCACTGAAATGCGCAAGTTCGGCCTGCGCTTCGCGAGCATCGTGATCGCCTTCCACAAGCCCTGAGGCAGCGCCACCGATGCCGCTGAACCCCGTGCTCGAGCGCTGGCGCGAGCGCCGTGTCTGGATCGTCGGCGCGTCCAGCGGCATCGGCGCCGCGCTGGCGCGTGAGCTCGCGGCGCGCGGCGCCCGCGTCGCGGTGTCGGCGCGCAATGCCTCGGGTCTGGCCGCCGTCGGCGCCGAACTGGCGATCGCCGCCGATGTGCGCGATGCGCGCGCCGTCGGCGATGCCGCCGCCGCCGTGATCGACTCGCTCGGTGGCCTCGACCTCGCGGTGTATTGCGCCGGCACATACGCGCCGATGCGCGCCACCGCCTTCGACCTCGACGCCGCGCTCGAACACGACGAGGTCAACTACCGCGGCGCGCTGCGCTGGCTGGACGCGGTGCTGCCGGCGCTGCTTGCGCAAGGCGCGGGCCACCTGAGCCTGGTGTCCAGCGTGGCCGGCTGGCGCGGCCTGCCGCAAGCGCTGGCCTACGGGCCGACCAAGGCCGCGCTGATCAACCTCGCCGAGGTCCTGCACCTCGACCTGCGCGAGCGCGGCATCGGCGTCAGCGTCGTCAACCCCGGCTTCGTCGCCACGCGGCTGACCGCCGGCAACGACTTCCCGATGCCGGCGCTGATGACTCCGGAGCAAGCCGCGCGGCGCATCGTCGACGGCTGGGAGCGCGGCCGCTTCGACATCCATTTCCCGGCGCGCTTCACCGCCTGGCTGCGGCTGCTGCGCTGCCTGCCCGACCGCGCGTATTTCCGCGCGGTCCGCCGTTTCACCGGGCTGTGAGCATGCAGCGCGAAGCGCCCGTGCAAGGGCCATCCGATCCGCCGCGCGCTGCGCCAGGCGCGCCGACGCAGCGCGTCATCGAGTTCTTCGAATCGCTTTGCCCCGCCAGTCTCCCGCGCATCGGGCAGATCTACCGCGCCGACGCCAGCTTCAAGGATCCGTTCAACGAAGTCACCGGCGTCGACGCCATCACCGCGATCTTTCGCCACATGTTCGAGACCACCGAAGACCCACGCTTCACGGTGCTCGACGTGATCGACGACGCCGGGCAATGCTTCCTGACCTGGAACTTCCATTTCCGCAGCATCGGCTTGAGGCGACGCGACTGGATGATCCACGGCGCCAGCCGAATCGAGTTCGACAGCGACGGGCTGGTGCGTCGCCATCGCGACTACTGGGACGCGGCCGAGGAGTTCTACGAAGCGCTGCCCTTGCTCGGCGCCGTGCTGCGCACGATCAAGCGCCAACTGCGCGCCGCTGCCCGAGAAAGCCGTTGAGATCGCCTGCTTGATGTTCGAGGCCGATTCTTCGCTGTCGCACCGGGTCGAAGCCATCGAGCAAGGACCTTGACCTTCGAGCGGGTCTCCCAGGCGTTCCCGGACCCGCTGCCGCTGATCACGCGAGCCGCCATGGCGGCTCGCGACAGCGACACGATCATCGCAGCCTGACACCGTCCCGCGCGCCCTTGCCCGTGCCGCGCGTCGTGGCCTAAAGCCACGATGACATCGCCGGGATGCGCAACCGGCTCATTCACGGTGACACAACGCAGCGCCCGCCCCCACCAAGCCCAGCCGCGATGTGGATCGCCTCACTGTTTCATGTTGTGTTATATGTAACTTTATTGAAGTTGTCACAAAGTGGGATTTTTTCCCATTTATATTGAGCCCCCATACGTGACGGCGTACCGACACGCCACAGCGATCTGGAGGCCACGATGCAACAACGATACCCCGCGGCGGTCGAAGCGCTCCGCCCTGAAGCCCCTTCGAGCGCACGTCGCGCGCCACACCTTGACGGTACCGCCGATCGCATAGCCCGGGCCAAGAGGGCGTACAGCGTGCGCCGCGCATGCCTCGAGCCGCAGGATGGCCTGAGCCTCGTCGGCGCCATTCCGCAGGCTGGCGATCTGGTCCTGGCGCGGGTCACGCAACTGGGCATGCATCAGCACCTGGAGTCCGCCGACGGGCGGCGCCAGAGACTGTGGCCCGGCGACGAGATCGTCGTGGCCTATGGCCGGCGCTATGCCCCGGACCAGTTCGAAGCCACGGTTCCCGACGACCTCGCCCCTTGCCAGCTGGTCGCGGGCGGCGGCGTTGCCGCGCGCGTGCTGAGTCGCCACGCCAGCGTCAAACCGGCGACGCAGATCGAACCCCTGGGTTTGCTGGCCGACGCCCGCGGCGTACTCAACCTGCAACGCAGCGCACTGGGCGCGGCACGCGGGCGTGCACCATTGACCGTTGCCGTGCTCGGATCGAGCATGAACGCCGGCAAAACGACGACTGCAGCCCACGTCATCGCCGGACTCAAGCGCGCGGGATTGCGCGTCGGTGCGGCCAAGGTCACCGGCACCGGCGCCGGCGGCGATCGGTGGCTGATGCAGGACGCCGGCGCTTCGCTGGTGCTCGACTTCACCGACATGGGGTACGCCTCGACGGCGGGCCTGGCGCCGCAGGCCATCGAGCAGATCCTGCTCGATCTCAGCGGCCATCTGGCGTCGACCGCGGTCGACTGCGCAGTGATCGAAGTCGCCGACGGTATCCTGCAACGCGAAACAGCAGCCCTGGTCCGCTCACACCTGTTCGCCAAGTACGTGGATGCGGTCATTTTTGCCGCACCTGATGCGCTCGGCGCCATCGCCGGCGCGACTTGGCTTGAACAGGCCGGCTTGCCGCTGGCGGCCGTCAGCGGTGTGCTCACGGCATCGCCGCTGGCCATGCGCGAAGCCAGCGCGGCGTTGAAGGTGCCTGCCTGCACCGTCGACGACCTGGCCACACCGGAGGTGCTGTGCGGCATCGTGCCGAAGGTCGCCGAGCTCGCCGCGCTGGCGCAGCGGCAGCCCCGATGAGCCCGCCGGCGGACGCAGCGGGGAACACGACCCATGACGGCAATCTCGGCGTCCTGCGCTATCGCTTCCAGCTCGCGCCGCGGGCGGATGCCGGGGCTGGCCTGCTGGTCGCCGTGCATGGCGTGCGGCGCAACGCAGCCGAACAATGGGACGCCTTCGCCGAGCAGGCCCGACAGGCCCCATGCCACCTGCTGGTACCGTGCTTCGACGAGAAGTCCTATCCGGATTACCAACGCCTTGGCCGACCCGAGCGTGGGCAACGCGCGGACCTGCATCTGATAGCCCTGGTCGCCCGCCTCGCCGACCAGCATGGCTTCGACCCAGCCGACCTGCGTCTGTTCGGACATTCGGGCGGCGCTCAGTTCGTGCACCGCTTCGTCATGGCCCATCCCGAACTGGTTCATCGCTACGCACTGAGCGCGGCGGGCTGGTACACGTTTCCCGACGACACGCTGGACTACCCGCTGGGCACGCACCATCTTCCCGCGCGCTTCCCGCGCTTCGATCCCCAGCGCTATCTGCGTGTGCCCGGTCGCGTCTTCGTTGGGGAACGCGAGCACGCGCAGAGCCCGCTGCTGCGTCGCGGCGACGCGGTCGACACGGCGCAGGGTTGCGACCGACGCGACCGCGCGCGCCGCTGGGTCGGCGCCATGCGGGAGGCTGCGCGCACGCACGCCATGCCGCCGGTGCTGGACCTGGTCGAACTCCCCGATGCCGCTCACAGCTTTCGCGCCATGGTCAAGCGCACGGCGCTGGCTGCCCGGGTGATCGACTACCTTTTCCCCACCGACAGCGGCGCTGCCGATCGGCCGCCGCCCGCGAGAGACTCCCATGCGATCCAACCGCGAGCTTGAACGCGACCAACTCCTGCTGCTCGCCGCACGCTTTTTCCGCAGCGTCGCGCAAGGCGTGCTCGCGGCCGATTTCGCGCTGTATCTGCGTGCCAGCGGCTGGAGCGGAGCCCATATCGGCAGCGTGCTCGCCGCCGGCCTCGCCCTTGCCGTGGTGCTCACCCTGGCCGCGGCCATGAGTGACCGCTGGGGACGCAAGCCCTTCCTGCTCGGCTACGAAACGCTTTATGTCCTGAGCTGCGCCGCCGCCACCGTGGACGGCTCGGCGACCGTGATCGCGGCGGCAGCTGTCGTCGGAAGCTTCGGCCGCGGCGCCAACGGCTCGGCAGGGCCGTTCGGTGCGATCGAGAACGCCTGGCTGACCCAAGGCGTGCGCGACGACAGACGCTTGACCCACGTGCTCGGACTCAACTCGAGCCTGGGCTTCGTCGGCATGGCCCTGGGCGCCGCTTTGGGCGCGCTTCCGGGACTCGGTCACCACGGCGAACCCATCCCCCCGGCCAGCTATGGCGTGATCTTTCCGCTGGCGCTCACCTTCGCGCTGGCCTGCCTGGCCTGCGTGGCCCTCGCGCGGGACCGCTATGCGCTCGAGACAGCGCCAACCGCGCCCGACGAGGAACGCAGCAGGCGCCGCGATGAAAACCGCAACCTGCGCCACCTGGGGCTCGTCAACCTGCTGCAGGGCGCGGGCATCGGTCTCTCCGGGCCGCTCGTGTCGTACTGGTTCGCGGTACGTTTTGGCCTGGGCCCAGCGCAGATTGCGCCGTTGATGGCCGGCGGCTTTGTCGCCGCTGCGCTCAGCGCCCAGCTGGGCACGCGCCTGAGCGCCCGCCACGGCCTGATGGGCACCATCGTGCCCCTGCGTGCCACGGCCCTGCTCGCCCTGACGCTCATGCCGCTGGCGCCGTCGCCGACCTGGGCGATGGCCGCCTACCTGCTGAACAAGACGCTGAACCGCAGCACCAACGGGCTGCGCGCTACCGTGACCGCGAAGCTCGTGCGCAATCATCGCCGCGGCTTCGCCGGCGCCGTCACCGCGATCTCGCGGCAGATCCCTCGATCGGCGGGGCCCATTGCCGCTGGCTTGCTGATGGACGCCGGCTGGCTCGCCACCCCGTTCCTGCTCGGCGCCACGCTGCAGGCAGCCTATCTCTACCTGTACCAGGCACGCTTTCGTGCCGCCACCTCGCCCGAAGCCTCGCCGGCCCGAACCTAGCAGTTGTGCCTCGGAGACGCGGCGCGCAACCACAGCGTGTTCAGCACCGACGTTTTCAGGATTCGGTGAATCCACTCGCTCCACCCTGGCGTAAAGGCTGGGACAGGGCGCAATTGGGCGCCTTGCCGATACTCCAAGGAGACAGACATGAACGCGCGCAAATCCTCCTCTGTCGACGCTGACGAGGTAGCCCTCAACGACTGCCAACGCCGACGCTTCTTCCAGAGTGGCGGTCTATTCGCCGCGGGACTTGTTGCCGCAGCTTCGTTGACCCCGCTTCGCGAGGCGGCGGCGATGGGCGCGGGTTCAACCGCCGATGACACCGCGATACTCAATACCGCGCTAGGCCTGGAGTACCAGGCTATCGCCGCGTACCAGTTCGGCGCCGAATCCGGCTTGCTGCAAAAAGCCATACTCGCCGTGGCGGTCAAGTTTCAAAGTCAACACAAGGCGCATGCGCAAGTGCTGGCGTCGACCGTCAGGAAACTCGGTGGCACGCCAGTGGCGCCGAAGAAGGTAGCGGAATATGGATTTCCTGCCAGTCAGATCAAGACCCAGGCCGACGTACTGGAATTTGCCGCCGGACTTGAAAAAGGTGCAGCCAGCGCCTACCTTGGCGCGGTACCGCAGTTTCACAACGCAGATCTGGCCAAGGCTGCAGCCAGCATCATGGGTGACGAGACCATGCATTGGGCGATCTTGCTGAATGCTCTAGGCATGGATCCTGTGCCGGCAGCGTTCATTGGCTGACGAGTCCCGGCCAGGGCGGCCCGGCGGCATGCAGCATGGTTTGGCTTCGTCATTTCACCCCGATGACCGACCTTTCTGAGTTGCTCGCTGACACCGCTCTGGCCGATCACAAGGCCTTCGCCGAGTTGTTCGTGCAGACTCGGGCACGGTCCTGGGCCATCTGCATGCGCTTGCTGGGGGACCGGCAGCTTGCTGAAGACGCCATGCAAGATGCATACGTCAAGATCTGGCACCAGGCGGGCAGCTATCGGCGTCATCTGGGAGATCCCGGCGCGTGGTTGGCCACCGTGGTCCGCAACACCTGTCGTGACGCGCTGCGGAGCTTGCGCCGCGAAAGCGCGCACCGTGTTGACGTCGACGGTGAGAGCGGAAACCCGCCCGAGGTGGCCGACCTGCGCACCCCTGAAAGGCTTCTGGAGTCACGGATGGGCAGCCGGGTGGAGGACTGCTTCGAGCAACTGGCCCCTCGCCAGCGTGACCTGCTTTGCGCCGCCTACGTGATGGGCCAGTCTCACGGCGAACTGGCGCGTGAACGTTCGCTGCCGCTGGGAACGGTCAAGACCGTGATTCGCCGCGCCGTGGCAGCACTCCGCGATTGCCTGGGAGCCTTGCAATGACCTTGCCAGCTCGCTATCGCGATCCGCTTGCGCTCGACCGCCTGGCTGCGGACTACCTGACCGGCGGGATGAGCGCTGCGGCCGGTCGACGCGCCGCTCGCTTGGTGAATGAGTCGCCGGAGTTTCGTGCGGCGGTGACGCAATGGCGCACGCGGCTCGACAAAGTGGCGCTCGACGCGCAAGGCATCGGGGCGCCGAGCGACGCGGTATGGGAAGGCATTCAGGCGCGCGTCGCCGCGACGCAAGCGCTGCCGCATGGCGCGGTGCCGCAGGCTCGCCCACCTGCGCAACTGGGGATGCGGCCGTGGTGGCATTTCACGATGGGCGCCGGTGCGCTGGCGATTGCGGCACTGGCCTTGGCTGTCGTGCTGGTGCTTCGACCCGTTGAGCGGGTGACACCAGCGACGGCCCAGATCGTGGCGATGTTGCAAACGCCGAGTGGCGCTGTCGGTGCTGTGCTCATGGTCCAGCCCGATGGGCACTTCAGCTTCACCGCTTTGGTGGGCGTGAACCCACCCGCTGGTCGCCGTTTCCAGCTCTGGCTGTTGCCACGCCGCGGAGCGCCGATCAGTCTCGGCGTGGCCGAGTCAGGACGAGGGCAATACCAGCTGCCGCGCGCGGCGCAGGCGGCGCTGAAACAGGCAGCGAGTTTTGCGGTCAGCGTCGAGCCGCCAGGAGGTTCGCCCACCGGGCAACCGACCGGCCCGGTGGTGATGGTGGGTGCGGCGCATGCCGCATGAATCGATGAGACGACGTGATTGATCGTCGACATGAGCGGGCGCCCATGCGGTCGAGGCGTGCGGCTGGCGCCTGCTCACAACAGCCCTTGGATCATGCGCGCCCGTAAAAATCGTTTCTACGGCACCAGGTCCAGTCGTGTGGTCACCCCCCAAGCCAAAACCGGGACCGATCACGGATTGGCGGCCGCGGCGAGCAAGAAATGGGCACCTTTGCAAAGGCGCCCATTTTCGACTTCACATCATGCACCCGCGCTCAAGCCTCTTCCACACGCTGGCTGCACCGATTCAGCAGGAGGCGACGCCATCGAAACACGAACGCAGACGCTATCGCAACGCCGCCAGCCAAGACAAGGATCGCGGGGATTCCTGTGAAAGACGCCATTGTCGAGCCCACCAAGGGACCACAGACCAGCGCGGCGAGCTGGGTGCTCCGAGCAGTGGCTGCGACGCGACCGAGACAGTCGGCTGGGCATTGGGCTTGCTGGGTGACAGCGAACCGAATCGCCGTTGAACCGTAGCAATATCCGTTGATCAGCCACAGCAAAACAAGCGCGGCCATCGGCAGCAAAACCCCAAAGGTCACGAGTAAACCAGGAAGGAAAACCGACAGGCCAAAGCCTGCCAACAGCCATTCGGTATGCGCCGCGCCTTGAACTTCGGGTAGTTTTCGCATCGAGAATGCTGCCGCCACGCCGCCGCACGCCGTGGCAGAAACGATGATGCCAAATGTCTCAACAGGCTGACCGACCTGTCGGAGAAATAATGCGAGCAGAGGGTCATAAAAACCAAGAACAATAGTCTGAAGCAAGGTCGCAAAGTAAGCCCATCGATACTCGGCCCTCTGCCGAACCACCGAAAGAAGTGATCCCACATTGCGAGAGACCCCACACTGCCACCCCTCGCCGCTCCGCCGCGCGGCGCGAATTTTCCCGACGGCATGCAGACATGCCGTGGCGGGAAGAACCAAGGCCGCCGAGAAAATATAGCCCCCGCGGGCGCCAATTCCATGGGAAAGCGCCGCTCCTGCCAGCGGTGCTACCACCTTTGCTATTTGATCAAACACATTGGCATACCGTGCATGCCGGATCATCCATTCGGTCGTCAAAGTCCGCTTAATCAAGATCTGTTCTGAAGGCATGACGCCGAGATTTGAAACACCCTGACAGATCACAAATAGGATAAATGCAAAAAAGGTCGGCGAGACAACAAGACCAATGGAAGAAATTGCCCTCCCCCAATAACTTCGCTTTAATAGATGAATAGGGTCGGAGCGATCTGCAACAACCCCAAACCAGGGCCCAATAATTAGTCCAGGAAGCCCATAGCAGGCCGTCGCCACCCCAACCTCTAACGCTGTGGCATGCCACTGATAACTCAGCAAGACGAACAGAAGTGTGAAATCCACCCAAATAATAGATGACGTAATGATCCGCGCACATAGCAGCGCTTTAAAAGCCCTCCCGCAATCCAGGCTAGACGCCCCTCCATCCATTTAACTCTCACTCGCGCATAAAATAATTTCCATCAGCGACAAATCCATCAACTTGCCGCTCTTCGCAGTAACGCACAAGATCGCTTGCGCGATTTATAAAACCCTCGCCTTTGAAATTCAGCGACGTATTACAAAGAACACCCACTCCGGATTTTTCACGGAATTTACGAAGCAGCTCATGGAGGCTTGCGTTCTCCATTTTCGTCAATGTCTGAACACGCGCAGTGCCATCAACATGTGTTATTTCACTCAAGGCCGGGTTTATGACATCCGCGAAATAAAGCATATGAGGACTTGGACGGCTTTCAGAGAAATGCACACCTGCATCCTCTCCCAGACAGACGGGGGCTATCCCAACTCCTCAGCTCGGCTTACCCAGACAAAAATCAGGCGATGGGCTTGTTCAGCGTTGCGGATTGCTGCTGAATTACAGTGGCGGACCTGGTGTATGCATCGTTTGATTGATGCGAGAGGTTGGGCTCGATGTAGATGCGCCTCATAGCAAATGCCAGAATTGAAAGCACGCTGCAATACACAGCGCACGTCGAAGTTTAGATATTTATCGAGGTTGCATGGAAATAAGCGTACGCACCGCGAAGGTAATTAAACATTCTCAATAAATGCATTACTCCACACATGGAATTTTGCGAACCATTGTCGGTCTAATTTAATATGGCCTGAGCGAGCTTTAGCCTCAATCAATACTACGGATCGGCTTCACTGCAAATTTTCTATAACATGGGCCGCTTGGCTGGGAGCAACGCTTTGCTGCTAGGCCTCGATGCTCGCCTAGGTATGCTGTTCAGAACTCGCGCGGTGCGCGCCGGCGGCGAGGAAGGGATTCCCGAACCGACCCGCCTGGAAGATCTGGCCAGCGATCCCGACTATTCGGGAGGCGCCTGGACGCTCTTCGACATCGATCTGTCGCGCATCAACGCGCGGGCCGAGCGGCTAAACATCAGCCTGCCCGAGCGCCTGGTCCAGCGCATCGACACCGAGGCGAGACGGCGCAAGCTGTCGCGCTCGGCCTTCCTGGCACTCGCCGCGGAACACGAAATGAGCACGGCCTGAGCGCCACCGCCCCACCATGACCCGAACGGCCATCGCAGCCCTTTGCGTCCTGACCATGATCGCCGTCATCGTTGGCGTGGACGTCCTGTTCCTCAGACACCGGTTCTGGGTGCGACTGTGGGTGAACATCGGCGTCGTCGCGGTGTTCGCCGTGGCCTACATGCGCTTCGCGAAAAAGCACTGAAGCAGGGCCGCAAACCCAGAAGCGATGAAGCCCCAGGCTTGTGACCTGAGGCTTCGCATCTGGCTCGCCAACGACGGCGAAACTGGGCACTGGGCTGTCACGCTCGCCGTATGTCCCTGATTGCTCGCGGGCGCGCGTTCGGGATGCGCAAAAGGCTCAGTGGTGCGCGCGAAACGCCGCGCTTGCCTGCTGCCTGGCCAAAAGATGGCGAATCGCCTTACGCCTTCTGGATCGGATGTTCGTCCAGGAACTGCCGCAGCGCTGCGTTCATCCTCGTCTGCCATCCCTTGCCGGTGGATTTGAAGGCATCGACGATGTCCGCATCGAAGCGGATGGGGGTGTAGACCTTCGGGCGCTCCAGCTTCGGGCGGCCGATCTTGAGCCGCGGCTTTGCCGCTTCCCATTCCGCATCGGTGAACGGCATGGCGTCCGGGTCAGCCATGGCGGCTGCGGTGATGGCCGCATCCTCCGCGGGCGTATTGTCGATGTGGTCAGCTTTGAGCTTCGGCATAACGATTCCTCTCTCGGTCATTGGCTTTGCGCAGGCTGATGATGCGGCGAACATCGCCACGGTCTGCAAAGACCACGACATGCAAGCGGCGGCCAATGTAGGCAATGGCGTAGTGCCGGAGTTCGCCGTAATCGTGCCGGCGGTCGGGTACCACCACCGCGCCATCCCACTCGACCTGCTTCGCCAACGCCAGCGACACGCTGTGCTTCGCGATGTTCGCTGCGTCTTTGGCGGGATCGAACTCGATCTCCATTCGACTTTAAGTGTATACAAAAAAACAGGCGGATCAAGGCGCCTGGTTTAAGCGAGGCGTGCCGTCCCGAAGCGGCCCAACGGCAGTGAGCCGTCCAAGTCGATGACGGACCAGACCGCGCTTCAGTATGCGGCGGGCGTGAGTTTCATGCGAATCTGCGCGTCGTCGGCTGGGCCGGCGTCCGCGATCCCGAAGGCGACGACCCCGCCCGAGTCCTCGATTCACCCAACCACGGCCGGATTCCTCGTTGGCGCGCCGCACATCCGCCTCCGCGACCTCCCATGGCGCGAGGAGCCTATCTGGCGCGGCGAGGCGAAGGTCAAACATCGCCCGGATGTCGTCGCGCGCGGCGATGAGCATCGCGCTTCCTTGGTGGTCGGTCATGGCAGTTGGATCTTCGCCGTCAATGACCGACTTGACCCGCAAGCGTGAGAAAAGTTCTCGAATCCCGAAAAAGATCAGGCCCTCGCGCGCAGGGCCTGGCATCCTGGAATCTGTATGACAGGGCCGAAGGCGAAAAAGCCGAGTTGACCCGATTCGCAACAAGCGCGGCGGCACCGCGCTTCGTCGACTTTCTCCACCGCAACAATCGCCTTGTCGACACCGCCGGCTACCCGGTCATCAACGACGTCGGACTGGCCGCGCTGACGCTGCTGGTCGCAGAATCCGACCCGAAGGACAAGGACATCCTGATTCGCCTGATCATGCACATGATCGGAACGGCACCGCCGACCGCAGAGCAGGCGTAAAGAAGCCCCAGGCTTGTGACCTGAGGCTTCATGTTTGGCTCGCCGGCCCGGGCGAATCCGGGCACTGGGGCGTCGAGATGAAACCGTGAGCGAGCCTCGTGGAAGCCGCCTCGCCCGACCTGCACCACACCGCGCATGTCCCTCGGACCCGCGCGGCCGATGATTTCAATGCAAGCAACGATTACACTGATGCCATGTCCCACAGACCGGGAGCGCGGGATGGCCAGCATCACGATTCGCAATCTGGACGATGACATCAAACACCGGCTGAGAGTTCGCGCGGCGATGCACGGCCGCTCCATGGAAGAGGAGGCGCGCGAAATCCTGCGCCGCGTCATGAACGAAAGCACGCCACCACGCGACCTTGCCGCGGCGATTCGATCGCGCCTGACGCCGGCCGCCCGCGCGGACGTCCAATTGCCCGCGCGCGAGCCGATGCGCAAGCCGCCGGCGTTCGACCCGGGAAGCGACCCATGATCGTCCTCGACACCAACGTCCTCTCCGAGCTGCTGCGCCCGACGCCCGCCAGACAGGTGGAAACCTGGCTGTCCGCACAGGACGGATCGGAGATCTATTTCACCGCGATCGGCGAAGCCGAGCTGCGACACGGCGTGGCGATCATGCCGGCAGGCAAACGCCGAGCCGAGCTTTCCAAAGCCATCGAAGGCGTGCTTAGCGAGGACTTCCGGGACCGAATTCTTCCCTTCGACCGCGCCGCGGCGCGTGCCTACGCCGCCATCGCGGCCCAGCGCCGCGCCGCGGGCCGGCCCATCAGCCAGTTCGACTGCCAGATCTGCGCCATCGCCCACGCCAATGACGCGGCCATCGCAACGAGAAATACATGCGATTTCCAGGGCTGTGGAGTCGTGGTGATCAATCCGTGGGACGACGATGCTTCGCCCTGATGGTGCACGCGAGGCGGGAGGCTGCGACCATCTTCCTCCGGCGGAGCGGATCGCCCGCGAACAGGTCAGCGCTCGCCCAGCTGCAACAAGCACACCGCGCCGATCGCGGCAAGGAAGTCGTCGTCATGTGAAATCAGGATCATTGCGCCGGGATAGTCTCGCAGCACGTCGACGACATGATGCAGGGTCCGCAGGTCCAGGTTGTTGGTGATCTCGTCGAGGATCAGCAGATCCGGGACCCGGGCCGCGATGCAGGCCAGGGCCAGCCGCGCCCGCTCTCCACCCGACAGCTCGCCGACCCGCGTCTGCACCAATTGCTCGCCGCGCAGCAGGAAGTCGGCGAGATGATGGCGGCGCTGCGACAGGCTCCAGGTCGGGGTGACGCGCTCGACCGCGGCCAGTGCCGTGTCGCGCCAGTCGAGGTTGGCATAGTGCTGGTCGAGGTAGCCGATCGCCGCGGGATCCGGGACCATCCAGTCCCCGCTGCGCCACACCGCAGGATCGCCCAGAATGGCCCGCGCGAGTGTCGATTTCCCGCAGCCGTTGCGGCCGACCAGGGCCAGGCGCTCGCCCGCCGCGAGGGTGAACGCGACGCCCTCGAGTACCGGAGTCTCGTAGCCGGCGCTGGCGCCCGAGACCTGCACCACGGCGCGACCGCCGCCGGGCTCGACGGACGGAAAATGGAAGCGCGGGACGATGCTGTCGATGTGGTCGAGGCCGGCGATCTGCTCGGCGATGCCCGATTTCTGCTCCAGATTCCCGCCCGCTTGCGGCTCGCCGTGCTCTGCCCACGCCCGAGCTTGGCCGTCGAGCGTACGGTCGGCCAGCGCCGACGGCGCACGGCATCCTCGCCGCGCCGACGGGCGTGACTGGCGCGTGTCTGCTCGCGCATCAACGCGGCGTGCGCGTCGCGCTCGGCCTGTCGCAAAGTGCCCAGCTGCTTGTCGAGCCTGGTCGCACCACGCTCGCGCTCGCGCTGGAAATCGGCCAGTCGGCCGGCGAAGACCGTGACTTGGCAACGTTCGATCACCCACAGCCGATCGAACACCTGGTCCAGCAACTCCAGATCATGAGTCGCCGCGACGACGGCTCCATCGAAACCCTGCAGCATGCGCATCAGCGTGCGGCGATTGTTCCGGTCCAGATGGTTGGTCGGCTCGTCGAGCAGCAGCAGGCTCGGCGCCCCCTTCATCGCCGCGCTCAAGGCCCGGTTCAGACGCTCGCCGCCGCTGCAATCGCGCGGCTCGGCGAGGACCTGGGGTACGAAACCGAACCCGGTGACGTCGTCGGCGACGACCCTGCCACCCTCGGGCTCGAGATCGCCGCGGAGCACGCGCAGAAGCGACGACTTGCCGCAACCGTTGTCACCGATGATGGCCACGCGGTCGCGTGCATCGATGCGTTCGGAAAAATTGGAGAACAGGATCTTGCCCCCGCGTTCGAGGCAAAGATCGATGATGCGAAGAATGGCCATGGGCAACCCCGGTCAGCGCTGATGGACGTCCGGGCGTGTTGCCACGCCGGCGCGATACGTCTTCAGGCAGAGGTGCGCATGGGAGTCGACCGTGTTTCGAGTTTCAGCTTGAAGGCGACATCCTAGCAACGACATCGATTCCGCCGCATCCGCGTGGCGATAACCCCGCATGTCGGGGGCGTTAGCCTGGGGCGCATCGGGGCCATGCATCCACGCGTCGCCCTCGGATTCGCGGATGGGCGCCACCAAGTCGATGTCCTCGGAGCACCTGGCGGGCGGTGTGAGATGAACCTTGTGCAGCACAGACCCCGGGTGCGTATTTCAGCCGATCGTGGACGGCATTTCAGGCTGATCGCGGACGGGGTTTCAGCGTGATCGTGGACGGCGTTTCAGGCTGATCGTGGACGCTGTTTCAGCGTGATCGTGGACGCCGGGAGGCG
>MLJW01000563.1_pt1 | contig 14304 bp, 16 predicted proteins | sample 888231 | NCBI WGS metagenome assembly MLJW01 (sample SAMN05788063, study PRJNA343431) | mine drainage metagenome | isolation source: sample collected from the inflow into an acid mine drainage treatment plant... | place: Germany: Lusatia, lignite mining district
GTCCGACACGGTGTTGTGGCAATGCCCGATCAGCATGGGCATCACCCTCTACCCCGACGACAACGTCGATGCCCAGGGCTTGCTGCGGCATGCGGAGCGGGCGCTGGGCGAGGTCAAGGCCAACAAGACGCAGCGCGAGCGCTTCTGGGGCCTCTACGGCCAGTAGGCGCGTTCCGCCTTCGCCGACCCCTCCTGGGTTGTTATCCCCAGATTCTGCGGATAAAGCTGCGGATGGCGTTGACCATGCGCAAGCGTTCGATGGGAAAGGCTACGTGTGGGCTTGTGCGCGATCGGACAGCCCAGCCAGCGCATGATGCCATGCGGCGCCGGGAGGACGCAGGCTCGTGAATGCTCCTCAGATAATCGCCAGATTATCCAGCCAGATTATCCATCGAGGTCCCTGCGGCACCACGCTTGCTGTTGAGCTTGATTTGCAGGCGCAGGTCGTTAAGAGAGTCGGCATTGCGCAGAGCCTCCTCTTACGAGATTTTTCCATCCTCGTAGAGGTCGAACAGGGCTTGGTCGAAGGTTTGCATTCCCAGTTCGCGCGACTTTTTCATCACATCCTTGATATCCCCGACCTCGCCCTTGAGGATTTTGTCGGCAATGAGGGGCGTGTTGATCAGAATCTCCACCGCTGCCGCTCGGCCTGGATTGTCGTGCCGGGGTAGCAAGCGCTGCGAAACGATGGCTTTGATGTTGAGCGACAGATCCATCAAGAGCTGCGTACGCCGGTCCTCGGGGAAAAAGTTGATGATCCGGTCGATGGCCTGATTGGCATTGTTCGCGTGCAAGGTGGCCAGCGCGAGATGTCCCGTTTCCGCGAAAGCCACGGCATGATCCATTGTTTCGCGGTCGCGGATTTCTCCCATCAAGATCACATCCGGTGCCTGGCGCAGGGTATCCTTGAGCGCGTCTTCCCAGCCTTCCGAGTCGATCCCGACCTCGCGCTGGTTGACGATGCAGTTCTTGTGCTGGTGCAGGAATTCGATGGGGTCCTCGATCGTGATGATGCGCCCCTTGGTGTGCTCGTTGCGATGATCCACCATCGCGGCCAGGCTCGTACTCTTGCCGCTGCCCGTGGCCCCCACGAAGATGATGAGTCCACGCTTGGTCAGGGACAGTTCCTTGAGCACGCCGGGCAGGCGCAAGGCGTCGATCGTCGGGATGTCCAGAGGAATCTTGCGCGCCACCAACGCCACGCTGCCGCGCTGGGTGAAGGCGTTGCAGCGAAACCGGCCAATGCCGCTGGGCGAGATCGCGAAATTCACCGCCTTGTTGCACTCGAAGTCCGAGCGCTGCCTGTCATTCATGAGCGCTTTGGCCAGGGCCTGGGTATGCTCGGGAGTCAACGCGTCGGTGGACAGGCGTTCCATCTGGCCGTCGAGCTTGATGGCGGGTGGGAAGCCGGCCGAGAGGAGCAAGTCGGAGCCGTCGCGTCGGGCCATGAGGGCCAGGGCATTGTGAATGAACGTGGTAGCGTTGGTTTGATCCATCGGTGGAAGAAGTCGGTTTTGCGGAGGTTGCTGGATGAATCCGCCATCGGTGCATTCTGGCAATTTACCGGCGCGGTTTTACAATCGGCGCGCTTAATCCCTCAAGTGATCGATGTCCATTGTTGCTCTCGGTTCGAGCTTACGCCCCAGTGCCGCCATATCCTCCACGGACAAGACACGGCCAACGTCGAGCAGGATGATGAACCCGGAATCGGTGCGGGCCATGCCACGGATGATGTCCTGGCGCAGGCCGGTGCCGAAACTCGGCGGTGGTTCGATCTGCGTGGCATCCATGTCGAGCACGGCGTTCACCGCGTCGACCAGCACCCCGATGGCCAGCGGGTCGTCATCGCCGTCGACTTCCATGAGCACGATACTGGTATCGCGTGCGCAGTTCGGTGGCCGGGCGGCCGAAGTATTGTGCCAGGTCGATGACAACTGTCACCACATTGCCGCGCAGGTTGATGACGCCATGCACGAAGGCCGGCATCATCGAGATGGTGGTGTCAACCTGTGGAGCGTGCATGTAGCTTGGAAACTTGACAAGTATGCGATGCGCCGATCCGACGAGAGCACGTCCGCCGCGCGGCAGATGTTTCGGCAAGATGTCCGGCAAAATTGTGCACAGCAGGCGATCATTGAAATCCTGCGCCACCATTAAAATGACACCTCTCCCGCGCTCATCCATAAACACCGAAAGGGGAACGACATGCGGATCATTGGTCGCCGCCAAGAACGCCCCATCGCGTTTTCAGCGTCCGCCGAATTGCTGATCGAAGGCGCTCGATTCAACGATGAAATCCATCGGCTTCCGACGGGGAGCACCACCTTCATTCCGAAGGGCGTCTATCGATTCAAGACCCATGAGTTGTCCAACCGGCATCAGACTGACTGCCTGGTCCTCGGGATGGCAAGAATCGCAAAGGAGCGACGATGACGGAATTTAGCCGCCCTGCCTCATTTGAGGACCTGAAAGCCTTGATCGCCTCGTTGAACCGGCAGGGGGCCAAATACCTTCTCATCGGTGGATACGCCTTGTTTGTTCATGGCTACCACCGAGCAACAACGGACATCGATGTGCTGGTTCCGGGCAACCAGGAGGCAGGAGAAAAGATCAAGGCCGCGCTCATGGTCCTGCCGGATCAAGTCGCGAAAGATATTGATCTCGCATGGTTTGACGAAGGCGACAACATCCGCGTGTCAGATGCCTTTGTGGTCGACATCATGCTCAACGCCTGCGGCGAAACCTACGAGACGCTGGAGCAATTCGCCGAGACGGTTGAAATCGACGGCATTCCCATTCGAACGGTGAACCTGGAAGGGTTGATCCGCACCAAGAGAACGACGCGCGACAAAGATGCATCAGACAGGCTCATCCTTGAGCGCGCGCTTCACGCCTTGAGGAATCAGCCCGAAAATCCGTAGCCGCAGACATGGCGGTTTCAAGAGTGAAGCGCAACACCCGTTGGACACATAATCCACCCGCCCCCGGATGTAGTGCAGGTGCTCGAGGACAGGGTTGGCGACGTCGTCGGCCATGGGCAGACCCCCGTCAAGAACCCCCCGTCCCCCCGTCACGGCCCCGTCACGGCGGCGATCGATTCTAGACGCCGCAGAGCCGCCTTCGTCGCACCGTCCCCGGCGGCGCCAGGGGGGGCCAGCGGCTCCGAAAACTCGGCCCGATCCATGCCGCGGCGTTACCATGGTCCGGCCCCTCCACCTGCCTGGAAGCCATGAATCTCCGAAAATTCCTCAACTACGAGTGGGACGCGATCGCGGGAATCGTGGCGGCTGTGGCCGCCGTTGTGCTGCACCTGCTCCACGCCGTGAACGAGCATGTCATTCTTTCGATCGTGCTCGTGCTTATCGCGCTTTTGTTCACGAACTTCATGCGCCATGCCAGGAACAACGAGATCACCGCCGAGCAGGTCGAGCGGACCGAGCATGCGGTGCTTGGGATCGGGGCGGCGCTCAAGGGCCCCGAGATCGCTCTCGTCGGGCCGCGCGAGATCCTCTCGGTGACCGAGCAGTTCGCGCGCCACATGAAGGGGGACACCATCTGGTTCAACGTCTGTCTGTCGATGTACAAGCCGCAGCCGCTGTTCGACGCCCTGCTGCGCCCCGCCATCGACAATCCGATGGTTACTTCGATCCAGTTTGTGATCGACGCGGAACAAAAGCAGCTCTGGGAGAACGACGTCAGACCCAAAGTCCTCGCCTGCTCCGCCCATGCCAAGGTGCGGGAGCCATCTTGGTGCTCACTGAGCGAGAACACGTCGTTCATCCTGGCGGACAGTCATCGCAGCGGCGGAACCGAGGCCTTGCTCAGTTTCTGGGGCGAGCCCTTCATGGCGCAGTCCACTGTGCGCGATGTTCCCCGCTACATCTTCCACGTGCAGAAACACTCGGAGCTGCTGCCGCACCTGGTGGAACTCCAGCGCAGGTACAGGCAGGGCTGATCCGGAACCGGACCCGCACGGTTTCGCACGCCGCGCCGACGAGGCTCAGGCGTTGCTCGGAAGCAGGTGGCCGGTCACGAGCAGGGAACCGGTCTGGAGCGTTAGGTAGCCGACAGTCATTTCTCTGGCGCAGCATTCCGATACATCACCATTCTGAGGTGTTTCGTATTCTGTGCATCCTTGTGGTGCGCAGATCCGGCTGCCTGCATCCGGCCGCATACGGGTCTAAGGACCGAGCAAGGCTCGATCGGTGTCGACTGCAGCACCGCACGCGCTCCATCGGCCATCGCCCACCCCGAACTTCCACTCGCCCCATGCCCTCCTCAGCGCCCCAGCCGTCTCAAACCCTGCCACTGACTCTCTCGCTCGCCCCGCTGTTGCAGACCGCGCACACAGACTCTAACCCCGGCGGCGTCAACTGCCGCACCCTGTTCATCGGTCTGCTGGCGGTGGGTATTGGTGTGGCTGCAGCCCTGGTCGCGCAGGCGCTGCTGGCCCTCATCGGGCTCATCACACATCTCAGCTTTCAGGGTCGCATCGGCTGGACGCTGGCGGATCCGGCGCACAACGCGCTTGGCGCCTGGGTGATCGCGGTGCCGGTGATCGGCGCGCTCATCATCGGCGTCATGGCGCGCTACGGCTCGCCGGCCATCCGCGGCCATGGCATTCCCGAAGCGATGGAGCAAATTCTCACCAACCGCAGCCGCATCCCGCTGCGCGTGCTGTTTCTCAAACCGCTGTCGGCCGCAATCTCCATTGGCACGGGCGGACCGTTCGGCGCGGAGGGGCCCATCATCGCCACCGGCGGCGCGCTGGGCTCGGTCGTCGGTCAGTGGATTTCTATCACCCCCGACGAGCGCAAGATGCTGCTGGCGGCCGGCGCCGCGGCCGGTATGACAGCCGTGTTCGGCACCCCGCTGGCCGCGGTGATGCTGGCCATCGAATTGCTCTTGTTCGAGTTCCGCCCTGCATCCCTGTTGCCCGTGCTGGCTGCCTGCGCCACGGCTGCCGCCGTACGCACGCTGTTCGTCGGCTTCGTGCCGTTTTTTCCCATGCCGGCTCTGGCCTGGCCGCAGGGGCCGGCTTTGCTGGCCTGCGTACCGCTGGGTGCGGTGGTGGGGTTGGTGGCGGTGCTCGTCACCCGCGCAGTCTATGCGGTGGAGGACGCTTTCGACCACCTGCCCATCCACTGGATGTGGTGGCCAGCACTCGGTGCCGTGGCCGTCGGCCTGCTCGGCTGGTGGCAGCCACGCACCCTGGGGGTGGGCTACGACAACATCACGGACGCCCTGTCCGGCGGCTTATCCGGCGGCCTGCTCGGCCCGGCGCTGTGGCTGCTGGGCGTGGCCAAGCTGGTGTCGTGGACTCTTGCGCTGGGCAGCGGCACGTCAGGCGGCACGCTGGCACCGCTGATGACCGTGGGCGCCTGCCTCGGCGCCGCGCTCGGTCACACCACGGCCGTGCTCTTTCCGCAACTCGGACTGAGCCCGAATCTGGCCGCGCTGGTTGGCATGGCGGCCATCTTCGCCGGCGCGTCGCGGGCGCTGTTCATGTCGGTGATGTTCGCGCTGGAAACCACTTGGCAAATGCCAGGTCTGCTGCCGCTGCTCATCGGCTGCGGTACGGCTTTCCTGGTGTCCAGCCTGTTGATGCGGCAGACTCTCATGACCGAGAAAATCACCCGTCGTGGCGTGCAGGTGCCCGATGCGTACCATGCCGATCCGCTGGCACAGGCCCGCGTGGGCGACTATGCCAGCCGCGCCCCGGTTGCCCTGCAGGCGACGCAACAGGTGGGTGAGGTGCACGCCTGGCTGGATACCGACGCTCCTGGTAGCCGCCATCTTGGTTATCCCGTGCTCGGCGCTGGGGGCAAGTTGCTGGGCGTGCTCACGCGCAAGGATTTGTTCAAAGCTGGGATCGACTCCGGTCAAGCCATGAGCAGTCTGGTACGGCAGCCGGCCGTGATCGTGAGCGAGGACGCCACCCTGGCCGAGGCCATGCACAAGCTTGCGGCTCACGACATTGGCCGCCTGCCCGTCACGGCAGAGGACGGCTCAGGCCGCCTGGTCGGCATGCTGACCCGCAGCGACCTACTGGCCGTGTGGCGCGAGCACCTGCTCGATCAGCATCAGAGAGGACGCTGAAGGCCTTTCGGCCGCCGCTGCCCGATGCGCGATGAAGTAGCCGGGCCGACCATCCAACGCAAGCTTCACAGCGCCCCTTCGCCCTGACCCGCGGCCCGGTTCGCTCGTGATTCTCGGGCTGCACAGCGATATGGCTGGGGAATCGCTGGCCGGAAAGCTTTCTGCTAGTGCCTCGTCCAACAGCCATTCACGGTGCTCATCTTCTTGCTGCCGCGTGTGCCCGGAGGCGGATATCGGTTTGCAGGTGTCAAGCGAGTTGATCATGCGCTTCTCCATTCAAGGCGCCGCCAGATGAATGCCGACACAAGGGGTAGGCACCGGTAGGCTCTTAGGGGTACGGGGAGAACATCGTCAGACATTACGCCGCAGCATCATCGCCTTGATGTCGTTGATCGCGCCCACGGGCACCAGGCCTTTGGGGCAGACGTCGACGCAATTCAGGATGGACCGGCAGCGAAACAGGCGATAGGGATCGTCGAGGTTGTCGAGCCGTCGTTCGGTGGCCTGGTCTCGACTGTCCACAAGAAAGCGGTAGGCCTGCAGCAGCCCCGCTGGGCCCACGTATTTATCCGGATTCCACCAATAGCTGGGACAGGCCGACGAGCAACACCCGCAAAGGATGCATTCATACAGTCCGTTGAGCTTGTCGCGCTCCTGCGGGGATTGCAGGCGTTCTTTTTCCGGGGGCGGGTCGTCGTTGATCAGGTAGGGTTTGATCGAGTGGTATTGGGCAAAAAACTCTGTCATGTCGACAATGAGATCGCGGATGACTGGCATCCCCGGAAGGGGCTTGAGCACGATTCTGGCCGGAAGTTCATGCATGTTGGTGATGCAAGCCAGTCCGTTCTTGCCATTGATGTTCATGGCGTCGGATCCGCAGATGCCTTCGCGGCAGGAGCGCCGGAAGCTCAGAGTTTCATCGATGCGCTTAAGCCGCAACAAGACGTCCAGGAGCATGTGGTCTCCGGCGTCGACTTCCAGCGTATACGTCTGCATGAATGGCCTGGAATCAGTGTCAGGGTCATAACGAAAGACCTCAAACGTGTGCATCAGCGCCTCCTTGACGACGATGGGATCATGCCGCGCGGTACGCATGGCTGCATGCGCCCAGCCGAGCTAGCCTGTTTGCTTCGTTGTCGCGACAACGACTCGAAAAACGACTTGATGCTTGTTTCTAGCTCGGGCAGGTCACGAACGCAAATTGGCGTGCTTGATATTGATCGCTGACAAAGCAGGCATTGAGCAGGGAGTCGGCAAAACGTGGGTGGATGCTTCGCCGCGACGGCGCGAAGTGGGTCACGACCACGGTGGGGCCGTCCTATGACAGGGACAGGGCGAATTGGGTGTCGAGCCATGCAACAGCGTGGTCGAACTCGGCCTGCGCGTCGTCGGGGGTGAGCGTCGCACCGCCGGGTGTTTTGGCGATGCGGGGAAAATCGGCAATCATGCTCTGCGCCCGCTGCCTGGCCTGCGCGCGTGCTTCGCCCTCGAACAGCCGATGATCCGACCACAGCGTGCAGCCAAGAAAGCGCACGCCCTGGTGCGCCCATGTCTGCCGTTCGAGAATTTGCACGAGCGAACCCTGGGCAGCCGCGTGCAGCCGTTCGAACGTCGTGGTCAGATCGCTGCCATAGAATTTGTGGTTACCGGCGACGAACACCGTGGTTTTGCCGAGCTGCCGCGCCCAGGCCATCGCCTGCTCGGGTCGGCCCAGATCGCCAGCGATAACGACCAGATCCGCGTCGGTTTGCGGTGGGTCGAAGGGGTGCACCGAAAGATGCAAATCGGACAAGAGATGGATGTTCATGTTTCGCGGCAGTGATGCGTGGGCACGGCACTCGCGCTGGTTGCTCAACCCTGCGGGACGAGCGCCTTTTGCATGGCCAACTCCTCACGCAAGCTGTCGAGATTGCGCCCGACGCTGGCCACCGCGAGCACGCGCTCGCCCGCGATGAAGCGGCAGAGATAGTCGCTTCGTTGCGGATCGCCGCTTTCTTCCAGCCTGTCCCAACGCTCGGCGTGGCCGGTGTAGGCGACGGTCATGTCGCCATGCTGGCTCCAGAAAAACGGCGTCTGCGCATAGGCCTCGTCGAAGCCGAGCATGTTGCGCGCAGCCAATCGTCCCTGCGCCTGCGCCACCGCCCAGTGCTCGATGCGCACCTGGCCAGCGGCACCGAAGGGGTCGGGAAAGCGGGCCACGTCGCCCGCGGCGTACACGCCGGGCGCACTGGTTTGCAGGCGCGCATCGACCAGGATGCCGCGATCGACCGCAATGCCGGCCTCGCGCGCGAGTTCGTCGCTGGGCTGCACGCCGACTCCCATCACCACCACGGCGGCCGCCACCTTGCTACCGTCGTCGAGTTCCACGGCATCGGCGTCGATCGCCACCGGCTTGCGACCCAAGTGCAGCACGGTGCCGAGCGCCTCGTGCTTAGCGACGATGGCCGCCGCCAGCCGTTCACCGAACACGCGCGCCAGGGGTTGGGCCTCGGGCGCGATCACGTGCACCTGCACGCCACGCGCGCGCAGCGCGGCGGCCACTTCCAGGCCGATGAAACTCGCGCCGATCACGGCGACGCGCTTCGGCCCGGCCTGCACCGCGGCGATGAGTTCCTGGCAGTGGTGCAGGGTGCGCAGCAAAAACACATGCGGCAGTCGCGCGCCGGGGATGTCCAGACGGCGCGGCGTGGCACCGGTGGCGAGGAGCAAAGCGTCGAAGTCGAAGTTTTCGTCGCTTGCGCAAAGCACGCGGCGCTGCGCCAGGTCGAGCCGAGTCACGCGGCTGCGCAAGCGCAGATCGATGCGCTGCTGCGTCCAGTAGTCGTCGCCGCGCAGCCACAGCCATCCTCGGGGGCCTTGCCGGCCAGATAGTCCTTGGACAGATTGGGTCGATCCACCGGCGACGCCGAGTCTGCGGCGAGCAGGGTGACGGGGCCGCCGTAGCCGAATTCGCGCAGGGCGCTGGCGGCGGCCTCTCCCGCCGCGCCGCCACCAACGATGACCACGCTTTTCGGGCGGCGCGGCGGTTTGGGCGGGTCTGGACGCTCGCGCTTGCCCAGCACGCGCACCATGCTGTGTTCGACCTGCGCATTCCAGCAATCCAGCGGGGCGAGCGCGGGCGGCGCAAGAACCGCACCGCTGGCCAGGTCGAAACAGGCATGGTGCCAGGGGCAGCGCACCGTGCCGTCGGCCACCAGTCCTGCGGCCAGCGGCCCGCCGTAATGCGTACACGTGGCGGACACCGCATGCACCGCCTCGTCCTGGCGCACCAGCATCACCGCCTGCTCGCCGACATGACCGAGCAGCGGACGGCTCTCGGTGAGTTCGGTTGCGGCGACACCTTTGGCCAGGTCCGGGCCGGAGGGAAGATCGTCGCTGTCCATGTTTGCTTCCTTTGCGTTTGCTGTCGAACGGATGATGGCGGTGCGTATCTGCGTCGACTCATGCTTCAGCCTACAGCGCGATGATGCGATTTCAAGTTTTCATTACCTCTGACATGGGTACTCCTGCGGCGTGGCTGGCGGGGGCTTTAAGTGGTAAATTAAACTCCAGTATGAGTTCGGCGCGGCTTTGCACGCTACGCCTTCCCCAACTCCGATCCCCCGTGAACCCGAACGCGTCAAAGCCTACTTCCGCGACCCAAACGTCAAATACACCGCCTGAGACTGTTTCAGGGCCTAATCAATAGTCAGCGATCGGGCCTTGGTCTCGCCCGGCTTAAAACCCGGGCGTGGATTGAAACCGGTTATCGCTTTTGATGCCGGCAACCTGCGCCGCATCCGGACTGTGTGTAAACAATCGCCAGAGTGTGAGCCGCTGCTGCGCGGATCAGTGTGGCGCATACCGGGCGCGCAACAGCGCCCGGCGCTGGCTTGTCTTGCATCGAGACGACGGACAGGGGGTTACTCCTGGCAGCTTGTGGGGGCCTCAGTTTTGCGGGACGGGGCAGGAGGCCGCTGGCGTGGAGCCAGTCCTTTGCTCCACATGCTGCTCCAGGTCTTTTGCGTAAAGCTGCAGCGCCCTTACTAGCGATTGCTGCCGGATCGTCTGCGCGATTTGCGCTTGCACGGCCTCGAACGGCGGCAACTGTCCCTGCGCGATGCGGGCAATGCGCACGATATGCAGGCCAAAGCGGGTGCGCACCAGACGCGGCAGCAGACCAGGCTCCCCGTGCTCTATCAAGGCCTGCCAGAACTCGGGCACGCATTGCTCGGCAGTGAGCTGGCCCAGATTGCCGCCGACTTGCGCCGACGGACAGTTGGACAGTCCGCGCGCCAGTTCAGCAAATCCGCTGGTGTCGGCAGCCAAGATATACAAGGTATCCTCGGCCTTGGCGCGCAGGGCGTCGATGGGCGTGGACGGCATGACCGCGAACAGGATGTGATCGGCCTCGACCATATCGCCCTGGCGCAAGGCGTCGGTGTGCTGTGCGTAATACCGCTGGCATTCGGCCTCGCCTGGCTCGGGGATTTGCACATCATGTTGCAACACTGCTTCAAGCAGGGCTTCGTCGCCATCCGCCTGAAATCCGAGTTCAGCCGCCCGTTGGCGCAGGCGGGTCAGTACGTCGTCGGACTGCAGCACTATGGGCATGTTGGTATCCATTTGGGGCTCCTCAGGGCTTAGCGTTTACTGCGCACCAGTTGCCACGGGCGCAGCAGATAGCCCACAGAGGCAAAGCCGCTCCAGATATGCACTAGGCGGGTAAAGGGAAAGATGAGGAACAGGCTCAGGCCGAAAAAGATGTGCACTTTGAAAATCAAAGAAACGTGCTTCATGTACGCGGCCGCGGCGATGCCTTGGAAGGTGACGATGTGCTTGGCCCAGGACATGAGGGCGAGCATCTCTACACCGTCGGTGTGCCGCGCCGACTCAAAAATGGTGGACAGGCCCAGCAGCAGGGTGACCAGCAGCCACAGCAGCGTCACCCAGTCCATCGGCTTGGTATTTGCGGCAATGCGCGGGTCTGTCAGGCGGCGCCAGATGAGCAACACGAGGCCGATGAAAATGAGCATGCCCAAGGCGCCTCCCGCGACCATGGCAATGATCTGCTTGTCGTGCGGCTCTAGTCCAAGGGCTTTAAAAAACGCCAGCGGCGTGAGTAGGCCAAAGAAGTGCCCGAAGAACAGGCCGATGATGCCGACGTGAAACAGGTTCGATCCCCAGCGCAGGGTGCCGGTACGCAGCATTTGGCTGGATTCGCTGCGCCACAGATACTGGTCGCGGTCGAAGCGCACCAGACTCACGCCCAGAAAGATGGTGCCGGCGATGTAGGGATAGACGCCGAAAAAAAAATCGTTCCAGTTCATGCTGTCAGACTCCTGCGGAGTGGGGTTGCGCAGTACGGACAACGAACTGCATGGTCTGCACGGAAGGCTTTGCATGCTGCGGACTACAGGCACCGAGAAAGTCCACCGGCTCCTCGGCCCACACCGCATCGAGTCCGGTGGTGGTCCAATCGGCAGGCAGTTCTTTACTCTGGATGTCAAGTCGGTCGGGTGTGGGAGACCGTGGCTCGTGTCCAGTCTGTTGTTCCACCAGTGTCCGCCAGTCGCTCACCCCGGAGAGACGGCAGATGGCGGACGTCACGGCCACCCAAGGGGATTCTCGACGGTCGAGCGCGACAGTGAGATGCGTTACCAGGAGGGCAACTTCTTCCAGCGCTTCACGCGCCGCACTTGAGTCGAGAACCGAGCAATATTCGAGATAGACGGGGAGATAGTCTGGCAGCTCCCGCGCCTGCAGGTCGAGGCCGACTTCTTGGTATTGCGCCAGCAGATCGACCATCGCCTGGCCGCGATCGCGCGAGTCGCCATGCACTTGCTCAAACAGATTGAGCGAGGTGCTGCGGCCTCGGTCGAAGGTATCGACGAACTCGGCCTGCAAGTCCATTAGATCGGTAGCGGCCACATGGGCTATCAAGCTTTGCAGCGATTCGCGCGCAGCAGGCTTACTGGGTTCCAGCGTGCCGAGGACTGCGCCGAGTTCGGCAATATGCGCCTGCATGGTGTCGCTCGGATAGTCGAGCAGAAGGGCGAGGGCGCGCAATTGTCTAGATAGGTTTTGCATGATTACATCTCCGCCTTGATGGCAAAGGTGCGCCGTTTCTTGGCGCTGAACAGCGAGGGCCTGGATTCCCCGTCCGAGCAGCCGTTGCCGAAGGTGAAGCCGCAGGAGCCCTTCAGGTCGAAGGCGTTCTCGGCGTATTCGCGGTGGGCGGTCGGGATGACGAAACGGTCCTCGTAGTTGGCGATGGCCAGGATGCGGTACATGTCTTCCACCATGGCGACAGGCATGCCAACCTGCTCGATGGCGGCGACATTGGCCGCGCCGTCCACATGCTTGCCACGCATGTAGGCGCGCATGGCCAGCATGCGCTCGAGGGCACGTTTGACCGGGGCGATGTCGCCCGCGGTCAGCAGGTTGGCGAGGTATTGCAGCGGAATGCGCAGTTGCGACACGTCGGGCAGATCGCCGTTGTCGCTCACCATGCCGCTTTGCACCGCGGTTTGAATCGGCGAGAGCGGCGGCACGTACCAGACCATCGGCAGGGTGCGGTACTCCGGGTGCAGCGGCAGGGCGATCTTCCACTCCATCGCCATCTTGTAGACCGGCGAGCGGCGGGCGGCGTCCAGCCAGGCGTCGGGCACGCCGTCGCGCCGGGCCTGATTGATGACTTGCGGATCGTGCGGATCGAGGAAGATGCCGAGCTGCGCCTCGTACAGATCCTTCTCGTTGGCCACGCTGGCCGCCTCTTCGATGCGATCGGCGTCATACAGCAGCACGCCCAGATAGCGGATGCGGCCGACGCAGGTTTCCGAGCACACCGTGGGCTGGCCGGCTTCGATGCGCGGATAGCAGAAGATGCACTTCTCCGACTTTCCGCTTTCCCAGTTGTAGTAGATCTTTTTGTACGGGCAGCCCGAGACGCACATGCGCCAGCCGCGGCACTTGTCCTGGTCGATCAGCACGATGCCGTCTTCCTCGCGCTTGTAGATCGCACCCGACGGGCACGACGCGACGCAGGCCGGGTTCAGGCAGTGCTCGCACAGCCGCGGCAGGTACATCATGAACGTCTTTTCAAACTCGCCGTAGATCTCCTTTTGCATCGCCTCGAAGTTGGCGTCGCGGCTGCGTTTGGCGAACTCGCCGCCGAGAATCTCTTCCCAGTTCGGGCCCCATTCGATCTTTTCCATGCGCAGGCCGCTGATCAGGCTGCGCGGGCGCGCGGTGGGTGCGGCCTTGAGTTCGGGCGCCTTGTGCAGGTGCTCGTAATCGAAGGTGAAGGGCTCGTAGTAGGCGTCGATTTCCGGCAGGTTGGGGTTGGCGAAAATCTTCATCAGGATGGACAGGCGCGATCCCTGGCGCGGTTGCAGCTTGCCGCCCGCCGTGCGGGTCCAGCCGCCTTTCCATTTGTTCTGGTTTTCCCATTCCTTGGGGTAGCCGATGCCGGGTTTGGACTCGACATTGTTGAACCAGGCGTATTCCATGCCGGGGCGCGTGGTCCACACCTGCTTGCAGGTGACGGAACAGGTGTGGCAGCCGATGCACTTGTCGAGGTTGAGCACCATGCCGATCTGGGCGCGAACTTTCATCGTGTTTCTCCTGGGGGCGTGAGGTCAGGCTTGCGGTGCGATGTGGTGTGGCCGTTCATGGCTGTAGGCCGGCCCCGCGGGCTCGTCCATCCAGTCCACCTTGTCCATCTTGCGCACGATGCAGAACTCGTCGCGGTTGGCGCCGACCGTGCCGTAGTAGTTGAAGCCGTAGGAGAGCTGGGCGTAGCCGCCGATCATGTGGGTGGGTTTGGTGACGATGCGGGTGACGGCGTTGTGGATGCCGCCGCGCGCATGGGTCACTTCCGACGCCGGGGTGTTCACGATGCGTTCCTGCGCGTGGTACATCATCGCCATGCCGGGCTTCACCCGCTGGCTGACCACGGCGCGGGCGGCGATGGCGCCATTGGCGTTGAACACCTCGATCCAGTCGTTGTCGACAATGCCGGCGATCCTGGCGTCATCCTCGGAAATCCACACGCAAGGTCCGCCGCGGCTCAGGGTGAGCAGGATCAGGTTTTCGGTGTAGGTGCTGTGGAAGCCCCATTTCTGATGCGGGGTGATCCAGTTCAGCACGATTTCCTTGTTGCCGTTGCCGAACTTGCCCAGCACAGGCTGCACCGCCTTGTGGTTGACCGGCGGGCGATAGCTG
>MLJW01000564.1_pt1 | contig 14287 bp, 10 predicted proteins | sample 888231 | NCBI WGS metagenome assembly MLJW01 (sample SAMN05788063, study PRJNA343431) | mine drainage metagenome | isolation source: sample collected from the inflow into an acid mine drainage treatment plant... | place: Germany: Lusatia, lignite mining district
CGGAACGGTGAACAGCTCGGGGGGTTCCAGGCCCACGCACCCCGCTAGCACGGCGTCGGCCACCCGGTCCAGCAAGATGATGCGGTCGGTCGCGGTCGCCATCCGCAGACCCCGCGTGGTCCGGGCCGCCTCGGCCAGCACGTTCCACCTCGTCCACGTCGACCGCCGCGTCATCACCTGCCCAGTGGTGTGCTCGGCCAGGTGGGCGATGACGCCGGCTGGCACCTGCGCCGCCGTGACTGCGCCGGTGCGCGAGGCCGCCAGAACCGCGGCCGTGAGCTCCTCCGGGGTCTTGCCGGTGCGTGCGGTGGCCCGCGCCCGCCAGGTGACCAGCAGGTCGCGCAGCGGGTGCACGTGCTTGTCTGGGCGGGTGGCGCGGGTGACCTGCTGGCGCAGCCGGGTGACCTCGATGCGGTTCGGACCCCGCCCATGGGTGGCATAGAAGCTCGCGACGGCGCCCGTCATCGCCTCGTCTATCTGCGTGGTGCGGGTGGAGAACTCCCGCATCAGATCCTCATCGATCCCATCCAGCTCGAACCCCGGCGAGCGGCGCGGGCCCAGGTGACGCCACCCCCACACCACCGGCAACCGGGCCGCCAGGTGGTCGGCGAACACGTCGTCGTAGACCTCCGAGACCGCTACCACCGCGTGGTGCAGGGCTCGGGAGTCCACCGACAACCACCGACCGTCCGTGCCCTGGACCTTGTTCGCGATCACCACATGGGTGTGCAGGTTCGGATCCCCGGCCCGGGAGTCCCAGTGGTCAAACGCCGCGGCCAGCACCCCACGCGTCGGGCGCTGCTCACACCCACCCGCGCCAGTCCGAGTGAACAGGGCCGACCGCTCGACGAACCCCAACGCGTCCTGGACCGCGGCCCTGTGGGCTGCCAGGACCGCGCGCCCGGTCGCGTCGTCGGCCACCGCCCACAACGTCGAGACCGACTTCGGTGGCGTGAACGTCAGATCGAACCCCGCCACCGCGCCCGGGTGCGCCTTAGCCAGCTCCACACGGGTGATGGTCTCGATTGCCGCCGCCCTCCCCTGGGTGGTCATCGCGTCGGGGAGCTCGGCGAGCTTGGCCGCGATGCGCTCGGCGACCGGGGTGAACACCGGGTACGCGCGCCCCAACGCCGACCCGGTCACCGGATCCCTGCCGGCGCCGAAAAGGTTCGCCATCGCCGGCTCGGTGATCGTGGTCCCCACCACCAGACCGGCACCATCCGCCACACCCGACAGCCCCGTGCCGAGCCAGCGCCCGGGCGGGTTGCCCGTATTGGTGTAGTAGGCCGTCAACGGCGACTCCGACGTCCGGTCGCAGTCCCCCGAGGCGGTGTGCTTGAGCAGGTACTGGTAGCCCGCACCGGCCGACAACCGGTGCATCGTCATCACCAACGCTGACCACCACCCGCGGACGCACGACACCCTGGGGCGGGGCAGCGGCGGGCGAAACGACAGGTCCTCACCCCAACAGGTATGCGGATCTCGCCGCAACACGCGAGGCCGCGCAACCTGGGCGGTTCAGATCGTTGCCGTCGTGATTGATGTCGCGTCGCAGGCGTGGGGGTTGCGCACGCCGGGTGGGCGTCGTAACCTACTAACGCGCTTCACTAAAGCGCATTAGCGAAGATGAGGTAGCCATGGCATCGACGACACGGCGAGGGAACCGCTCCGCGCGGGTGACGATGGCCGACGTCGCTGCAGCTGCCGGGGTGTCGTCGACGACGGTCTCCTTCGTCCTTTCTGGCCGACCGGACGCTGGAATTCCTGCAGAGACTGCAAACCGGGTTCGGGCCGCGGCCGCCGAGCTAGGTTTTCGCCACAACGCAGCGGCGCGTGCGCTGGCCTCGAGCCGGACCCACTTGATCGGTGTCGTCACCGACGTGGTGACGAGCCCGTTCGCCGGCGATGCGGTCCTCGGAGCACAGGAGAGGGCGTGGGCCAGTGGCCTGCAGGTCCTGATCGCCAGCGTCGAGCACCGGCCCACCCTTGACCGGGCTCCCTTCGAGGTCCTGATGGGCAGGCAGATCGAGGGGTTAGCGGTGATCATGACGACTCACCGACGGCTTCGACTGCCCGAGGAGGTCCGCCTGCTGCCGAAGATCCTGGTCAACAGCGTCGACGACGACGAAGTCGTGCCTGCGATCGTTCCCGACGAGGAGGCGAGCGGCAAGGAGGCCGTCGAGCACCTGCTCGCCGCAGGGCATCGCCGCATCGCCATGATCAACCTGGAGGCGGACCGGATCGCCGCGGTCGGGCGGCGAGCGGGGTATGAGGCAGCACTGCGGGACGCCGGGCTCGAGCCCGACGATGTCCTGGTTCACGAGGGTCCCGCGGACGCACACCACGGCTTCGACGCGATGCGCGAACTTCTGGCCCTGCCGGAGCCGCCGACGGCGGTCTTCTGCGCAACCGACCGCATCGCCATGGGTGCCTACGACGCCATCAAGGAGTCCGGACTGACGATCCCGGCGGACGTGTCGGTCATCGGCTTCGACGACCAGCAGATCCTGACCGAGTACCTGCGTCCCGGACTCACCACCATGAGACTCCCGTTCCGAGAGATGGCTGACCGGGCGGTCGAGCTGCTGGCACAGCACCTCGCCGACCCGGCCACCGAGATCGCGTCGGAGCGGGTGCGGTGCCCCCTGATCGAAAGAGCTTCCGTGGGGCCACCAAGGAGTCAGGTCCCGCCGTCCGGACTGATCCGGACCGACGAGACCTGACCGCCACCGGTGGGAAGGGATGTGGACCAGGACGTCTCAAGCCCTTCTCGCCAGTCCGCACCAACCACTTCGACGATGAGGACGAAGAAATGCACACGAAACTCACCCGAACACTGCGAGTGGGAGTCGCGCTGGTCGCTGCTTCTGCGCTCGCGATGCTATCCGGCTGCAGCAGCGCCAGCAAAGCGGGCACCGCTCACCTGCTCACGATCCCCCGGGAGGACATGGGCACGTTCTCGCGCAACTTCAACCCGTTCTCCACCCAGTCGTTGCCGATGACGACCCAGGCGATCTACGAGCCGATGTTCATCTACAGCCCCACGGACGGCAAGGTCACGCCCTGGCTCGCGACCTCGTGGAAGTCCAACGCCGACTCGTCCGAGGTCACGTTCACCCTGCGGAGCGGCGTGAAGTGGTCCGACGGGCAGCCGCTGGTCGCCAAGGACGTGGTCACTACCTTCGGCCTGCAGAAGAAGATCCTCGGTGGCTTCGACTACGTGAAGAGCGTGACCGCCGTCGACGACCACACCGTCCAGTTCGACTTCAACCGCCCCTACTCCCCGGGGTTGTACGAGATCGGCGCCCAGGTGATCGCCCCTGACCACATCTGGTCGAAGATCGCCGATCCGGCCACCGACACCAACGCCAATCCGGTCGGCACCGGGCCCTACACACAGATCGCCCAGTTCTCCTCTCAGTCCTACGACCTCGGCCCGAACCCCCACTACTGGCAGCCCGACAAGCAGAAGATCGCCGGCATCCGCATGCTCGCCTTCTCCGGGAACGACGGTGCGAACCTCGCCCTGCAGACGGGCGACGCCGACTGGGGCGACCAGTACATCGCCAACGTGCAGAGCACCTTCGTCGCCAAGGACCCCGCGCACCACCATTACTGGTATTCCAAGACCGGCTCGATGGTCTCGTGGCAGTTCAACACCACCAAGGCGCCGTTCAACGACGTCAACTTCCGCAAGGCCATGAGCATGGCCATCGACCGTGACAAGATCACCAAGATCGGCATGAGCGGCTACACCACCCCTGCCGACTGCACGGGCCTGTCCAACTCCTTCGCCCCCTGGGTCGACAAGACCCTGGCCGGCTCCTGCACCTGGACCACGCAAAACGTCGCCGCAGCCAACAAACTGCTCGACGAGTCCGGCTACAAGGTGGGCAGCGACGGCTACCGGACGAACAAGGACGGCTCACCCTTGTCGTTCAAGATGAGTGTCGGCTCGTCCTCGTCGGACTGGTTGTCGGTGATGAACATCATCGCCCAGAACCTGGCCGCGGTGAAGGTGAAGGCGACAGTGAACGCCCCCGACTGGTCCGCAGTCGTCTCCGGCTACGAGAACGGGAGCTTCGACAGCGGGATCGTGTGGTCGCCCGGCGGTGTGACGCCGTACCAGTACTTCCGCAACACCTTCGGCACGGACGCGGTCAAGCCCGCGGGGACGAAGACCACGGAGGACTACCAGCGGTACGGCTCGAGCAAGGGTTCACAGCTACTGGCGAAGTTCGCCGCCACCGGCGACGAGGCGAAGCAGCACGACCTGGTGAACCAGATGCAGCAGGTCTACAACGACGAGGCACCGCTCGTGCCGCTGTTCACCGGACCGGAGTGGGGCGCGTACTCCGATGCGAGGTTCACCGGCTGGCCGTCGGAGAGCAATCCGTACGCGACACTCAGCACCCGGTCGGCGACGACCACCCTGGTGCTGACCTCGCTCACGCCCGTCGCCGGCTGAGCCGCCCGGACGGCCCGCCGCACCCGGCGGCGGGCCGTCCGAATGCGGGCGCACGCGGAACCCACTGCTCGCCATCTCCGTGCTCTCCTGAAGGGTTCGACTGCCGTGACCTACGTGCTGCGACGCCTTGGCTTCTACCTCATCGCCTTCTGGGCCTCGATCACCCTGAACTTCATGCTCCCGCGTCTCATGCCCGGCGACCCGGTGTCACGCATGCTCGCCAAGGTCCAGGGGCAGATTCAGCCCGACCAGATCGACCACCTGCGCAAGCTCTTCGGCCTGGACAACCAGCCGATGTGGGCGCAGTACCTGAGCTACCTGAGGAGCCTCTTCACGGGCGACCTGGGGATCTCCATCTCGCGCTTTCCGACTCCGGTCACCCAAGTGATCGGCAGCGCGCTCCCGTGGACACTCCTGCTCGGCACAACCGCGCTGGTCATCGCCGTGGTGATCGGGAACGGACTGGGGATCATCGCGGCCTGGCGCCGCGGGGGCATCGTCGACTCAGTCCTCCCGCCACTGCTGATCTTCATCGGCTCGTTCCCATACTTCTGGTTGGCCATGGGGGCACTGTTCCTGCTCGGTGTCACCTTCGGCTGGTTCCCCATCAGCCATGCGTTCACCGCGGGAACGATGCCCAGCTGGGATCCGGCGTTCCTCGGCGACGCGGCCTATCACCTGGTCCTGCCGGCCGCCACGATCGTGCTGGTGTCGATCGGCGGCTGGATGCTCGGCATGCGCAACTCCATGATCGCCACCACGTCCGAGGACTACATCACCTTGGCCGAGGCGAAAGGCCTTCGCCAGGGCCGGATCATGCTCCGCTACGCCGCCCGCAACGCGATCCTTCCGCAGGTCACCGGTCTCGGACTGACGCTGGGATTCGTCGTGGGCGGCGCGCTGCTCACCGAGGTCGTCTTCGCCTACCCCGGCATCGGATACCAGCTGCTGAACGCGGTGAACGCCCTCGACTACCCGCTCATGCAGGGAATCTTCCTGACCATCACGACGGCGGTGCTTCTGGCGAACTTCGCCGTCGACATCGCCTACGTCCGGCTCGACCCGCGCGTGCGCACCGCCTGAGAGGAATCCGAGCGTGAGCCAGCCCACGATCGTCCCGAACCCGAGTGACATCGTCACCGAGAGTCCCGGCGCATCCAACCCACCTGACCGTCCGATCACCCGTCCGCCCGGACGGGTCGGGATCGCCCGGTTGTTTCTGACCAACCGCAAGGCGACCGTCGGCCTCACCCTGCTGCTGGTCATGATCGCCCTCGCGCTGGCAGCGCCGGTGCTGTTCCCCGGCAATCCGTCCCTGATCGGCACCTATCCCGTGTCCCTGTCGCCCAGCGCCTCGCACTGGCTCGGAACCACGGCCAAGGGGCAGGACGTGCTCGCCCTGACTCTCTACGGGGCGAGGCCATCTCTCCTGGTCGGCTTCACCGTCGGCGCCGCCGCCACTCTCGTCGCAGCCCTGGTCGGACTGTCCTCCGCCTTCTTCGGACGGGTCCTCGACGACGTGCTCTCGCTGGTCACCAACGTGTTCCTGCTCATTCCGAGCCTGCCGCTGCTGGTGCTGCTGGCCGCCTTCCTCCCACAGGGTGAGGCGACGGTGATGTTCGTCCTCGTGCTGACCGGCTGGGCCGGCGCGGCCCGCGTCGTGCGCAGCCAGGCGCTCTCCATCCGGTCCAAGGACTTCGTCGCCGCATGCTTGGTCACCGGCGAGAGGCCGCTACGGATCATGTTCTCCGAGATGCTGCCGAATATGGCCTCGATCGTCATGGGTACCTTCCTCACGTCCGTGATCGGCGCCATCGGCGCCCAGGCCGGACTGGAGTTCCTCGGACTGGGAGACACCGCCACCGTTTCCTGGGGCACGAACCTGTACTGGGCGAGCAACGACGGCGCCCTCATGCAGGGCCAGTGGTGGGTCTTCCTGCCCTCGGGAGCCGCGATCGCCTTCGTGGCGTTCTCGCTCGCCCTGGTCAACTACGCCGTCGACGAAGTGACCAACCCGCGGCTCCGGGCGCCCCGGTCCGCGCGAAAGGAGGCCGCATGACCATCTCGGCCCCGCGTACCGACGCGCTCCTCGACGTCGATCGCTTGTCGGTGGAGTACCAGTCCGACACCAGAGTGATCAAAGGTGCCGACGACGTCTCGTTCAGCATCGGACGAGGCGAGGCCTTCGGCCTGGCTGGCGAGTCCGGCTGTGGCAAGTCGACCATCGCCAACGCGATCATGCGGTTGCTGAAGCCTCCGGCCCGCGTGGTCGGCGGCGCGATCCGGTTCGCCGACACCGACGTGCTGGAGCTCTCGGGTGAGCGGCTCCGCACGTTCCGCTGGACCCGGATCGCGATGGTGTTCCAGTCGGCGATGAACGCGCTCAACCCGGTCATGGCCGTAGGTGACCAGATCGTCGACGCATTCACCGCGCACGGCCTCGGGAACATGAGGGAAGCACGCGAACGCGCCGCCGATCTGCTCGGCATGGTGGGGATCCCCGCGGATCGGCTCAGCTCCTACCCCCACCAACTCTCCGGTGGGATGCGACAGCGGGTGGTGATCGCGATTGCTCTCGCGCTCGAACCCGAGCTGTTGATTCTTGACGAGCCCACCACCGCGCTGGACGTTGTGGTGCAGCAGGAGATCATGCAGCAGATCCAGGCCCTGCGCGCCGACCTTGGCTTCTCGGTCCTGTTCATCACCCACGACATCTCTCTTATGGTCGAGCTGTCCGACCGGATGGCCGTGATGTACAACGGACGCATCGTGGAGCTCGCCCCCTCGGCGGACGTCCTGGCCGAACCTCTCCACCCTTACACCCAGGGTCTGATGGGGTCCTTTCCCCCGCTGAGCGGGCCGCGGCGTCGCCTTACCGGGCTCGCCGATCGCGCCAGCATCGCGATCGAGGGAAACGCCAGAGCACTGCTCGGCTTCGACCCGGACGACATCCCTGACCTGACCGAGATCCGCCCCGGACGGTGGATCGCCGATCCGGACACGACCCGCCAACCAACCTCCGCAGGAGGATCCCGATGACCGCCACCGCCCCGTCCGGCGCGGCCGCACCCGTGCTCGAGGTCCGTCACCTGACCAAGGTGTTCACGCAGGGTGGTCTGCTGTCCCGCCGCTCGGTCACCGCGCTGCGCGATGTGAGCTTCGCCCTCGGGCAGGCCGAGATCGTCTCGCTGGTCGGCGAGTCGGGCTCCGGCAAGTCCACCATCGCCAGGATCGTCGCCCGGCTCGACCAGCCGACCTCGGGCACCTTCCTGCTCGACGGTCGGGACGTCATTGCTGGCGAAAAGAGGCGGGCGAGCAGAGCCTTCCGACGTCAGGTCCAGATGGTGTTCCAGGACCCCTTCGGCTCGCTCAACCCGAACCAGCGGATCAGCCACTTCCTCGAACGTCCGCTGCGCCTGCACGGCATCTCCCGCAACAGGGACGAGATCCGCACGCGGTCGGAGGTCCTGATGACCGACGTCGGCCTGACCGCGGACATGCTGGACAGCTTCCCGCACCAGCTGTCCGGCGGGCAGCGCCAGCGCGTCGCCATCGCGCGCGCTCTCGCCGTGGAGCCGAAGCTGATCCTGGCCGACGAACCCACCTCGATGCTCGACGTGTCGGTGCGAATCGGCGTGCTGAACCTGATGCGTGACCTGTGCGACCAGCGCGGGATCTCGATCCTCTACATCACCCACGACCTCGCCTCCGCCCGCTACCTCGCCGACCGCACCATGGTCATGTTCGCCGGCGAGATCGTGGAGGAGGGGCCCTCCATGGAGGTCATGGCGCGGCCCTCGCACCCGTATACCCGGCTGCTCACCTCCGCGGTCCCCGACCCCCACCGGCTCCACGGCTTTGACCCGGCCACCCGATCGGAACTCCGCGCTGCGGTGCACGTCGCAATGTACGGGCCCGGTGGGAAGCCCGACGCGCCGACGCCTGGAACCGAGGTCGTCCAGGTCAGCGTCGGCCCCGACCACCGGGTCCGCCGCCGAGAACCTGTTCGTGCGAGCGAGGTGACACCGGCATGACGACCGAGCATCGGCACGCCGATCTGGCAGCGCTCGCAGAGCGCGATCCCCACCGGCCCGCCTACCACTTCGTCGCCCCCGGCGGCTGGCTGAACGACCCGAACGGAGTGTGTCAGTGGGACGGGGTGTTCCACCTCTTCTACCAGTACAACCCGGCAGGCCCCGTCCACGACCGGATCCACTGGGGGCATGCGAGCTCCGCCGACCTGATGCACTGGCGTGACGAACCGATCGCTCTAGCCCCTTCGGCCGGCCCGGACACCGAGGGATGTTGGAGCGGCGTCCTCGTGAACGACGGCGGTACGCCCACCCTGGTCTACTCCGGCCATGCGCCGTCCCAGTACTCCACGCAGACCTGCTGCGTGGCTACCGGCACCGCCGATCTGCGCCACTGGACAAAGCACCCCGGCAACCCGGTGATCCCCGGTCCTCCCGACGGACTGGACGTCACCGAGCTGCGCGACCACACGGTCTGGCGCGAGGACGGGCACTGGCACCAGGCGATGGGTTCAGGGCTGGTCGGCCATGGTGGAGCCCTGCTGCACTTCAGCGGCGCGGACCTTCGCAGCTGGGACTATCTGGGGCCACTCCTCACCGCTGACGATCTTCCGCACGGCGGCCCGTTCAGCGGCAACACCTGGGAGTGCCCCGACCTGTTCCCGCTCGGCCCCGACGGGACGTGGGTGCTGGTGTTCTCCGCGTGGGACCACGGACGCACTCTCTACCCGCTCTACCTCACCGGACGCCTGTCCGACGGCCGGTTCCACCCTGGTGCGCATCCTCGGCACCTTGACGTCGGCCTGCGGCACTTCTACGCGCCCCAGAGCTTCGCCGCAGACGACGGGCGACGCATCCAGTTCGGCTGGGCGCAGGAGGCCAGGCCCGACGCCGAGGTGCTCCAGGCTGGCTGGTCAGGCGTGATGTCTCTGCCCCGAACCCTCGACCTGCAACCGGACGGGACTCTCGTGGCGGCACCGGTCGCGGAGCTGGACGTCCTGCGGTCCTCGTCCGAGGAACGGGTGGAGATCGCCTCCGGCGCCGTCCGCACACGCACGGCAGGTGACCAGCTCGATCTGAATGCCGACCTGGTCCTGCCACCGGGCGGCAGTGTCGAGGTGGCGATCAGGGCTACCGAAGACCTGCAGGAGGCGACCTTCGTGCGGATCGAACGCAGCCACGACGGGGTCGCCAGGCTGATCGTCGACCGTAGTCGGAGCCGGAACGCCCCAGACGCCGGAAGCTACGACCTGTGCGACCTCGGTGGCGCTCTGCCCGCCCTCACAAACGACCGCCTGACGCTGCGGATCCTGGTCGACCACTCGATCGTGGAGGTGTTCGCTGCCGGGGTCCCGCTCACGGCGCGCATCTATCCGGCCAGTCCCGACGCCACCGGGGTGCACGTGGCCGTGGATGGAGCGGGGGCGCGGGTGAGCCTCAGCGCGTGGGAGATGCGTGGGACACAGCGGGCGTCCAGTGCCGCGGCGGCAGCATGAGCCGTGATGCGCGTTCGGCCGAGCGGGGGTCTGCTGCACGGATGGGTGCACGTGGTGAATGGCGTCCTGACGTGTCGTGCAGCCACGTCGGGTTCTCCGCCCATCAGGCGGATTTGGATCTCTGCCGAGGCCTGGGGGTCGAGGCCTCCAGGCCAGTGCCAGGTCAGCGGAATCCCTGTAGCCCTTGCATCCATCGCACTGACGGCGGGCATTGCCGCAGGTGCGCGGCTTGACCCGTGTTTTGCGTCGCTCTCATAGGGGCGGGTGTCGGCAGTTCGAATCTCCCCCATCCTGACGCGACACCGTTAGCGGCTCACCCGCAACGCCGCTGGCCAGCACGAACGGCCTCACCCGGCGCCCGACAACACGAGCGACGAGATCGCATCCGATGCGATAAAGCGCGGTCTAACCGCTAGTGCCAGACGTGTCCCGGCCTCTGCTTGCTCCTCACGGCGCTCTCGGGAGCCGACACGGACATCCATCCGCACCGAGTCGGCTTCGGCGACGACTCGATCGATGCCGTCGTCGTTGTCACGACCGATCCGGCCGCCTACCGAAGATCGGACGGGATCGCCCTTGTGCCCGCGGCGCTGCTCGGGCCCTGGCGGTGTATCAGGTCAGGACACGTCGCTGGGTGTGGCGACCCGGCTGCAGGGCGGCGACGACCTTGTCGAACTGCGGGACGGGGCGGCCGTCCTTGAACGCGCGAAGGCGATCAGCGAGATGCTTGCCTTGAACGACGCCGACCCCGTCCAGCGACTTGCCGCCGCTTGCCACGTCTCCCCACCAGACGATGACCGGCTGCACCCACACCTTCTGGCCGCACCGTTGCGTGATCTGCGCGCTCAGTGCTGCGGCTTCGGCGCGGGCCTTGCGGAGCATCGACTCGACGTCGCGGTAAAGGTCTTCGTCGTACTGGTGGCGCCCCACCAGGCGCCCTTCGGCCGTCTGCTCCAGCCGATAGCCCGACCACTTGGAGTTCAGGCAGAACGCTCCACGAGGGCCGAGCACGACGTGGTCGAAGTTCGCCGAGCCGTTGACCAGGTCGTGCAGGACGACCCAGCCTTCCTTCTCCAGAACTCGCAGCTGCTTCGCGGTCTCTTCCTCGCCGTAGGCGCCTTCCTGCCAGCTCGCGATCGAGACCGGCGGGGACTGGCGCAACGCGATGAGCGTGGCACCGAGCGCACCGGCGAAGGCGGCCCTGGCCCACGTCAGATCGCCAGGAAACAGTCTCATCAACCATGAGAACGCGAACCAGAAGGCGACGGCTGCCAGGGTGGCCAACGCCCACAGCTTGCGGTGACGGCGCAACCACTCCCGACGCAGGGCGGTGTACTTTCGACGGGCTCTCGCCCCTGCGCGCCGACGGTTCCTTCTTGCGTCGACCTGGTTCTTCATCGCCGTGAGCACACCGTGTCATCGGCTCGCCCGGCGGGAGTATTGAGGACCGGCGACGTTCGACCCGTCGCTGAACCGCCCGATCAAGACGGTCAACCCTCAGTTCAGCGGCATCGGTGATGCTCCTATCTGTGTCAAACGCTCGCGAGGAGTTGTTGGTAGGCGGTGGCGAGTTGGGCGTTCGGACGGATGCCGCGTTCGAGTTCGGAGATCCGGGCGGGGCAGGTACCCAGCCGCGTTGCGATGTCGGTGAGGGTGAGGCGGAGCTGCTGGCGCGCGGCGCGGAACTGACGTGTGTCGGGCACGGGGTCGGGGTGAACGAGTAGGTGCCAGACCTGCCGGGCGATCGAGCGTTTGAGGCAGCGCATGATCTCGCGGCTGGTCTTTCCCTCGGCGCGGCGGCGCGCGGCGTAGAGACCCGTTCCGGGGTCGGTCGTCATGCGTACGAGCGCGATCTGGTGCAGGGCGGCGTTGGCTTGCCGGTCGCCGCCGCGGTTGAGGCGGTGGCGGTTGGTCTTGCCCGAGGAGGCTGGGATGGGCGCGGTGCCGCATAGTGCGGCGAACGCGGCCTCGCTGCGCAATCGTTCGGGGTTGTCGCCAGCGGTGACCAGCAGCTGCGCCGCGGTGACGGTCCCGATCCCGAATGCGGCGCGCAGGGCAGGGTTGGCGGCGTCGACGAGGGCGGCGAGGTCCTGCTCGAGCTCATCGATCTCCGCGGCCACGTGCTGGTAGCGGCGGGCGAGGTGTCGTAGCCCCTGCCCGGTCGCGGCTTGCACACTGGTGATCGCAGGCCCGGGGCGTGTGGCTGCCAGGGCCGCCATCAGGTCCGCGGTGGCCGTGATGGGCGACCACCGGGTACGGACCGGCTCGGGTGCGGTGACCAGTAGCGACTTGACCTGCCGCAGCAAGGCAGTGCGGGCCTTGACCGCCGAGCGTCGCACGGCGAGTAGGACACGGACTTGCTCCACGAGCCCGTCGCCGTCTTTCGGGACGGGCAGTGCCTCGCCGGCGAGGACCTGCCGGGCTGCGGCCAGGGCGTCGATCGGGTCGGACTTGCCCCGCCGCCGCACGGCACGCTTGGGACGGATCACCTCGGCGACCTCGATGCCCACCCCGCGTAGGTAGCGGGCCACGCCGGCACCGTAGGAGTTCGTGCCTTCCACCCCGATGCGGACGACGTCGCCGAACGAGATGACGAACTCAAACAGCTGCCGGTAACCGTCCTCGGTGGCCGTCACCTGCCGGTCGCCGAGCACAGCCCCCGTGGCTGCGTTGAGGACCGACACGTGGTGGGTCTCGGCGTGAGTGTCGACACCTGCCACCACCGTGATCGCGGTTGAAGCAGTGAACGGGTCGATCAGGACTGCCATGATGGTGCAGCGCCTTCCTGCCGCAGGAGCGCACCGAACCCGGGTCGGGCAGACAAGACGTTGATGGGACTCTTCGTCAAGCTCGTATGAAGTCATGCCCGTCCCGAGCGCGGCGCCTGGACGAACCTCGTCGACGGGTGGACAGATCACGTCCAAGGCAACCCGACGGAGTGCCAGTCAAAGCCAGGGTCACACCCGCCGACGAGGGATCTTCATCATCAACGACGACTGAAAACTGAGCAGGTATCGACGTCTGAAAACTGAGCAGGTTCGGTCAGTTGTCGCGGTCTTTGGCGAGGAGTTCGCGGCGGGCTCGGGTGCGGTAGGACTCCCCGGCCAGGGTCAGGACTTCGGCGTGGTGGACGAGTCGGTCGATCATGGCGGCGGCGACGACCTCGTCGCCGAAGACCTCGCCCCACCTGCCGAAGGGCAGGTTTGAGGTGACGAGGATCGAGCCTTGTTCGTAGCGGGAGGCAACGAGCTGGAAGAACAGGTTCGCGGCGTCGTGGTCGAAGGGGATGTAGCCGACCTCGTCGATGATGATCAGCTTGTAGCGGCGAATCTTCTTCAGCTCTGCCTCCAGCGCCCCGGCGTGGTGGGCGGTAGCCAGGCGGGCGATCCAGTTGGTGGCGGTGTCGAACAGCACGGAGAAGCCGGCCTGGGCGGTGCGGATGCCCAGGCCGACGGCCAGGTGGGTCTTGCCGATCCCGGGCGGGCCGAGCAGGACGACGTTCTCGGCCTTGGGCACGAACGTGACGGTCGCCAGGTGGGCGAGCAGGTCCTTGCGCAGGGACGGCAGGTGCTCGAGGTTGAAGTCCTCCAGGGTCTTGACCTGTGGGAAGTGCGCGGTGCGGATCCGCATGATCGACCCGGCGGACTCCCGGTCGGCGACCTGACGCTCGAGGACCGCGGCGAGGTACTCCTCGTGGCACCAGTTCTCGGCGCGGGCCAGGTCGGCCAGGTCAGCCCAGGTCCGCCCGATCGTGGGGGTCTTCAGGACCCGGGTCAGGTAGGCGAGCTTGGACCCGAGCTCGTCGGGTCGCGGTGCGTCGGCTTTGGTGGTCCTCGCGGTGGTGGTCATCTGCGCTCCTTGGTCGTCTGGTCGGTTCGAGTGGGGCCGGGGTCGAAGTCGACGCCGAACAGGGCGTCGTAGTCGGGCAGTGCCCGGATCGCTACGACGTGCCCGTCGGGGTGGGACCGGGTGGCCTGGGTGCGTCGACGCTGGGCGAGGTCCGCGCGCAGGATCCGGGCCAGCTCGCGGTGGGCGGGGTCGGTGATCGTGGCCGCGGTGGCCCAGCAGCGGGCGTGGTCGGCCACGACCTGCCCCGCGCAGGTGGCCACGACCCGGGCCGGGGTCGCGATCACGTCGACGAACCGGCCGATCGCCCGCGGGTCGACCGAGTAGTCGTTCGCGTCGATGCGCACGTAGTAGTCCCGGGCGAGGCGGACCCGGTTCGTCACGCCGATGGCTGGGGCGAGGGGCGGCAGCGGCACCATCGCGGCCCGGTCCGCCGCCCACCGGTC
>MLJW01000565.1_pt1 | contig 14241 bp, 16 predicted proteins | sample 888231 | NCBI WGS metagenome assembly MLJW01 (sample SAMN05788063, study PRJNA343431) | mine drainage metagenome | isolation source: sample collected from the inflow into an acid mine drainage treatment plant... | place: Germany: Lusatia, lignite mining district
GTCTTCACCCACGGGTACGGCGTCGTCGCCGCCTACGGGAACACGACCGGCGCCGACGGTCGCCCGGCCTTCTACGAGGGCGACATCCCCTCCAACGGTGGGCTCGGAAAGTACGAGCCGCGCATCTACTTCGGGCAGAACTCGCCCGACTACTCGATCGTCGGCGCGCCCAGCGGCACTGCCCCCTGGGAGCTCGACTACCCGGACGACAAGGCCGGCGGACAGGTCGACAACACCTTCCCGACGGCCACCGTCAAGGCCGGCCCGAGCATCGGGAGCTTCTGGAACAAGCTCTTGTACTCGCTGAAGTTCGGCTCGGAGCAGATCATGTTCTCCGACCGCGTCACGCCCGACTCGCAGATCCTGTACGACCGCGACCCGAGCCTGCGCGTCCAGAAGGTCGCGCCGTACCTGACGCTCGACGGGCGCGTGTACCCGGCGGTGGTCGACGGCCGTGTGAAGTGGATCGTGGACGGGTACACCACGAGCGACGGGTACCCGTACTCGGCGTCGATGTCGCTGCAGGCTGCGACGACGGACTCGCAGACCGCGGCCTCCGCGTCGACGTCTGTGCAGGGGCTGCTGCCGGCCAAGGTCAACTACATCCGCAACTCGGTGAAGGCCACGGTCGATGCGTACAGTGGTGAGGTCACGCTCTACGCGTGGGACCCGCAGGATCCGGTCCTGCAGGCGTGGAACAAGGTGTTCCCGTCCACGCTCAAGCCGATCTCCGCGATCTCCGGCCAGCTCATGAGCCACATGCGCTACCCGGAGGACCTCTTCAAGGTCCAGCGGACGCTGCTCGCCGACTACCACGTGACGTCGGCCACGGACTTCTTCACCGGTCAGGACTTCTGGGCGGTGCCGAACGACCCGACCCAGACCGGGTCGGCCGCCCAGGAGCCGCAGCCGCCGTACTACCTGACCTTGCAGATGCCGAGCCAGAGCTCCCCGGCGTTCTCGCTCACCTCGACGTTCATACCGCAGAACACCGGCAGCGTCGAACGCAGCATCCTGACCGGGTTCCTCGCGGCCGACGCCGAGGCCGGCGACGTCGCGGGCGTGAAGAGTCCGGGGTACGGGAAGCTCCGACTGATCGAGCTGCCACGCAACTCGACCGTGCCCGGACCCGGCCAGGTCGCCAACAAGTTCACCTCGGACCCAACTGCCTCCACGACCCTGAACCTGCTGAACACGGGAGGCTCGACGGTGATCCGTGGGAACCTCCTGACGTTGCCAGTCGGCGGCGGGCTGCTCTACGTGCAGCCCGTGTACGTCCAGTCGTCGACGGGTACCAAGTTCCCGCTGCTGCAGAAGGTCCTGGTGTCCTTCGGTGACACGGTCGGGTTCTCCGACACACTGTCAGGGGCGTTGGACCAGGTGTTCGGCGGCAACTCCGGTGCCACGACGACGGACGGCACCACAGTGTCGCCGACGCCGACGCCGACGCCGACGCCGGCACCCAGTGGCGGCACCAGCACCGGGACCGGCGGGACCGTGAACGCGACGGCGCGCGCGGCCCTGGCGCAAGCGCTCACAGAGGCCAATGCTGCGATCGCCGCCGGGCAGAAGGCTCTGGCCGCCGGGGACTTCGCCGCCTACGGCACCGCGCAGACCAACCTGCAGAAGGCGATCGAGGCGGCCGTCGCCGCCGAGGCCAACCTCGGCGCGACCGGCTGAGGTCGAGGCGGGCGCTGCGGTCCGGGACCAGCGATTTGGCTGGTCCCGGACTGTCACGTACAGTGGAGACACCGACGCGGGGTGGAGCAGCTCGGTAGCTCGCTGGGCTCATAACCCAGAGGTCGTAGGTTCAAATCCTACCCCCGCTACTAGTAAGACAGCAGGTCAGAGGCCCTTTCGCTCTTCGGAGCGGGAGGGTCTCTGGTGTCCTTGTACGCAATTCGTACGCAGGCGACTTCGACGGATGGTCGCGGACTGCGGTGGACTGGGGCGGTTGTCGCCTCGGGGAGTGTCTCGGTGACGTCCGGGGCTCGCCTGTTCGCCCGGCGCTGGGCTCGCGAAACCACATGGCTTGCGCACGTCGCGCGCGGCAGGACGCCCCCGGTTGGGTTCGGGGCGGCGCTGTGCCGTCAGATCACGTCGGCCCGCACCTAGCATGCGCGTCATGAAGCAGACAACCAGGCGGCTCACCTATCGTGGCGATCCGGCGGCGGTGTCCATGCTCGTGCAGATGCTCGCGGAAGTGGGCGCCACGGTCGAGTGGGAGCGACCAATTGAGCAGCGAAGCATCGGAGCCATTGGGCGAGACGTCGCGGTCACGATTGTCGCGTGGGGCGCCTACGACGCCATCAAGGCCGCGGTTGCCAGGTTCCTCGAGCAGATGCACGGCAAGGCGGACGCGACTGTCGAGGACAACAATCAGGACGATCAGCCGAGGGGCCGACACGCCGTGTAGCGCAGGTGACGGGTCGACTGTCGGCGCTTTGTCAGGGCGTCGGGGGATCATGGCAGCCATGAACCCTCAGACGCACGAGGATCACGCCGAGCACGCTCAGGCCGCGTTCACTCTCGCGATAGACGCCACTGACCCTATGGAGAGAAGCGAGATGCTGAGCCTTGCGGGCTACCACGCAGCGATGGCGGACTATCGACTCTCGCAGAAGATCAGCGCCCAGCTCCCGGCGCGGGCGTAGACCATGGGCTTGGTCTTCCGCAGGCGCGTGAATTTGGGCAGGTCCGCGCACCTGAACGTGTCCAAGAGCGGCGTATCAGCCTCCAAGCGGGCCGGGCGTGTGACCGTGAACAGTCGTGGGCGGGTCAGTGTGCGCGTCTTGCCCGGGCTGTCATTCCGTCTCGGGGGGAAGCGGTGAGGACCGAGGACGTGGTCGTGGACATCGATGACAGACTCGTGTGGACCGAGATGCCAGACCATGACTGTCTGATCATCGCTGGACTTAGGCCGGGCGGTTGGTCGTATCACTTCTCGGTGAACCCGGAGATCCCGTGGCGACGTGGTGACGTCGCGATCGGATGGGCCGCGGCGCTTCTGACCCGAATTGAGGCCCACGGGTTCGAACGGGCTATGGCGATGGATGGGTGGTTCGAGCGCTCGGACGGCGACTGGCAGATGTGGGGCCGGTCTGTCGATTTTGGCGACCTTGCCGAGGGGATTGGCTGAACCTGCCCTCGCATCAACGCAGCGCCGCCCGCGACCCAACCGGGCCAGGGGCGGCGCTTCGTCTTGCGGGTCAGCCTATCTTTGTGCAGCTCAGGCACCGCCGGTACCTGTTCGTGCCCTGGCTCTTGTTGTGCGCCGAGATCTGCTGCCCTTCAGGGCAGTCGTCAGCGGCGAGCTTCATGCTGAGCCCGAGGTAGTCGCCGAAGACCCCACCAGACTGCCAATCCGAGGAGGATCCTTTATGGCAGCGTGACCAGCGGGGACGATCCAAGCCAGAAAACTGCCGCAAGCGTCGCTTCGGCTGTCCGCGCCCCGATCGGACCGGCTTCCTCTGAAGTGCCGGTGTCGATCCGAGCGCCGCGAACCGAGACTGCACCTCCCGCCGACCTGCCAGGCGAACGGGTGCACTTCCCGCTCCCCATCAGCCCAGCGCCAGCGCAACACGCCGGGAGATCTCCGAAAGCCACGGCTCAGACTCGTCGGTGTCGCCGTTTGTCAGCCATCCGTCCCGCTTCTGCGAGGTTTGATGTCGACGTCGTCAGGTACATCGAGCGCGTCCATCTTGAGCTGAATGAACTGAACAAGGGAGTCGAGCAAGGGCAGTGGACTCACGATCGTCCACACCGAGAAGAGGCCTGTCGCGCCACCGACGAGCGCGAGAACCGCTGTCGGGGTCGTCACGGTCATTGATCCCAGTACGATGAGTCCGATCATGGCGACAACGCCAAGCACAACGGTGAATAGGAATGGCGCCATATAGCGTGTCGGTTCGCGTCCGATCGCGCGGAGCTTCCTCAGAAACGTCTGGTCGAAGAGCGCCACCTGGATGGAGACGCTGGCGATGACCGCACCGATGATCACGCCGACCAGTCCCGTCAAGATGCCAACGGAAGCGATCAGGCGCGCGGGTGCGACGATCGCGAGAACGACGCCGGCGCATGCTCCAACAACCCCGAAGGCGAAGTCAACCCGCAGCAACTCCGAGACCTGCAGATCGAGCGCACCTCGCAGCCCGCTCAGACCCCTGTCGGCCACCGACCTCACCCACTCTCAACTCCCGCGGTCACTCTAGGCTCGGCATGTGACAGTCTAGTCGCCGAACAGGTCCCTCGTCCGTCGACCACCCGATTCGCGGCGACGCAGATACCCTCGAAGCGCCGCGAGCGTGAGTTCCATGCCGAGTTGCAGGTCGTTCGCGAACTCGGTTATGAGCTCCTCGTCCGGCCGTTCGGTACTATTGAATGTCGATACGTGATCCGTGTCGACGCCACGGGCCTTGAGTACCAATTCGAGGTCCCCGGTCTCGGTCCCCTCCAGAAGACTCTTGAACTCGCTCGAGCGCGCATTGAGCGTGCGATTGTATCGCGCAGCGAACTCCTCCGTCTTTCGCCGGGCAGCGAGAGCCTGCATTTCGCGACGGTCATCATCAAGGTCCCGGCCCGGGTTGGTAAATTTCACCGTTCGTCTGAAGAAGTGAACATCTGGGTGGCCCGACAGCCATTGGTCGACGCTGTCTCTCGAGGTGATAAGGTCCACCTCCCACGACGTCGCTATCAGCCCGAGGTCGGCAACGGCCTGATTCAGGACCCTCTCGAATCCGCTGCAGAACATCGCAGGTTGCATTCGCGCCGCTGTGGCGAACGCCACCCACCGGTCGTCTGGCCTGATGTCAATCGAGAACGGGACAACGGTCTGTTCATTTCCTGCGTCGGCCTGATGCGTTGCGCCCTTCGCCCATGACCACGCGTCGGTGTCGAACTCGCGTTGCTCCTGCCGTTCCGAGTAGCCGAGCGTCCCTTGCAGAAAGTCACCGTCATTGGTGACCGCCATATCGGCGGCAAACCACCTGCGAGCCGGCCTCGACGCCTTCGCTCGCTGCACATGCCGAGTCAGATGGCTCTCGGCCAGGGCTCGAATATCCTCGGTGAACGGCCGTGCCTCAAGCGTCTCTTGGTCCCCGCGACGCCTATTGATTCGCGCGAACACCACGCGCCTGTTCCCAGTTACCACATCGCCCCCCATGAAGTCGACCGATCACTCGACGTCTCTGCGCGTGCAGAGTCTCCTTGAGTCTCTCGGATCCGCAGGAGCGAATCTTGAGGTCAAGGACGCGAGTCGCTGGCACAAGGGTACGACTCGCGCTCTCGAGCCCTCCTGGCACTGCTGTTGGAGTCACGTCGGGTTCGTGCACCGAGCCGCTTCAGACTATCGGGCCCGCTCCCCGTCTATGCAAGCAAGTCCGTCGTGAGCGACGGCAGCAGGGACTACAGCTCTCGCGAACTGTTCGTAGTCCGCACTCGCGCTGCCGGGGAGAAGAAGGGGCGCTTCGTCGCCGTAGTGAAGAGTCAGGCGGACGCTCTCGGGCCAGCTAGACGGCCAGTTGTCGCCAAGTGCTGGGGTTCCGGCTGCCACTCCAAAGGAAGTCAGGTCAGAGCGGCTGCGGGCGCTCGTCGTGTGACGTTCTCCTTTCTCGTCGGACTCCGTGGTCACAGTGACAAGTAGGTTGTTGGTGAAGATTACGATACGCACGGTGTACGTGCGGCCGAACATCTCGGCTTCCACCACATTGTCGGCGAACACGATCTCGGCTCCGTCGATCACGATCGCCACGTCTGAAAGTGACGGTCTGTACCATTTCGCCAACTGATTGGCGATCATCTTCCGTAAGTCGGGCGAATTCCCGACAATCGCGTCGTTAAGCGGCCGAATCTGTCGTAGTGATCCGTCATGCCCCCTTGTTGTTGCTGCGTGCATGCAGTCATCCTGTCGGGATGCACCGGCCTTCGCGGCAGGTTCGGATATCCGTACCTGGAGAACCCCCGCCAGTCGACGGCGGCACTCTTCCGTGGGAGCGCGTGTCTGTTTCGATGCACCCGGGAGTGGCCCCGCACACACCGCCCTCGTTGACTAGGACCCGCGAGGTCGGTCGTGGGATGCACGCTGGACACGTAGAAGACCGCTCAGTACCGACAGCGAAGTTCGACTCTCTCGCGTGTGGTTGGTCGCCACGTGCGCAACCCGCGCCGAGCGGCCCCGGGACGGAACGGAGGCCGTCGACTCAGTCGTGCGAGGGTGGACGACCCGGCTCGTGCTCGTCCGGATCGGCGACCTCAGGTCACGCCTCGGCGGGGTGAAGCTCGACGCCGGCGACTTCTCCCGGCGCTCTTGCCCGGCCAGCCTCTCACCGCCCGAGCGGGTCCCGAAGACGACGCCACGCCGGGCCGCCAGGTGACGCCTTCGCCGCGCCGTCGCCCGGTGCGTCGGGCAGCCGTCGGTAGCGCTCACTGCTGGGCGCCGCCCGCGAGCAGCCGCAGTTGTCTCGGCGCGACCTCAGGCACGCGCGCCCGCAGTTTCGCGCTCGGCCCCAGATCCTCGAGGACCGCCCGGATGACCTGCGCCACGAGAGCGCTCTGAGCCTCCGAGATCCGCACCCGCCGCCCCTCGAAGTCGAACTTGACGAGCGACTCGAGGAGCCGCGCCATGCCGTCCATCGCTCGTTCGTGCGGAGCCACCGCGGCGCGCAGTTGCTCGCACCCAAGGCCGACGTGTACCGGACCTCGAGGAGCGCGTTCACCGTCGCCTCCCAGAGCGTTCTTTCGCGCGGCCACCCGCCTCGCCGCCGCAGTCTTTGACTTCCTCGTCCCTGACCCATGGAACAGGCGCGTCCTCGCGTCTGTCGATGAGCGGCCGGTTCTCGCACCGCTTCCCCGACCGCGTTGACATCGGAATTGCCGGTGACCTGCGATGACGGCGTCGAGCGTGAACCACGTGGGCCACCGTCAAGCACGTGGAATGCGTGATCAAGGCGTTCCTGTCGCCCCGTCACCGTGGGCGGGGTTTGGCAGTGAATCAACGAACTGGTCGAGTGCAGCGGGGGAGACTCTTCGCAAGCGCCCGACGTGGACTGTCTGGATCTTGTCGGCTGCGATGTACTCGTAGAAGAGGCTTCGGGAGATCCCGAGTCGGCGCGCGGCTTCGGGCACGGACAGGAGCAGCTTCTCGTCCGGCTGGAGCGTGACGGCAACAACGTGCTCGGGCGGTGCGGGCTCGCGGCGTCCTCGGCCGGCTGACGCAGTGGTCACTAGCCGCAAGGTCGGGACGGTGGTGCTCATCGGGGGCCTCCTTCGGTCATGAGAGGCCCACGGTCGCACCGAGGCGTTGCCGAAACCCTGACAGTCGTGCGCGCGACGCCGGCAGTCATCTTCGCGTCCGGTTGCCAGAACGCTGGCGCCGTCCGCGTGTGATTGAGCATTCATCCCGCTGACCAGCGGGTATGCGGGCGGTCAGGGTTTCGGCAACGGGTTGCGGGCAGCGTGATCGGTGTTCACTTCGACGCCGGGAGATCCCTCATGGACACGACAGAAGAACTCCGTACGGCCCGGGGCCATGTCACGCTGCGTGACCATCAGCGGCTGCGTGATGCGTTGGCCGACGTCGACCACGAGGGCTGGTCCGGGAAGACAGCGACTGCACTGCTTTCGTTCGTCCGCGTGGACCTGGTTCGCCCTCTGGTCGTCGACCTTGGTCTGCGGGGTGCAGCGGCATCGCAGGCAGAAGCCACGGGATGGGGCGTGGCCTGGGAGGTGCTGCGTGAACCGGGGCTCCGGTCTGCGGTCTCCCCATGGGGCGTGGTCTGGACCGCGGTTCGTCGGGCGGTGCTCGGGGAGATCGTCGCGGCCCGGTACTGCACAAGCGCCCGCAAGGCTTGGCGGATCTGTTCCGGGGAGTCGCCCGTCGGTTTCGCGCCGCAGCTCGTGGAGATCGACGGGCTGAGCACCGGCAGTATCGACTCGGCGTGGGGCGCCGAGCCGACGGGCGCGGAGTTCGGTGTCGTGCTCGGTCCGATCCTCGGCGCCCTGGTCCAGGAGGGATGGGAACCCGCAGTCGTCGCCGGACTCGTCGAGCGGATCGCCGCCACCGCAGAGCCAGGAGCGACGCAGAAAGTGGCGAAGGCCGGTTGGCGACCGATCGCCGAGGAGCTCGGGATTGAAGCCTGGCGGGTGCGCCGGCTCATGGTGGCACTGCTCGGTGAGCCGGGTTGGCCCGGGCTCATCGAGCGCGTCATGGACGGCGGATGCGCGGTGCTGAATGACGCCGGGGCCAAAGCCGCCGCAATGTCGACTCTGACCCAGTGGATGCGTCCACCGCGCGGTGCGGCGCGGACCGCTGAGGCGAGGTCCGACCGTCGCCGGACTCCGCAGGCGGCATGAGGAGGACACAGCGATGAATGTCGGCGCCCGACCCGGCTCCTTGGCCGCCGTCTGCATGCCAGCAGGCATGGAGAGGTTCGACGTGGTCCACAACCCGGAGAATTGCCGCGTTGTCCACAGGTGCCCCGGTGGCCTCTGGCGCGTGGTGCCGCGCGTGCCCATACCTGTCGACATGAGGCCAATTCGTGTCCCGGAGCCCGCCAGGCAGGTTCACGTGCGCGGGAATCCGCGCCTTTCATCTGTTGTCGCGATTCGCCCCTTTGGTGTCCAATGGGTCCACTTGCCGTCTTGCGGCGGTGGTCAGGGGTGGGGCGCGAACCGTTTGGGGACGGGTGATCGCTGATGAGAACTCGAAACTTTTCCGCCCGAGTGATGACGCTCGCGGTCTGTGTCGCACTCGGAACGGGCCTTTCTGCCTGCACGCCGTCCAACAACACCTCGCCGCCATCACCGAGACCCACCTCGCCGTCGCTCCCTACGACTTCCACTCCGACCCCAACACCGAGCGTCGACCCGGCTGTCGCTCAGGCCAAGGTGGCGATCCTGGAGTCGTATCGCGGCTTCTGGGCCGCGCAGGTCCGCGCGCTCGTCGACCCGAGCGTTGCCCCTCCGGCAGAGCTCAGCGAGTTCGCCGTTGACAAGGCCTTCGCGGGCGTCGGAGAGGCACTGCTCACCTACCAGCGGCAAGGCATCATCGTGACGGGCGAGCCTGTTCTCGATCCCACCGTGGACAACGTCACACTCGGCGGGAACGCCAGCGCCCACATCACCGACTGCGTCGACTCCAGCAACTGGGTCCCGATCTTCCGTGACTCTCGGCAGCCGGCTGCCGCCCCGGGTCAGTCACCGCGACTCGTCGTGGAGTCGTGGGCGATCATCTACGACGCCCATTGGGTCATCCGCGAGACGCTCATTCACCGGGACCAGCCGTGCTAGCCCGTCGGCTATTCGACCTCGCGCTCGCCGCCGGACTCGCAGTGATCCCCGCAGGCGCGCTCGACACAGCGGTTGACCCGACTCTGACGTGCCCACCAACCGTGACGACGTGCACCGTCACGGTTGCGAGACCAGCCGATCAAGCGGCTAAAGCCCCCCAAGGCGCGGCGCCTGCCAGCGGAGGGAGCCGCGTGTGCATCACGCCGGGTTACCACCAGGTTGTTGACTGCTTCAGTGCGGCCTTCGGATGGTTCAACAACCTCGATGGGTGCTACTACCGGACCCGAGACCCCCAGCCGTCGGCCACCGATTCCGTGTGGAACGGCCACTACCCGAGCGGAACCGTCTACGACGTGACGTGTGCAGATCCCTCGGCGGGTCCAGGCACGAGCGGCGGCTGGACGTGGTTGGCGTCCCCGCCGGATGGTTTTGGGGCGAGCGGCGCGACGCCGGGTGAGGTGGCGGCGCGGGCGGTTGATCAGATGGCGCTGGTTGGTCCGGCGATCGGGATCACGGTCACCCCGGACAAGACGGGTCTGGTGGGTGTGCCGGTGTGGTTGTGGACCGCGGTGAGCCCGACGACGTGGGGACCGAACATGGCGACCGCGTCGGTCCCTGGGTTGTCGGTGACCGCGACCGCGCGGGCCGCGCAGATCGCGTGGGACATGGGCGACGGGACCGTGAAGGTCTGCAAGGGACCGGGGACTGCGTATTTCACCGGCGGGGTCCATTCGCCTACGTGTGAGCACGTCTATGTGGCGTCTTCGGCGGGTCAGCCGAACGGCGCGTACCGCGTGACGGCAACGGCGACGTGGGAGGTGACCTGGACCGGGGGTGGGACCTCGGGAGTGTTGACGGTCACCAGGTCCTCGTCGACAACCGTGCGCATCGGCGAGCTGCAGGTGCTCGTGACCGGCTGATCGACCTCGAGCGTGGGTGGAGAACCGCCATGACGACGACGCACAACATCACCCGCACCTCCACCGAGACTGGCCGCGCCCGCGGGGTGTTGACGGCGCCGACGCTGGTGGCGCCGCGGGGTCGGCGCCGCCCGGGTCTGATCACCGCGGGTGTCGGATTGGTGATGCTCGGGGCGCTGGTCGCGGTGTGGCTGGTGACCGCCGCGGGCAACCGCACCCCCGTGGTGGCCGTGGCCCGCGATGTCCCCTACGGGGCGGTGATCACCGCCGCGGATCTGACCCGGGCGGAGGTGTCGGTTGATTCCTCGGTGGCCACAGTTCCGGCGGGAGACGCGGCGGGTCTGGTGGGGAAGGTCGCGGCCACCGACCTGGTGGCCGGGTCGCTGCTCGCGCCCGGGCAGGTGACGACAGCGGGGCCGCCCGGTCCCGGCGAGGTGCTCGTCCCCCTTGCTGTGGCTGCCAAGAAGGTCCCCGCCGGTGGGCTGGTGACCGGTGACCGGCTGTTGATCGTGGACACCCCACCGGCCGATGCGGACCCACCTACGGGCGCCTTGCACACGATCGGTGTGACGGTGGCGCGCGTGGGCGCACCGGACCTGAACGGGGTCGTGGTCATCGACGTCGTGGCCCAGGAGGGTGACGGGCCGGGCGTGGCGGCGCGGGCGGCGACCGGGCGCTTCGCCCTGGTCGTCCAGGGGCACGGAGCGACATCGTGAGCCTGATCGTGTTGTGCTCAGCGACCGGTGCCCCCGGGGTCACAACCACGGCCCTGGCGATGGGGTGGGTGTGGCCGTTGGTCTTCCCGGACCGGCGGGTGCTGGTGGTGGACGCCGACGTCGCCGGGTCGGGCATCCTTCCCGGGTACTTGCAGGCGGGTGTGCCCGCGGGTGGGGGCGTGCTGGGGTTGGCGGCCGAACGTGCCCCGATCACACCCGACGCCGTGCTCGAGCACTGTGTGGCCCTGGACGCCAGCGAGCACCGGCTCGTCCTGGCGGGGATCACCGACCCTGCCCAGGCGCGGGCGTTGTGGCCGGTGTGGTCCGGGCTGGTGGAGTCCGCCCGCGATCTGGGGGCGGCGGGTGTGGATGTGCTGGTCGACCTGGGGCGCCTGGGTCACCGCCACGAGCCCACGGTGCTGATCGAGCAGGCCGACGTGGTCGGGCTCGTGCTGGGTTCGACGCTGGCGTCGGTCAGCGGCGCGGTCTCGGGGTTGCGGGCCCTGCGGGAAGCCCGCGGGCCTGGTCCCTCGACGGGCGCGGTCCTGGTGGGCCGACCCGACCCCTACACCCCCGGTGGGATCGCCCGCGAGCTGCACCTGGAGCATCTGCCGGTCGTGGTGCATGACGCCTGGGCGGCCGGCGCGCTGTGCACCGGTGGGGGCGTTGGGTGGCGGTTCGAACGCTCCGCGCTGCTGCGCAGCGCCCGCGAGCTGGCGACCGGCCTCATGGCAGGTGCGGACGTCCTGGTCCCGGGGGCCGGTTCATGAACGCCGCAGACCCGGGGGCACCCGAACCGCGCGAGGTCCTCAACGGTTACGCGGCGAACGTTCCGGTCCACCTGGTGCCGGTTCCGGCGGCATCCCCGTCCGGCCGCGGCGGTGGCGGGTTCCCGGCTGACGTGCCCGAGGCACTGGTCGCGCCCTCATCGGGCGCGGGGGTGTTGCCTGGTCCGGCGGTGGTGGACCCGTCGCTGGTGCGCGAGGTGCGCAAGGTGGTGGCCGAGCACCTGGCGACCCGGTTGCAGGGCGCCCGGGTCACGGGTGCGCCGGCTCGCCGGGAGCTGGCCCGGGCCCTGGTGGCACAGGAGCTCGCGGACCGGTCCGGTGTGCGGGTGCGGGCCGGGTTGGAGCCGTGGCCGGTCGAGCACGAAATGGCGGTCGCCGGGGCGGTGATGGCGGCCTTGTTCGGGTTGGGCCGGTTGCAGCCGTTGGTCGATGACCCGGGGGTGGAGAACATCGAGGTCGACGGCCACGACCGGGTGTGGATCTCCTACGCCGACGGCCACGACCGCCAGGGCCCACCGGTCGCGGACTCCGACGAGGAGCTCATCGAGATCCTCCAGTTGCTGGCCGCGCGCACCGGGACATCGGAGCGGATGTTCTCCTCCGCCCACCCGGCGTTGCACTTGCGCCTGGATGACGGGTCACGCCTGGCGGCGATGGCCTGGACCACCCCCAAGCCTCACGTCGTGATTCGCCGCCACCGGGTCCGCGACGTGGACCTGGACGACCTGGTGGATCTGGGGACCCTGGACACCGCGTTGGCCGGGTTTCTGAGGGCGGCGATCGGTGCGGGCAAGAACATCGTGGTCACCGGTCTGCAGAACGCCGGCAAGACCACCCTGATCCGGGCCCTGGCGAACGAGTTCGCCCCGCTGGAGCGCTTCGCGACGATCGAGAAGGAGTACGAGCTGCACCTGCATGACCTGCCCGAGCGCCACCCGCGAGTGGTGGCCATGGAGGCACGGGAGGGATCGGCGGAGACCGGTCCCGGCGGGCACCGGGCCGGGGAGGTCACCCTGACGGACCTGGTCACCAACGCGCTGCGGATGAACCTGCGCCGGATCATCGTCGGGGAGGTCCGCGGCGGTGAGGTCCTGCCGATGCTGGAGGCGATGTCCACCGGGGATGGTTCCTTGTGCACGATCCACGCGCGCACCGCCCAGCACGCGATCGACCGCATCGTGACGTTGTGCCTGTCGACCGGGCTGGGGATGACCGACACGTTCGCCTACCGGCTCTTGGCCGGGTCCGTGGACCTGCTGGTGCACCTGACGTTGGTGGACGAATCCGCGACCGGTGGCCCCAAGCACCGGTTCGTGTCCCAGGTCGTGGAGATCAACGGTCTCGGTGAAGGCTCCCGACCCACGACCACGACCGTCTTCGGCCCGGGCCCGGACGGTCGCGGTGTCCCGCTGCACCGCCCGCAGTGCCTGCCCGACCTGGTGCGGGCCGGGTTCGACGCCGCATTCCTGGACCACCCGAAGGGAACCTGGACCACCCGACTGAACCCAGCACTTCCCCGCACCGCCCCCGGCCACGGGGGCCCGGGAGGCTGGCGATGATCGCGCTGCTGGCCGGGGTCACCGGCGCACTTGTGACGGTGGGGGTCCTGGCGATCGCCGTGGGCGCCCGGCGCACAACGACGCCGCCGATGAAGCGTGCGCGCCGGCGTCGGCCCGCCAGGCCGACACCGGTCGCGCTGCGGACGGGGTGGGCGCGTTGGCGTTGGCCCCTCGCACTGGGTGCGGGCGCGGTGGTGTGGGTGGTCTCACGGTGGCCGGTCGCCGGGGGGATCGTGTCCGCGACGCTGATCGGGTTGCCGGTCCTGCTGGGCACCACCCAGGTCGCAGCCCGGGGCATCGACCGGGTCGAGGCCATCGAGGAATGGACGCGGCGACTGGCGGACATCCTGCTCGCCGGGGTGGGCCTGGAACAAGGGATCACCACCAGCCTGCGCACCTGCCCACCACCGATCAGCCCCGAGGTCACCGCCCTGGTCGCGAGGCTTTCGGCCAGGTGGCCGACCGAGCAGGCGTTGCGGGCGTTCGCCGACGACTTGAACGACGCCGAAGCGGACCTGGTGGTCGCCGCCTTGGTGCTGGCGTCCCGGCGCCGGGGACCGGGCCTGGCCCGGGTGCTGACCGCTGTGGCGGAATCGGTCGCCGACGACGTCGCCGTACGCCGCAAGGTCGAGGCCGAACGCGCCAAACCCCGCACCACCGCCCGCGCGGTGACCCTGATCACCCTGGGCGTCGTGGGCGCCGGTGCCCTGAACGGCACCTACCTCGCCCCCTACGGCGACCCGATCGGCCAGCTCGTCCTGGCCATCATCGCTACCGGGTTCATCGGCTGCCTGGCGTGGATGCGGGCCCTGACACTGACCCCACCCGAACCCCGCTTCCTCACCGGCCACGACAGCAGGATGGGGGTGGGTGCGCGGTGATCACCTGGCAGATCCTGCTCGCCGGCGCACTGGTCGGCGCCGGCGTGAGCGTCCTGGTGGCCGGCCTGGTGCCGACCCGCCCGAACCTGCAC
>MLJW01000566.1_pt1 | contig 14202 bp, 9 predicted proteins | sample 888231 | NCBI WGS metagenome assembly MLJW01 (sample SAMN05788063, study PRJNA343431) | mine drainage metagenome | isolation source: sample collected from the inflow into an acid mine drainage treatment plant... | place: Germany: Lusatia, lignite mining district
CCCAGACGGGGCGTCTGCGGCGTTGTCGGGCACGGGCAAGGCGTCCAGCCTTGCCCGTGCCCTCCGCCTTGCATCCATCCCCGTCTGGGGGCAACGCGGGCGCAGACATAGCGTGAACAGGCCCTAGCGCGTTTCCCGGCAGGCCGATCGGCAGGCGGGTTTCTCGCTCAGCGATCTTCCCCGCCGTCGCGGCGGTCGCCTCCATCGCGCTCGCCTCGCCATGGCCTGCCCCGGTCTTCGTAGCGGCGCACCGGGGCATAGGGTTGGGCGATGTACACCGGCGGCGCCGGCACGTATTGCACTGGCGGCGGCGCGACATACACGGGTTGCGGCGCCACCGGGTAGACGTTGCCGAGATTGGCGACCAGACCCGGTACGCCGATGGCGAGCGACCAGAACGGGTCGTGATCGGCATGGGCCGCGGGAACCATCGAGACGGCCAGGGCCGTGGCCAAGAGACTTCGACGCAGCATGTTCAAACTCCAGGGGTTGTGTGGGCGAGCGTATCGTGCGGGTCGTCGGGTCGAGCTGCGCGCTCAACCCGCGGGCATGTCCAACAGGCCGCGCGCCTGTCCCCAGAGGTAGCCCTGACACCAGACGATGCCGATGGCGCGCACCTTGTCCAACTGTTCCTTGCGCTCGATGCCTTCGGCGATGCCGATGATTCCGAGATCCTCCGCCATGTCGTGCAGGCGGCGCAGGATCTGCGCGCCGCGCTGATTGTCGGCGGCGGCCTGCACCAGGGTTTTGTCGAACTTGAGGTAGCGGATCGGCAGTTCCAGCAGGTAGGGAAAGGCGCTGTGGTTGCTGCCGAAGTCGTCCAGGGCCAGCTCGAAGCCCAGGTCCAGCAATGGGGCCAGGTTGGATTGCAGGCGGCCAGGATCGGTGTCGAGATGCCGCTCCGTGATCTCCAGCACCCAGGGCGTGCTGTCCTTCGGCGCGCCAGGCCAGGCTTCCAGCCAGCGCCGATGCTGATCGAGCAGCTGCTCGACGCAGCTTGGCTGGAGCAAGAAGGCGCTGGAACAGTTCAGGAACAGTTTGCCGTGCGATGCGGCGAACGGCCCGGGGCGCGTCGCCGCGGACATCACCTGGGATGTGATGTCCGCGTCGATACGAGGTTCCAGGCCGATCTCGGAGGCGACGTCGATGAAGGCCTCGGCGTCCAGCACGGAACCCTGCTGCGTGAGCATGCGCGCGAGCGCCTCGTGCCCGATGATCTGCAGATCGTCGGCGCGCAGGATGGGCTGGTAGGCCACCCGCAACCGGCGCTCCTGCAGCGCCCAGCGCACATGGGCGCGCGGGAAGACATCCATCAAGCGGCCGCCGGATCGCTCGTGGAGCCAGCCGGACGGAGGGACGTACTCGTCCTCACAGCGCGGCAATCCCATCGCTGGCGCGCCCATGGCTCAATGGTCCTGGTTGGACTGCGTTTCCAGCATCTTGTCCAAGGGGTTCTCGTTCATCACGAACAGACCGTTGTTCGTCGAGGTGGAGAAGATCATGTCCTTGGCGCCCATCACGTAGTACATCTGGCCGCTGTAGGTGGTGGTGGTCGAGCCGGTCTTGGTGATGGTCACACCCGGCGCGCTCAGGATGTAGGGCGTGGAGGCGTAGCTGGCGTTGCTCAGGGCGAAGGTGTTGAAGCTGACGCTGGCTCCCGGTTGGAAGTCGTCGCCGGCTTCGCCGTTGGCGGCCGCGCTGAGCTGCACGCCATCGCTTTGCGGCGTGGCGCAGGCGCCCAGCACCCGGCCGCCCACCGTGGCGCCGGTGCCCATCAGGCGCACGCCGAATCCGCTGTTGCAGGTCAGGCCGTCTTCATGCGTACGCGTCGTGGGGATATTCGTCCACGCCGGCAGGCTGCGCTGCGGCACGAGCACCGCGTCGAAGCGGGTCAGCACGCCGCCGGCCTGGGTCCTGCCGCCCATGCGCAGGGCATAGCCGGTCGTCGCGGAAGCCGAGGAGCTGGACGTGCCGGACGCGGAACTGGCCGGCGCGCTCGGCGTACTGCTGCTGACGAAGCCCGAGGGCAGCACCCCGACCTTGCCGGCCAGGGTGTAGGTGCTGGAAGCGCCCTTGACCGTCAGGGTCATCAGATTGCCCACGATGGTGCCGGTGATGCTGCCGTCGGTGGAGGCGACATTGCCGCTGGAGTCGACCGTCACGTTGGCGGCGAGGATGGATGGCGGCAACGGCGTGGATTGCGGGATCGACGGGGCGGACGCGGAGGACGTCGGCGTGGCGGGCGGCTGGGACAGCGCGCTCATGCCCGACTGCGCGATGACGCCTTGCAGGCTGTAGGTGCCTGGTGCGACGGCGGTGACCCCATGCTCGATCAGGTCGCCCAGATCGAGTTCCGGTGTCCAGGTGTCGTCGGAGGCGATGTACTGCATCAGGTTCTTCAGGTCGTTGTCGCAACCAGCGCCGAGCGTGCTCGATGCCGAGGTGAGTGCACTCGTCGAGTTGATCGTGCTGCCCGCCGTGCTGCCCATCGCGATAGCCTTTGCCATGTCGTCAGTGTCCTTGTACTGCGATGGCTTGGCGCAATAGCCGTCCGCCACGGCCTTGATCGCCGCCGACACCGCCAGGATGTCGTCGTGGTCTTGCGACAGCAGCGCCGCGTAGACCGCAGGCGTGAGGTTGGCATAGCTGCCGCCGTTGGCGATGTACATCGCCAACGCCGCCGTGGTCACCTGGCTGATGACCAGATTGGGCAGATTGGTCTTGCTCAGCGTGCCGGCCGCGAGCATCGCACTGCTCGAGCCGAGGTAGGCGGTGAGGACGACCTTGCCGTCGGGCGACGTGGCGTTGGCGAACACCGGCACCGACGTGTTGGGCAGCGCCACCGGCACGGAGTAGTTGCCCTGGGCATCGGCGGTGATGGTGCCCACGGTGGTCGCGCCCGCTTGCCCCAGAGGCGCGCCGGTGGTGATGGTGACCGTGGCGTTGGCGATGGGCGCGTCGATCACCGCGCCGCTGAGCGAGGCACTGGAGCCCGGCAAACCGCCGCCACCTCCGCCGCCGCAGGCGCTCAGGCTCAGAGCCAGGGCCGCGGCCAGTGGCATCAGTGTCCAGGGACGTATGAGATGGGATGTCGAGGTTTTCATCGTGAACTCCTGAAAGGTTGTCAAGGCTCGAGCGAGGGGTCCCGCGAGGACAGGACTGCTGACGATAATAGCTGGGAAATTTTTACATGCAATGAAAATTTCTGCGATAAACTTCACGTCAGTGCTCGGGCCTTGCCGAGACTGAAAGCACATGGGACGCCCACCTCGTCAATTACCGGCCACCCAGCCCGCCGCGCAACCGCTGCCGCCGGCCGAGGATGTCTTGCGCGCGCTCGGCGGCATCCTGGCGCCGCTGCTGCGCCTGCTGCTGGCCAGCGGCATGGACTACACGCGCCTGGCGGCCGAGCTCAAGCCGCTGTTCATCGAGCAGGCGCGCCTCGAACTGCTGCGCACCGGGCAGAAGGACACCGACTCGGCGATCAGCCTGCTGAGCGGGGTACACCGCAAGGACGTGCGGGAGTGGCGCGAGAACGGCCTGTCCGGGCGCATCGCCCAGGAGATGTCGGTCAGCTCCCGGGTGTTCGCCCGCTGGGTGCAGGATCCGCTGTATCGCGACCGCAGCAAACGACCGAAGCCCCTGCCGCGTCTGGGCCCTGCGCCGTCGTTCGAGACCCTGGCGCGCGGCGTCACGCAAGACGTGCATCCCTACACGGTGCTGACCGAACTCATCCGCCTGGGGCTGGTGGAGGTGCGCACCGTCAAGGGCCGGGACATGGTGGTGCCGAACCGGGACGGCTTCGTGCCGCCGCCGGGTTCGCGCGAAATCATGGAGTTGTTTGGCGGCAACATCTCGGACCATGCCTGCGCGGCCGTGTCCAACCTGCTGGGCAAGGCTCCGCGCCTGGAGCAAAGCGTGTTCGCCGAGGGCATCACGCCGGAGTCGGCGGCCCAGCTCGGCGCGTTGGCGCGCAAACTCTGGTCCCAGGCGCGCAGCGAGATGATTGCTGAAGCCACGCGCCGTTACGATGCCGACCAGCATCGTGAAGACGCGACCTGCCGCATGCGGTTCGGCGCCTACTTCTGGTCGCAGGACACCATGCCGGATGGCCCCTCGCAGGACATCACGGAACAGGGAGAACGCAGTGATACCGAATAAACCCATGCGATGGGCGATTTGCGCCCTGTTGAGCCTGGCGTTGGCTTCCTGCGGCGGAGGCGGCACGTTTGCTTCCAGCGGCGGGGTCGGCACCGGCGGCACCGGTATTTCAAGCGGCACGGTGACCGGTTTCGGCAGCGTGGTGGTCGACGGCACCGCCTACAGCAGCGCCACGCCGCAGTATTTCAACGGCAACGACCAGGAAGATGCCGCCCTGGCGCCTTCGACCGCGGTGCAACTCGGCGACCAGTTGCGCGTGCAGTTGGATGCGCAAGGCAATCCTTCCACGGTGATCATCGAGCCCGATCTCATCGGCGCCGTTGCCAGTCTCAACAACACGCCTGCCGCGAACGCCAACGGCTTCACGGTCAACGGCGTGGGGGTGCGCGTCAATAACAGCCCGGCTGCCGGCCCGGTCACCTATTACAGCGGCCTGGCCGGCTATGGCGACCTGAGCTCCGGCATGCAGGTCGAGGTGCACGGCGCTTATGGCATCGATGCCGGCGGTGCCTACATCCAGGCCACGCTGATCGAACAGCTGCCGAGCAGCAATCCCGTGACCCGCATCACCGGCGTGGTGTCGAACCTGGATAGCGCCGCGGGCACCTTCCAGATCGGCAACACGAGCGTGCAGTTCAGTGCTTCGACCACCCTGGTGCCGACCGGCGCATCCCTGGCCAACGGGCAGCTGGTCAACGTCTGGAGCAATGTTCCGGCGAACAATGGTGCCATCGTGGCGGGGGCCATACGCATCCGTACCTTGCAGGGCCTCTCCGGCTCGGCGCAGATCGGCGGCCTGGTGTCCATGCTCGCGGGCAACCACTTCCAGGTCTCGGGCGTGCCGATCGACGCCAGCGCACCCGGCCTGGCGAGCGCGCTGCTGGCGCTGGCCGACGGCGAATACGTCGTCGTCCAGGGGCAGGTGGATCCGACGACGGGCGTGGTGAAGGCCAGCAGCATCCGGCCCTACACCGTGCAGCCCTCGCAGGTCGAACTGCGCGGCACCATCACGGCGTATGTGGGCCCGAGCAATTTCCTGGTGCGCGGCGTTCCGGTTGATGCTTCGCCAGCGAGCTTCTCGCCCAGCGGCACAACCGCTGCCTCGCTGGGCAATGGCGTGTTCGTCGATATCGTCGGCAGCATCGGCAGCGGCACCGGCAATGTGGTGACGGCCAGCGCGGTGACCGTGTTGAATGCGCCGCCCGACGGCAGCACGGTCGATTACCAGGGCACGGTCAGCAACCTGGATGCGGCGCACGGCACCTTCACCCTCACCTGGCAGCACGAGGGGATACCGGCCTCGTCCAGCGTCACCCTGGCGCCCAACGTGGTGTACAGCAACGGTACGCCCTCTCAGTTGACCGATGGCGCCAATGTGGAGATCGAGGCGACCAACACCTCCGGCGGCCTGCTCGCCTACAGCGTGTCGTTCAGGAACACCGGCCAATCGTCCGGCAGCGGGACGACCGAAACCAGCGGCGTGGTTTACAACTACGCCGCTGGTGCGAGCAGCTTCCAGATCAACGGCCTGACGATCACGATCCCATCCAACGTATCGACGAATGGTGTCAGCAACGGTGTGAAGGCCGAGGTCTCGTTCACGACGTCGAGCGGGCAGAACGTGGCGCAGCGCATCAGCATCGACCGCTGACGCCACCCGGCACCGCGCGCACGGCGCGGATGCCGCGCCGGCCTCAGCCGCGTTGGTACGCCAGGGCGGGTGGGGCGGAGTCCGCCGCGTTGGGCTCGGCGAGCTCCGGCGCCTGCTGGCGGCGATCGACGAACAACTGGTTGCCGGGAAGTTTTTTCGCGGCTTTTTTCAGTTCCGCCAGGACGTTGGATAAGTCGCGGTGCGAATCGAACATGCCGGGTGTGACGCACAAGGCGCCTATGGACAGGCTCGGGATGGGGTAGAACACGGCGTCGCCGCGCCGGTTCTCGGACCAGTAGCCGCCGTCGACCAGGGTCTGGTCGTCGAAGAAGCCCCGCACGCCGTCCTCGAAGTCCTGCAGGATCTGCCGCAGGGCGTGCTCCCAGTGGGTGGACAGCAGCAGGGCCATGAAGTCGTCGCCGCCGATGTGGCCGACGAAACTCTCCCCCAGCGTCAGCCTCGACTTGAGCAGATCGGCCAGCAGCAGGATGACCTCATCCCCCATGCGGTAGCCGAAGCGGTCGTTGAAGGCCTTGAAATTGTCGATGTCCAGATAGGCCGCGGCGAAGCGGTTGCCCTCCCGCAGCCAGCGGTCGATGCAGTCGTTCAGCGGCACGTTGCCCGGCAGCAGGGTCAGCGGGTTGGCGTACCGGGCGGCCTGGACCTGGAACTCGGTGACCAGGCGCAGCAGGTCGCCGACCAGCAGCAGGCCGCGATACTGGCCCTGTTCCGTGACCAGCACGCCTTCGGTGGCGTGGCGGTAGCTCGAATCGGCGATCAGGTCGCTGGCCTGCTGCAGGCTGCTCTTGGCCTCCAGGCGCAGCACGTCGCGGCTCATCACCAGCGAACAGGGCTTGTTGCCGAACAGGTCGCGGACATGGGGCCGAAACAGCCGGTCGGCCATCACGTAGCGGTTGATGATGCCCAGAGCCTGGCCGTCGGCGTCGACCACCGGGACCGACATCAGGTCGGCGTCGGTTTCCAGCAGGCGCAGGACGGATTCGAGCTTGGTGTTCGGATGCACCGGGTTGATGCGGCGCGCCAGTCCCAGCACCGATTGTTCGATGCTGCCCCGGCTGGCCAGCGCGTGCAGGGCGGGCTGCGCCTTGTCCAGCGCCTGCCGCGTGACGCGGGCCGGCTCGGCCGGCGGATGCGCGTGCGGCCGGGCGATGAAATAGCCCTGCGCCATCTGCACGCCGATCTCGCGCAAGGTCAGCAGGTCGCGCTCGGATTCCACGCCTTCGGCCACCACCACCGACTGGCTGGCGTCGGCCAGCAAAAGCATGGACTGCACGAAGGCCGCCTTGAAAGGATCGTCGGCCAGGCTGGCGGTGAAGCTGCGGTCGATCTTGAGGTAGCGCGGACGCAGCCGCTTCCAGACCGCGAAGCGGCCGAATCCCTGGCCCAGGTCGTCCAGGGCCAGGCCGTAGCCCAGTTCGCGCAGTTTCTGCGCTTCGGCCAAGGCGCGGCTGTCCTCGCCCAGCAGGTCCGACTCCAGCAGCTCCAGGACCAGCTGCGAGGGCTGCGTGCCGAGTTCGTGCAGCCAGCGCAGGGTGCTGTCCTGCGAGAACCAGCCGCTGTCGAACAGGGCCTCGGTCACGTTGATGAAGAGTTGCCCGCCAAGGCGCTGCGCGACGAAACCCTCGATGCTGGTGCGCGCGCACAGTTGGTCGAACGCTGCGAGCTGGTCGCACGCGCGTGCGGCGTCGAACAACTGGTCGGGCCGCTCGAGGGCCGTGTCCGCAGGGCCGCGGATCAGGGCTTCGTAGCCATGGAAGGTGCGGCTGCGCAGGTCGATCAGGGGTTGGAAGACGGAGCGCAGCCTGCGTTCGCGCACGACGGACTGAAACGCGCCGCAGTGGCGGCCATCGGCGTGCATGGAAAGGGTGGTCATGTCTGTTCCTGGAGCCAGGATGCGTTTGGAGTTCGGATCGTTTTTATGTCAGCACTATGTCCGCAGCATGACGGTCATGCCATTGCCGGCGCCCGGCCGCCCGCTCCGGTCGGATCCGGGCGCTCCAGCCGCAAAGTCCTGGCTGCGCAACGCGGCGGCATTGGACGTTCGAGATCTGGGTTCGCTTCGTCCTGCCGTAGGCATGCGCGCGCGGGAGCGGCCAAGGCCGCGGCAAAATAGAACGATCGTGCTATTTGTTGGCCGTGGCGGTCTACAATCGCCGGCATTCGCCGCGTGCCTCGACTGCCGCGCGCGCCCATCGAACAGGAGACGAGCATGACCGCACAGCAGCTGCTGGAGCAATACGGCCCGCGCGAGGCCATGGATTACGACGTGGTCGTCGTCGGCGCCGGCCCGGCCGGCCTGGCCGCGGCCATCCGCCTCAAGCAACGCGCCGCGGCGGACGGGCGGGAGATTTCGGTGTGCGTGCTGGAAAAGGGCTCGGAGCCGGGCGCGCACATTCTTTCGGGCGCCATCATGGATCCGGGCGCGCTGACCGAACTGCTGCCCGGCTGGAAGGCCCAGGGCGCGCCGCTCGAGCAGGCCGTGACCGAGGACCAGTTCCTGTTCCTGAGCGAAACCGGGTCCAGGTCGGTGCCGCAGGCCTTGCAGCCGGACTGCTTCAAGAATCACGGCAATTACGTCATCAGCCTGGGCCAGGTGACGCGCTGGCTGGCGCAACAGGCCGAGGCCTTGGGCGTGGAGCTGTTCGCCGGCTTCCCCGCCGCCGAGGTGCTGTACGACGAGGCCGGGGGCGTGCGGGGCGTGGCCACCGGCAACCAGGGCCTGGGCAAGGACGGAACGCCGACCGACCACTTCCAGCTCGGCATGGAACTGCGCGCCAAGTACACGGTGTTCGCCGAAGGCTCGCGCGGCCAGCTCGGGCGCGAACTCATCGCCCGCTTTCAACTCGACGCGGGGCGCGATCCGCAGACCTACGCCATCGGCATCAAGGAACTGTGGGAGGTCACCCCCGCGCAGGCCAGGCCGGGCAGGGTGGTGCACACCGCCGGCTGGCCGCTGGACAGCCTGACCTACGGTGGCTCCTTTCTCTACCACCTGCCGAACAACCAGGTCGCGGTGGGCCTGGTGGTGGGGCTGGACTACCGCAATCCCTGGCTCAGCCCGTTCGAGGAATTCCAGCGCTTCAAGACCCACCCCGCCATCCGGCCGATTTTCGAGGGCGGCCGGCGTCTGGGCTACGGCGCGCGCGCGCTCACCGCGGGAGGCATCCTGTCGCTGCCCAAGCTGGTGTTTCCCGGAGGTTGCCTGGTGGGTTGCGAGGCGGGCTTTCTCAACGCCTCGCGCATCAAGGGCAGCCACGCGGCGATCAAGTCCGGCATGCTGGCGGCCGACGCCGTGGCCGATGCGCTGGCCGCCGGCCGCAGCGGCGACGAACTCGAGGCCTATCCGCGCGCCTTCGAGCAGTCGTGGCTGTTCGACGAACTGCGCCGGGCGCGCAATTTCAAGCAGTGGTTCAAGAAGGGCCGCATGATGGGCACGCTGATGACCGGCATCGAGCAATGGCTGCTCAAGGGCCGCATGCCCTGGACCATCCACCGCAAGGCGCCGGACTACGCCGCGCTGCTGCCGGCGGCGCAGGCGCAGCCCATCAGCTATCCCAAGCCCGACGGCAAGCTGACCTTCGACCGCCTGTCCTCGGTGTTCCTCAGCAACACCAACCACGAGGAGAACCAGCCGACCCATCTCACGCTCAAGGATGTGTCGGTGCCGGTGCACGTGAATCTGGCGCGCTATGGCGGACCCGAGCAGCGCTATTGCCCGGCCGGGGTCTACGAATTCGTCAAGGGCCCGGACGGCCACGACAAGCTGCAGATCAACGCGCAGAACTGCGTGCACTGCAAGACCTGCGACATCAAGGACCCGACGCAGAACATCGTCTGGGTCGCGCCCGAAGGCGGCGGCGGACCGAACTACGTGGGCATGTGAAGCACCGATCCCGCAGGGGCTTGACCTACCGCAAACAGCCTGCGGAACGTCGCCCGCACGCGCCTGGCCGCGGTTAAGCTGCGGGCGTTTCGGGGGCGATGGATCATGGCAGTCGAGCGGGAGCTGAAGTTCAGGATGGACGCGCGTGCCGCGCAGCAGCTGGCGAACCATCCAATCCTGCTCCTGCTGGGCGGCACGCCACGCGTGCAGCAGCTCAGCACGGTGTATTTCGACACGCCCGATGCCCGTCTCGCCGCGGCCGGGCTGGCCTTGCGGGTACGGCAGACGCCGCAGGGGCGCGTGCTCACCGTCAAATCCACCGGCACCGACGCGCTCGGCCATGCGCGCGGCGAGTGGGAGTGGCCGGCGGGGGACAGCGCGCCGCAAGGCATCCACCCGGCCGACTTGGCGCGCGCGCTGGACCAAACCCCGCTGCGCACCCTCGGCCTGGACGCGGCGGCGCTGCAGTCCAGCCTCCAACCCGCATTCGGCACCGCCTTCGCGCGCACGGCCTGGACCCTGGATTGGGCCGGCGCGCGCGCGGAGCTTGCGCTCGACCATGGCGCCTGCACGGCCATCCGCGACGGCCGAGTGGTGCAGGCTCCGCTCCTGGAGCTGGAAATCGAGCTGATCGAGGGCGATTTCGACGCCTGCTGGGAACTGGCCTGGGCGCTGGCGCAGGATTTGCCGCTCCTCGTCAGCCCGGTCAACAAGGCCGAGCGCGCCGCGGCGCTGGCCGGCGGGGATCGTCCGCAAGCCCCGCCGGAGCCGGCGAGGCTCGATGGCGAGACCCCGCTGGGACGCGCCGCGCAACTGTGGCTGTCCACCGCCTGCGCCCAGCTCGCGGTGTGGGCCGAGCGCATCGGCAGCGCCGACGAGGCGCGCGACGTGCACCAGTTCCGCGTCGTGCTGCGGCGCTTGCGCACCGTGCTGCGCTGGCTGCGCCCGCATGCGTCCGCGCGCGCCGTGGCATGGTTCGCCGCCGAGTTGCACTGGACCATGCAACTGGCCGGCCTGGTGCGCGACGCCGACGTCGCGCTGGACATGCTCCACCATCTTCCGGCGCCGTTCCAGGACGCGGCCGCATCCGCGCCCCCGGTATGGCAGGAGGCCCTGCGGCATGAACGCGTGCGCCACCGCGCCGCCTTGCTCGCTCACCTGCACAGTCCGCGCTTCGGGCGCCTGTTGCTGGCTCTGGCGCGCTGGGCCCAGGCGTGGGGCGGCCGTGCCGATCGGGCGGGGCCGGTGAAACTGCGCCGGCTGGCCAGCCTTGCCGTGCGGCATGACCACAAACGCTGGAACAAGGCATTGGCGCATGGCCGCGAGATGATGGACGCGGCGGTGCAGGGCGCCCCTCTGGACCCGGCCTCCGCCATTGCGCTGCACGGCCTGCGCATCCGGTCCAAGCGCCTGCGCCTGTCGCTCGAGCGGCTGGGACCGGCGCTGCCCGAGACCGAGGCGCAGCGCGTGCTGCCCCTGCGCAAGACGGTCGAGGCCCTGCAAACCCACCTCGGAGCCTGGCACGACGTCCAGCGCCTGCTCGACCCGGCGAACGCGCTGTTCCATCCGCCTGCGGACGTGGCCGCGGCACTGCACGCGCTGGGCCGGGAAGCCCTCGGCCGGGCCTTGCAGGAGCTGCGCGCCTGAGGGGGCGCGGGGTGGCGCAAGACGCGCGGAGGGTGGCTGTCCCTACAATTCCGGGATGCCCGAAACACCAACACCCATCGCCCGCCGCCGCACGTTTGCCATCATCTCCCACCCCGACGCCGGCAAGACCACGCTCACCGAAAAGCTGCTGCTGTTCTCCGGCGCGATCCAGATCGCCGGTTCCGTCAAGGCGCGCAAGGCCTCGCGCCACGCGACGAGCGACTGGATGGAGATCGAGAAGCAGCGCGGCATCTCGGTCGCGTCCTCGGTGATGCAGATGGAGTGGCGCGACTGCGTCATCAACCTGCTCGACACCCCCGGCCACCAGGACTTCTCCGAGGACACCTACCGCGTGCTCACCGCGGTGGACGCGGCGCTGATGGTGATCGACGCCGCCAACGGCGTCGAGGCCCAGACCCTGCGCCTGCTGGAGGTCTGCCGCGCGCGCAACACGCCCATCATCACCTTCGTCAACAAGATGGACCGCGAGGTGCGCACCCCGCTGGACCTGATGGACGAGATCGAGCGCCACCTGGGCATGGACGCCATTCCCTTCACCTGGCCGGTGGGCATGGGCAAGAATTTCCACGGCGTGCTCGACCTGCGCGAGCAGCGCATGCGCGTGTTCCGCCCCGGCGAGGACAGGCTCGACGGCGGCGACGAAACCATCGACGGGCTGGACAATCCCGCACTCGCGGCGCGCTTCGGCGCCGAGCTGGCGCAGGCGCGGGAGGAGATCGGCCTGCTGTCCGAGGCCACGGCGGAATTCGACCGCGCGGCCTTTCTCGCCGGCCGGCAGTCGCCGCTGTTCTTCGGCTCGGCGATCAACAACTTCGGCGTGCGCGAGGTGCTCGACGCGCTGGTGGACCAGGCCCCGCCGCCCGGTCCGCGCCCCGCGGTGCAGCGCGTGGTGCAGCCGTGCGAGCCCAAGTTCACCGGCATGGTGTTCAAGATCCAGGCCAATATGGACCCCGCCCATCGCGACCGCATCGCCTTCGTGCGCGTGTGTTCGGGGCGCTTCGAGCGCGGCATGCGCCTGAAGGTCGGCCGCACCGGCAAGGAGATCCGCCCCAACACCGTGGTGGCGTTCATGTCCCAGCGCCGCGAGTTGTTGGAGGAGGCCTGGGCGGGCGACATCATCGGCATTCCCAACCACGGCACGCTGCGCCTGGGCGACACGCTCACCGAAGGCGAGGCCCTGCAGTTCACCGGCCTGCCGTTCTTCGCGCCGGAACTGTTCCAGGCGGTGGAGATCGCCGACCCGCTGCGCAGCAAGCAGTTGCGCACCGGGCTCATGCAATTGGGTGAGGAGGGCGCCATCCAGGTGTTCCGCCCGCATTTCAGCGGAAGCCTGCTGCTCGGCGCGGTCGGCAGCCTGCAGTTCGACGTCGTGCTGCACCGCCTGAGCGGCGAATACAACGTGGCCGCGCGCCTGGCGCCCACGCCCTACCGGGTGGCGCGCTGGATTCACAGCGACGACGAGCGCCAGCTCAAGCGCTTCATCGAGGAAAACGCCCACCGCATCGCCTACGACGTGGTCGACGCGCCCACCATCCTGCTCACGCACGCCGCCGAGCTGCGGGTGCTGCAGGAGCGCTGGCCCGAGGTGTCGTTCCACGCCCTGCGCGAGCATGCCGGGCGCGTGTTCCAGACCGATATGGCGGCTTGAGCGCCGGCGCCTGCCGCCGCGCCCCGGTTCCGCGCATCGCCCGGCGCGGCCTGGGGTTGAATGGCGGCGTGCTTTGACAGGGTCATGTTCGGCGTTTAGGCTGGGTTCATGCTCGACGCCATGACGCATGCCGTCCCGTCCCCCAGCGCCGCCGGGGCCCGGCTTCAGCCAGCGCAGGATCTGGCCGCGCGCCTGTTCGCCACGCGCGCGCTGACGCCGGACCTTTGCGCGGGCCTCGCGCCCGAGGACATGACGCCGCAGAGCATGCCCGACGCCAGTCCGGCGAAATGGCATCTGGCCCACACCACCTGGTTTTTCGAGCAGTTCGCGCTCAAGCCCTCTGTCGCCGATTACCGCGAATTCAACGCCGGTTTCGCCGCGCTGTTCAACTCGTACTACGTCAGCGCGGGCCCGCGTTATGCGCGGCCGCAGCGCGGCCTGGTCACCCGGCCCACGGTGGCCGAGGTGCTGCGCTACCGCGCCCATGTCGACGCCCATCTGCGGCGCCTGCTGGAGCGCGGAGAGCCCGGCCACAATCTCGCGCGCGTGCTCGAACTCGGACTGCACCACGAGCAGCAGCACCAGGAGTTGCTGCTCACCGACATGCTGCATCTGCTGTCGCACAACCCGCTCAAACCGGCGTGGCGGCAGCTGCAGACGCCGCAGAAGCAGGCGGCGCCGGCTTTGCGCTTCATCACGGGTCCCGAAGGGGCGCATGCCATCGGGCATTCCGGCGAGGGTTTTCATTTCGACAACGAGGCGCCGCGCCACACGGTGTGGCTGGCGCCGCACGCCGTCGCGAACCGGCTGGTGAGCAATGCCGAGTACGCCGTGTTCGTGCGCGACGGCGGCTACCGCAATCCCTTGCTGTGGCTGTCCGACGGCTGGGCCACGGCGCAGCGCGAGGGCTGGCGCGCGCCGCTGTACTGGAGCGAGGACGGCGCCAGCGCCTTCACCCTGGGCGGCGAACTCGAGCTCGACCCCGCCGCGCCCGTGTGCCACATCAGCCACTACGAGGCCGACGCCTTCGCCCGCTGGGCCGGCGCGCGCCTGCCGACCGAGGCCGAATGGGAGGCCTTCGCCGCCGCGCAACCGTGCGCCGGCAACATGCTGGAAGCGGGCTGGTTCCGGCCGGTCGCCGCCGCCGCGGATGCGTCGCAATGCTTCCGC
>MLJW01000567.1_pt1 | contig 14191 bp, 13 predicted proteins | sample 888231 | NCBI WGS metagenome assembly MLJW01 (sample SAMN05788063, study PRJNA343431) | mine drainage metagenome | isolation source: sample collected from the inflow into an acid mine drainage treatment plant... | place: Germany: Lusatia, lignite mining district
CAGGCTTGCACATCTAGGCCTCATGTCGGCCGCGCTGGCTTGGATGGTGTTTTGTTTTTTCACACCTCAATTCTTCATCCTCGCCCCCGCGGCTCCATCTTTTTCAAACCTGTTTTGGACACCAGTGATGGGTAAGCCGGACGGGGTCAGGCCGGAATGGCGCTTAGTTAGCACAGCGGAATCTCGTAACATATTGGTGAATAGGCACGGCATTTTACGAAGGATGGCCTTAACTAAGCGCAATTCGGGTCAGGCCGTTTTTTGTCATATCTTTCCTCGACGCGCATGCCAAATCTGGTTTCGGAGGCCACCGACGGTACCCATGTCCAGGGTTTTGGCGAGCCAAGTGTACGATGCGGCATGGTCGTGTCATAATTCCAGAGCCAGGCACGCATTACTTTCTTGGGGCAGCCAAGCCGTTAAACGCAATTTGCGGCGAGTGCGCCAATGCATCGTAAAGGTTGGGTCGATTGTTTTTTTGGGGGGCCTTCTGTTGGCTTATGAGACTCATTTCGAGTACTCCATCTGCAGCCTTCTCTCTCGTTTCAATATTTCTACTCCTATCCTTCCGGCGTCAAACACGGCTTCGACCTGCAAAGATTTAACTGATGGTGGGTTAACTGTGCCCGTAAGCGTAATTTTCTCCACGGATCCCAACGAGTCGACCTCGAAGAAACTCCGCGCCCACTGCTTGTTTCCGATGGTGAATCTAGCCTGTTCTACCAAGCCGTTCAGCATCGCAGCATCACTTTCGCTAAGGCCCGCTTTGCGGAGACGTGTGATAATCGATTGAGGTTTATTCTCTCCATTCGGGTCCAAAATAAATCCACCGCTGCCCATGTTAACCATCGTGTTCGACACCAATCGGCATACAATTTGAATGGTTATATTTCTCGCCGCCTCCGGAGACTGGCCGGCGGTAATTTGGCGCGCTATTGCGTTGATGGCAGCAAGCGACTTTACCTCTATCGGGCTTCGATTGCCCGATTTCGGGATCCACATAATCAACGGGGTAGTTTCATCCTTACCAGCCAGAAAAAACCCGATGCTAAAGACATATCCCTTATCGGTCGGCCCTAGTGGATCCCAAGGTGCATAAAACGCCCCAGTCACCCCTGGAGCAGTAAAGTGCTCAAAATTATTCGCATTCTGAGCAAATATTGAATGCGTCAGTACGCATGAACACAGAAGAAGAGTCCAGGTTTTCATCCCTTGTTGTCCTTCGTGATAACGGGCACTGGATAATACGGCCCAGGGTTACTCCGATAAATGTCCCCCCATGTTGATCCACTATCTTGCGACCATTTGTTGAGAATCGGCTCTCCGGTTATTTGGCCGCTGCTGAAAACGGTCACCTGACCTGCGCCTGCTGGAACGTAGACCTGAGTGTGATTGACCATGTTTATCCGAGTTGGTCAAGCCGGACGGGAGCAGGCCGTTTTTTGTCATATCTTTCCTCGACGCGCATGCCAAATCTGGTTTCGGAGGGCACCGACGGTACCCATGTCCAGGGTTTTGGCGAGCCAAGTGTACGATGCGGCGTGGTCGTGTCGTAATTTCAGAGCCAGGCTCACCTTCCAATCTACGCATTTTCTCTGCGCCGTCAGTGGGGCTTCTCTTCAGTTCAATATCCCACGGCCTTCGCTGCTCGCACCGGATCATACAGCTCCTGGCGATAATTTCCGCGGTTCACTACATGGTAAGGCGCACACACGGCGCGACTGGCCAGGGTTTGGCGGTACGGGAGCTCGCCTGTGCCCCTGTTTGCGCCCCGGCGTTCAGTCGGAGCCGGTTTGCGGCTCCAGGCGGTAGATGGCGTAGCTGACGCCGGCCATCGACAGGTGGACTCGATTCCTTTCGCGGGTGACCGCGGCGGATTTCCCGGCGATCAGGACGAGACGGCCGGGTTTGGGAAATTCGAACTCGGCTTGGTGCGGTGCGGCGGCGGGGTTGAGTGCGATGATCAGCGTTTCGCCCCCGCCCGAGCGTTCGTAGACGAAGGGGTAGCCGTGGCTGACGGCGTAGAGGGGCTTGAAATCGGCATAGGCGGCGAGGGCGGGTTCGCGTTTGTGGAGAGCGATGAGGCGACGGACGCGATTGAGCAGCGAATTCGGATCGCGCTCCTCATCGGCCACGTTCGGCGCGCGCGGGTCGGGATCGACTGGCAGGTAGAGCTTGTCGGGCGCCGCGGTTGAGAAGCCCTTGTCGGGACCGGAGGTCCACTGCATGGGCGTGCGCGCTCCGGCGCGGGGTTTGTAGCAGCCTTCGATTTGGGGAAGGCCGTGAAGCTGGCGCATGCCGATCTCGTTTCCGTAGTACAGGAAGGGCACGCCGGGCATTGTCATTCCGAATACCATGATCAGCTCGAGGTCGTCGGCGTTGCGGTGATTGCCGAGCCGGGCGAGATCGTGGTTCCCGAGCGGCAGGCAGATGTAGCCCTTGGAGCGGGTCGCCTCGTAGTCCTTCAGGTAGGGGGTGAGGAACGCCATGATGTCGCCCTTGCCTTCGCGGTCGAAGAAGCTGTGGCCCTCGGACATGCCGTTGAGGATGCGCCAGCTCTCCTTCTGGTAGAGGTCGTTGAACCCGCGATTCCAGTGATAGAACATCGCATTGAACGGGCCGAGCGCCTCCTCGGGATCGGACCATTCGGCGACGGTGAAGGCGCCGGGATAACGCTTCTTGAGGACGTCGCGGAGGCCCAGCCAAAATTTTGCGGTGAGGCCGTCATGGTCGTTCTTCACCAGCGAGCCGGCCATGTCGGCGCGGAAGCCGTCGGCGCCCATGTTCATCCAGAACTCCATCACGCGCCGCATCTCGGCGCGCAGGGCGAGGACGTCGGGATTATCGGGGGCGAGTTGCCAGGGTTTCTTCGGATCGGGGTGGTCGTAGCCGTAATTCAGCGCGGGTTCATTCCAGAAAAAGTTCGAGAGGAAGTTGCCGTTGCGTTCGCCGTACCCGTGGACCCAGCGGGGACCGCGCTCGAGCTTCCAGGCGTTGTCGGTCCAGACGTACCAGTTCCAGGTCCGGCTGGGCTTCTGGTGGGTCGAGGCCACGAACCAGGGGTTGTCGATCGAGGTGTAGCTCGTGACGAAGTCGAACAGGACTTTGATGCCCCGCTTGTGGGCTTCGATGAACAGGCGGCGCGCGTCGGCATTGGTGCCGTAGCGTGGGGCGATCTTGTAGTAGTTGCGGATATCATACCCCGCGTCGTTGAACGGCGAGTCGAACCACGGGTTGATCCAGATCGCGTCGACGCCGAGGCTCTTGATGTAGTCGAGGCGGGAGATGATCCCGGGAATATCGCCGACCCCGTCGCCGTTGGAGTCCTGGAAGGTCTGCGGATACACCTGGTAGATGACGGCGTGATTCACCCACGAGGGCTCGTCGGGGATCACATCGGCGGCGCGTGCGGATCCCGCCAGCGCGAGCAGAGCAGCGGCTGCAGCGGCGAACCAGACATGCGAACCGGGGCGGGGCGGATGGGAGCGCATGCGAGAATCGGTCCACGAAGCCGTGTCACATGCAAGCCGTCAGGCACGGGCGTCTAACGAATGAGCCCAAAACAAGGCCGCCGCCGGAGGGGGGCCGGCGGCGGCGTATCACGCGGCGGGTCTAGGGGAGCCCCGCTGCGACTTGTCTCTGTGGGGGGCGCGCATGTGGCCCTGTTCCCGGAAGGGGAACCGCCCATGCGCTGGGAAAGGGATGACGCCGGCGGGCGTCCACGGGATGCGAGAACTCGCGCATCGACGATGCAGCCGGGGATAAGCCGCTTGGATGCGACGGGGCATGCACCGTGAGCCGGGGCAGATGTTTCACAGGGAGGTGGCAGGGAAAGGCGCGGGGGAACGCCGGGGCAAATTCTGTGGACCCTCCGGTCCGGCACTTCAAGCGCGCAGGCAAGTCGAGTCCGTCGGAAGTCGTTCACACAGTAGAAACCCGGGCGGTGTGGCGGACGCGAAATCCTCGCCATCGGGCGGAATCCCCGCTCTGGTGCGGACCGCAATTTCATGGCAGACATCGCATGCGTCCACGTTCCCTGCGAGCTTCCGCCCGAGCGCGTCCTGGGACCGCTGGCGGGACGGACGGGCAGTTTCCTGCTGGACGGGGCGTCGGACCTGGGAGGGCAGGGGAGGTATTCGATCCTTGGATTCGATCCGTTCCTGGTGATCCGGACCGATCGCCTCGGAACGACACTTGAGGAGGAGGGCGAGGTGAGGCTGGAGACTGGGGATCCATTGGAGATCCTCAGGCGGGAGCTGCGCCGGTTCAGGTCGGCTGGGGTGGACGGGCTGCCGTTCGCGGGCGGCGCGGTGGGCGGGCTGGCCTATGAGTTTGGCTCGCGGCTGGAGAGGATTCCCCGCCTGGACGGACCGGCGGCCGGGTTCCCGGACATGTATTGGGCGTTTTATGACGGAGTGATGGTCTTCGAGCGTGGCGTGCCCGGGGTCCGGTGCGTCGCCAATCCTGTGCACCGGCGGTCCGCCGGCGAGATCCTGGAGCGCCTGCGCGCCGCGATCGGGGCGGCGCACGCGGAGGAGGTCCGGGCGGATGCCGTCGCGGACGAAAGGCCCGGCGAGCCGGTTGCGAACTTCAGCCGCTCCGACTATGAGCGGGCTGTCGCGGCGGTGCGGGAACGGATCGCGACCGGCGAGGTGTACCAGGTGAACCTGTCGCAGCGCTTCGACCTGCCGATGAGCGGCGACGCGTATGCGCTGTACCTGCGGCTGCGCAAACTCAGTCCGGCGCCATTCGCGTGTTTTCTCAACGGCGGAGACTGGCAGGTGGCGAGCAGTTCGCCGGAGCGGTTTCTCCGGCTTCAGGGGCGCCGGGTGGAGACCCGGCCGATCAAGGGCACCCGCCGCCGCGGCTCGGATGTGCTCGACGACCGTAGGCTGCGCGACGAGTTGTGGAACAGCGCAAAGGACCGGGCGGAGCTGCTGATGATCGTGGACCTCGAGCGCAACGACCTCGGCCGCGTCTGCGAGATCGGTTCGGTTCGCGTCGACGAGCTCTACGGCCTGGAGAGTCATCCCACCGTGCATCATCTCGTCGCCACCGTTTCGGGCGCCCTGAGGTCCGGTCTGGACGTGGTGGATTGCCTGAGGGCGACGTTTCCCGGCGGGTCGATCACGGGGGCGCCAAAGATCAGTGCGCAGCGGGTGATCGCGGAGCTCGAGCGGTGTGCGCGGGGAATCTACACCGGATCCCTGGGCTACATCGGGTTCGACGGCGATGCGGACCTCAATGTGGCCATCCGCACGATCGTCTGCGGCGGCGGGTGCGCCAGCTTTCATGTCGGCGGGGGGGTGGTCTGGGACTCGGATCCCGCGCTCGAATACGAGGAGACCCTGGTCAAGGGGCGGGCGATGCATGCCGCGCTGACAGGGAACCAATGAAGGGGCGGTCTTCGCGCTTGGCTCCCGGGCCCGGCTGCACTTCAACCATGACGGGACTCCGATGACGATCAGACATGCCATATTGAACGGGAAGCTCGAGCCGGCGGCGACGCTGCGCGTGTCGCCGCTCTCGGAGGGCTTTCAGTTCGGGTATGGCGTATTCACGACCCTGCGACTGATCGGAGGGCGCCCCGCGCTGCTGACAGAGCATCATCGCCGGCTGTCGGAACAGGCCGGCGCGCTCGGTCTGGGTCCGATATCGGCGCCCGACACCCTGCGGGCGCGATGCCTTGAACTGGCGCGGGCTGAAGGGATGACGGATGGCGCTGTGCGCGTGACGCTGTTTCGCGACATCGAAGGAGTGGGCGAGTTGATCCAGGTGCGGGCGCGTCCGTATGGCGCGGAAGAGTACCGACGCGGCCTTGCCCTCAAGCGAACGACGGCTGAAGGCGGCGCGGCGCTGGCCGGGCTCAAGACGACCGCCTATCTGCGATACCTGCTGGCGAAGCGGGCGGCTACGGCCGCCGGATTCGACGAGGCGCTCCTGGTGGATGGATCCGGGCGAGTCCTGGAGGGAGCGACCTCCAATGTGTTCTGCGTTCGGAACGGCCTGCTGGTCACTCCGCCGGTGGCGGACGGACTGCTGCCCGGGATCGTTCGCGGCGCCATTTTGGGCGGCCGATGCGGCGTGACCGCAGAGGAGCGGAGCCTGGTCTGGGAGGAGCTGGTCGGCGCCGATGAGGTCTTCGTGACGAACTCACTGATGGGCGTCATGCCGGTGCGCGGACTTGACGGGCAGAGCCTTGCGGCGGTGCCGGGCCCTGTGACCGTGCGGGTGGCGCGGGCATTTGGCGAACTGGAGCGGTCGTCGCTCGAATGATTGCACGGCTCGCGGCGTCCGGGGGCCGCTTTCGGCGTGCCAAGCGGCGGGGCATGGGGAGACTGCGGCCGCTATGCCCCACCTCCGTCCGCTAGTGACCCTTGCCTGCCTGGGAGCCCTCCTTGCCGGCCGCCTGATGGCGGCGACCGCGGCGCCCGCCGCCCCGACTTCGGCGGAACTCGAGGCCTTCGCCGACAGCATCGACGCCGAACTGCGCACGGACATCCTGCCGTATTGGATGAACCACTTCAGGAACCCGTCCGGGGGCGGGTTCCTCGGGGAGATCGAGAACGACAACACCGTCAAGGCGGGCGCGCCCATCGGGAGCCTGCTGACCTCGCGCATCCTCTGGACCTATTCGGCGGCCTACCGCCGCACACGCGACCCGCAGTACCTGGCAATGGCCACTGCGGCCTACGACACCCTGCAACGTCGTTTCTGGGATCCGGTCGACGGCGGATTCCTCTGGAGCCTTTCGCCGGACGGCCGGGTGATCGACGACCGCAAGGAGGTTTATGGCCAGTCGTTCGCGATCTATGGGCTGGCGGAGTACTATCTCGCGACCGGCAACAAGGCGGCGCTCGAGCGGGCGATCGAGGTTTACCACCTGCTCGAGAAATACAGCCACGACCCCGTGCACGGCGGGTACCTCGAGGCGTTCACGCGGGACTGGAAGCGTCCCCCTGGCGCGCGCCTGAGCGACATCGGCCCGGAGTATCCAAAATCCCAGAACACGAATCTGCACCTGATGGAGGCGTACACGAACCTGTTGCGCGCCTGGCCCGACGCGGGACTGCGGGCGAACCTGCGTGCGCTGGCGGAAGTGATGATCACGCGAGTCCTGTCGCCGGACGGTTCGCACCTGATCCTCTATTTCGATGCAGACTGGACGCCCAGGTCGACCACGACGTCGTTTGGGCACGACATCGAGTTCAATTGGCTGCTTACGGAGACGGCCGGCGTGCTGGGCGATCCGGCATTTGCGGCCCGGGTGAAACCGATCTGCCTGAAGATCGCGGCGTACACGCTCGAGCACGGCGTTGACAAGGACGGTGGGCTGATGAACGAGGCGAATCCCGCGGGCGTCATCACGGATGGCAGCAAGGAATGGTGGCAGCAGGCCGAGGCGCTGACGGGGTTCATCAATGCGTACGAGTTATCCGGCGATCTGAAGTATTACGCGGCGGCGAGAGGCGTCTGGGAATTTATCCAGGCGCACATCATCGACCACAAGGACGGGGAGTGGTTCTGGGGCGTCGAGAGGGATGGCACCGTGGAGCCGCACCGGTACAAGGCGGGCTTCTGGAAATGCCCGTATCACGACAGCCGCTGCTGCATGGAGGCCTCGAAGCGCCTGTGGACGCTGGCGGCGGAATCGGCTCCGGCCAAGCCGGCGAACTGATGGGCCTCGGCCGGGCGGGGCGAACCGTGTGACTGCGGGTCGCCCCGGTAGGACGGGTTCAGGCGCGGTCGCCGTAGCCGTTGGGGTTGGTCGAATGCCAGCGCCAGGCGGTCGCGATGATCGACTCGGCGTCGGCGAATTTGACCTTCCAGCCGAGGTCACGGATGGCCTTGGACGAATCGGCGTACAGCGCGGCGGGGTCGCCTGCCCGCCGGGGAGCCTCGACGACCGGCACCTTCTTGCCGGTCACCTTCTCGACGGCGCGGATGATTTCTCGGACGGAGAAGGGCTTTCCGGTTCCGAGATTGAAGAAGAGGCGCTGGCCGGGCTCTGCGAGTTTGGCGAACGCGGCGATGTGCGCGCGGCTCAGGTCGTCGACGTGCACGTAGTCGCGCAGGCAGGTCCCATCGGGCGTCGGATAGTCGGTGCCGAAGATCTGGATGTTCGGGCGCTTGCCCACTGCGGCATCGATGGCGAGCGGGATGAGGTGAGTTTCCGGATGATGGTCTTCGCCGATGCTGCCGTCCTCGGAGGCGCCTGCGGCGTTGAAGTAGCGGAACGCGGCGAAACTCAGCCCGTGGGCTGTTGCGAGGGCCTTGAGCAGGTTTTCGACGTCGAGCTTGGTCTGGCCGTAGGGATTGATCGGAGCCTGAGGCAGGTCCTCGGTCATCGGCAGGCGGTCGGGAGTGCCGTAGGTGGCGCAGGTGGAGGAGAAAACGAACTTCTTAACGCCCACCTCGAGCATCGCGCCGAGCAGGCGGATCGTCGCGGACACGTTGTTCTCGTAGTACTTGAGCGGAGCGGTGACGGATTCGCCGACGTAGCAGTACGCCGCGAAGTGCATCACCAGCTCGATGGACTCCTTGCGCAGGATGGTTTTGACCGTCTCGGAGTCGCCCAGATTGGCGGCGTAGAACGGCACCTCGGGCGGCACGGCGCGACGGTGACCATAGACGAGATTATCGAGCACCACTGGGCGGTGCCCGGCGGCGATCAGTTGACGGACGCAATGGCTGCCGATGTACCCGGCTCCTCCGACGACAAGAACGTTCATAGGTGGGGAAAGAATAAGCCTTGTATTGCCTTTCGCCCGGCCTTGGCTAGCGCTTTTTCCTTTTCCATGCCCGATACGTCGTCCCGGATCGTGATCACGGGGGTTGGCCTGACCGCCCCCAACGGCAACTCGCTCTCCGAGTTCCGCGCCAACCTGCTTGCGGGCGTTGCACGGATCAGCGAGATCGACGTTCGTTACATGGGCAGGCTCCCGGCGGGCACCTGCAATTTTGATCCGCTCAAGTATCAGCGTCGCAAGGACGTCCGCGTCGGCACGCGGGCCGGATCGATTGGAGTCTATTGTGCGCGTGAGGCGCTCGCGGACGCTGGCATTCCGCTGGAGTCGCTCCGAAAGGACCGCACCGGCGTGTACATCGGCATCACCGAGCACGGCAATGTCGAGACGGAGAACGAGATCTACAACATCTCTCAGTTCAAATATGATACGAAGTTCTGGAACCACTATCACAACCCGCGTACCGTGGCCAACAACCCGGCGGGCGAAGTGTCGCTGCACCTGGGGTCGACCGGGCCGGCGTACACGCTGGGGGCGGCCTGCGCGGCTGGAAATGTGGGAATGATCCATGCCAGCCAGATGCTGCGGTTGGGAGAGGTGGACTTCGCAATCTGCGGCGGCGTGAGCGAGAGCACCCAGACCTTTGGCATTTTCGCGGGCTTCAAGTCGCAGAACGCGCTCGGAAGTCACCCGACGGACATCAATCGCAGCTCTCGCCCGTTCGACGTCTCGCGCAACGGCATCGTGATCTCGGAGGGCGGCTGCCTGTACACCCTTGAGCGGCTCGAGGACGCGCTCGCCCGCGGGGCGAAGATTTACGCGGAGATTTCCGGCTACTGCATCAACAGCGACGCCACGGACTACGTACTCCCGAACCCCACCAGGCAGACCGAGTGCGTGCGTGCGGCGATCGCCCGGGCTGGAATGGCCCCGAAGGACATCCATATCGTCAACTCGCACGCGACGGCGACCCCGATGGGCGACGTTCAGGAATGCGAAGCCCTGCGCGCGGTGTTTGGCGAAGGCTGCCCGGACACTTACATCAACAACACCAAGAGCTACATCGGACACTGCATGGGTGCGGCGGGGGCCCTCGAACTGGCCGGCAACCTGCCTTCGTTCGAGGACCTCACGGTCCATCCGACGATCAATGTCGAGACTCTGGACCCCAAGTGTGCGATTCCAAATCTTGTGATCAACACGCCGCGCACAGTGGCGAAGGTTGACACGATCCTTAACAACTCCTTTGGAATGTTGGGAATCAACTCGACTCTGATCGTCAAACGATACCTCGCCTAATCCACCGACTGCCGTAAGACCTATGACCAAAGACGAATGCAAAAAGCTCGTCCTCGACATCATCGCGGACATTGCCCCCGATGAAGATTTGTCGAACGTGAAGCCCGACGTTCGCCTGCGCGACCAGCTCCAGCTCGATAGCATGGACTTCCTCGACATCGTCATGGAGTTGCGCAAGCGCTACGGCATCGAGGTGCCTGAGGCCGACTACATGCAGCTGGCCTCGCTCGACAGTTGTGCCGAGTACCTGACGCCGAAATTCGCCGCGATCGGCAAATGAACCGCGCGCGGCCCTACGCCGCGTGCATCCACCTTGAGGGCTTTCCGACACACGGGAGGCCCTTGTTTTTTTCCGAAGTTCCGATGCCTGTGATCGACCAATCCGCCCCGATATTCCCGAGCACGTCCGGTCTCGGCCGGCCCAGGCCATGAGCACCGACGCACAGCCTTGGGACGTTGTGATCGTGGGCGCGGGGCTTTCGGGCCTGGCGGCCGGGATTCGCTGCGCCCAATTCTTCAAGCGCGTCGTGATCGTCGAGGCGCACAGCAAGCTGGGCGGGCTCAATTCGTATTACCATAAGGTCGACCGGAGCCATCTCTTCAGCAACGGCCTGCACACGGTGACGAATTTTCGTCCCACGAGCCGCCGCTGGGGGCGCGATCTCGTGATGCGCAACCTGGGGCTCGACTGGGAGTCACTGGAGATCCGCCCTCCGAGGTATCCGTCGCGCATCTCGCTGCCGGGCGTTTCGCTCGTCTTCGACAACGACCCTCGTGTGCTCGAGGAATCGATCGCCGCCCGGTTTCCCTCGGAAGTCGACGGTTACCGGCGCCTCTTTGCGGCGGTCGAGCGCGAGAGTGTGGCGGCGCAGGCGAGCCACGCGGACTGCTTCGAGTATCTACGCACGTTCATCGGCTCACCGGAACTGGTGGCGGCTCTGGCCCTGCCCGTGCTTTGTTACGGTGCGTATCAGGAGGGCGCCATCGACTCGCGCCTTTTTGCGATCCTGTTTCGCTCGCTGCTCATCGAGGGCTGCGGGAGCCCGATCGACATCAAGTCGCTGCTCGACCGTCTCCAGGCGCGTTTCAAGGCCTTGGGCGGTGAGTTGATCACGCGGTCGCCCGTGGCGTCGTTTTCAGTGGAGTCCGGCCGCGTGCGAGCCGCGGTGCTGGCGGATGGCCGCGTCCTGGAGGGCGCGCGATTTCTCTCGTCGGCCGGCTTGTGTGAGACCGGCCGGCTCTGCGGCACGCAGTGGGGGCGGCCGGGGACCATCTCGGTCTTCCAGTGGATCGGCGCCTACGATCGTCCGCTCGAGCAGTTGGGAATCCGGGACACGCTCCATTTCGCGGCGAGCTGCGTCGACTACACGTGGCGCATCCCTGGCGACCGGGTGTTCAGCGACCTCATCACGTATTCGGCGAACGACAACTACGCGTATCCGCAACCTGGGCACGCGCATTTCAAGATCTCGTGTTTTTCGCATTACAGCGAGTGGAGCCTGGCCGATCGAGCCGCCTATGAGGCTCAGAAACGCCGCTATGCTGACGAATTGCTCAAGGTCACCTACGGATATTATCCGGCCCTTGCGGAGGCGAAGCCGCTGGTGGAAGACCTGTTCTCGCCCTTGACCGTCGAACGCTACACGCGTCATCCCGGCGGGACGATCTACGGAGGCGCGGTGAAGACCTGGGATGGGCGCACGGCGATTCCGAATCTATTCATAATCGGAAACGATCAGGGCGGCGTGGGTATCATGGGCGCGATGACCAGCGGCGTGCTGGTGTCGAACCTGCAGGTGATCCTGCCGAAGTCGGCCTGATCCGGCGCGGCCCCGCTTTGAGCCGAAGAGCCGCGGCGGATTGGGAAGTTTCGAGACCAAAATGGCTTGGAAAACTCGTCGGCGGGCGGATCAGGGGCGATTGTGCTGGCTTTGCCCTGTTGGCGCGCCTAGGAACAGCGCGCAGCCATCAGCGTAATTTAGCCAGCCAGCTGGTCTGCCACAGTGGAGGCTCAGTCCGACCTGCGAACTGTGTTCGAACGGGTCTCCTGCTTCACCTTGGCGGATCCCTCGGCGATCACCTCTGTCTCCGCAGACTATGAAGCTATTCAAAACCGTTGCCTTTGTGGTGTACCCGGTGACCGACATCGTTCGGGCCCGGTCGTTTTATGAAACCACGCTCGGACTGACAGTGACGGCCCAGTGGGAGAACCAGTGGATCGAATACGACGTGGGGGACGGAACGCTCGCGATCACGCTGGCGGATGAAAAGCACCGCGCGGGGGCCCATGGGGCCACGCTGGCGCTAGAGGCGGTCGATTTTGATGCGGTTTTGATCCAATTTCGCGAGAAAACCGTCCCTATTCACGAGGGCCCTTTTGACTCTCCAGTCTGCCGGGGTTGTGTGATCAGGGATCCCGACGGCAACGAGATCATCATTCATGCGAAGAAATGACCACATGCCGAAACATTCTCCATGGACGGAAGCGCACACGAGGCAGGAACGCCATCCAATCCCCGATGACTCTTTCGAAATCACATGCCTTCCTCTCTGATTAACGACCTCACTTTTCAGGTGACCCCGATTGGTCGGATCGTGTCACCCATCCGCGATCGCATCTCCGCACCCAAGCAGGGCTACGAAGGATCGCCTGTGGCCTGGCTGCATTTGAGCGAGTCCATGAGGCCTGCGCTGGCCGATCTTCAGCCCGGGGACGAGATCATCGTGTTGACCTGGCTGGACCGCTCGGATCGAAGCGTTCTGAGTGTGCATCCGCGTGGAGACCGGACGAAGCCACTCAAGGGAGTCTTCAGCACCCGCTCGCCGAGTCGCCCGAATCCCATCGGCCTGCACCGTGTGCGCATCCGGGCGATCGTGGATACGGTCAGACTCGAGGTGGACAACCTCGAGGCCTTCGATGGCACGCCGATCATCGACATCAAGCCGGTGCTCACGGACGTCGCGGACGCCTGACAGACCTGTTGTCCACCACTCCTTTCGCGGTCTTCAATCCACCCACCTGGCCAAGATGAAATACTACCTTGTTCGACTTCTGGCTCCGCGTGCGACCTTCAGGCAGGACATGACCGCGGAGGAACGAACGATGATGCAGAAGCACGTCGCCTACTGGCGCTCCTGGATGGCGAAGGGGAATGTCGTGGTGTTCGGTCCGGTGGCCGATCCCGCGTGGCCGCTCGGAATCGGCGTCCTCCGGCTGGAGGAGGGCGTGGATCCGGCGGTGATGTGGAAGGCCGACCCGGTGATGCGCCCGGGCACCGGATTTCGGATCGAGGTGTTGCCGATGTTGACTGCCGTCGTTGCGGGTTCGTGAATGGAGTTCCCACTCCACCCATGAAGCGCAAATTTATCGCCTCGTTCGTCCTCTCGCTCGCCTGCTTGGCATTGTCGGCCTGTTCGCCGTCGGATCCGTTGAAGAAGACCGTCCATGCGGATAGTCAGGTGGATTTCGACATGTGGAGAGGGGACGTCGGCTACGATCTGACGCCTAAGCAGTGGAAGGACTTCGATGAGGCGGTGCAGGAGCTGAAGCTCGCGATCCAGATTGATCACACGGCGAGTGGCGGAGCCGGCGTGGACGCGACGATGCTCCAGGAGATTGACGGCAAGACTGTCGGGGCGGTCATTCGCATGGGGCTCGAACAGGAGCTCAAGCGGGTGACGAGCGTCCTGGACGAGGCGGAAGATCACGTCCGGGAAAACAGCCGCCTGCGCACGGAGCCAGGGGATCAGGCGTCGGCCGATCGCCTCGCGGAGATCCGCGCCCAGCAGGCGAGGATGCTTGCCCAGGCGAAGGCGGATTATGCCCGGGTGGTGGCGCTGCTGAAAATCTACGAGGGTCCGAACTGGACGCCGCCGGCGCGGCACTGAGTCTAGAAAACGCAGTGAACCGAAGGAGACGAAGATAACAAAGAAGGTCGAGCCAAGCGATTAAACGAACTCACCGAGCCAGCATCATCATACCCGATCGGTGAATCAACCAACGCACTCAATACCGTGGTGTGATTGCCTCGATTTGGTGGACAGAGAGTTGAGTTGTTCATCAAGCTCCCGGAGTTCCCGGCCTGCCTTTACCCGTAAGGGTGGCCGGGAACTGGAGGGAGCTTTGTGAACAACTCAACTGGGAT
>MLJW01000568.1_pt1 | contig 14171 bp, 14 predicted proteins | sample 888231 | NCBI WGS metagenome assembly MLJW01 (sample SAMN05788063, study PRJNA343431) | mine drainage metagenome | isolation source: sample collected from the inflow into an acid mine drainage treatment plant... | place: Germany: Lusatia, lignite mining district
GCCGCGAGCTCGGCGCGCAGGTAGGCGTTGCAGCCGCGCACTTCGTCGGGCGTGGGCTTGTTCTGCGGCGGCAGGCACTTGACCGCGTTGGTGATGCGGCAGTCGACGAGCCGCATGCCGTCGTCGGCGCGGATGCTCGACGGCGCGTCGGCGGCGGCCACCGGCGGCGTGCGCTGCGCCAGCCCGAGCGCACCCAGCGTCGCGTACAGCAGCGGGCCGGCGCCGTCGCCGGTGAACGGACGCGCGCTGGCGTTGGCGCCGTGCAGCCCGGGGGCCAGCCCGACGATCAGCAGAGGCGCGCCCAGCGGGCCGAACGAAGGCACCGGCAGGCAGGCGTAGTGGGGATGCGCGGACTTCACCGCGTCGCGGAATTCGGCCAGACGCGCGCAGCGGCGACAATGCGGGTCGTACAACGCCTTGTCCGACTCCGCGGCGCCTGCGCCGTCCTGCGAATGAGCCAACGGGAAACCTGGGATCTGTTCTGTCATGTCGTGGACAACTACGGCGACATCGGCGTGGGCTGGCGGCTGGCGCGCCAGCTCGCCGCCGAGCACGACCGTCATGTGCGGCTGTTCGTCGACGATTTGAACACCTTTCGCTCGATCTGCCCGCAACTCAACCCGCGGCTGGCGCAGCAGGCGGTCGACGGCGTGCAGGTGCTGAGTTGGGCGCGGCAGCTTCAGCTCGAACCCGGCGACGTCGTCGTCGAGCTGTTCGGCTGCCACCTGGCGGCGCCCTTCGTCGAGCGCATCCAGGCGCGCGGCGCGGCGCGCGTGCGCTGGGTCAACCTCGAGCACCTCAGCGCTGAACCATGGGTCGAAGGCGCGCACCTGCGCCCGTCGCCGCAGCCCGGCGGCGTCAACAAGCTGTTCTTCTTCCCCGGCTTCACCAGGGGCACCGGCGGGCTGCTGCGCGAAGCCTCGTTGCTGACGCGGCGCGACGCCTGGCAGGCGATGCCGGCGGCGCGGCGCATCGCGCTGCGCGCGCTCGGCCTGCCGCCGCCGCCAGAGCACGCGGTCACCGTGCTGCTGTTCGGCTACGCGCGCGAGCGCCTGGACGACTGGCTGAACGCGCTGGCCGCGGCGGCGCGACCGACCGTGCTGTGGATCTGCCCGGGGCCGCTGCGCGACGCGATCAACGCCTGGCTGCACATGGAACTGCTGCTCGGGCAGGCGACGGTGCGCGGCAGCCTGACGCTGTGCGCGCTGCCCTTCGTCGCTCAGGAGCGCTTCGACGAGTTGCTGTGGGCCGCCGACCTGTGCGTGGTGCGCGGCGAGGATTCCTTCGTGCGCGCGCAATGGGCGGCGCGCCCGCTGCTGTGGCACATCTACCCGCAGCACGACGACGCCCATCTGGTGAAGCTGCAGGCCTTCCTCGACCTCTACCTGGCCGGCGTCGACGCCGACCTGGCGGAAACCGTCGGCGCGCTGTGGCAGGCGTGGAACCGCGGTCTCGAGCTCGACGCGGTGTGGTCGGATTTCGTCGCTGAACTTCCGCGGCTGCAGCGCCACGCCGAGCGCTGGGCCGCGCAAATGGCGCAGCAGCCCGACCTGGCCAGCCAGCTGGTGCGCGCGCTGCGCGATCTCGGCGGCAGCGGGCTGCCGCTGTGAACCGGCGCCCGGCGCGGCGCCTCGTTGTACAATGCGCGGTTGACTTTTCTGGCAAAAGCTCTTAAACGGGAATCATGAAAATCGCTCAAGAAATCCGCGCCGGCAACGTGATCATGGTCGGCAAGGATCCGATGGTCGTGCAGAAGGCCGAGTACAGCCGCGGCGGCCGCAATGCGGCGACCGTGAAGATGAAGCTGAAGAACCTGCTGTCCGGCGGCGGCACCGAAGTCGTCTACAAGGCCGACGACAAGATCGACACGATCATGCTCGAACGCAAGGAGTGCACCTACTCCTACTTCGCCGACCCGATGTACGTCTTCATGGACGCCGAGTACAACCAGTACGAAGTCGAGAAGGACAATCTCGGCGACGTGCTGCAGTACCTCGAGGACGGCATGCCGGTCGAAGTGGTGTTCTACGACGGCAAGGCGATCTCGGTCGAAATGCCGACGACGATCGTGCGCGAAATCATCTACACCGAACCCGCCGTCAAGGGCGATACCTCGGGCAAGGTGCTGAAGCCGGCCAAGCTGTCGACCGGTGCTGAAATCCAGGTGCCGATCTTCGTCGCGATCGGCGACAAGATCGAGATCGACACTCGCACCCACGAGTACCGCGGCCGCGTCTGACGCGCGCAGCGCACGCGCTGCGCCGGCGGCCTCGCCGCCGCGTCAGTGCAGCGCCTTCAACGTATGCAGGTAGGCGACGACGTCGTCGGCCTGCGCCACGGTCAGCGTCCCGTCCCAATGCGGCATCGGCGCGTGCAAGGGCTTGCCGTTCTGGTCGACCCCGTGCAGGATCGCACGCGCGATCAGCGCATCGTCGCCTCGATAGGTCCGCTCCAGGCCCGGTGCGCGCAGGTCGGCCGAAACGACGCCATGACCGAAATGCACCCCGCCGCGGCCGTCGGCGTGGTGACACATCACGCAATCGGCGTTGAACAGCGAGCGCCCCGCCGCCACCTCGGCCGGCGTCGACGCGTGCGCGCCGTGCCACGCTGCGCCCAGCAGCACCAGCGCCGCAGTCGCGGTCAATCGCTTCATCGCGCCATCCTCCCGGTTCGGCGCGGTCGCCCATTGAACCGCGCCTTGGGCGAAATCTAGCCCCAAGCGCGCGGATTTCACGTGAACAGACGTTAAATCCGTGTCATTGCAAAAGATCGCACGCGCGTTGCCCGGCGTTGCGCGGGACCCAGGTGCGCTTTGCGCGATGCGCCGCATCGACACGCCGGGTGCTGCGCCGCACGCGCGCCCGTCTCGGCAAACACAAGGTGCAGCTGACGATTCTCCAGCGCATCGTTGACCCTCCCGAATCACCCTGAGCATCGCTCAAGGCATGCCTGCAGTTTCGTGTTCGAGACCGCGACCGACAAGGAACGATTTCACGAAAACGGCACTTCCGCGGCGACACCCACGCTGCGACCAATGCCTTCGCGGCCGGACTCGTCAGCCGCCGATGCGCCGCCTACCATCGGTCGCCAGAAGGTACGGTGCGATGTGGACCAGGTACCGGCCTAGCGAAAAAAACAATCGAGAAACATTCTCTCAGGGACGCTTAAGCCAGCACATGGAACATCTGATCAATGGAAACGACCGTCGTATCAACACAGCACTGGAGCCTCGACCAGATCGGCTACGAGCGCATCGACGTCGCCCGCGTACGCTCGCGTGACGACCTCTTCCTGCTCGTGTGCAGCGCGTCGTTCATCGAGAGCGGCAGCGACACCTATACGCGCAACCTGATCGAATACTTCGCCAGCGACGCCGACTTCGTGGACTGGCTGCAAGATCGCTGGGAGCCCGAGGAACTGCAGCACGGGCGAGCACTGCGCAACTATCTGCAGCACGTCTGGCCCGACTTCGACTGGGACGCCGCCTACGCCGGATTCTTCGCCGAATACGCGCAGTTGTGCGTGATCGACGAACTCGAGCCGACGCGAGGCCAGGAACTGGTCGCGCGCTGCATCGTCGAGACCGGCACGACAACCTATTACCAGGCCTTGGCCGCGCTGGCCGACGAGCCGGTGCTGCACGGGCTGGCATCGCGCATCCGCGCCGACGAAGTCGGCCACTACAAGCAGTTCTACCACCAGTTCCTCAAATACCGCGAACGCGAAGGGCTGGGCCGGGCGCAGGTCGTCGCGGCGATCTGGCGCCGCGTCGCCGAGCTGCGCCGCAGCGACAGCGACATCGCGCTGCGCCACGCCGCGCGCGCACTGGGCGGCCGCGCCGACACGGCGCGCGACCACCTCTACGCATTGCTCGCGCAGCGCTTTCCGGTCGACCTCGCGGTGCGCATGGCGCTGAAGCCGCTGCGCCTGCACACCGGCCTGCAGCGCTGTGCCGAACGTCCGCTCGGCGCCGTGGTGCGCCGCATGATGCACTGACCCCGACTCGAGGCGCCACGATGAATTCAGCCACCCTCCCCCCCGCGGCGCGGCGCGCCGCGTTGAGCGAACTCGGCCACGCCCAGCGCGTGCTCGCGCTGGCGCGCCTGGGCCGGCTCGCCCCTATCGACGCGCTGCACCGCGCGGTCGACGCGGTCGACGTCGCCTGGTGCATGTTCGGACGTACCCGAGTGCGCATCGCACGCCAGGTGCTGGCCCAGCTCGAGCGCGGCCAGTTGCCGCAGCGCCAGGGCTGCATCGACGCGGTACGCGAGCTCAGTGTGTTGCTCGCCAGCGAAGCCCCGGCGTGAGGTTCACGTCGGTCGACGCGTTACGCTTGCGACATCGCGGCGCCGCCATGACGCGCCGCCCACGAAACCGAGGAGCGTAGCAATGAGTTGGACCCTGGCGCAGCGTGCGCATTCGATGAACCCGTCGGTGATCCGGGAAATCCTGAAGATCACCGAACGCCCCGGCATCATCAGCTTCGCCGGCGGCTTGCCGTCGCCACAGACCTTTCCCGTCGACGCCTTCGCCCTGGCCTGCGCGCGGGTGCTGCGCGACGACGGCCCGGCGGCGTTGCAGTACGGCGCCAGCGAAGGCCTGGCGCTGCTGCGCGAGCAGGTCGCGGCGATGCTGCCGTGGCCGGTCGACCCGGCGCAGGTGCTGATCACCACCGGATCGCAGCAGGGCCTGGACCTGGTCGCCAAGGTGCTGATCGACCCGGGCAGTCGCGTGCTGGTCGAGAACCCGACCTATCTGGGCGCGCTGCAGGCGTTCGCGCCGATGCAGCCGCGGTTCGACGCCATCGCCGGTGACGACGAAGGCGTCGATCTGCCGGCGCTGCGCGCCGCCGCCGCGAACGGCGAGCCGGCCCGCTTCATGTACCTGCTGCCGAATTTCCAGAACCCGACCGGTCGCACGATGAGCGAGGCTGCTCGCGTCGCGCTGATCGAGACGGCCGACTCGATCAGCCTGCCGCTGGTCGAGGACAACCCCTACGGCGATCTCTGGTTCGACGCGCCGCCGCCGGCACCGCTGAGCTCGCGCCGCCCGGAGTCGTGCATCTACCTCGGATCGTTCTCCAAGGTGCTGGCGCCGGGCCTGCGGCTGGGTTTCCTGGTCGCGCCGCCGTCGCTGTACCCCAAGCTGCTGCAGGCCAAGCAAGCGGCGGACTTGCACACGCCGAGCTTCAACCAGCGCATGGTCGCCGAAGTGCTGCGCGACGGCTTCCTCGAGCGTCACGTGCCGACCATCCGCGCGCTGTACCGCGCGCAGCGCGACGCGATGCTCGACGCGCTGACGCGCGAAATGCATGGCCTCGACGTGCAGTGGAACCGGCCCGCCGGCGGCATGTTCCTGTGGGCACGACTGCCCGCCGGAATGGACGCCACCGCGCTGCTGCCGCACGCGGTCGAGCGCGGCGTGGCCTTCGTGCCCGGCGCGCCGTTCCACGCCGGCCACGCCGATCCGCGCACGCTGCGGCTGTCCTTCGTCACCGCGACGCGCGAACAGATCGAGCAGGGCATCGCCCGGCTGGCCGCCGCGGTGCGCGCCTGCGCGCCGCGCGCGGCGGCCTGAGCGAGGGGCCGTGCCGGCGTCGACGCGTCAGCGCGGCTCGATCAGCAGCTCGCGGCGCCCGTCGGGGTGCTCGAGCCGCTGGCCCGGCGCACGCAGGCGCCGGTCGGCCAGGTAGTCGTAGGTCGCGCGCGCGGCGGCCAGCTGCGACAGGTCGAGCTCGAGGGCGTGGCGGCACTCGCCGCCGCCGGCCTCGAACAGCAGCCGGCCGAACGGGTCGACCGCGGCGCTGCCGCCGGCGAACACCATGCCGTCGGGGCCGGCGCCGACGCGGTTGGCCATCACCGCGAACAGCTGGTTCTCCTGCGCACGCGCCATGATCGCGGTGCGGTGCACCGCGCCGTACGGATCCATATTGCCGTTGGTCACCAGCAACAGCTGCGCGCCGAGTTCGGCCAGCGCTCGTGCGCCTTCGGGAAACTCGATGTCGTAGCAGATCAGCAGGCCGACGCGAACGCCGCGCCACTCGACCGTCGCGTAGCGGTCGCCGGGCAGCACCGCGCCGCGTTCGGCGACCCACAGGTGAGTCTTGCGGTAGCTCAGCGCGACGCCGTCGGGCGTGACCAGCGCGGTCGTGTTGTAGAAACGCTCGCCATCGCGCTCGACCAGCCCGATGACCACCGCGACGTCGCGCTCGCGCGCCGCGGCGGCGATCGCACGCATCGCCGGGCCGTCGAGCGGCTGCGCGTGCGCGGCGCATTGCGCGGCGTCGAGGAAACCGGTCAGGTGGGTTTCCGGAAAGACGACGATGTCGGTGCCGGGCGCGCACGCGGCGATGTGCTGCTGCGCGCGCTGCAGGTTGTAGGCGACGTCGGCGTCACGGCCGGCGAGCTGGACGATGTCGACTTTCATGCTCAGCCGCAGCTGCCGATGTAGCCGCAGTTGTCGCAGCGGTCGCAACCGTCGACGCGGCGCAGGAAGGGACCGCCGCACTCCGGGCACACGCGCCCGCTGGCCAGCAGGTCGGGCTCGGGGCCGAGCTCGTCGAGCTCGACGCGCAGACCGTCGGGCAGCAGCGCTCGCTGCACCAGACGCTCGATCGTCTGCTCGCGGCCGTCGTCGCGCAGGAAGCCGCGGCGCTTGAGCATTTCCTGCAGCGCGTAGGCGATCGCGGCCACTTCGGACTGGTGGAAGCGCGGTGCGCGCGTGCCGTCGGACTTGACCACTTCGCCGCAGCGCACCGGCCCCTTGTCCCAGACCACTTCGCGCATGTTCAGCAGCGACTTCGCCACCGAACCGCCCGAGCGCGCGACCAGCGACAGCAGGCGCATGTTCGACGCAATCCACTGCTGACCCTCGTCGCGCTGGCCAGCCGGCATGAAGAACTCGATCGGGCGCTCGATGCGCACGGCGCGACCGTCGATGCGGCCTTCGACTTCGGCGAACGAGATCGACAGGTAGACCGTCTTGCCGCCTTCGGGCGTCATGTAGCTGACCTTGCTCGTCACTGCCTGCAAGTCGCCCGACGGGCGGCCGTCCATGCGCCGCGTCAGCGGGTCGACGTCGCTGGGCGCGGACGCCGTCGCCGCGGTCGGCGCCGGCGTCGGCGCGGTCTGCAGCACGGCGCCGAGCACCGCGTTCGGGCGATAGGTCGCCAGTCCCTTCAGACCGGCCTCCCAGGCCAGCATGTACAGGTGCTTGAAGTCGTCGAACGGGTAGTCGGCCGGAACGTTGACAGTCTTGCTGATGCTGGTGTCGACGTAGGGCTGCACCGCGCCGAGCATGCGCATGTGGTCGGCCGCGCTCATTTCCAGCGCGGTGACGAACTGCGGGGGCAGATTCTCGACGTCGCCGCCGCTGGCGCGGTACAGCCGCCACGCGTGGTCGGCCACCTCATACTCGCGCTTGCTGTCGTCGGCCATGCGCTTGCGCCGCGTGTACACCCACGAGAACGCCGGCTCGATGCCGTTGCTGGCGTTGTCGGCGAAGGCCAGGCTGATCGTGCCGGTCGGCGCGATCGCCAGCAGGTGCGAATTGCGGATGCCGTGGCGCGCGATGCGTTCGCGAAGCTCCTCGGGCAGACGCGACGCGAAACCGCTGGCCAGGTAGGCGTCGGCGTCGAACAGCTTGAACGCGCCCTTCTCCTGCGCCAGATCGACCGATGCCGCGTACGCCGCGTCGCGCATCGCCTCGGCCACGTCGGCGGCGAAGCTGCGCCCTTCGTCGCTGTCGTAGCGCAGCCCGAGCATGATGCAGGTGTCGCCCAGGCCGAGGAAGCCCAGACCGACGCGGCGCTTGTTCATCGCCTCCTCGTACTGCTGCTGCAGCGGCCAGTAGGTCGCGTCGAGCACGTTGTCGAGCATGCGCACCGCGACGCGCGCGACCGCGGCGAACGCTTCCGTGTCGAAACGCGCGGTCGGCTCGAACGGGTCGCGCACGAAGCGCGTCAGATTGATCGAACCCAGGCAGCAGCAACCGTAATCGGGCAGGAACTCCTCGGCGCACGGATTGGTCGCCTCGAAGGTTTCGCAGTAATGCAGATTGTTCTCGCGGTTCGCGGTGTCGAGGAACAGGATGCCCGGCTCGGCGTGGTCGTAGGTGCAATGCATGATCTGCTCCCACAGCGCGCGCGCGGCGACGCGGCGGTAGACCCACTGGCCGTCGCCGCGCTGATGGGCGCCGGCTTCGATCTGGTCGTCGCCGGGGCGCGCCTCGTGCACCAGGTCGATCTCGTCGTCGTCGCGCACCGCGGCCATGAACGCGTCGCTGACGCCGACCGACAGGTTGAAGTTGCGGAAGGCGCCGCCGTCCTTGGCGTGGATGAACGATTCGATGTCGGGGTGGTCGATGCGCAGCACGCCCATTTGCGCGCCGCGACGGCTGCCCGCCGATTCGACCGTCTCGCACGACGCGTCGAACACGCGCATGAACGACAGCGGCCCGCTGGCACGGCTTTGCGTGCTGCCGACGTGGGCGCCGGCCGGACGGATGCGGCTGAAGTCGTAGCCGACGCCGCCGCCGCGGCGCATCGTCTCGGCCGCTTCGGCCAGCGCCTTGTAGATGCCGGGCTTGCCGTCGCGTTCCTCGGACACGGCGTCGCCCACCGGCTGCACGAAACAGTTGATCAGCGTGGCCTCGAGCATCGTGCCGGCGGCCGACATGATCCGGCCGGCCGGAACGAAACCAGCCTCGAGCGCTTCGCGGAAACGCTCTTCCCACGCCGCCGGGTCGGCTTCGACCTGCGCCAGCGCGCGCGCCACCCGCGCCGCGATGTCGCCGAAAGTGCGTTCGCTGCCTTTGGCGTATTTCTCGGCGAGAACGTCCAGACTGATTTCCTGCGCTTGCATCCGTGTATCTCCAGTGGCGCCAGTGGCGCCGGATGGTCCAATTTAGGCTTCGTCGTCCGACCCTGTTTCGATCTCGGTCAAGCCCAGCAGCGCTTGCGAGGCATCGCCGGACAGGGCCTCGACGGCCTTCAGTTGTCGCCCCATCGCGCGCGTGCGAACTTCGGCCGCGCCGATGGAGTTATTGGCTTCTTCGAGCTTTTTGCGCACTTTTGTGAGCACATCGCCGAACTTGCCGAATTCTGTCTTGACTGCACCGAGCACCCGCCAGACCTCGGTCGAGCGTTGCTGCAGCGCCAGCGTGCGGAATCCCATTTGCAGGCTGCTGAGCAGCGCCAGCAGCGTGGTCGGGCCGGCCAGCATCACGCGGTGCTCGCGCTGCAGCGCCTCGACCAGGCCGGGGCGACGCAGCGCCTCGGCGTACAGCCCCTCGGTGGGCACGAACAGGATGCCGAAGTCGGCGGTGTACGGCGCCGCCAGGTATTTGGCCTGGATCGTCCGCGCCTCGTCGCGCAGGCGCAGCTCGAGCGCGCGCGCCGCCGCCTCGGCCGCTTCGCGGTCGGCGCGCTGCTGCGCGTCGAGCAGCCGCTCGTAGTCCTCGCGAGGGAACTTCGCGTCGATCGGCAGCCACAGCGGGCCGTCGTCCTGCCCGGGCAGGCGCACCGCGAACTCGACGCGCGCGCCGCTGCCGGGCACCGTCTCGACGTTGGCGCCGTACTGCTCGGGCGTGAACACCTGTTCGAGCAGCGCGGCGAGCTGGATCTCGCCGAACACGCCACGCACCTTGACGTTGGAGAACACGCGCTGCAGGTCGCCGACGCCCTGCGCCAGCGTGCGCATTTCGCCGAGGCCGCGGTGCACCAGCTCGAGCCGCTCGGCAACCTGGCGGAAGCTCTCGCCCAGGCGCTGCTCGAGCGTGGCGTGCAGCTTCTCGTCGACGGTCACGCGCATCTGCTCAAGCTTGCGCTCGTTGTCGCTTTGCAGTTCGCGCAGCCGTTGCTCGACCGTCGCGCGCATCTCCGCGAGCTGGCGCTCGCTGGTCGAGCGCAAGGCTTCGAGCTGCTCGTTGAGGGTGCGCGCGGCCTCGCCCTGCTGCGCCGTCGACAGCTGCTGCCATTGCGCCCACTGCGCGGTCTGCTCGGCACGCAGCGCCTGCGCGGCGCCGAGCACGTCGGTGCGCAGTGCACGCTCGACGCGATCGAGCTGCGCCGGCAGCGCGGCCAGCGCCGCGTGCGTACGCCGCTGCCCGCCGAGCGCGGCCAGCGCCGCGGCCAGCGCGCCAAGCGCCGCCAGCGCCGCGATCGCGATCAGCGCCGTGACCACCGATTCAGCCCCCGGCAGCGGTCAGCGGTGCGCGCCCCTGCAGCACCGCGATCAGGTTGTCGACCGCGAGCTTGACCATCGCGCGACGCGTCGGCACCGACGCGCTGGCGATGTGCGGCGTCAGCACCACGCGCGGCGCGCTGAGCAGCAACGGATTGACCGCGGGCTCGCCTTCGAACACGTCGAGGCCGGCCGCACCGAGGTGGCCGCCGTGCAGCGCGGCGGCCAGCGCCGCCTCGTCGACGACACCGCCGCGGGCGACGTTGACCAGCGTCGCGCCCGGGTGCATCTGCGCCAGCTGCGGCGCGCCGATCAGGTGGCGCACCGTGGCGCTGTACGGCAGCGCCAGCAACACGTGGTCGCTCTCGCCCAGCAGTTCGGGCAAGGTGCGCCAGGCCGCCCGGTGCTGCGTCTCGAGCGCGTCGGACAGGCGGTGGCGGTTGTGATAGAGCACGCGCATGCCGAAGCCGTGCGCGGCGCGGCGCGCGATGGCCTGGCCGATGCGTCCCATGCCGACGATGCCCAGCGTGGTGCCGTGCACGTCGGATCCGGCGAACAGCCCGTAGGACCACTTGACCCAGCGCCCGTCGCGCAGGTAGCGCTCGGCGTCGGCCATCTGGCGCGCCGCGGCCAGCAGCAGCGCGAAGCCGAAATCGGCCGTGGTCTCGGTCAGCACGTCGGGGGCGTGGGTGACGATGACACCGCGCGCGGCGCAAGCGGCCAGGTCGATGTGGTCGACACCGACGGTCATCGTGCTGACCACGCGCAGCTGCGGGCAGGCGTCGAGCAGCTCGGCGTCGATGCGCTCGCTGTTGGTGATGAAGGCGCCGTGCTTGTCGGCCAGGCGCACGCGCAGCTGCTGCGGCGTGTCGATGTGGTCGTCGGCGGTGTATTCGACGTCGGCGACCGATTCGAGCTCGGCGAGGATGTCGGCAAAGGCGGCGCGAGCGACCAGCACCCGCGGTCGCGCAGTCGATTCGTGCATCGGCTTATCCACTATGGACGTTTCGGAACTGCGGCGCGACCGCCGCAGCCGGCACTGTAACAGCCCGCAGCGGCAGCCGCGCGAGCTTCAGTCGATCGCGAAGTGCACGAAATCCGTCAAGGGCACGCGTTCGCTGCACAAGGTGTTCTCCGGCGCTTCTTCGTCGGCCCAGCCCAGCGCCATGCCGCATACGAGCTGCTGCGAAGCCGGCAGGTCGAGCTCGTCGGCGATCAGGCGGTGGAAGCGGCAGAACGCCGCTTGCGCACAGGTGTCGAGCCCACGCGCGCGCGCGGCGATCATCAAGGTCTGCAGGAACATGCCGTAGTCGAGCCAGCTGCCCTGGTTGAACACGCGATCGACGGTGAAGATCAAGCCGACCGGAGCGTCGAAGAACGCGAAATTGCGCCGGTGCTGGTCGTGCATCGCGCGTTTGTCGCCCTTGGCGATGCCAAGCAGGCTGTACAGGTCCCAGCCGACCTTGCGCCGGCGCTCGACGTAGGGCGACACCCATTCGCTCGGGTAATAGTCGTAATCGGAGACGTGCACCGCTTCGTGGTCCGGGTCGTCGTACGCCGCCTGCAGCCTGTCGACCAGCCGCTGGCGCGCCGCGCCGAGCAGCACGTGCACGCGCCAGGGTTGCACATTGGTCCCCGACGGCGCGCGCGCGGCCAGCCGCAGCAGATCCTCGACGACTTCGCGCGGCACCGCGTCGGGACGGAAACGACGCACCGATCGGCGCGTCGTGATCGCGGCCTCGACGGCCGCAGGCATCGGTTCTGCAGTCATGGCCGCAGTGTAACGACGCCTTTTTGATGCACTGCACCAAAAAATTCTTGACAGTTCGAAATGAAGGTCTAGAATTCGTCTTGTGCACCGCAACATCGAAGCGGTGTGCAGCACGATCAGTGTCACGGGTTTGACTTGTTTCCCGGCCAGAATCGTGCACGCCTACCGTTCAACTGCAGGAGCCCATGATGATGACCCCGGACCAACTGATCGCCGCCCAGAAAGCGCAAGTCGAAACCCTGTTCGCGCTCGGCGGCAAGGCTGTCGAGAGTCTCGAGAAAATGCTCGAGCTGAACATCCAGACGCTGAAGGCGACGATGCATGAAACCTCCGACGCCGCGCTGACTGCGCTGACCGCGAAGGATCTGCAGGAACTCGCTTCGCTGCAGCCGAGCCTGACTCAGCCGGTGACCGAGAAGCTGATGGCGTACTCGCAGCACGTCTACGAAATCGCCTCGGGCACGCAAGCCGAATTCGCCAAGGCGATCGAAGCCAACGCCGCCGAAATGCACAAGAAGGTGCAGGCGATGGTCGACACCGCCGTGAAGAACGCGCCGGCCGGAACCGAAACCGCCGTGGCGATCATGAAGAGCGCGCTGAGCGCCGCCAACAATGCCTACGATCAGGTGCAGAAGGCCAGCAAGCAGGCCGCCGAAGTCGTCGAAGCCAACTTCAACACGGTGACCAACAGCGCGCTGAAGGCCGCGCAAACGACGACGCCGCGCAAGCGCAGCGCCGCCGCCTGAAGATCACCCGCCGGGCGCGGCCCGGCAGTTCCGATTGTCTCCTCGGTACTTACCAAAGTACCTTTCAAACCGGTCAGCCCCCTGGCCGGTTTTTTTTTGCTCGCCGTCACCTCAGCGAGCGGTGCGCGCCGATGTACAGCAGGAACACGACGACGAGCAGCACGCTGCCCCAGACCCACGCCGGCAGCAGTCGCCAGACGCGCTCGCCGACGCTGCGCGGCGCCGGGTGCTCGCCGCGCAGCACGCGTTCGAAGCGCGCGAAGAACTCGTCGATCAGCGTCTTCAGCGCGTCCTCGACGTGGCCGCGCCCGAGCTGGGCCAGGCGACCGCCGACTTCGACTTCGCCGCGATAGTTCAGCAGCGTGCCGTCGTCGTCGGGCTGCAGCGCGATCAGCGCATGACCGATGCCGAATCCGCCCTGCCCGCCGTTGCCGCTGAAACGCAGCACATAGCTGTGCGGCGGATCGACATCCTCGAGGCGCAGTTCGCTGCTGAAGCGCGTGCGGTGCGCAGCCACCGAAAGCTCCTGCACGACTTCGAAACGGCCTTCCCCGCGCGCTTCGAGCTCGACGCAACCCGGAATGCACGCGCGCAGCATGCGCGTCGAGTTCAACGCGTTCCACGCCTGCTGCGGCGGCAGCGGCAGCCGGTGTTTGCCCGACACTTCCATGGTCGACTCCTCGATCCGCGTCAGTCGCGGTGCACGCCGAGCATGATGGTGGTGTCGGCGATGAATTCGTAATCCGGCACCGACATGTTGTCGGGTGCCGGCATGTCGCGCCAGACGCGCGCGGCCAGGTCGTACAGCGAACCGTGGCAGGGGCACGCGAAGCCGCCGGGCCAGTGCGCCGGCAGATCGGCGCCGCCGCTCAGGCGCAGCTCGGGCACGCAGCCCAGATGCGTGCAGACGTTGCTGAAGACGAGGAATTCGGGGCGCAGCGAGCGCCAGCGGTTGCGCGCCCACGGCGGCGTCGTGCCGCGCAGCGACATCGGATCGGCCAGCCGCTGTTCGCCGCGCGCGAGCGCGTCGACCATCGCCGGCGTGCGCCGCAACACCCATACCGGGAGGCCGCGCCAGCGCAGCACCAGATGCTCGCCGGGCGCGAGCTGTCCGAGCTCGACGCGCTTGGCACCGCCTTGCAAGCGGGCCAGCGAGCCCGGCGCCATCGAGCCGAGCAGCGGCGCGACGGCGCCGACGCCACCGAGCCCACAACCGGCTCCGGTGGCGAGCAACAGATTGCGCCGCGCGCGTTGCATCACCGACCTCCTCGCCGCGGTCCTCGTCGGCCCGCGTCGGACCCACTATAAGCGGCCGGATGCGGCATCGCGACGATGCCCCTGCGGCGCTCGCGGGCACGCGCCGCGCGCGCCTCGACGCTTCAGCCCGGCGAGGCGAGCCGGCGGTCGAGTTCGTCGAGCAGCGCCAGCAGCGCGCCGCTCAGCGGCATCGCGACGCCGCCGCCGCGGCCGAGC
>MLJW01000569.1_pt1 | contig 14087 bp, 9 predicted proteins | sample 888231 | NCBI WGS metagenome assembly MLJW01 (sample SAMN05788063, study PRJNA343431) | mine drainage metagenome | isolation source: sample collected from the inflow into an acid mine drainage treatment plant... | place: Germany: Lusatia, lignite mining district
CTTCTACAACCCGAAGAGGCGCCACAGCTCGCTCGGGTACCTCTCACCTGTGGCGTTCGAAAAACTAACAGCGAAAAACCAAATCAAAGCGGCTTGATTCGCTGTCCATTTTATCGAGGCAAGCCCAGTGGTAAGCGGTTTGTTCTTCGTTCCCTTCGTTGCCTTCTTTTCCATTCAATCGCCGAATTTAGGATGATCCACCAGGAGACAGTCACCATTCGCACGCGCGGACAGGGCATGATCGAGATCACCGACGAGGTGGCGCGTCTCGTCTCACAGAGCGGAGCGTCGGCGGGCCTCGTCAACGTCTTCTGCCGCCACACCAGCGCGTCGCTCGTGATCATGGAAAACGCCGACCCGAGCGCGCGCCGCGACCTCGAGGCGTGGCTGGACCGGCTCGTCCCGGAGCGCGATCTTCACTTCACCCATACGCTCGAGGGCGACGACGACATGCCCAGCCACATCAAGATGGCGCTCACGCGCACCTCCGAGACGATTCCCTTTCGCGACAGTCGCCTGCTGCTTGGCACCTGGCAGGGACTCTATCTGTGGGAACACCGAAGGGCGGCGCATGAACGCCAGCTGGTCGTGACGGTCTGGGCCTGACGGCGCATGGAAACATTTGCGTGATTTTCCGCGGCTCTCCGGCCTAACTCAGCGCTTCATGCAATTTTTCCGACGCCGCGAACTCACCAGCGATGCGCAGTCCGTCCTCGACGGATACGACGCCCGCGTCCGAGCGATCGTGGGTCCCTCCATCCGCACTCCCCTGCGCATGCGCGATTGGGAACTCTGGAAGATCCTCGGCGCGCTCGAGGGATTGCCCACCGGGGCCCGCGTGCTCGACGTCGGTGCGTTCAACACCTACCTCGCCGCCTATCTGGCCAGGCGCGGCGCCTCCGTCGTCGCCACAGACCTGTTACGCCAGCGCCTGACCAAGAGTCTGATGCGGCGTGTCGGACTCGCTCCCAGGAAGACGACCGAAGCCTTCTACTTCACCTGGACCCGCGCGATGCGGGCGGCCGGCGTGACAGTCCACTCCCTGGACGCGACCGCGATCGATTATCCCGACGGCACCTTCGATGCCGTCGTCGCCCTGTCGGTGATCGAGCACATCCCCGCCGTCGACCGCGCGGTGGCCGAGCTGCACCGCGTGGTCAAACCCGGCGGCCGGCTGCTGATCACCACCGACTGTTCGCCCGAGCCGGTGCCCTACGCTGCGGGCGTTCGCTACTTTTCGCCCGGCGAACTCCAGGCCCTGTTCGCCGGCTTGAAGGAGCGCACACCCCTGGACACCCCCGACTTCTCGCCGGAAAACTGGTGCTACGGCCAGGGGCGCCCCGTCGTCACCGCGTTTGGCGAATTCACGCGCGACAAGGGCTGACTGATGTGGAGTGCGGTGGCCAGACACCGCCCTTGACGGGCGGGCCCGACCGTCCGCAGTGAGGAGGTTTCGGATACCGAAACCTCCAGGGCGCGAGCCAGGCCTCGCGTCCAAGTGCGGCGCCGGGTCGCCGCACTCCACATCGATCACGTGATCACTCACTACGACTCTGTAGCTCAAATCCCTGCATAATCTGGGGATCCCAGACAGCACCGGGTTGACCCGGGCCGGAATCTGGCAAGGGTTCGACCGCCATGAGTTATCAAGGACTTGGTACCAAAGCCCTCCACGCCGGCCAAACCCCGGACCCCACCACCGGCTCGCGAGCCGTTCCCATCTACCAGACGACCAGCTACGTCTTCCGCGACACCGAGCATGCTGCGAACCTTTTCGCGCTCAAGGAGCTCGGCAACATCTACACGCGGCTGATGAATCCGACGACGGATGTCTTCGAGCAGCGTGTCGCCGCGCTCGAGGGCGGCTCCGGTGCCCTGGCCCACGCCTCGGGCCAGGCAGCCATCACGGATGCCATTCTCAACGTCGCCGGCGCCGGAGACCACATCGTGTCCGTCTCCCAGCTCTACGGCGGCACGTATAATCTCTTTCACTACACCCTTCCCAAGCTCGGCATCGAGGTGTCGTTCGTGGACGCGAACGATCCCGACTCCTTCCGCCGCGCGCTGCGCCCGAACACCAAGGCCTTCTACGGCGAGGGCCTCGGAAACCCCGCGCTCAACATCTTCCCGTTCGCCGAGGTCGCCGTCATCGCCCGCGAGGCCGGCGTCCCGCTGATCATCGACAACACCTGCCTCTCGCCCTATCTCAACCGGCCCTTCGAGTGGGGCGCCAACATCGTTGTCCATTCCACCACGAAATATATCGGCGGCCACGGCACCTCGCTGGGCGGCATCGTCGTCGACGGCGGCAATTTCGACTGGGGCAACGGGAAGTTCCCCGGCTTCTCCAAGCCCGACCCGAGCTACCATGGGCTCGTGCACTGGGACGCCTTCAAGGCATTCCCTCCGGCCGGCGGCGCGAACGTCGCGTACATCCTCAAGATGCGCCTCCAGCTCCTGCGCGACATCGGCGGCTGCATCTCGCCCTTCAACGCGTTCATGATGCTGCAGGGCATTGAGACCCTGCACCTGCGCATGGAGCGCATCTGCGCGAACGCGATGAAGACCGCGGAGCTGCTCGCCAGCCACCCGAAGGTCGCGTGGGTCAACTACCCGGGCCTCAAGTCCTGCGCGTCCCACGCCGCCACGAAGAAATACCTCACCAACGGCTTCGGCGGCCTCCTGGGCTTCGGCGTCAAGGGAGGCTTCGAGGCCGGTCGAACCTTCATCGAGTCGCTCAAGCTGTTTTCACACCTGGCGAACATCGGCGACGCCAAGTCGCTCGCGATTCACCCCGCCAGCACGACGCACAGCCAGCTCACGGTCGACGAACAAAAGGCCAGCGGCGTGTCCCCGGACTACATCCGCCTCTCGCTCGGCATCGAGGACTTCGCCGACATCCAGGCCGACCTCGAGCAGGCCCTTGCGAAGCTGTGAACCCCGGTCGCTGACCGGAATCTGAACCACGCAGACACAGAGGTCACAGAGAAGACGGCTAGAATTCCTAGATCCTGAATATTCGGGACATCTGACCTCTGATCTCTGACTTCTGGCCTCTGTTCATCTCTGTGCCTCTGTGGTTCAAGTCCAGCTCTGTGGTTCAATTCTAGCTCTGTGGTTCAAAACTAACCCCTTCGCCTGGGATGAGCTCGCGGTTCAGAAACCAGACCGTGTGGATCACGGGGGCCTCGTCCGGCATCGGCGAGGCCCTTGCGCTCGCCTTCGCCCGCGAAGGCGCACGGCTCGTGCTCTCGTCGCGACGCCCCGGGGAACTGGAACGCGTCCGCGCCGCCTGTGAGCGCGCCGACCAGCATGTGATCGTCCCACTCGACCTCGAGCAGAGCGGGACCTTTGCTTCGGCGGTCCGCGAGGTGCTCGCGAAAACCGGCGTCGTCGACATCCTAGTCAACAACGGCGGCATCAGCCAGCGCGGCCTTGCCGCCGACACCTCACTCGAGGTTGAGCGCCGCCTGATGGAGATCGATTACTTCGGTCCCGTCGCCCTCTCCAAGGCCCTCCTGCCCCATTTCCGGACCCGTCGCTCGGGCAGAATCGTCGTCATCAGCAGCGTGATGGGTTACGTCGGCACGCCCATGCGCTCCAGCTACGCAGCGGCGAAACACGCCCTGCACGGTTATTTCGACTCGTTGCGCGCCGAAGTGCACCGCGACGGCATCGGCGTGCTCATCGTCTGCCCCGGGTACGTGCGCACCCGTGTATCCGAGAATGCCCTCACAAGCTCCGGCGAACGCCAGGGCCAGAGCGGCCGCCCCGGCCGCCGCGCCATTTCCGCGGAACGCTGCGCACGGGCTGTGTTGCGCGGACTCGCCGCCGGACGGGAGGAGCTCTCGGTTGGCGGAGCCGAGGTGAACGCCATCTGGCTGAAACGACTGCTCCCGTGGGTCTTCTCACGGCTCGTCCGCCGCTTCGACTTCGGCCAGCCCAACGCCTCCTGAACCCGCCTTCGCTCCGATCCTTTCGACTTCCATCCACCATGACTTCAATTGCCACCCGCACCGGCGACGAGGGAACGACCAGCCTGCTCTACGGGCAGCGCGTTCCCAAAAACCATCCCCAGATCGAGGCCGTCGGCTGCTTCGACGAGCTCAACTCGGCCCTGGGCTTCGCCAAGTCGACCAGCACCTCGCCCACGCGTCGTGCCGAACTGGAGACGATCCAGAAGGAACTGGTGTCGCTCATGGGCGAGATCGCCGTGCCCGAGGACCAGGTGGCCCGCTACGAGGCCTCGAAGTTCACTAAGCTCGACGAGACCTCGCTCGCGCGGATCGACGCCGGCGTGGCCGCGATCGAAGCGCGGCAGCTCCGATTCGACGGTTGGGCGACTCCCGGGGCGAATCTCCACGCCGCGGCGCTCGACCTTGCCCGTTCCATCGGCCGACGCGCGGAACGGCAGCTGTGCACCGTCGCCGACCACGGACGGACCGTCAGGCCCATGGTTCGGCAATACGTCAACCGCCTCTGCGACCTGCTGTGGCTGATGGCACGCGAGGCTGAGCAGGAAAGATCCGCCGGCTGAAGCCGCACGGAATCGGGAATGCAGCGTTTTGGAGTGCGGAATCACCCGAAGGCACTGTGCCTGCCGAATGGGGATTCCGTCCCGCGCCTCGGCCCGTTCATGTCCAGCGGCCCGCAAGCTCTTCTCCTTCGGAGTGCGGAATCACGATTCCGCCCTGCTTTCGGAATCCGAAAGCGACCGGGCAAAGTCTGTGCGAAGCACAACGAAGCCCGGTGCGCGGGCGGCTGCGCCTCCCGGCCCGTTCGCCGATGACCGTCAGCCTCCACACGCTACGTCCAATCCGATTCGGACCACGCGCTTTGTTGAGCGGCGCTCGAAGGGCGGGACGTCGAGCCGTCCCGTCCAAAACGGAGGCCCCGTTCGACAGGCTCAGGGCCTTCGGTAGGCTCCGCACCCGTACTGAGCGCAGTCGAAGGACTCCACATGTTCAGCGGCTCGCAAGCTCTTCTCCTCTGGCCCCCGCCCGCGTGCCCCGTTTCCGGATACACATCAGAATCTGGATACACACCCGACCGTCCGCCGGTCGGCCATCGCCCCCGGACTCCCCCGTCCCGCCGTCTTGCCCCGCGCGCCCTCCTCCCAGATCTCATCCGCCCCCCCGCACACCCCATCCGGTGAACCCTGCAAACAACCTGCGTTATTTCAAAGCAACGGACCGCCATGGAATTACGTAACCCGCTGATCATTTATTGGTTTTAACATTACTCATTTACTCATGTCACACAAGTTACGGACGTGAAAAACTGTGCACGGAGCGGGGGTCGGGAGCTTGACTCTCCCGGTGCGCGGGCGCTTGGCTGGCACGAGACGCGCTGGCGTCGCCACGGGGTTCAACCATCGCCCCTGGTCACATCCAAGCTCAACACCATGCACCACACTAAGCTCCTCAAAGGGTTTGTATTCGGTGTGCTTGCCTGCTGGTTCGCGGCCTTCACCGCGTTCGGCCAAGGCATCACCACCTCCTCGATCAGCGGAACGGTCACCACGGCGTCCGGCGAGCCGATCGCAGGCGCCACCGTGCGCGCCACGCATCTGCCGACCAACACCACCTTCACGGCGGTCTCGTCGCAGGCGGGTCGCTTCACCCTGACGGGCCTGCCTGTCGGCGGCCCCTACTCGGTCGAGGCAAGCGCGCCTTCGTACACGTTCGGCGCCATCACCAACGTGCAGACCCAGCTGGGTGCCAGCACCGAGGTGAACTTCGTCCCCAGCGAGGGTGCGGCAGTCACCCAGCTCGAAAAATTCGTGGTCACCGGCGAGGTCAATGACCTCGACGCCAACACGACCGGCGCCAGCTCCGAACTCGATACCCGCCGCGTGAACGACCAGCCCAGCGTCAGCCGCTCGTTCGCCGACATGATCAAGACGAATCCCTTCGTCGCGATCCGCTCCGGCCAGGCCCTCGAGGCCCTCGGCATGAACAATCGCTACAACTCGATCACGCTCGACGGCGCTCCCATTAACGACTCCTTCGGCCTGAGCTCCACCGGCCTGTTCTCCCTGAACAATCCCTTCTCCCTCGACGCAGTCGAGCAGTTCAGCATCTCCCTCACGCCCTACGACGTCCGTCAGAGCGGCTTCGCGGGCGCCGCCGTCAACGTCGTCTCCAAGAGCGGCACCAATCAATTCCACGGGTCCGTCTACGACATCTTCACCGACTCCAACTGGGGCGGTAAGGACATCTATGGCAGCACCAAGGGCACCCGGCCCGTCTCGAAGGAGCGCACCTACGGCTTCACCCTCGGCGGCCCCATCGTGAAGAACCGCCTGTTCTTCTTCATGAACTTCGAGAAGTACATCAGTGACTCCGCGCCGACCTCCGCCGCCTTCACTCCCTCGAATGACTTCCTCTCCGCGGTCACCTCGCGCATCGCCCAGCTCACCAAGACCGACATGGGCACTTTCGGCGGCTCCAGCACCTCGCGGCTCTTCGACACCAAGCGCCTGCTGAAGCTGGACTGGAACATCAACGATAACCACCGCCTCTCCGTCCGCTACAGCGACACCATCGGCGCCCAGCCCAACTTCGGCAGCTTCCGGGCCACAGGCTTCAGCCAGCCGGTCACCATCCCCTACCAGCCGAGCTACTTCTCCAACGGCGCCACGAGCTTCAACTCGAACTTCTACACGCTCAACATCAAGGAGCACGTCTGGGCCGGCCAGCTGTTCGACAACTGGACGCCGAACTTCAAGACCCAGTTCAACTACTCCTACACCAAGCAGGACTCGGTCCGCGGCACGCCCGTCATCTTCCCCGAGATCCGCATCATGAACGTCCCGGGCACCTCGCCCTCCGGCGCCTCGATCTCGTCCTCCGACGCCTTCCGCTTCGGCACCGAGACCAGCAGCATGGGCAATGAGCTCCACATCAAGACCCAGACCTTCGGCGGCTCGGCCGACTACACCTGGAGGACCTTCACCTTCACCCTCGGCGCGGACGACCAGTCGAGCCGCTACTTCAACCTCTTCCGCCAGGGGTCGTACGGCATTTTCGACTACAATAGCCTCGCCGACTTCCAGGCCGACAGGCCCTTCGGCTTCGCGCGCTCGGTCGTCCAGACCGGCCTGCCCATCGCCGACATCAGCAAGTTCGACCAGGTCGGCGTCTTCGGCCAGGCCAAGTGGGAGCCGACTTCCCGGCTGATGCTCACCGCCGGCCTTCGCGCCGACTACCTGGGCAGCCCCATCGCCCCCGCGGAGAACGCCGCCTTCAAGAACGCCTTCGGAATGACCAATGCCGGCACGATCGACGGCACCAACGTGCCCGCCCCGCGCTTCAGCTTTAACTACGCCCTCGACAAGCAGCGCACCACGCAGATCCGCGGCGGTATCGGCGTCTTCCTCGGCCGCAACCCCTGGGTCTGGATCTCCAACTCCTACGGCAACACCGGCGTCGGCCGCTTCAACGTCCTCAACGGCGTGACCGGCAGCGCGTCCAACACCGGCAGCTACTCAGGCCCGACCCTCTCGCAGTATCTTGCCGGTAATTTCACGAACTCGGATCCGGCGTACAAGTTCGACCCGGCAAACCCGGTCGGCACCACCTCCGCCACCGGCTCGGCCTCGTCCATCGCCCTGATCAAGCCCGGCATGAAGCTGCCCACGATCCAGCGCGCCAACATCGCCATCGATCACAAGATCGCGTTGCTGAATGCGGTCGTCTCGGTCGAATACATCGACACCGAGCAGCTGTCCGCCCTGTTCGCGGACAACATGAACCTCAAGCCCACGGGCCGCGGCATCGACGGTCGCCAGTTGTTTGCCGGCTCCACCTCGTCGGCCCCGCTCGTCAAAGGCTTCGGCGACGTGATCCGCACCCGCAGCATCCATGCGGGCCACTCCGAGTACACCTCGGTCAGCCTCGATCGCCCGATGAAGAACGGCTGGGCCTACAACATCGCCTACACCCACGGCCACGCCACCGAGGCGCAGACGCTCAACAGCTCGGTCGCCCGCTCCAACTGGGTCTACAACCCGGTGTTCAATCAGAACTCCGTGGAAGTCGCCCGCTCCGACTACGAGGTGCGCGACCGCCTCCAGATCACGTTCACGCGCGAGTTCCACTTCATGAAGCGCTACGCCACGGACGTCACCCTCTACTACGAGGCCCGCAGCGGCACGCCCTACAGCATGGTCTACGCGAACGACCTCAACGGCGATGGCAACACCGCCAACGACGTCGTCGCGGTGCCCTCCGGATTGAACGATCCCCGCTTCGACTTCAGCGGCATGACGCAGGCTCAGCAAAATGCGTACATGAACTTCATCAACAACAGCGACTTCAGGATGTACAAGGGCAGCTACGCCCCGCGCAACGCGTTCCTGACCCCGTGGCAGAACCGCCTCGACCTCCACGTCTCGCAGGAAGTGTCCGTCTACCGCGGCACGAAGGTCGTAGTCTTCGCCGACTTCCTGAACTTCGGCTCCTGGCTGAGCAAGAGCCTGTTCAACTACGTGGAGACCTTCAACCCGCTGTACGGCGGCGCGACCCGCCTGTTCGGCGCGGCCACCTATGGCTCCGACGGCCGCATCAAGCCGACCTTCAACAACGGCTCGACCCCGATCCTGTCGCTCGACTCGAACGGCAACCTCCTGTTCGCCTCCTCGGGTTCGCAGATCAACCCGACCAATACCGAGAACCGCTGGAAGGTGCAGGCCGGCATCAAGGTCGCCTTCTGAACCGGCCGGTTCCCGTCATCCCTTCAAGGCCGCGCCCCCGGGCGCGGCCTTTTTTGCGCCCAGCCCGCCGCCATCAGGGCCACCGGCCCTATATCGCGTGCGGTTCGCAAGCTCTTCTCCTTTGGAGTGCGGACTCACGATTCCGCCCTGCTTTCGGAATCCGAAAGCGACCGGGCATAGTCTGTACGAAGCACAACGAAGCCCGGTGCGCGGGAGGCTCCGCCTCCCGGCCTGCATTTGGATCCGTCCGCATCGCAGCGGCGGAGGCTTCCGCCGCCGGTGTCCCCATTCTCGGTTCCGGCCTTCCCGCCGAAGGCCCTGAGCTTGTCGAATGGGCTTCTCCCTCCTGCCATCAGCGGCATCGGCTTTACGCTGCGTGCGCTCATAAGCGCGCTCCGATCACTGCCGGCACGCCTGGCGCCTTTTTGCGTTTTTCGTGGCCATCACCTTCAGGGGCTTGGTTGCCGCCGGGGGCAGTCCGCAACGCCCACGCCGCGCTAATGCCCGCCCGTCATCGGCCCGTCGCCGCTGATCGGCTCGCCCTCGGCGCGTGGGAACGGTGCGAGAAAGGCGAGGATCACGGGCGGTATCGAAAGAAACAGGACAAGCGTGAAGAAATGGGCGTAGTTGTCGTGAAGGAGTGCATACACCGGGCCGCTGATCCAGCCCGTGAGCCACTTGGTCATCGCCATGACGCCCGTCGCAAACGCGTAGTGCGTCATCTTGAACGGCCCCGGCGCCAGCTGCTGCATCATGTAGAGCATGTGCCCCACCGACCCCATGCCGAAGCCGAACTTCTCGATGCTGACCACCGCGCCGATGACCCAGAGGTGATGCGGCATCGCGTGGCTCAGATAAAAATAGGTGACGTGCGGCAGGTTCAGCGCGATCGCGAGAATGAAGAATGAGCGGCGCAGGGTCATCTTCGCCGCGAGAAATCCGCCCAGAAATGCGCCGACGATGAACGCGATCGTGCCCACCGTCCCGTTGATCGTGCCCATCACCTCGTTGCTCAAGCCGAGTCCGCCGACAGCGCGGCCGTCCAGCAGGAAGATGGGGCCGATCTTCTCGATGAAACCCTCGCCGAAGCGATAGAAGAACACGACCGTGAGCATCATCCAGATCTGCGGCTTCTGGAAAAACGAGATCCACGAGTCGATCAGCGCGCGGTAGGCGGTCTTGAAATCGCTCCCGTGCAGCCCCGACGGTCCTCCCGGAGGCAGCACGCGCAAGTGCCAGAGTCCGAAGCCGCCCATGCCCAGCGCCGTCGCACCCATCACGATCATCCAGCAGTGCACCCACGAAAGCATCAGGCCGTTGTGCAGCCAGCCCGTGAGCGTGACCAGCAGGCCCGAGGCGATCACCGCGCCCATGTTCCAGCACATGCCCTGGAGGCCCGAGTAGCGCGCCTGGTCGTGGGGCGACATCGTCGTCATGAACACGCCGTCCGACACGATGTCCTGCGTCGCCGACGCAAACCCGGTGACCCAGAAGAACGCGAGCGACACCGAGAAGAAGCTCGGCAGCGGCAGGGAAAAAGCGACCAGCCCCAGCGTGGCCATCATCAAGAACTCCATCGCGATCACCCAGAATCGCTTCGTCTTGAAAGGCTCGAGGAACGGCGACCAGATCGGCTTGAGAACCCAGGGAAGGTACAGCTGGCTCGTGTAGATCGCGATCTTCTCGGTCGAGACCCCCATGTTCTTGTAAATGATCGCCGCCACCAGGCCCACCGTCACGTTCGGCAGACCCATGGCGAGGTACAGGGTCGGAACCCAGGCAAGCGGATGGACGGACTTCTTTTTCGGGGCAGTCATGGCGTTTGAGGGGGGCGGACGCATGAGCGCGATGAATTAACCTTAAATCAATCCAAAACCGCAGCGAACCCCAGACAAGGAGCGCGCACGGAGAAAAGCGACTGATTGGAACAGAAGGCAACGACAGGAACGAAGGACAAACCGCCTACCACAGAAGTGCGCGTCGATTGATTGGCCGTTTCGATGAGTCGATTCTGCCTCGGTGACTCCGCCCGATGTCGCCCTTCTTTGTTAGCTTCGTTCCCTTCTGTTAACTGCGTCCTGCGGCTCGCAAGCTCTTCTCCTTTGGAGTGCGGAATCACGATTCCGCCCTGCGCGGGAGGCTCCGCCTCCCGGCCGGTGACCCCATTCTCGCTTCCGGCCTTCCCGCCGAAGGCCCTGAGCTTGTCGAATGGGCTCCTCCCCGCCCCAAGGGCACCGGCTTTACGTCGTGTGCGCTTATAAGCGCGCTCCGATCACTGCCGACACCCCTGGCGCCCTTTTGCGTTTTTCGTGGCCATCACCTTCAGGAGTTCCCGTTGCGGCGTAGGCGCCCTAGGTCTCCGACCGCATCGGCGAGTATCCACTCGCTCATCGCGTCGCACCCGGCTTTGCCGCGGGCTTGAGTTTTCGCCCGGCGCGGCCGTTCTTGCAGCTATGGTCAAAATCACCGGCGAATACCAAGGCGACCTGCACTGCGTCGCGACACACGAACCCTCGGGCAATACGCTCGTCACCGACGCGCCCAAGGACAACCAAGGACGCGGCGAAGCGTTTTCTCCGACGGACCTGCTCGCGACCGCGTTTGCGACCTGCGTGTGCACGATCATGGCGATGGCCGCGCGGACCAAGGGCGTTGAGTTGAAGGGCCTGCGCTACGAGGTGGAGAAGGAGATGACTCCCCCGCCCCGCCGCGTCGCGAGCCTGCGGCTCACGGTCTGGCTCCCGCCGGCGGCCAAGGCCATTCCCCTGGAGGTGCTCGAGCGCGCCGCACACACCTGCCCAGTCCACCGCAGCCTCGCGCCCGAAGTCGAAAAGCACATCGATCTGCGCTTGGAGTGATCCCCGGGCCCCCGGGCCGAATCCGAAATCGGCCCATGCATTGAACAGAAGCCAACGAAGGAAACGAAGGGCACTCGGCCTTGTGGCGTCAGCGCGATCCAATCGCAGGTTTCCTGGCAGCGTCACGGCCAGGACCTGCCCGCATACCCTCGCCATAGCGACGGCTTAACGTTGCCACATCAACCGGTTGCTTTCGGAATCCGAAAGCAAGAATGTCGTCAGCGTTATTGAGCTTAAAAACCGCAGTTGAACCACAGAGACACAGAGATCACAGAGGCTGAAATCCAAGCAAAGGGTGGAATCAGCGCTCACCTCGGAGGTGAAAGAGATTTCATACAAAATTCCCGCCCAACTGCATTTCTCCGTGTTCTCTGCTTGTCCGCCGAAGCCTTGGCGAAGGAGGGTGTCTCTGTGGTTCAATCCAACTGCGTAATTTAGGTTGAGTGCGGAATCTCCCGAAGGTCCTGAGCCTGCCGAATGGGGATTCCGCTTTCGGACGCGAGCCTCGACTCGCGCCCCCGCCTGTTCATCTCCAGCGGCTTGCAAGCTCTTCTCCTTCGGAGTGCGGAATCACGATTCCGCCCTGCTTTCGGAATCCGAAAGCGACCGGGCATAGTCTGTGCGAAGCACAACGAAGCCCGGTGCGCGGGAGGCTCCGCCTCCCGGCCTGTTCGCCTATGACCGTAGGCATCCGCACGCTACGTCTCATTCCACTCCGAACACGTGCTCTGGTAAGCCTCGACCGAAGGGCGGGACGTCGAGACGTCCCGTCCAAAGCGGAGCCGAGGCTCCGCACTCAAAAGAAGGAGCGAGAATGTAGTCAGTGCTTTGGAGTGCGGAATCAAGATTCCGCCATCGGCGTCGTATTTCACAACACTTTCCGAATCCCGATTGGTAAGCCGTCCGTGTTTGTGCACGTAGTTTCCAAGCGTCAATCAAGCCCCCATTAAATCGATCCCTTCATTTCATAAGAGAGATCGCCAATCGTGTGTTCCCCGACGTCAATAGCAGCTATCGCGGCAGCAGCGCTCTGCAGGGTTTGAACTCTCGCCGATATAGCAGCAGCTATTCCAATGGTCGTCATAATTCCGCCAACCACCTATTTCTCGGTCTTCAGCTCAAAGCTACTCCCAGAACGTTTGAGCCTTGATTCTTCTACCCGGTAAAGGCGCTCTTTGTTGAGTCGATAAAAGTGTTCCATCTCATCACGGCGCCCGACATAAAAGTATCGGATATATGCCCCGTCAGGCAACCACCAGACGGCGTAATCGTCGGCTGGAGTCTCCGTGCTCAGCAATACAACTTTCAATCGCGTCCCGTCCTGACGAACCGCATTGATACGGAAGTTTCCGTAAAAATCTTTTTCGGACACGTTAATTTCAGCATTCTTAGGGACAACCACTCGGCCCGAAAACGGAACGGAAGCATCAGGCTTAGCACGAACGATCACCAAGCCAGCGAAGTTGTTTTCAAACACGAGATCAACCTTGTTCACTTCGCCTCCACATCCACTCTGCAACAAGGCTGTAGACACCAGGACGAGCAGTAGCGCCGAGAGTCGGATTACCGTCGAGGTCATTTGGATGGATCGCAGTTGTTCAAACGGGGTCACGTTTTACCATTTACCTAATTGTTCAGATTCTCGGACGGATGCCCAGCTGCTCGAGCGAGGCCGACATGCTTGCTGACATGAACATTGCCATACCCCACCCCGGCCTACCTCCTCCTCAAAGTCGAGGGAAATAGTAAAACTTAACCCCATTGGATTGCCTCAAAATGACTTGTCTTCAATCATCACAATTCTTGCTGTACAGATCCTCCAAGGATCTATTGGAACACTGCATTTGTTTCACGGTGCTCGCCGTCTGCGCTGAGAGACTGTCCCCAGCCTAGAGATTTGTTTCCGCTAAAGTCCCTGCCGGATCCAGAAAACGCCTGACTTCGTATGAAAGATTTCTATTCACTATCGACCTTTTTCAATTTCACCCGTAATGCATAATAGGTGAGTGGCAGAACGAGAATATAAGGCCATCCTGTTAACACCCAAATCTTCGTGCTTGCGATAAAATACGCCTGCACAGAAGCCCACAGGAGCACGATTACAGTCGACGCCCAAGCGTGAATTCTCAAGCACAGGCGAAGATTTCTGATTTTCTTTTCCCTATTCATCACTTACCCCCGCAATCTCCACTATAGTCGATTCCACGGGGCCACGTTTTATCATTTATCTTATTGAGTATATTGTTCAGGCCCTCGGGCGAAAGCCCAGCTGCTTGAGCGAGGCCGACATGCTTGTCGACATAAACTTTGCCATGCCCCACCCCTGCCTATTTTCTCCTCGAAGTCGAGGTAAATAGTAAAATCTGACCCCATTGGATTGTCTCCACACTGGTGTCCAAAACAGGTTTGAAAAAGATGGAGCCGCGGGGGCGAGGATGAAGAATTGAGGTGTGAAAAAACAAAACACCATCCAAGCCAGCGCGGCCGACATGAGGCCTAGATGTGCAAGCCTG
>MLJW01000570.1_pt1 | contig 14086 bp, 13 predicted proteins | sample 888231 | NCBI WGS metagenome assembly MLJW01 (sample SAMN05788063, study PRJNA343431) | mine drainage metagenome | isolation source: sample collected from the inflow into an acid mine drainage treatment plant... | place: Germany: Lusatia, lignite mining district
GTCCCCTTGTGGTGCAACACACCACGGCGCGGCCTGCGCCTCGCTCTGCATCCGCCCAAACCCCCGGCGCGGGCGCAGAAATAGCGTGAACAGGCCCTAGTTGGGCCCCCATCTTGCCGAGCACGATTCCAGTGCTGCTGACCGGCGTCAACAGCAGCGGCGTCAGCGTGCCGCGCTCGCGCTCTCCTGCGATGGCATCGCTGCCAACGACGACGGCCAGCAACCCGCCCAGCGCGGTAATCGTGCCCATCACCATATAGACGGCCTGTGCGTTGTCGAGCAGGCTCAGTTCAGTGCTTCCCACCAGCAGCAAGGAAAACACGGACAGCACGATCGCCAGGGTGATGAGCCAGCCAAGTCCGCGGCTGCTCCCCAGGAGTTCCCCGGTTTCCTTCGCCGCGATCAGTCGAATAGCGTTCATGTTGTTAGCTCCTTCTGGGTGAGATCAAGATAAAAGTCCTCTAAACCGCCAGACTCATTGTGGATCTCTAGGATGTCCCAACCTGCGGCAAGCATCTCAGCCCAGAGTGGGCCCGGGTCCGCTTTGGCGGGCAAGCGCACGTGCAGCCAGTCGCCTTCGCGTGCCAGCAACACGACAGGGTCAGGTAAAGGGGCTGTGGCGGAGGGTGCAGTGCGCAGTCGCAGCTTGTAACGTCCGGCGCCGGTGCGCGTGGCGAGCAGGTCAGCCAAAGCGCCTTCCACGACCGTTCGGCCATCAGCCAGAATACCAATGCGGTTGCAAAGCCGATCGACGTCATCGAGCAGATGGGTGCACAACAGGATGCCCACGCCTTCGTCCTGGCTGAGTCTGATGAGCAGATCGTGGATCTCACGCCGTCCACGTGGATCAAGACCGTTGGTCGGCTCATCAAGAATGAGCAATTCCGGGCGGTGCAATAAAGCACGCGCTAAACCGAGCCGCTGTTTCATGCCACGTGAATAGCCGGCGATGGCATGGCCGGATACCTCCGCCAGCCCGACGCTTCCCAATTGCCCTTCGATTTGCTGTACAGACAGATTGAGGCCATACAAGCTGGCCATAAAGCGAAGATAGTCACGCGCCTTCATCCAGCCATAGAAACCGGCATCTTCCGACAGCACGCCGATGCGCTGACGCAAGTCTTGCGCCTGCGTTGCCGGATCAAGGCCCAGCACCGTGACGGTGCCCGACGCGGCTCGGCGCAAACCCGTCAGCACCGACAAGGTCGTGCTCTTCCCCGCGCCATTGGGCCCGAGCAGTCCGTAAATCTCTCCCTTGGACATGCTGAGCTGCACCCCTTGCAGGATGGGTACAGGACCAATCGCCACCTTCAAATCCCGAACGTGTACCAGCATGCTGATCTCCTTATCCGTCGCAGCGGAATGCAAAAAAGGGCGTTCCATTGCAATGGAACGCCCCGGGACTTCATCGCATCAACGCCTTCAGTCGTCGTTGACTTCGCCCTTGCCCTCATGCTCCGCATCGGCCTGGTCGGCTTTTGCGGAAATGATCTGGCCGGACATGGCATCGACTTTGACGTCCGTGGCTTGGGTGCCATTGACCACTTCGACGCCGAACACCAGCTTGCCGTTCTCGTCATTGAGTTCGGCGTGCGCGGCGCGTCCGCCCACTTTCTGCTCGGCAGCCGTCACGGCCTGAATCAGCGTGATCTTGGTTTGGGCGATGTTTAGATCGTCCTCCCCGTTGGCCTGCTGTGCCGATGTGGATGCCGCGGCCACGCCCAGACCTCCTGCGAGAAGTGCTGCGCCCAAAACCGTAATCAAGATGTTGCGTTTCATGTCGAAACTCCTTTCGAATTGATGATCGACGGATTGAATTCTCGACGTCATGACTTAGCACAGAAGTAGCGTTTGATTACGTTTTTGATGTGGCCAGCCTCTCCACGTCATGCCGGGCGCACCGGTACTCGTCCTCGTGTGGGAACTGTTGCGCACTGGATCGATGTGCACCTTCACAAGCAAACAGCACAATGCAGAAGGGGGTTTTCCCCCACTCTGCAACAACACAACCCCCTGCGCCGACCACAAACGCGCAATAAAACGCCATCATGTCGACCCGCTTGGATGAAATTCTGATTCAGAACGGTTTGAGCGAAGCCGAAGTCCGCGGGCGCATGGCGCGCGGGCGAGTCAACCGCGCACGCCTGCCGACCAGCCGCACGCTGTGGCAGATCGTTTCCACCCATGTGTTCACCCGCTTCAATGCGCTGCTGGGCGCACTGTGGGTGATTGTGATGCTGGTCGGATCCTGGAAGGACGCCCTGTTCGGCTGGATCCTCGTGGTCAACGCGGCTATCGGGATCGCGCAGGAACTGCGTTCCAAGCGCACCCTGGATCGCCTGGCGCTGCAGTCGGCTGCGCGTCCGCGCGTGGTGCGCGATGGCCGTGTGATCGAGATCGCACGCGAGGACATCGTGCAAGATGATGTCCTCGAACTTGTAGCGGGTGACCCGGTTTTTGTTGATTGCGTGGTGCTGCAATCTTCGGGGCTGGAACTCGATGAATCCCTGCTCAGCGGCGAGTCCGAGGCGGTCGCACGGCAGAGCGGAGAGGTGTTGCGCTCGGGCAGTCTGGTCATTGGCGGAAACTGCCGCTGCCGTGCCACCGCAGTGGGCGAAGCGGCGTGGATCTACCACCTGGAGCAACAGGCGCGGCGCTTTTCGCTGGCGCATTCCGAACTGCGTGCTGGAATCAACCGCATTCTGCAGGTGGTTGGCTGGACGCTCATTCCAACAGCCGCGCTGCTGTTCGTGACCCAGTTCGCGCTGGGCCTGCATGCCGACGCGGCTTTGCTTTATGGAGCCGCCGGGGTGATTGCAATGGTGCCGCAGGGACTGGTCCTGCTGACCAGCCTGGCGCTGGCCGTGGGGGCGGTGCGGCTCTCGCGGCGCCGTGCGCTGGTGCAGGATTTGGCCGCCACCGAAGCGCTGGCGCGTATCGACGTGATTTGCCTGGACAAGACCGGCACCCTGACCGAACGCGAGCTGCACGTCGAGCGCATCGAGATGCTCATCGTGGAGGGCACTGCTCGGGTGGCGCTGGCTGCGTTGGCGGCTGCCGAGCCCCACCCGAATGCCACGCTGCAAGCCATCGCGCGCGAGTGGCCCGCGCAGCCGGATGGGCCGACAGTGCTGCAATCTGTCACATTTTCCTCCGCGCGCAAATGGAGTGGCGCTGTCATCGATCAGCTCGGAACCTGGGTGCTCGGTGCGCCGGACGTGCTTCTGGCGCAGCGGCCCCCTGGTGACACTGTGCTGGTGCGTGCCGACGCGCTGGCGTCGGAGGGGTTTCGCGTGCTGCTGCTCGCGCGGGCCGGCGCTGATCTGGTTGCTGAGATGCGCCCGGTCGATGTCGATCCAGTTGCGCTGATTCTGCTGTCCGAACAGATTCGCGACGACGCCCGCGCGACGCTGCAGGAGTTGGAGCGACAGGGGATCGGCATCCGCCTCATTTCCGGCGACCATCCGGCAACCGTCAGCGGCGTGGCACGGCGATTAAACATCGCTGGCGCAGAGCAAGCCGTCGACGCCGCAAAGCTGGACGACGCCGAACTCGCCGAATTGGCCCGAACCCGAACCGTGTTCGCGCGCACCACCCCGCAGCAGAAAGAGCTGATCATCTCCACCTTGCGCAGCGCAGGCCACGCGGTGGCGATGGTCGGCGACGGGGTGAACGACATCCCTGCGCTTAAGCGTGCCGACGTCGGCGTCGCCATGGGCGCCGGTGTGCCTGCTTCGCGCGCAGTGGCGCAACTGGTGTTGCTGGACAACCGCTTCGCCAATATGCCGGCGATCATGGCCGAAGGTCGCCGGGTGTTGGGCAATATCGAACGCGTCGCGGTGCTGTTCCTGACCAAAAGTGTGTATGCGATGCTGCTGGCACTGGCGGTCGGTGTTGCTGGAGTGGCCTTCCCATTCCTGCCCCGGCATATTTCTCTGGTCGATGCGCTGACGATTGGCATCCCCGCCTTCCTGTTGTCGTTGGAGCCCAACGGTCAGCGACTGCAGCCAGGCTTTGTCAACCGCGTGCTGCGCTTTGCCATCCCGGCCGGGTTGTTCGTCGCTGCAGCCGTCTTTGCCGCGTTTGCGCTAATGGGCGCACAGTGGGGCGCAGCCCTGCCCGAGGCGCGTACCGCGGCAACCTTGGTGCTCTTTATCACCGCGCTGTGGGTGCTGGTTCTGGCAGCAACTCCTCTGCGTCCACTGCGCGCGCTGCTCGTCACCGGCATGATCGTGCTGTTTGTGCTCACTCTCCTGGTGCCCGAGTTGCGAACCTTTTTTGCATTGCAGACTTTGCCCGTCTTGGCCTGGGTGGAATGCACGGCCATCGCCGCTGCATCCATGGTCGCGCTGCACTGGAGCCGGGCCGTCGCGGTGAACCTGCCGCAAGGCCGTGCGCGCAACCGTCGCTGGACACGAACTGAACTGCTGCAATGGCTGGTCGGCGCAGACAGCCCGAAGGTTTTTCTCATCATCTCTGCACTGTTGGTCGTGGGCGGCGCCTGGCTGTTCTTCGGGACCCTGGAGGACGTCGTGAGCAACGACCCGCTGGTGTTCCTTGATGGACGGGTTTTTCAACTGCTGCAAGGACTGCGCAATACGACGGCAGATCACGTCATGGTGGCGGTGACCGAACTCGGGGACGCCACTGTGCTGCTGCCGCTGATCCTGGCCGCACTGGCCTGGTTCATCGTGCGCGGGCTATGGCTGACTGCGGCCTACTGGCTTGGTGCCGTCGGCGTGGCCCAGTTACTGGCCGAGGTGATCAAGCTGGTGATGCACCGGCCACGGCCGCTGCCGCTGTACGCCGGGGTGGAGCAGTTCTCGTTTCCCAGCGGTCACGCGGTCATGAGTACAGTGGTTTACGGTTTGCTTGCGTGGTTGCTGTTGCGCCGCGCTGCACCCAAATGGCAGCGGATCGGAGGCGGCGGCGTCATTGCGCTGATCGCGGCAATCGCATTCTCTCGTGTGTACCTGGGGGCGCACTGGTTTTCAGATGTGCTGGGCGGGCTCTCCTTTGGTGTGGCGTGGATCGCGCTCGTTGCGCTGACCTACTCCTACCACTGCCGGGAAAGGTTGCACGAACGCGGGCTTGCGGCACTGCTGCTCGGGGTGTTTGCGGTCGCCGCCATCACCCACATCGCGATGGCACATCACCGAGACATGTACCGCTATTCGGCGGCGGATGTATCTCATCCACGATCAAAGGAGGCACAAACCGGGCGTGATGCGAATTCGCCTTGACGCGAGAGCCCCGAGTTGCGGTGTGCGATGTTTAGCGAATTGCGTGAGTTCGCCGGTGCAGAGAGCTGACGTTCGGCAAGCCGACACGGCCAATGTCAGCAGCGGGTCGGATTGCTGACGTTCCCCTGGACAGGCCCAATGGCAGCACCGGCCGATCTACTGTCGTCGGTCGGTAGCCCCTGCGTTTGCTCAGCCCCAGGAAGGGCCGCATGCAGCGCGAGGTCGAGCAGCAGACGGTAACGTCGTCGAGCGCACCGGCATGGTCGGCGAGGCGGCAAACCCCGCGGCATCACCCCTTGGTGGCGCGACGGCGCCACATCCGTCAGCCGATGTCGACCTGGGGCGATTGCGCAGGGGACGCTGGCGGATCGTCGGACGCAGCCCTCGGACCACGCTCAGCCGGGCACCTGAGGCGCATGGCAGGCAAAATGCCGTCGTCGAACAAGGTGTTTCAATACTCTATTTTCGATTTTGACACTTTGTTTTGCCGATCCTCCGATCCTTGCCCATCCATGCTGCGCTACCGCATCATTCCCGTCACGCCCTTCGCGCAAAACTGCTGTCTTCTCTGGGACGATGCCACGCGCGAGGCGGTGCTCACCGACCCGGGCGGCGACCTCGAGCACGTGCTGGGCATTGTGGCCCAGGAAGGCGTCAGACTTGAAGCTGTCTGGCTCACGCATGCCCACATCGATCATGCCGGGGCGGCGGCCGAGGTCGCTCGCCGCATGAACGTGCCCATCATCGGCCCGCACCCCGGCGACCAGTTCTGGATCGACGCGCTCCCGGAACAATCCAAGATGTTCGGTTTTCCTCGCGCCGAAACCTTCACGCCGGACCGCTGGCTGCACGATGGCGACCAGCTCCAGCTCGGCACGCTGCACTTCGACGTGCGCCACTGCCCCGGCCACACGCCGGGCCACGTGGTGTTCCACCAACCGGAGGCGCGGCGCTGCTGGGTGGGGGATGTGCTGTTCGCCGGCTCCATCGGCCGCACCGACTTTCCGGGCGGCAACCACCAGCAACTGATCGACAGCATCACGCACAAGCTCTGGCCGATGGGGGACGACACCGTGTTCATCCCGGGCCACGGCCCCGAATCCACTTTTGGCGAGGAGCGCCGCAGCAATCCCTTCGTCGGCGGCACCTGAGCCGCCGCTCAATGCGGCCGCTTGCGCCCGGTGATCATCGCAAGCGGCAGCCACTGCCGGCTGCGCAAGCTCGCCAGGGCGACGCCTGACAGGTGCAGGCCCACCAGGAGCCACACCGAATCCACGAGCCCGGCATGCAGGCTTTCCAGGGTTTCATCGCCCCAGAAGCGTTCCAGGGTCAGTAGATGACCACTGAGCGCCACGCCGCCGAGCAGGCTCATCATGGCCACGATGGCCCAGGCCGCGAGCGGGTTGTAGCCAAGGCTCAGCGGAGCATCGCCTCGCACCAGTTGCCGTGCGTAACGCAACGTCCGGCGCGGGGACACGACGAAGCTCGCGAAACGCCATTCGCGCGGACCGATGACTCCATAGGCCAGACGCCACGCCAGCAGCGCCGCCAAACCATACCCCAGCCATTGATGCGGCTGGCGCCAGACCGGTTCGACCAACCAGGCTGCCGTCCAACTGACTGCCAGCGCCCAGTGATAAACCCGCATCGGCCAAGGCACGAGGGCCGCGTTTGCCGCCGGGCACCGCACATCGGAAACCGCGCTTCGAACGCGGCTTCGCCCGGCTCGGGTTTGCTGCTTCCGTTTCATCTCGGGTGGAGACCGGATGGCCGCGCAAGCCCCTTCAAGAAAACGCCGGGCCGCTCCCCAGGTTTTCTTGACCCCCACGGGTGGGGTGAGCCCGCACCGCGCGAGCGCCTGCGCGCTTGCGCGTGGCTGGCGAACGCCATCCGGCCTGCCAGCCGGATGGCGGGGCGGTGTGCCGACCCTGGGGCGCTCAGTGGCGCTCCTCTTTCACGATCTTCCCATGCACCGGATCGAAGTAGATCTCGACCTTGGCGCCGGTTTTGTCTTTGCCATAGATTTCGTAGCAATGGCCTGCCGTGGTCTTGAACTTTGCGACGACATAACCCTGCTGCTTGAGTTGGGCCTGGAACTTGGCCGCGTCCATCCACTTCGACTCAGGCTCCCGGGTGCACTGCGGACCGGCCCAGGCCGTCGCGGAAAACAAACCCAGAGCCGCAGCAAGCAATGCGCGGCGAACGGGAAAGACGGTGAGGCGCTTCATGGCATGTCATCCTTGGTAACGTATGGTTATTAAATGATAAACATTCTTATTCGTAACCAAACGATGCCCCCATGATTTGTAGGGCTCTAGGGCCTGTCACGCCATTTCGGCGAACCGTCGGCACGGCAGCCCGCCAAGCCAGGACGGGATGCCTGGCCCGCGGCCGCCTCGCGAATGTGGGGCGCGCGGCCGGTCAACCCCGCATCAACCCCGCACGCGCAAATCGCTCATCACCAGCTTCACGCCTTTCACGGCCTGCGCCTCACGCACGGCGCGGGCCGCCTCGGGTGCATTGTCGACATCCCCACTCAGGCGCACGACGCCTTTGCGGGTCTCGACATGGATCTTGAGGCTCTTGAGCGCCTCGTCCCTGAACAGCACGGTCTTGACCTTGGCGGTGACGACCGAATCGCCCACGAGCTTGGCGGCGCCATGCGCGGCGGCCCGTTCCGGCGGGGCTTCAGGCTGGGTGACGGTGGCTGGTGACGCCTCCGTCTCGCCCTGCAGTCCAGCGGCCTGGGCGCGCATGCTGCCCATGGCCAATAAAAACAAGGTGGCCCCAGTGGCGGGAAGAATTCTGCCGAGGCGGGAGTTGGTGTTCATGCGTGCTCCTTGATGGTCGGAATGGGCAGCAACTGCATCGCTGCCCCGCATCGTTGTGCAATGCGCGTGCCAGAGGCCCGGAACCCAAGGCCGATCAAGGGGTTGCGTTTCCAAGCAACGCCGGCGGGCGTTGCTTGGGCCGCGCCCGAGGCTGCATGCCGCGGTTTTCGCCCGGAAACGTCGCCCATGCCCGACAAGCGGCAGGAGCAAGACCGCAGAGCGTTGAATGCATGGAGGTCTACATGTCGCCATGCGGCGACATGCGATGCGCTGGCGCCCGCTAGGGTCTCACATCCGCCGCAGAAGAACCGACGCCGTAACGCGCGCGGTAGGCGCGCACTTGAGGCAGCCACTGCGCGAGTTGGGGATCTTGCGCCTGCGCCAGCATGGCGAGCAGGGCGTCGAGATTGGCGATGGACACCACCGGTACGCCATGCAGGGCCTGCACATGCTGCACGGCGGACTGCTCCAGGGTCTGCCCGGCGATGGCGGCTTTTTCCTGGCGGTCGAGCGCGATGAGCACGGCCACCGGTTCGGCGCCGGCCTGCCGGATCAGGCGCACCGACTCGCCGATGGCGGTGCCGGCGGAAACGACGTCGTCGACGATCACCACCCGCCCGGCCATCGGCGCGCCGACCAGGCTGCCGCCCTCGCCATGATCCTTGGCTTCCTTGCGGTTGTAGGCGAAACCCACGTTGCGCCCGCGCCGCGCCAGCTCCACGGCCAGCGCAGCGGCCAGGCCGATGCCCTTGTACGCGGGGCCGAACAGCATGTCGAATGCAATGCCGCTGGCCAGCAGCGCGTCGGCATAAAAGCTGGCCAGGCGACCGAGCTTGGCGCCGTCGTTGAACAGCCCGGCGTTGAAAAAGTAGGGCGTGTCGCGCCCGGCCTTGGTGACGAAGGCGCCGAAGCGGATCACGCCGCTGTCGACGGCGAAGCGCACGAAATCCTGCGCGTGTGGGGAAGAATCGGTCATGGTGTACAAGGGGCTGGGCCCGCGCGGCGGCGCGGCCGGGGGCTATGCTAAGGCTTCCCTGGAAACCGCCCTGCCGCCTTCGTCCGCCGATGCCCGCCGCCCCCGCCCGCTCCGACACCACGCCGACCTTGCAGTTGTTGCGCCAGGTGTTCGGCAACCGGCGCATGGCGGCGCTGCTGCTGTTGGGCTTCTCGTCGGGACTGCCGCTGGCGCTCACCGCCGGCACCCTGCAGGCCTGGCTGACGGTGGAAGGCGTCAGCCTGAAGGCCATCGGCTTCGCCACGCTGATCGGACAGGCCTATGTGTTCAAGTTCATCTGGGCGCCGGGCATGGACCGCATCCGCCCGCCCGGTCTGTGGCGCTGGCTGGGGCGGCGGCGCGGCTGGCTGCTGCTGATGCAGGCCATGCTCGCCGCCAGCCTGGGCGCGATGGCGCTGGTGGGCATTCCCGCGTCGGACGGCCTCGCGGCCTGGCCCGGCTTGGACCACTTCGGCGCGGCGCTGGGGCTATCCAGCGCCGACGCGCGCCTGCTGCCGGTGGGGCTGCTGGCGGTGGCCGTGGCGTTTTTCTCGGCCTCGCAAGACATCGTCATCGACGCCTACCGGACCGACCTGCTGCCGCCCGAGGAACGCGGCGCGGGCGCGGCGGTGGCGGTGCTGGGCTACCGCCTGGCGATGCTGGTGTCGGGCGGGCTGGCCTTGTGGCTCGCGGCCGAATACCTCGGCTGGCGCGGCATGTATGCGCTGATGGCCGCGCTGATGGCCGCGCTGACGCTGGCCACGCTGTTCGCCCCGCCCACGCCCGGCCACGTCACTGCGCCGCACAGCTTGCGCGCAGCGGTGGTCGAGCCGGCCCGCGAGTTCTTCTCGCGCCGTGGCGCGGTGGCGCTGCTGGTGGCCATCGTGCTGTACAAGCTGGGCGACGCATTCGCCGGCGCGCTGTCCACCACCTTCCTGATCCGCGGCGCCGGCTACAGCCCGGCCGAAGTGGGGCTGGTGTACAAGACCATGGGCCTGGCCACGACCATCGTCGGCGCGCTGCTGGGCGGTGCCTTGCTCGCGCGCCTGGGACTGTGGCGCGCGCTGGTGTGGTTCGGCATCGGCCAGGGGCTGTCCAACCTGGCCTATTGGGGGCTGTCGGTGCTGCCGTCCAACCTGCTGCTGATGGGCGCGGCGGTCGGCGTGGAGAACTTCACCGGCGGCATGGGCACGGCGGCCTTCGTCGCGTTTCTCTCCGCCCTGTGCGACGCGCGCTTCTCGGCCACCCAATTCGCCTTGCTGTCAGCGCTGTCCGCCGTGGGCCGTGTGTACGTGGGACCGGCCACCGGCTATCTGGTGGAGGCCTGGGGCTGGCCGCACTTCTATTTGTTCACCGTGCTGGCCTCGGCGCCGGGGGTGCTGATGCTGGTGTGGCTGCGCCAGGTGGTCGAGACCCAGGAGCGGGCCCACGCCCCGCCCGCGGCCTGAGACGCCTCCCCGGCCGGGCGCGGCCTGCCCCGCCTGCCTATACTGCCGCCCGATGAGCGCCGCTTTCAACCCCGAACAAGCCCTGCTGCTGGGCCGCAACACCCTGCAGATCGAGGCCGCCGCCGTGCTGGCGCTGGCCGAGCGCATCGGCCAGCCGCCGCTGGCCGTGGCTTTCACCCAGGCCGTGCAGTGCATCCTGGCCTGCCGCGGGCGGGTCGTGGTGTCGGGCATGGGCAAGAGCGGGCATATCGCGCGCAAACTCGCCGCCACGCTGGCCTCCACCGGCACGCCGGCCTATTTCGTGCATCCGGCCGAGGCCAGCCACGGCGACCTGGGCATGGTGACCGACGCCGACGTGTTCGTCGCCCTGTCGAACTCGGGCGAGGTGGAGGAGCTCACCCGCATCGTGCCGCTGGTCAAACGCCTGGGCGCCAAGCTCATCGCCATCACCGGCCGCGCCGATTCCACCCTGGCCCGGCACGCCGACCTCCACCTCGACTGCGCGGTGGAACAGGAAGCCTGCCCGCTCAACCTCGCGCCCACCGCCAGCACCACGGCCCAGCTCGCGCTGGGCGACGCCCTCGCCGTAGCCCTGCTCGACGCGCGCGGTTTCGGCCCCGACGACTTCGCTCGCACCCATCCCGGCGGCGCGCTGGGGCGCAAGCTGCTCACCCACGTGGCCGACGTCATGCGCGTGGGCGACGCCGTGCCGCGCGTGGCCGGCAGCGCGCCGTTCTCGGCCGCCCTGCTGGAAATGACCCGCAAGGGCCTGGGCATGACGGCCGTGGTGGACGACGCCGGCGCGCTGCGAGGCGTGATCACCGATGGCGACCTGCGCCGCCTGCTCGAACGCGGTGTCGACCTGCGCGCCCTCACCGCCGGTCAGGCCATGCATCCCGACCCGCGCACGATTCGCCCCGACGCGCTGGCGGTGGAGGCGGTGCAGATGATGGAGCAGTACCGCATCAATCAGATGCTGGTGGTGGATGCGAACAAGCAGCCGATCGGCGCGCTCAACATGCACGACCTGTTCGCCGCCAAGGTGGTTTGATGAACCCGCTTTCCATGACGACCTTCGACACCCGGCCGCGCCTGAACTTCGCCCCGGAGATCCTGCTGCGCGCGCAGGACGTTCGCGTGCTGCTGCTCGACGTCGACGGCGTGCTCACCCCGGGCGACCTGCTGGTGGGTGAAGGCGGCGAACAGCTCAAGCGCTTTTCCACGCTCGACGGCCACGGCCTGAAGTTGCTCGCCGCCTGCGGCGTGCAGCCGGTGGTCGTGTCCGGACGCGACAGCCCCGCCTTGCGCGCCCGTTTGCGCGAACTCGGCCTGCTGGAACGCTCCGTGCTCGGCCGCTCCAGCAAGCTGCCAGGCGCCGAGACCATGCTTCGCGATCTGGGCATGACCTGGGAGCAGGCCGCCGTGATCGGCGATGACTGGCCCGACCTGCCGCTGCTGGTGCGCGCGCATCTCGCCGCGTGCCCGCCGAGGGCCCATGCCGAAGTGTTGGCGCGGGCGCATTACCGCACGCAGGCGGCGGCCGGCTTCGGCGCCGTGCGCGAGCTGTGCGATCTTCTGCTGGTGGCGCAAGGCGCATACCGCGGCCTCCTGGAACAGGCCATCGCCGGGGACTGAGGCCGCCATGTCACGCTGGATGCGGCTCTGGCGCCGCGCCTCCGCCTTCCTGCCGCCGCTGCTGATGGTGCTGCTGGCAGCCTTCAGCTGGTGGGTGGCGCAGGAAGCCATGCGCGCCATGCACGGCGGCGGCAGCACGGCCGAGCCGCCGCAAAAGCCCGATTATTTCCTGCATGACTTCCACACGCGCAGCTTCGACGCCCAGGGACAGCCCACGGCCCAGCTCAGCGGCCAGGCCATGCAGCACATTCCCGGCAACGACACCGTGCGCATCACCCGGCCCGACCTGCAATCCCGCAATCCCCGGGGCGTGGTGACCACCGCGCGGGCGCAGACCGGCATCAGCAACGCCGACGGCAGCAATGTGCAATTGCTGGGCGATGCCGTCGTGCACCGCATCGCCCCAGGCGTGCCCGAGCTCACGATACGCAGCAACTTCCTCAACATTTTTCCCAACGCGCAGCGCATCAGCTCCAACCAGCCCAGCACGGTGCAACGCGGCACGTCGGTGTTTTCCGGCGCAAGCCTGGAAATGAACGGGCTCGACGGCACGTTCGCGATGCAGGGCAAGGTCAGCGGCAGCGTGACGCGGCCCGGACCTTGAAGCGGCACGCACCATCCTTCAGCAGGCCACCCTCATGCAAGCCCCGACACGCCACCCACAATCCCACAGCGGGCATGCGCCGATCGCGCTCGTCACCGGCGCCTCGAGCGGCATCGGCGCGGCGCTCGCCCGCGCCTATGCCGAGCGCGGCTGGCGCCTGGTGCTGGTCGGACGCCGGCCTGATGCCCTCCAGGACACCGCATTGGCCTGCGCGCGCGCCCAGGGGCGACGGGAGGTTGAGCCCGACCGCATACGCGTGCTTGCCGCCGACCTGCAGCAAACCGCCGCGTGGTGCGAGCACGCCGGCGCCCTGCTGCACGCATGGGGTTGTCCGCAAGTGGTCGTCGCCAACGCCGGCATCAGCCAGGGCGTGGACTTGTCCCACCAGGAAGACCTGGCCCATGCGCGCGAAGTGATGGACATCAATTGGCTCGGCGCGCTGGCCACGCTGTCGCCCTTCATCGCGCCGATGCGCGCTCGCGGCAGCGGCGCGCTGGTGGGCATCGCCAGCGTCGCCGGGGTGCGCGGCCTGCCGGGGCATGCCGCCTACAGCGCGAGCAAGGCCGCCCTCATCAGCTCGCTGGAAAGCCTGCGCGTGGAACTGCGCGGCTCCGGCGTGAAGGTGCTGACCCTCAGCCCCGGCTACATCGCCACGCCGATGACCGCAGGCAACCCCTTCCCCATGCCCTTCATCATCGAGCCCGATGATTTCGCGCGACGGGCGCTGCGCGCCATCGGCGCCGGCCGCGCCTATGCCACCATCCCATGGCCGATGGCCGTGGCCAGCAAGCTGCTGCACGTCCTGCCGCGCGCCTGGTACGACCCCATCCTCGCCGGCCAGGGCCGCAAGCCGCGCAAGTCACGCACCTGACGGTGGCGGCACGACGGCTCGCCAGCACATCGTGACCGCACCGCAAAACCCCGGCCAGGCCCCCGCCTTCACGGACGCCTTGGGCCAGTCCTTCGCCCCGGCGGGACAGGACGCGCGCATCGCCAGCCTGGTGCCGAGCCTGACCGAAACCTTGTTCGACCTCGGACTGGGCCCGCAGATCGTGGCGCGCACCGGGTTCTGCGTGCACCCTGCCGACGCCGTGCGCGACGTGCCCAAGGTGGGCGGAACCAAGGACGTCAACCTCGCCCGCCTGCGGCGACTGGCGCCCACCCATGTCTTGGTCAACGTGGACGAGAACACGCGCGACACCGTGCAGGCCTTGCGCGAATTCGTGCCGCAGGTGTTGGTGACGCACCCGCAGGACCCGCACGACAACCTGGCGCTGTTCGACTTGCTCGGGGGCGTGTTCGGAGCCGCGCCCGGCGTGCGTGCGCGGGCC
>MLJW01000571.1_pt1 | contig 14082 bp, 11 predicted proteins | sample 888231 | NCBI WGS metagenome assembly MLJW01 (sample SAMN05788063, study PRJNA343431) | mine drainage metagenome | isolation source: sample collected from the inflow into an acid mine drainage treatment plant... | place: Germany: Lusatia, lignite mining district
ATTACGGATTCGAGGAAGACGCGGTGCATTTCCACCGCACCTGCAAGACCGCGCTCGAACCGTTCGGCGACGACCACTATCCCAGGTTCAAGGCGTGGTGCGACGACTATTTCTTTCTCAAGCATCGCAACGAGCCACGCGGTGTGGGCGGCGTGTTTTTCGATGACTACGCCGAGGGCGGCTTCGAGCGCGGCTTCGCGCTGATGCGCGCCGTGGGCGACGCCTTCCTGCCCGCCTACCTCCCCATCGCCCTGCGCCGCAGTGCCCTGCCCTACGGCGAGCGCGAGCGCGACTTCCAGGCCTACCGGCGCGGGCGCTACGTCGAATTCAATCTGGTGTACGACCGCGGCACCCTGTTCGGCCTGCAATCGGGCGGCAGGACCGAGTCCATCCTGATGTCCCTGCCCCCGGTGGTCAAGTGGCGCTATGACTGGCAGCCGGAACCGGGTTCGCCGGAAGCTGCGCTGTATACGGATTTTCTGATCGGTAAAGACTGGCTGGATCAGGCATAATTCCCGCAACAGAAACCAGGGAGTTTGTCATATGGCGCTATCCATATTCCGCACCAAGCCCATCAATCCTGAAGGCGGCGTCGAGAATACCAGCTTGAAGCAGTGCCTGTCGGCGTTCGATCTGACCCTGCTTGGCATCGGCGCCATCATCGGCACTGGCATCTTCGTCCTGACCGGCATCGCGGCGGCCAATCAGGCCGGACCGGCGGTGGTGCTGTCTTTCGTGATTTCCGGCGTCTCCTGCGCCTTCGCCGCCCTGGCGTACGCCGAGATGGCCGCGGCCGTGGGCGGCTGCGGCAGTGCGTACGGATACAGCTATGTGGCGTTCGGCGAGCTCGTCGCCTGGATCATTGGCTGGATTCTGCTGCTGGAATACAGCGTTTCCGTGGCGGCGGTGGCCAACGGCTGGTCGGGCTACTTCAACAATGCGCTGTCTGCCATGGGCATGGCTTTGCCGGATGTGCTCACCAAGTCGCCCGAACTCGGCGGCATCATCAACCTGCCGGCCGCCTCCATCATTCTCATCCTGATGGGAATGCTGATCATCGGCGTCAAGCAGAGCGCACAGCTCAATACCGGCATGGTGTTCATCAAGCTCCTGACCATCACGGTGTTCGTCGGCATCGCGTCGTTCAATGTCCATCCCGAAAACTGGCACCCCTTCATGCCCTACGGCTGGTTCAATACCTTGCCGGACGGCAAGACCACCGGGGTGCTGGCCGGCGCTTCGCTGGTGTTTTTCGCCTACGTGGGATTCGATGCCGTTTCCACGGCGGTGGAGGAGGCGCGGAACCCTCAGCGCGACGTGCCGATCGGCATCATCGCCTCCCTCACCTTCTGCACCATTATCTATATCGTCGTGGCGGGCCTCCTGACCGGCATTGTGCCGTACACCGCGCTCGGGGTTTCCTCGCCGGTGGCGCATGCCCTGCGCCTGCTGGGCTACAACTGGGCATCCGCGCTGGTTTCGACCGGCGTCATCGCCGGCCTGACCACCGTCATGCTGGTGCTGTATTACGGCCTCACGCGCATCATTCTCGCCATGTCGCGCGATGGTTTGCTGTCGCCGTTCCTGTCCAAGGTGAATCCCGATACCCAGACGCCGGTGCGCGTCATCGTGCTGACCGGCCTCATCATGGCGCTGGCGGCAGGGATGTTCCCGCTTGGGGCGCTGGCGGAACTGGTGAATATCGGCACTCTGGCGGCATTCGTGCTGGTGTGCCTGGGGGTGATCGTGCTGCGTATCCGCCAGCCGCAGCTGCACCGGCCGTTCAGGAACCCCCTCAATCCTCTGTTTCCGGCGCTCGGCATGATCTCCTGCGGCGGCCTGATGACTTTTCTGCCGCATGCGACCTGGCTGCGTTTCCTGGTCTGGCTGACCATCGGCCTGATCGTATATTTCAGCTATTCCATCCGGCACAGCAAGCTGGCCCGGATCTGACTGCCGGCCCGGATGCCGCCATGGCCGGCGGCATTCCACACATCAGCGCCTGGTCTTGCCGGCCCGGATGCTGGCGATGATGTCGGCGGCCCATTCCCTGCCGCCCAGGCCGAATGCGATCGCCAGCGCGAGCGAAATCGCACCGAACACGATGACGAACAGTGCGGTCAGGATCTTGGTGCCGAGTCCGAGCTGTTCTAGTGCCACGAACAAGGCGAATATCTGGATCGCATATTCCGCCGAAGTGCTGACGGCAAGCGCGCCGGAGAAGTTGATCCCATAAAGCCAGGTAAACACCAGCCGGTTGACGAAGCGCCCCAGCAGCGTGCCGAAGATCATTACCAGTATCGCCACGATCACTTCCGGCAAATAGCCGGCGAGCGCCTGCAGCATCCTGGAAACCTCGTTCAGGCCGAGCGCATTGGCGGCGGTGATGATGAACAGCAGAATGACCATCCAGTAGACCACCTGGCTGATGATGCCGGCCAGGGTCAGGTCGATTTCGTCATGCTTGAGAAATGCCTCCAGCCCGGAACGGCTGGCGATCTTGTCGAAGTGCGCCAGCTCCAGCAGGCGCCGGGTGCCGGCCTTGGAGGCCCGGGCAATGAGCCATCCCGCGAACAGGATGACGACGACGGCGAGCAATCTGGGCAGGAAATTGATCACCTGCAGCCAGAACTGGTTGAGTGAGCCAAGAAAAATGTTGATTTGGTCTTGCATGATGTCTCCTGTTAATGATGGGTCCCGATGGTCAAGACAGGGCGGATTCAGGTGCGAAGTGCAACTGATGAAGTTGGAATGGTCAGCTTCCGGGAAAGTGCAGCCGAGGTCATGCGGAAGTGGCTACGTGGCGGAGCCGATGTGCAACAAAAAAGCCGGTCATGATGACCGGCTTTTTGCTTCAGCCGGGAATCTGTTAAAGCGACAATACCCAGTGAACGATGGTCTTGATGTCTTCGGTCTTCACTTGCGGGCAGTTGGCAGGCATCGGGATCGGGCCCCAGACGCCGCTGCCGCCCTTGCAGACTTTCTCGACCAGCTTGGCTTCCATTTCCGGCTTGCCCTTGTACTTGGCGGCAACGTCCTTGTATGCCGGGCCCAGAATCTTGTGGTCCACGCTGTGGCAGGCCAGGCAACCGCTCTTCTGTGCCAGTGGCATTGCATCTTCAGCAGCGGCTTGTCCAGCCATTACCAGAACGCCAGCGGCGGCGATCGTCATTATCAGTGCTTTCATGCTTTCTCCTTAAGATCAAGATCCTACGTAATCACGATTTTCAATCACTAAAAAACGGTTAATCATAAACGGGTTTCGTTCTGTTTGCCAAGTAGCTTCTCCAGAAGCAGCTCCCATTGATCAATCGCCGGTAGGCATTCAACGCCTCTGCAAACCCAGGCGTTGACATGCCCGGATAGCGGTCGAGCGAAGGTCGGGGGCAAGTCCGGCCCAGTCTCCGGCAGGGCGATGACCAGCGTTGCCGGCAACCATTGCCGGTCGAGCCTGGTTTTCCAGTCATCCACCTGCAGTTGCGGTCCGCGCAGGATGACGGTGGCCGGTGGCGTCAGGTATTCCTCAAGCGCCATTACCAGGCTGGGGCAGGAGGCGGGATTGCGCCGCATGGTGTCTGCAAAGGCGCGCAAGGTGTTTTCGGCGGCCTGCAGGTAGCGGGCATTACCCAGCACGTGCCCCAGCCGCTGCAGGGCGAGCGCAGCGATGCCGTTGCCGGACGGCGTGGCGTTGTCATGTGCGGACCTGGGGCGCTGGATCAGCTGCTCGTGGTCATGGCTGGTGAAGTAGAAGCCGCCGTGTGCCTTGTCCTCGAAGCGTTCGAGCAGGGCGTCCGCAAGCGCCAGTGCGAAGTCGAGATCACATTTGCGGAACTCCGACTGCAGCAGTTCCAGCAGGGCCTGCAGCAGAAAGGCGTGGTCGTCGAGGTAGGCGTTGAGGTGCGCCTGGCCATCCCTGGCGGTCGCCAGCAGCTGGCCGTCGCGCCACAGATGCCCGCGGATGAAATCGGCGGCCTGCTGCGCAGCAAACAGCCATTCCGGGCGGCCCAGTGCGCGCCCGGCGCGGGCCAGGCCGTTGATGGTCAGGGCGTTCCAGCTGGTGAGCAGCTTGTCGTCGCGTCCGGGCCTTACCCGCGCAGCGCGCGCCTGCAGCAGTTTCAGGCGCGCGTGTTGCCAGACATCGGCCGCGGCTGACGGCGACAGGCCGAGCTTTTGCGCAGCGGTGTCGAGGTCGTAGGTGACATGGAGGTGCCAGTCATGTTCGAAGTTGGGGCCGTCGTCCAGGCCGAAGCGAAACCGCAGCAGGTCGTATTCCTGCGCGTTGAGCCGCTGCTTCACTTGCTCCCGTTGCCACACGTAGAACCGTCCCTCCTCGCCCTCGCTGTCGGCATCGAGCGAGGAGTAGAACGCGCCATGGTCGGAGCGCATTTCGCGCACCAGCCAGTCTGTCGTCTGTTCCAGCACCTCGCGGTACTGCGTCTGTCCCGTGATCAGCCAGGCGTCGCTGTACAGGCCCAGCAACTGGCCGTTGTCGTACAGCATTTTCTCGAAATGCGGGATTTCCCAGTGATCGTCCACGCTGTAGCGGCAGAAGCCGCCGCCGACATGGTCGTAAATGCCGCCATCGGCCATCTTCGACAGCGTGAACAGGGCCATGTGGCGCGCGTCCTGATCGCCGCGCAGCAGCAGTGCCAGGTCTGCCGGATTGGGGAATTTGGGGGCGCCGCCAAAGCCGCCATGCACCTGATCGAACATGTCCGCCAGGCGGGATGCGGCTGCCGCAATGATCGCGGCATCGGGTTCCCCCGGGGCGCCCTGGCGCAAGGTTTTTTCCATCACGCCGAGCACGGAGGCATTCTGCGTTTCGATTTCGGCCCTGCGATCATGCCAGGCGCCCGAGATCTGGCGCAGCACGTCGGCGAACCCTGGCAGGTTGTGGCGAGGTGTGGGCGGGAAGTAGGTGCCGCCGAAAAACGGCACCTGGTCGGGCGTCAGGAACATGGTCAGCGGCCAGCCCCCGCTGCGGCGCGACAGGATGGCATGGGCATGCTGGTAGATCTGATCGAGATCGGGACGTTCTTCGCGGTCGACCTTGATGTTGATGAACAGCGCGTTCATGACGTCGGCTGTAGCCTGGTCCTCGAACGACTCATGGGCCATGACGTGGCACCAGTGACAGGCGGAATAGCCGATGGACAGCAGGATCGGCTTGTCGAGTTCGCGCGCCAGAGTGAGTGCATGCTCTCCCCATGGATGCCAATCCACGGGGTTGTCGGCATGCTGCAGCAAATAGGGGCTGGTTTCCTGGGCGAGGCGGTTTGGCATGACTGAAGACTTTGCGGGCAAAGCGACAGTCTAGCGGATTGTTGATTAAATCACTAGGGTATTACAGGGCCTCGGCACGATATTCGACCGCCAGGGTGTGCGAAGCGCCTGCCGGCACCCGCACCCGGTTTTCCATGGCATTGGCGGATTCCACGCACAGCATGTGTTGCCAGCCGTTCAGGCCGAGGTCGCCCATCTGGTCGCCCTTGGTCTCCCCCGGCGTCCAGACTACCGTGGTGCGGCTGCCGGACTTGGCAATGCGGATGCGGCGGCCGAGCGACGGATCCTCGATGACGCATTCGGCCTCGGTATCCAGATAGACGCGGTCGGTCTCGCCGACGAAGGTGATGGCATTCTGCTGCACGCTGCGGGCGAAGTCCTTCACCTTGTCGGCGTAGGTGACATTTTCCAGGCCGGTGACGCGCGCCTGGGCAATGTCGCCGACCTGAAAATAGGTGTGAAAAGCTTCGCCGATCAGGATGTCGGTTTGGCCGGTGTTGGTGGTGGTGAGTGCCAGTTTCAGGCTGTCGCCGACGATCATGGTCAGTTCAAGAACTGCGCTGTGCGGCCATTGCGCGCGCGACTGCTCATTCCCGGTCAGGCGCAGGGTGATGCGCGTGGCGCCTTCCGGCTCCAGTCCGGACGCGACCACCTGCCACGCCGCAGTCCGGGCGAAGCCGTGGGCCGGGAAGCCTGTTTCGCTTTCGTGATTGCCGAACCAGGGCCAGCATACCGGCACGCCGCTATGGCCGGACTTGCCGGGAACGAGCTTGACTGCATCCGACAGCCAGACCACCGGCATGGCTGCGGTGCGTGGTCGCCAGGTCAGCAGTTGCGCGCCCTGCAGGCAGATGCGCGCGGTGGCGAGCGGATTGTCGATCTCGGCCAGCACAAGGCCGCCAGGGTCTGCACTGAAGCGCAGGGAAGAGCCAAGACCGAATTGATGTTCAAGTGTTGATGTGTTCATGAGAGCCCCGCGTGCAGAAGAATGATCGGTTAATCGGATAATGAAGGCGACCGGCTAGCTGAGGATCTGGATGATTTCCAGCGCCGCCAGCGCTGCCAGGTATTCCTCCAGCGTCAGCAGCCCGACGCAGGCACCGGCGCCGGCAGGCATGGCGTCGCCGCGCGCCAGTTTGCGGGTGAGCGCAATGGCGCCGCCGCAGGGAATGCCGGAACCGTGACGGTTGAATGCCAGCATGTGCCAGGTTCTGATCAGTGGCTGGCCTTTGGGGTCGAGGCCCGAGAGCGTCATGCGCATCGCGCAATTCCCGCTGCCGAGCACCTCCAGCCCGCGGCCCAGCCAGCGCAGAGGCGTTGCCAGGCTGGCCGGGTTGGCCACCCAGCCCCGGCGTACCGGCCAGGAAAGCATCCAGATGGCCAGCTGGATGACCGGCATGCCGAGACCCGCATGAGAAGTGACGGTTCTGACACCCGGATAGCGCAGCGGGAATAGGGCAAGGTCGGGGGTGTCGCAATTGGCCTGCCAGCGCCTGCCGACGGGCTGCGGGTATGACCGGAGACGAAGGCCCTGCCAGCCGAACACGGTTTGCCATGCGCCATCCTGGAGCCGCTTGAAAGGCTTGCCGCAGGATTCCAGCATGGATCGCAGCGCAGCCAGGCCCGGTGTCGCGGCGCCGGCGGCGAAGCCGTGGTCTATGCTGTCGAGGCGTGAGAACTGCGGCAGGAAATGGTCGACGACGGCCGCCGACAGCGCCGGAACCGTGCTGGCGCCGCTCGTCACCAGCACGCCGGCAGCACGTGCCATGCCGTCGAGATGGGAGATGTCGGCAACGAAGTCGCGGTCATCCGCGAGGTCGATATAGTGGCATCCGGCTTCGATGCAGGCGCGCGCGACACGGTAATCGCGTCCCCGGAACGGCCCGGCGGCATGGATCAGGGTGTTGACCCCGAGGCCGAGCAGTTCGCTGGACAGCGTCGTGGCCGTGGCATCCAGGTACTGCCCGCGCCGCGCCGACAGGCCGAGTTGCAGCGCGAACCGCTGCGCCTTCTGCAGATTGCGCCCGGCGATCAGGAGCAGGATGTCGGGGTCGCCCGCCAGCGCCCGGCTGATATGGGCGCCGCAGCTGCCGTATCCGCCCAGTACCAGAACCGTATGCAATTAGCGCTTTTCCACCTGGGTGACGTCCCGTACGGCGCCCTTGGCGGCGCTGGTGGTCATGGCTGCGTAGGCGCGGAGCGCCGGGGAGACCGTCCGTTCGCGATTCAGCGGCTTCCAGGCCAGTGCGCCTCTGGCTTCCATGGCGGCGCGGCGCCGTTCCAGTTCCTCCACCGACACCGCCAGGTGGATGCGACGGTTCGGAATGTCGATTTCGATGCTATCGCCTTCTTCCGCCAGGCCGATGGCGCCGCCCTCGGCGGCCTCCGGCGAAGCGTGGCCGATGGAGAGGCCGGAGGTGCCGCCCGAGAAACGGCCGTCGGTCAGCAGCGCGCAGACCTTGCCCAGGCCCTTGGACTTGAGGTAGCTGGTCGGGTATAGCATTTCCTGCATGCCGGGGCCGCCCCTGGGGCCCTCGTAGCGGATCACCACCACGTCGCCGGCGACGATTTCGTCGTTCAGGATGCCGGCGACGGCGTCATCCTGGCTTTCGAAGATGCGTGCGCGGCCGGTGAATTTCAGGATGCTGTCATCCACGCCTGCGGTCTTGACGATGCAGCCGTCCAGCGCGATGTTGCCATGCAGCACCGCAAGGCCGCCGTCCTGCGAGTAGGCGTTGGCCTGGTCGCGGATGCAGCCGCTGGCGCGGTCGTCGTCCAGCGTCGGGTAGCGCATCGACTGGCTGAACGCGATGGTGGTCGGAACGCCGCCCGGTGCTGCGCGGTAGAATTCCCTGACGCTATCGTCCCGGGTGCGCTGGATATCCCACAGATCCAGGGCGGCGCCCATGCTGGGCGCATATACGGTCGGCACTTCGCGCCGGATCAGTCCGGCGCGGTCCAGTTCGCCCAAGATGCCCATGACGCCGCCAGCGCGGTGCACGTCCTCCATGTGGTATTTCTGCGTCGATGGCGCAACCTTGGACAGGCAAGGTACGTCGCGCGAGATCTGGTCGATGTCGCTCATGCTGAAATCGACCCCGGCCTCGTGTGCGGCAGCCAGCAGGTGCAGTACGGTATTGGTGGAGCCGCCCATGGCGACGTCCAGGCTCATGGCGTTGCGGAAGGCATCGAAGGTGGCGATGGAGCGCGGCAGCACGCTGTAGTCGTCCTGTTCGTAATGGCGTTTTGCCAGTTCGACGATGGTGCGGCCGGCGCGCAGGAACAGCTGTTTCCTGTCCGCATGGGTGGCCACGATGGAGCCGTTGCCCGGCAGGGACAGACCCAGCGCCTCGGTCAGGCAGTTCATCGAGTTGGCGGTGAACATGCCGGAGCAGGAACCGCAGGTGGGGCAGGCCGAGCGCTCGATGGCTGCGGACTGTTCGTCGCTGACCGCGCTGTCGGCGGCGGCCACCATGGCGTCGACCAGGTCGAGCTTTAGCATGTTGCCCTGCCAGTTGACCTTGCCTGCCTCCATCGGGCCGCCGGACACGAAGACGACCGGGATGTTGAGGCGCAGCGCCGCCATCAGCATGCCGGGGGTGATCTTGTCGCAGTTGGAGATACAGACCAGCGCGTCGGCGCAGTGCGCATTGACCATGTATTCCACGCTGTCGGCGATCAGGTCGCGGCTCGGCAGGCTGTACAGCATGCCGCCGTGGCCCATGGCGATGCCGTCATCAACCGCGATGGTGTTGAATTCCTTGGCCACGCCGCCGGCTTTTTCGATCTCGCGCGCGACCAGCTGGCCCATGTCCTTCAGGTGCACGTGGCCGGGCACGAACTGGGTGAACGAATTGGCGATGGCGATGATGGGCTTGGAAAAATCATCGTCCTTCATCCCGGTGGCGCGCCACAATGCGCGGGCGCCGGCCATGTTGCGGCCCTGGGTGGTGGTGTGGGAGCGATATTTGGGCATGGCGGACCTCGTAAAAAAACATGACGTATAATCGTGCAATTCTAACTCATTCCAACGTCCGATTCTTATGCTGGTTCATCCTCAGTTCGACCCTGTTGCCATCCATATCGGCCGGTTCGGCATCCACTGGTACGGCCTGATGTATCTGGTCGGCTTCATCAGCCTGTTGTGGCTGGGCAAATGGCGCATCCGGCGGAATCCCGATGCCGGCTGGAGCGAGCGCGACCTGGACGACATCCTGTTCTATGGCGCGCTGGGGGTGATCCTGGGCGGCCGGCTGGGTTACGTGCTGTTCTATCAGCCAGGATACTTTTTTCACCATCCGGCGGAAATTTTCGCCCTGTGGGCGGGCGGCATGTCGTTTCACGGCGGATTCCTCGGCGTGCTGATTGCCATGGCGCTGTTTGCGCGCAAGACCGGGAAGCGCTGGCTGGCGCTGATGGATTTTGTCGCGCCGCTGGTGCCGATCGGCCTGGGAGCCGGGCGGCTGGGCAACTTTATCAATGGCGAGCTCTGGGGGCGTGCCACGGATCTGCCGTGGGGCATGGTGTTCCCGAGAGTGGACGCATTGCCGCGCCACCCGTCGCAACTCTATGAATTCGGCCTGGAGGGCATCCTGCTGTTCGGCCTGCTGTGGTGGTATTCCAGTCGTCCGCGCCCGGTGGGTGCGGTTTCCGCGCTGTTCCTGATCGGTTACGGGGCTTCGCGCTTCGTGGTGGAGTTTGCCCGCGAGCCGGACAGCTTTCTCGGATCGCTCGCGCTCGGCATGAGCATGGGGCAGTGGCTCAGCCTGCCGATGGTGCTCGCCGGAATCTGGATGCTGCACTGGAGTTACACTGCCAGGCACTGATTTGCAGCGCATGGTCTTGGCCGGCAATCTGGCTCCAAGCCTTGCCAATGCTCGATTCCCGTTTTCAAAACAGGGCATTTGGACAACATAAGACTGTGAGCTTGCACCATTTTGGGGTACGATTGCGAGTCTAAAAAATTTATCGTTGTTATCGAAAAACATGAAACTGAACCCTACTGTTGAAAAAGTCACGGCACGCATTCGCGAACGCAGCGCCGAGACCCGCAATGCTTATCTGCAGCATCTCGATGTCATGGCGCAACGCAAGCCCGGCACCGCCCGCATGGGATGCGCCAATGTGGCGCACGCATTCGCTGCCATGCCGGACAATGACAAATTCAGGGTGGTGGCCGAGCATGCCCCCAACGTAGGCATCGTGACGGCCTACAACGACATGCTGTCCGCCCACGCCCCTTTCCAGCATTACCCGGACATCATCAAGGCCGAAGCCCGCAAGCATGGCGCGACCGCGCAGGTTGCCGGCGGCGTGCCCGCCATGTGCGACGGCATCACCCAGGGGATGCCCGGCATGGAGCTTTCCCTGTTCAGCCGCGATGTCATCGCCATGTCGGCCGCCATCGCGCTCAGCCACGACGTGTTCGATGCCGCCATGATGCTGGGCGTGTGCGACAAGATCGTGCCGGGCCTGCTGATCGGCGCGCTGCAATATGGCCACCTGCCGACTGTGTTCGTGCCGGCAGGCCCGATGACCACCGGCCTTTCCAACAGCGCCAAGTCGCACATGCGCGTGCTGGCGGCCGAAGGCAAGGTCGGGCGCGAGGAATTGCTGGAAGCCGAATCCAAGGCCTATCACGGCCAGGGCACCTGCACGTTCTACGGTACCGCCAACAGCAACCAGATGATGCTCGAAGCCATGGGGCTGCACGTGCCGGGCACGGCGTTCGTGTCGCCGGGCAGCGAATTCCGCAACGAGCTGACGCGCGAAGCCCTGCGCAGCGTGCTCAATATCGTCAAGGGCAAGAATTTCTCCCCGATTGGCCACGTCGTCGATGAGCGCTGCATCGTCAACGCTATGGTCGCCCTGCTGGCCACCGGCGGCTCCACCAATCACCTGATCCATTGGGTTGCCGTGGCGCGTGCGGCCGGCATTTCGATCAACTGGGACGATTTCTGCGAACTGTCCAACGTGGTGCCGCTGATCGCCCGCGTCTATCCGAACGGCGAAGCCGATGTGAACGCCTTCCAGGCGGCAGGCGGTCCGGGCTACGTCATCCGCGAACTGCTCGATGCCGGCCTGATGAACGAGGAAGTGCTGACCGTGCGTCCGCAAGGCATTCGCGAATACACCGGCATTCCGGAAGCCGATGGCGAAGGCGGAATCCACTGGCACGTGGTCGGCCACTCCCTGGACGACACCGTGGTACGCCCGGTCGCCGACCCGTTCAGTGCCGACGGCGGCATCAAGGTGCTGCGCGGCAATCTGGGACGCAGCGTGATCAAGACTTCCGCAGTGCCGGAAGACCTGCACGTGATCGAGGCCCCGGCGCGCGTGTTTGAATCGCAGGAAGCCCTGCTGACCGCATTTGCCGCCGGCGAACTGGATCGCGACCTGGTATGCGTGGTGCGCTGGCAGGGCCCCAAGGCCAACGGCATGCCGGAACTGCACAAGATGACGCCGCCGCTGAAGGCGCTGCAGAACAAGGGCTTTGACGTGGCGCTGGTCACCGATGGCCGCATGAGCGGCGCATCCGGCAAGGTGCCGGCCGCCATTCACGTGTCGCCCGAGGCGGCTGCAGGCGGCCCGCTGGCCAAGGTGCGCGACGGCGACATCATCCGCCTGGACGCGGTCAGTGGCGAGCTGAACGTGCTGATCGACCCCGCCGTATGGTCGGCGCGGGAAGCGAGCCGCATGCCGGCCGAGCTGCGGGCCGCCAATTCCACCGGCTTCGGGCGCGAACTGTTCGATGCCATGCGTCACAACGCAGCGACTGCTGAAGAAGGGGCTTTCACATGGCAGCCGTAAACGACAAGCTGACCGCGCTTGCCGTCATGCTGGACGCATCGGTGATCCCGGTGATCGTGCTGAACGACGTGGCGCATGCGGTTCCCATGGCCCGGGCGCTGGTCGCCGGCGGCATCCGCATGCTGGAGATCACCCTGCGCACTGCTGTCGCGCTCGATTGCATGCGCGCCATCGCCAACGAAGTGCCGGAAGCCATCGTCGGCGCCGGCACCATCCGCTCCGCCAGCGACGCCAAGGCTGCCCGTGCCGCCGGAGCGCGCTTCGGCGTCAGCCCCGGCTATACCAGCGCGGTCGGTCACGCCTGCCGCGAGCTCGATCTGCCGTTGCTGCCGGGCGTCGCCACGGGCAGCGAAATCATGATGGCGCAGGAAGACGGCTACACCGAACTCAAGTTCTTCCCGGCCATGCAGGCCGGCGGCCCGAACCTGCTCAAGGCCTGGTCCGGCCCGTTTGCCGACATCAAGTTCTGCCCGACCGGCGGCGTGTCGCTGGAAAACGCCCCGCAACTGCTGGCCCTGCCCAACGTGGTGGTGGTGGGCGGCTCCTGGCTGACGCCGGCGGACGCGATGGCCCGCGGCGACTGGGCGCTGATCACCAAGCTGGCCCGCGAGGCTGCCGCATTGCCGCGCTGATCCGCATGGCTGGCCGTACCCGATAAACGCCTTGAGGCTCAATGCCCCAGGGCGTTTTTTATTGTGCCAGATTACCCGAGGATCAACCCGTCATGACCAGAACAATCAACGAGACCCGTCGCCCGGCCTTTATCAATGCCTTTCTTTCCCGACCGAGGCTGTTCAGCTCGATCCTGGTGAGCGTGCTGGTGGCGGTGTTGCTGCCGGGGTCGCTCGCCCTGCACGACATCACGAGGGCGATCATCGGCTGGAATGTCGGTGCCTGGCTGTACCTGATGCTGGCGGCGCAGATGATGTTCTGGACCACCCATGAAGAAATGCGCACCCGTGCGATTGCTCAGGACGACGGGAAATTCGTCGTCCTGAGCACGGTGGTCGTTGCGGCCCTGATCTCGCTCGGCGCCATCTTTGCCGAACTGGCCGTGGTCAGGGAGATGCACGGCATGCTCCGCTACGCCCACATCGCCCTGGCCGTGCTGACCATCCTGTCCTCCTGGGCGTTTACCCAGACCATGTTCGCACTGCATTACGCGCATGATTTCTATGCTTCCAAGGAGCGGGGCGAATCGGGCGGGCTGGAGTTTCCCGGTGCCGCTGCGCCGGATTACAGCGATTTCCTCTATTTCTCCTGCGTGATCGGCACTTCAGGGCAGACCGCCGACGTGAGCCTCACCAGCCGCGCGATGCGCAGGACCGGGCTGGTGCACTGCGTCCTGGCCTTCTTCTTCAATACCACCCTGGTGGCGCTGACCATCAATATTGCGTCGGGCCTGATGTGATTTCCTGAACCATTTCGGTTGATGGCAGAGGCCAGGGTCTCACCGTCGATCTGGTATTTCAGGGTTTTCGGTACGGCTGGGTCTTTACCATGCTGCCAATAACTTATTGATTGAAATAGGTATCGCTGTTAGTGTTTCTTTTGTGTATCCGTAGCCCCCGTGTTACTTGAACGGGGTGGAAGAGCAAGGGGAGTGTTATGGAAAAAAAGACTTGGATTTTAACTACAGCATTGCTGTTGCTAAGTGAATATATAATTTTTAACTGGACGTATAATTTTGGTTCAGACAAAAATTTAACTGACCATGTATCATTTGCTGGAACAATCGTTTCGATAATTCTAGCAGTCGTAGCAATTATCTATAGTTTTATACAGGCTGACTCCCAAACTAGAAGTAGTAATGCTATAGCAGCTCAAATTACATCTCTTCGAGACGTGGTTAGAGATATTGACCTATCAAAGAGTCAATTCACAAACGAACTAGATCGAATTGAGCACCTAGGGAAGTCCTGAACAAGCACCAGTTCAGGACTTTGAGATTTTAAAATTCCTGCCTCAGGTCAAATTTTGATCTAAATT
>MLJW01000572.1_pt1 | contig 14076 bp, 14 predicted proteins | sample 888231 | NCBI WGS metagenome assembly MLJW01 (sample SAMN05788063, study PRJNA343431) | mine drainage metagenome | isolation source: sample collected from the inflow into an acid mine drainage treatment plant... | place: Germany: Lusatia, lignite mining district
CATACATGACCATGGTAATCACCTCATATACTCCTGCTCATAAAATAAGCAGGATACTGGTTTTATCTGGTCAAAATTCAACGCGCATAACTGCGATTATCTGGTCAATTTTAAATGCGCGTCAACAGTACTGGGTCTATCTTTAGTTTAGTCATTAAGTTTTGCATGGCTGCTGTGTATACTTTATTCAAGAGATAGGTAATTGCATGATCCACACTGGTATAGCCCAACTGTTGTGCCTCGCCAACGTATCTCCCCAGCATTTTGCCGCTGCCGGAGTAAAGAGTGGCTTCCATCTTGCCGTGATACATGCGCATTTGAGAGTTATAAAATACGCTGGGCTTGATACTGATGATGGTATCTGCAGTTTCATTGCCGGTACATATTTTCAAGGCTAGACCTTTTGCCTGCAATGCCTGCAAAGCAATCGGCTCAACTAGTGGGCCTTGTTCAAACCAGTAGGTATAGTAGGGATGCAACAAATGCACGCTGTGTTTGTAATAGTTTGGGCTGATATATAACAAGGCGTCTGTGCTAGTTTCGGCAGCATGTACGCTGGTTGTTAACACTGCGAATGCAGTCAAACACAAGCTGGCTATTATTTTTAATGTGTATTTCATGTCTACATGCCTCGTGGTTTATTGGCCATCACAATTAAAAGTTGTTCATGCTCACTTCATCAGCTTTAATCATAAGAAGAAGAGTTGATTTTAAGTGGCTAAGTTCCCGTATGGCTTGGGTTTACCAGTTGATTACTATCCCAGCTTAACCAGTTAAATGCCATAAAACAATGCCTCTGCGAAGCACGTCCCTATTGGTTCACAGGGCATGCATTATTTGTGATTATCTCAGGATAGCCAAAAAAGTGTTATACGCTATTCCCCTTATTGATTATTTGGCACATTACGTTACGCTAATGTGTTCTACTAGCAGAAGCAGTCTTTTCATAAGTGCCTAGCAATGAAGATTAGAATGGTTCGGTCCCTTTAATTTTATGATTTTGGTCAGAATTTAAAAGAGTAGAGAATGCGTGGAACACCACTCACATGAACGTAAATCATCAGTTTAAAAAAGCGTTACACCCAATTCCTAGTTTGTTCGGTGCTACCGAGCATGAAAATGGCTTGTCGCAAGCTGTGGCAAAAGCCAGACTTAAAGCTGAAGGTGCTAATGAGTTGCCCGCCACGGATGGGCGTAATCTGCTGAACATTGCGTTGGAAGTCGTGCGGGAACCAATGTTTTTGCTGTTAGTGGCGGCGGGCACTATTTATTTTGCGCTGGGTGATGTGAGTGACGCGCTGATGCTGCTGGGTTTTGTATGCATTGTAATGGCGATTACTATTTATCAGGAAAACAAAACCGAGCGTGTGTTGGAGACCTTGCGTGACCTGACCAGTCCGCGGGCATTGGTAATACGCGATGGCATAGAGCAACGGATTGCCGGACGTGAAGTTGTGCGTGGCGATGTACTGGTATTGTCAGAAGGTGACCGTATCGCAGCAGATGCAGTGCTGATTGCATGTAATTACTTTAGTGCGGATGAATCGTTACTGACGGGTGAGTCTGTCGCGGTACACAAAACGGCACAAGTTGATGACAATGTAACGGATAGTGCAGTAGCTGAAGATGCATCGTTAGGTGGAGAAGGCTCACCATTTATTTATGCCGGATCATTGGTGGTGCAAGGGCATGGATTGGCGCGTGTATTAGCAACAGGCTTATACAGTGAAATTGGCAAAATAGGTAAAGCGTTGCAGGGTGTGGATAACGAAGTGACGCCTTTGCAATTGGAAATTCGGCGCTTGGTGCGGTACCTTGCGATTATTGGTGCGTTTCTGTGTGTACTTTTGCTGGTGATTTACGGCTTAACTCGCGGCGACTGGCTACATGGTTTGCTGTCAGGCATCACGTTGGCGATGACGATTCTGCCGGAAGAATATCCGGTTGTGCTGGCGGTATTTATGGCGATGGGGGCGTGGCGAATTTCTAAGCACAATGTTTTAACGCGTCGTATGCCAACGGTAGAGGCATTGGGTTCAGCCACCGTGTTGTGTGTGGATAAAACCGGCACACTCACATTTAACCGCATGGCCGTACAGCAGTTGCTGGTGAATGGAGCACTATTTGAAGCAGATCAAATGCCAGAGGTATTGCCGGAAGACTTTCATGAACTAACCGAATTCAGTATTCTTGCCAGCCAAATAGCACCTTTTGACCCGATGGAAAAAGCCATTCATAGCTTTGGGCAGCATTATTTGGCAGATACCGAGCATCTGCATGGTGACTGGCAATTGGCATATGAATATGCACTATCGCCAGAGATGCTGGCGTTGTCGCAGGTGTGGAAAGCCGTAGAGCGCGATGATTATGTGGTGGCAGCAAAAGGTGCTCCAGAAGCGATTGCCGATTTATGTCATCTTAATCCACAGCAATTGGCGATATTGTCAGAGCAAGTGAATACCTTAGCAGCAAAAGGCTTGCGCATACTAGGTGTGGCCAAGGCGACTTATAGCGGTAGTGGCTGGCCAGATATTCAGCATGATTTTGATTTTGAGTTTCTTGGGCTGATCGGGCTGGCTGACCCTGTGCGACCTACTGTTGCGCCAGCTATAAAGCAGTGTCATGCGGCTGGCATTCGTGTGGTGATGATTACTGGCGATTATCCCGCTACCGCAGCATCAATTGCCGCGCAGATTGGCCTTGATATTGGCACAAACGGCATTATTACCGGCGCTGAACTTAGTCAGATGGATGAGGCAGCGCTAAGTACACACATCCAGCACAGCAATGTGTTTGCGCGTATGGTGCCGGAACAGAAACTGCGTTTGGTGAATGCGCTCAAAGCCAATGGCGAGGTGGTGGCGATGACAGGAGACGGCGTGAATGATGCGCCAGCACTGAAAGCTGCGCATATCGGCATTGCTATGGGTGGGCGCGGCACAGACGTGGCACGTGAGGCGGCGGCGTTGGTGTTGTTGAATGATGACTTTGCTTCGATAGTGCATGCCGTGCGTTTAGGGCGCGGCATTTTTGATAACTTGCGCAAAGGCATGGCATATATTTTTGCGGTGCATATTCCGATTGTCGGTTTATCGTTTATTCCCTTGTTGCTTGGCTGGCCTGCGGTGTTTGCACCTGTGCATATTGTATTTTTGGAAATGATTATTAACCCGGCTTGCTCAATTGCATTTGAAGCAGAACCAGCTGAGGCTAACGTGATGCACCGCCCACCACGCCCGCCCAAAGAGCCATTATTTGGCAGAAGGATTCTGCTGATAAGTTTGTTTCAGGGTTTTGTGGTACTGTTAGTTGCGCTATTGGTATTAGCATATGCCTTATTTAATGGTCAAAGTGATGAAAGCGTGCGCACACTAACATTCAGCGTGTTGGTGGTAGGTAATCTCGGCCTGATCTTGGTGAATCGTTCTTGGAGACGTACGATACTGCAAACGCTTAACAATCGTAATCCCGCTTTGTGGTGGGTTGTTGGAGGCGCGTTGACTTTTCTTATACTGGCAATGACTGTGCCATTTTTGCGTGGGGTATTCCATTTTTCAGCCATTACTGTTCCGCAGTTTGCCCTGTGTACGTTGGCGGGATTAGTGAGTGTGCTGTGGTTTGAAGTCTATAAAATGGTTAAGCGTTAATAAACGACCATGCCTGATTTGACCGTTAGACTCAGTAAGCTTGACCGTAATCAATACGACTTATGTGTTACTTACAATAAGATGTAACTTATTTAAAATACGATTTAACTTACTCGAAGGAGGGTGAACATCATGAAGAGTCAATCTACACCATTGTCAGCAGATGAACTTAAAAACATCAACGCGTATTGGCGTGCTTGTAACTATCTGGCTGCTGGCATGATTTACCTGCGTGATAATCCCTTACTTAAAGAACCGTTGCAACACGAGCATATTAAACATCGCTTGCTCGGACATTGGGGTTCTAGCCCGGGTTTGTCTTTTATGTACATTCATATGAACCGCCTGATTAATAAATATTATTTGAATGTCATATTTATGGCTGGCCCAGGTCACGGTGCGCCAGGGGTGTTAGGGCCAGTTTATCTGGAAGGTACTTATAGCGAGATCTATCCGAATAAAGCCGAAAATGAACATGGTATGCGTCAATTCTTTAAGGAATTCTCTTTTCCGGGCGGTATCGGCAGCCATTGCACACCAGAAACTCCGGGTTCAATTCATGAAGGTGGCGAATTGGGGTATAGCGTCTCGCATGCATTCGGTGCGGCATATGACAATCCTGACTTAATCGTGACCGTGGCAGTGGGGGATGGTGAGTCTGAAACCGGACCACTGGCAACCTCATGGCATTCGAATAAATTTCTTAACCCGATTCGCGATGGCGCAGTGCTGCCTATTTTGCACCTCAATGGTTACAAGATTAACAACCCGACCATACTGTCGCGCATTTCGCACGAGGAGCTGGAATGTCTGTTCAAGGGCTATGGCTGGACACCTTACTTTGTAGAAGGCAACGACCCAGAAACCATGCATCAGGCGATGGCATCGACGATGGAGCAATGTGTGCTGGAAATTCGTCGTGTGCAAGAAGAAGCGCGCAGTAGCGGTAAGGCTACACGCCCGCGCTGGCCGATGATTGTATTGCGTTCACCTAAAGGCTGGACTGGTCCGAAAGAAGTGGATGGTAAGCATGTAGAAGGTTTTTGGCGTGCGCATCAGGTGCCGCTGGGTGATGTGAAAACACCGGAGCATTTTGCTATTCTGGAAAAATGGTTACAAAGTTACAAAGTATCTGAGTTGTTTGATGCGCAAGGCACACTGTTGCCAGAATTAAAAGCATTGGCGCCTAAAGGCACACGACGCATGAGTGCTAATCCGCATGCCAACGGTGGCCTATTGCGTAAAGCCTTGGTTATGCCTGACTGCAAGGATTACGCGGTTGCTGTGGTTAAGCCTGGTACGGTTACTGCTGAAAATACCCGTCCGTTAGGTAAATTTCTACGCGATATCATGCGTGACAATATGCATAACTTCCGTGTGTTTGGTCCGGATGAGAATAGCTCTAACAAACTAGACAACGTGTATGAAGCGAGCAAAAAAACCTGGCTGGCAGGTTATCTGCCAGAAGATGCAGATGGCGGTGAGCTGTCGCCAGACGGTCGCGTAATGGAAATGCTGTCTGAGCATACGCTGGAAGGCTGGCTTGAAGGTTACTTACTTAGTGGCAGGCATGGTTTCTTTTCTACTTATGAAGCGTTTGTGCATGTGATTGACTCCATGTTCAATCAGCATGCCAAGTGGCTGGCGATGTGTCAGGATGTGCAATGGCGCGCACCTGTGTCTTCGCTTAACTTGCTCATTACCTCAACCGTGTGGCGGCAGGATCATAACGGCTTTACTCATCAAGATCCCGGTTTTCTGGATTTGGTGGTCAATAAGAGCCCGAAAGTCACGCGTATTTATATGCCGCCTGATGTGAATTGCTTGTTGTCAGTAGCGAACCATTGTTTGAAGAGCACGGATTACATCAATGTGATTGTGTGCGATAAACAAAAGCATCTGCAATATTTAGACATAGATGCCGCTATTAAACATTGCACCAAAGGCATCGGTATTTGGGACTGGGCAAGTAACGACCAAGGCGTAGAACCGGATGTGGTGATGGCAAGCGCAGGCGACATTCCAACGAAAGAAGCGTTAGCGGCAGTGGTAATGCTACGTGAAAACTTCCCTGATTTGAAAATCCGCTTTATTAATGTGGTCGATTTATACAAACTCACGCCATCAATCGAGCACCCGCATGGCCTGACAGATCGTGATTTTGACAGCATGTTTACGCTGAACAAGCCTGTGATATTTAATTTCCATGGTTATCCATCACTCATCCACAGGCTCGCTTATCGTCGCAATAACCATGAAAATTTCCATGTGCGTGGCTACAAGGAAAAAGGCAGTATCAATACACCGCTAGAGCTGGCAATACAAAACCAAATCGACCGATTCAGTCTGGTGATCGATGTGATTGACCGCATCCCTGCACTACAAGTGGCTGGTGCACATGTGAAGCAGACGATGATGGATAGGCAGATTGAGTGTCGTAATTATGCGTATGAGAACGGGGTAGACCTGCCTGAAGCGGATGGCTGGACATGGCCTTATTAATTTATCATTACTCACTTTCTATTTAATTGCAGTCTCAATTGAAGCCAACCGTACTGACGATTAATAGCGGCTCATCGTCGCTCAAGGTGAGTTTGTTTGCCGCAGATGGCACGCGACAGGATTTTCGCTATGAACATCTGCGCGATCATAAAAGTGCGTTTGATCTATTGATGCACGACTTGTCTGGGCATGCGCCTGATATCGTTGGGCACCGCTTTGTGCATGGTGGCGAAATTGTAGACGCAGCGCGCTTGGTTGATGCTACAGAACGCGCACGGCTGGATAGCGTGATTGATCTCGCACCATTGCATTTGCCGGGAAATCTGATGGGGCTGGATTTATGTAGGCAGCACTTTGCCGTGCCGCAAATAGCCTGTTTTGATACCGCATTCCACACAACGATGCCTGAATTAGCTAAACGGTTACCGATTTCACAAGCACTTGGTTTGCGTCGCTTTGGCTTTCATGGCTTGAACTATGCCTATGTGGCATCTCGGCTTGAAGCTGAGCTAGGTGATGTTGCGCATGGCAAGGTGATTATCGCGCATCTGGGTAGTGGGGCAAGTTTGTGCTTGCTGGAAGATTTAAAATCTATGGATACCACCATGGGTTACACGCCAGCCGGTGGCATCACCATGGGAACACGTAGTGGAGATATGGATCCTGGCGTGATGCTGGAGCTGGCTAAGCGCTATACGGTTGATGAATTGAGTGACATGGTCTACCACCACATGGGTTTGCTGGCATTGTCTAACGGAATCAGTAGTGAAATGAGTGATTTACTTGCTAGCGATAGTCCGCAGGCCAAATTTGCGGTTGATTATTTCAGCCGCCAAGTACGTGCTACGATTGGCAGCCTGGCGGCAAAAGCGGGTGGCGTGGATGCATTGGTATTTACTGGCGGTATTGGTGAGCATGCGGCAGTAATTAGGGAACAAATCTGTACGCCACTGGATTTTCTGGGTTTTGTGCTGGACGTATCGACCAACAAGACAAACTCTATTAGAATTGAGCATCACGGAAGCAAGCCGATTTTGGTTATTCCCGCTGACGAAGAGGCGATGATTCATCGCCTGTGCCTGACATTCAATCCTTTACATTAAGCACTGGTTTTACATCATGAATAACAGTCTAGTTACCACACCAGAACGCAGACAGCACCCTGAGATACGTCAGGTGTTTGTTGATGCTTGTGAGATACTTGCGCCCATCGTTGCGAGTAATGCCAAGCTTCAAACAGTATCAGCATTCGGTATGGCGAGAATGTTGGTGGATTACTTTCCTATGCTTACCCCTGAACAGGCGCATATCGTTATCGCTACCGCTGAAAAGCTGCATTACGATAAGCGCTTGCAGGCGATACTCAATAAAAAAGGTTGATGCCATTTTGGCATCAACCTTTGTAAGTTACTTTTGAGTTTATTTAAACATGACTTTTAGTTGCAGCATGCTCTAAATCGCGTAATTGATACTCCAGCGTTCTAATCCGCTCCAGAAATATCAGCATCAAGCCTAATGCATTTTGTTCCAGCTCAAAATCATGCTTGAGTCGTGACAGCTTACGTATGGATACAATACAATGACTGCTGAAGCTCCAAGTGCCTGCATTTGGCTTGTCTGTGGCAGTCGGCGTGAGAGCGCCACTTTCTACCAACTGGCGTACCTCTGCTTCGGTAAGCCCGGATAACGCAATGAGCTCAGCCAGTGAAATTTCATGCTGCTCATCCAGCCATATCAATTCAGTTTCATTAATATTCATGGCGTCTCTCCTATTCGAAATGCGCACGTGGATTAAAAGTTGAGCTTTCGGCCAATGTTTTAAGCAGCTCGCGTTCCTGATCGCTGAGTTTGGCGGGCACTACAATTTGTATCACGGCAAATAAGTCTCCGTGTTCTTGATTGTGTTTTGGCATGCCGCGTTTGCTGACGCGCAGTTTTTGGCCGCTACTTGTGCCAGCAGGTACTTTGAGGTTCACCGCACCATCTAAGGTAGGTACTTTGACAGTCGCGCCCAGTGCTGCTTCCCAAGGGGCGAGCGGCAGGTCAATAAAAAGATCGTGATCAATGACGCGGAATAAACGGTGCGGGATAAAGCCGATATTCAGGTAGAGATTGCCATTGGCGCCTCCATGAAAGCCTTTGCCACCTTTGCCTCGTAGTAACATCTTCTGGCCATTGGTGACCCCCTTTGGAATGCGCGCTTTAAATGTATGCGGCACACGCTTTAGTTGACCATGTTGATCATGCTCTGCTACTGTGAAATTGAGATCAACAGTGGTGCCGTGTGCGGCATCTTCAAGTGAGATTTGCGTCGCCAACTCATAATCCTGCCCAGGAATCGGCATGGTGGCACGCTGATTTTGTGCATGCCGTTTGCCGCTGGCAAAACTTGCAAATAGATCCGAGAGATCAATGTCATCAAATGAGTATTCCTGTGAAGTGCCGGCAGCGCCATGTTGGCCAGCCCAGTTTGGCGGTGGACGGAACTCTTGCCCGGTAGGATGGCGCCCTAATTCATCATAGGCGGCGCGTTTCTCGGTGTCTTTTAACGTGGCATAAGCCTCACCAACTTCCTTGAATTTTTCTTCTCCGGCAGGATCCTTGCTGATATCGGGATGATATTGGTGTGCGAGCTTACGGTATGCTTTTTTGATCTCATCATTAGAAGCCGTGCGAGCAACACCTAGAATTTCATAGTAGTCTTTAAATTTCATGTTGTTGAGTACCTCTTAAACTTTAAGCATTTACTGGTAGTCTTTTATTGGTGAAACCTTCACAAACAATCTTGCGATTAAAAGACTTAGAACGGTTTGTTTAATCGGTGGAAATGTGTGCCATGACACTTGCCGCAAGGTGGAATATGTCCTGGCTTGTGAAAGTGCAAGGCCGCGCCGCATGCATCGCAAGTGAGCGTACCTAAACCTATAATCTCTCCCGTGTGATATTCCGCATTGGCCGCGATATGTTTAAGTTTAATCAACTCCAGCGTGGTTTTATCAGTGGCTTCAGTAAATTTTTGCCATAACTCATTTTTGATGAGCATAAGATCAAATCCCAACCAGTCCTTAAGCTCTTGCCCACTTTCACTTAAGTGATAGGCGGCATCAAATAGATCTCGCTGTATGGATTGCTTTAGTTTTGCAACCTCATCTGCACCAAGTTGAGCTAGGGTTTTCGGGTCATCTTTAATATCTGCAATCGTTGTATGCAGACTTTTACTATATTGCTTCGATTCCTGCAGGGCATTTTCCAGTGATGATTCGTAGGCCTGACCTACTGCATCATTATTATCTTGTGGGGCTTGGGTATTGTTCATGATGAAGACCTTTCTTGACGGGTTGATAATAATCAAACTTTAGTTATTGAATTGTTTTCACTTGTCTCTTCGTTAGTGATTTTAATTTGTTCGCTAGTACCCGCCTTTTTCTCCTGTAAGCAGGATTGATGGCAATCTAGCCTACACTCGTTGATGTGCTCAATTACGTGCTGGTGGGCATTTGTTTCATCATATACGTTCCACAAGAAATTGCACTGTAATACGGCAAAGCCTTTTTTGGTGATGCTGTAGTAGGCGGTGCCTGAGTCGAGATTGTTCATGGCTTGACCATAAAACAGGTGACCAGACGCAACTAGCTGGCAGATGGTTTCAAACTCTTTATGTTCAGGGCTGGATAAAAAGGCGCCATTCTGTGCCGCCCATAAAAGGATATCCATGCCCTCGCTGGTCAGACATTTTTCGTTTCTATACATGATTTGATCGCTTCACAAAGTTAGATCAATGACAGGTCTGAATAGATTCTAACCTTATGAAAATAGGTTGTAGCAAAAATAATCGTCCAATACTTTATGCCACTGAATTTCTTTAAGGTTACGTTAAGAATCTTAATCTATTGTGTGCCTCAAGTGCTTACAGAAGGAGAAAAATCATGGAAACACTTAGTTATCGCAGGCAAAAAGTGTATGACCCGGTTCTACGCTTGATTCACATGTGGAATGGCTTGGTGATTTTGTTTTTGATGGCGACGATCTGGTTATCTGAACTGTTTGAAAAAGGCGTAGGCGAAGATACTTTGTGGCAATTGCATATTTATCTAGGTTACGCGCTAGTGGTTGGCATTGTGTCACGACTGGCCTGGGGGATAGTCGGCCCACGCCACGCAATATTTTCTGACATGTGGCATCCGCTAGTTTGGTGGAATGCAATTCGCCATTTTGATTTACAAGCCAAACCGCGGTTTGGTCATAACACCTTGGCTAGTGGTGTCTATTTAGCCGTTTATACATTGCTTGCTGTGATGGCTGTTACTGGGCTAGGACTTGCGGCGGTAGAGCATAGCATGGGGCCGTTTGATGTTTGGTTAGGCGATGTGGCTTGGTTGAAGGATACATTCGAAGAGCCGCATGAAATTATTTATTACTTTTTAATGGGTTTTGTTGTGGTGCATATTGCCGCGTTGATCTGGCATGAACACAAAGACAAAACGCCACTCGCGCAGGCGATGGTGACTGGTTACCAATATGAGGTTGAACAAATAAAGGATGAAGATCATGCGTAATATTTATATTTTGTTAGGAATATTGTTCAGTGTGAATGCTTTTGCTGCCACTCCGCAGGAGTTGCTCAAACAATATGAGGTGCAGGCCAAGCAGGAAAATGCAGCTTTTACTGGATTTTCAGCAGATGCAGGGGCTAGTTTCTTTCGCACCGAACGTGCGCACAGTAATGGTAAGCAAGTGAGTTGTGCAACTTGTCATACTTCCGATCCTCGCAATCAAGGCAAGACAAGGGCAAATAAAGTGATTGAGCCTATGGCGCCGATTGTGAATGCAAAACGATTTACAGACCCAGCCAAAGTTGAAAAATGGTTTGGGCGTAACTGTAAAGATGTGCTGGAACGCGCCTGTACTGCCAAGGAAAAAGGCGATTACATACAATTTATGCTGAGTGTGAAATAACTTCAATGTGCATTAATGCCAATATTTAGTTGATGCTAATGCAAAATGAAATAAGGAGAATGTGATGAAAAAATGGCTACAGTTTTTAGTGTTAATTACCAGTATTACCTCGACAAGTGCTTTGCTGGCTAGTGGTGGAATTGGTGAAGGTAGCGAGGGCAGAAGTAGCCAGATGCCGCCTGTTATGAATGCTAAATGGAAGGCAGAGTGCAGTGGTTGTCACATGCTCTATCATCCTGGCTTATTGCCGGAAAGGTCTTGGAAAGCTGTAATGGCTGGGCTAGATAAGCACTTTGGTGAGAGCGCAGGACTAGATGCCGCAACTCGCGATGAGATTACAAGCTTTCTGGTATTGAATAGTGCGGATAAGTCGGCGAATCGCCGTTCTAGCCGTATTAATCAGTCGATACCTACCAATTCTACGCCGTTGCGTGTGAGCGAAACACGGTACTTTATAAGTAAACATGATGAAATATCTGCTTCAACTTTTAAGCGTAAAAGTGTAGGTAGTTCGGCTAATTGTATCGCTTGCCATCGCGGTGCAGAGAAAGGCGATTTTTCTGAGTCACAGGTTAGGATTCCGCGTTAATATTGCTATGTGCGTCTCTAAATTGATGTTATGGGATGCATTGCAAGGCGAGAGGAGCGCAACAGCCGAGATAGTGCATGCTTGTACAGTGAGGTTGTAAGTCCCGTGCAGCGTAGCAAAGCGCTCATGAAATCAATCTAGAGGTGCACGTATGAGAGTTCTTTTGGTGGAAGACGATGCCCTGCTGGGCGATGGTATCCGCGCTGGCTTAAAGCAGGCGGGGTTTGCTGTCGACTGGGCGCAAGATGGTCAAGCGGGGAAGCTGGCACTGGAAACAGAAGAGTATGCCGTGATAGTGTTAGACCTGGGTTTGCCCAAGTTGAGTGGTACCGAGTTGCTCAAGTGGCTTAGGGGGCGAGCATCGGCATTACCCGTGTTGATTCTGACGGCACGCGATAAGGTGTCTGACCGTGTGGCAGGCTTGAATGCCGGAGCGGATGATTATCTAGTGAAGCCTTTTGATTTGGACGAGCTTATTGCGCGACTGCATGCCTTGCTGCGGCGTAGCGCCGGACAAACAACCCCTTTATTGTTGCACGGTGATATTGCGCTAGACCCCGTCACGCATCAAGTACGGAAGAGCGGAAAAATGGTCGAACTCTCTGCGCGTGAATTTACCCTACTACATGAATTATTGTTGCATGTAGATCGCGTTCAGTCTCGAGAGCAGCTTGAACAGCGTCTTTATGGCTGGGGTGAAGAGGTTGAGAGTAACTCCGTTGAAGTGCATGTACATCATTTACGTAAGAAATTAGGGGCAGACCTCATACGCACCTTGCGTGGCGTAGGTTATGTCATTGATAAGGATGTTTCTGCATCATGAATTCACTTCGTCTGCGTTTGGTTGTGCTCTTGTCTATCGGGCTTGGTATTGCATGGGTCGTTTCTGCATGGTTTACATATAGTGAAGCGCGTCATGAGATCGATGAGTTATTTGATGCGCAACTTGCTGAGTCTGCGCAAGTGCTGCTGGGAACAGCCACTCACGAACTGCATGAGCAAATTGAACGCGGCGATGATCAAGTTGCCGTCTCACATGAGTACGAGCAAAAGCTCGCATTTCAGGTCTGGAATAACAATAATCTGCTGTTGAGGTCTATAGCTGCACCAGTAGTCGCGCTGACAGAGGCAAAGCCAGGTTACAGCGAAATAAAAGTGAATAATGAAGCTTGGCGCGCGCTGGTCAGATGGGATGCACAGCACGAGTTTATGATACAGGTAGCTGAGCCAATGGCTGGCAGAGAGCATTTGGCGCGCCATATTACGCTCAAGCTACTGCTGCCGACGTTTATCGCTTTGCCTGTGCTGGCATTATTAATTTGGCTCGGAGTCGGGGCAGGTTTACGACCATTAAGTAAACTTAAGCAAGAAGTAAGGCGGCGCACAGCTAATCGTCTGGAGCCTGTTGCCATGGCCGGTGTACCTGAGGAGGTTGCACCTTTGACGCTTGCATTGAATGAATTATTTGCGCGACTCCAACAAGCTTTTGAAAGCGAAAGGCGTTTCACGGCTGATGCCGCACATGAGCTGCGTACTCCGCTAGCGGCACTTAAGATACAAGCGCAAGTGGCCTTGAGATCCACAGACGAAACAGAGCGAAAGAATGCTTTAGAAAATGTATTGCGGGGTACCGATAGAGCGACAAGGCTGGTAGAGCAATTGCTTACGTTAGCTAGAGTTGATCCGGAAGCTGCAGTTGCTGGTTACCGTCAGGTTGATTTACGCGCCTTGGCTACAAATGTAATGGTAGATATAGCGCCTCTGGCGCATGCAAAACAAATTGAGATGGTGCTTGAAGAAAAGCAAGGCAGTAATGCCGAACGTAGCGTACTAGGCGATGAGGTTCAGCTTGGATTGCTGTTACGCAACTTGATAGATAATGCAATCCGCTACACGCCTGTAGGTGGGCGCGTGTCAGTTGGCATTAATACAATAGATGGTATTGCGTTGGAAGTGCGTGACTCTGGTCCTGGTATTCCTGAATCCGAGCGCGATCAAGTGCAGCAGCGTTTTTACCGCATTGCAGGTAGCGGTGAAGAGGGTAGTGGATTGGGTTTATCAATCGTGCGCCGTATTGCTGAATTGCATGGGGCACGATTGGCGCTTAGTGACAACAATTCCAGTGGCGGTTTGTTGGCAAAAGTCTATTGGTAAAAAGATATTGAAAATAGAGGTTGCATTCCCCGAGAATGTAGGTAGAATGCGCACCTCGCTAACGAACTGGGTTAACGAGAAGTAGTAAAAGCGGTGCAGCAAGTACGTTAAATGATAAATGCGAAATGTTTCAAATTTATGATTGACGGGAGCAAAAAGCTCTGTATAATGCGCACCTCGCTGTTACTAAGTAGCAGCGAAAAAAATAAAACGAAGTGATGCACTTTG
>MLJW01000573.1_pt1 | contig 14061 bp, 11 predicted proteins | sample 888231 | NCBI WGS metagenome assembly MLJW01 (sample SAMN05788063, study PRJNA343431) | mine drainage metagenome | isolation source: sample collected from the inflow into an acid mine drainage treatment plant... | place: Germany: Lusatia, lignite mining district
CCGGCGCTTTGCCCGTTGAGCATGGGAACGTCGTATACGTCGGGGAAGGCGGTTTTATAGCCGCCGCCCATGTTGTGGCAACCTTCGCACATGAAGGTTTTGCTTTTGCCAGCCGCCGCATCACCCGTGACGGTTTGGGCTTGCGCACCGGCAGCAAGCAAGAGCGAGACCGCAAATATCAGCTTTTTCATCGCAGGCTTGACAAGGTCATTGAAAGGAAGGGAACGACTCGAAGCCTGCGATTATAGGGAGCCGGGGCGCCCGATCCCCGATCATTGCCAACCCGGCTTGACGATATGCACACAATTTGATCCTGCTCAGTGCCGCCTCATGAGCAGAATCACGCGGTTGCAACCATGCATGACGAAGTGGCGTCTTTTCGCCACACAAGCCGGCTGCCGCGCCGCCTGATCGTCATGCCTCAGGCCGCCACGCCGAGTGGACGCGCCAAAGCCTGGACACGGGTGATGATCTGGGGCTGGTCGAGCGGAAGCATCTCGGACAACTGATTCGCCACGCGCAAGGCCACGCTCGGCTCGGCAAGCTCGACCAGCAGCTGGAGGCAGTCGACGATGGCTGCGGCGAGTTGATCTTGCGTCGCCGCGGCGCGAAGATGCTGCCGCACCACATCGCTTTGCTGGCCAAGGATGCGCTCCATCATGTCGAACAGATACATGCGCGCCATCACCAGCGAACGCCGCGGCGCGGGCGCCGAAGTCTTGCCCGCCGGTACCTGGGCCGCACTCCCGGAGGCAGCCACCGCTCCACGTGCCGCGCGCCTGGGGTTCGACTCCGCGTCTGGCGCAGCTTGGGTGCGCGCGTGCAGAAACCCCCGCTCGGTCAGATGCTGCACCTGCACGGCCGCCTGCGGCCCCATCAGCGCGGTGATTTCGGCCAGTTGCCGCGTCCCGTTGCACAGGATGAGGATCTGGCGTTCGACCGGTGTGAGTCCATGCCCGCGATGTTTCAGTTCGTCGTGGGCCTTGTCGGTTTTGGTGGGGGTCATGAACAACTCCTGTGGGGCTCAAAGGACTTGCTCCGTACAGTATTGGGGCTTGATGACGAATCCGTGTCGAACCAGGTGCGCGCCGAAATAAACCGTCAAAGCGTGAAAAAACTCACGCCGTCATCGGGAACTGCAAGAATGCCGGCTCGGCTCGACAGGAGAGCCGTTCGCATTCCGGGAGCATGCATGCATTCATCCGTCTACCTGCTGGCCATGGCCGCGCTGCAAGGCGTGACCGAACTCTTTCCCATCTCCAGCCTGGGGCACAGCATTCTGGTTCCAGCCTTGTTCCACTGGCCGATCGACCGCGAGGCCGACTGGTTCCTGCCTTTCGTCGTGGTCCTGCACCTGGGCACTGCCATCGCCCTGCTGTTGTATTTCTGGCGCGACTGGGTGCAACTCATCGGCGGCTGGCTCACCGCCAAGGGCGGTACCGGCAACCCACAAGCCAGGCTGCTGTGGCTGCTCGTGGTCGGCAGCATTCCCGCAGGCCTGCTGGGCCTGCTGCTGGCGCACAAGATCAAAGCCTTGTTCGGCGGCTTCACCTTCGCCGCCGTGGCGCTGATGCTCAACGGCGTGATGCTGGTGCTGGGCGATTTCTGGAAAAACCGCCGCGCCACACGCGATCTTTCCGCGCTGGGCTACAAGCGCGCACTGCTGGTGGGTGCAGCCCAGGCCCTGGCGCTGATTCCGGGCTTCTCACGCTCGGGGGCAACCCTGGTGGCCGGCCTCGGCGTCGGGCTGGAATACGAGGCTGCGGCGCGCTTCTCCTTCCTCCTGGCCACGCCCATCATCGCCGCCGCCGGCCTGCTGGAAGTGCCCAAGCTGCTGCATGCCGGGGTGCCGCATGAACTGCTGGGCACCATCGTGCTCGCGGGCCTGTTGTCGGGCGTATGCGCCTGGCTGTCGACCTGGTTTCTGATGCGCTGGTTCCACGGCCACGAGGTCAAGGCCCTACGCCCTTTCGGCATCTATTGCCTGCTGTTCGGCGCGGTGGCCTTGTCGACATTGGTCGTCTGAGGCCACGCCTCAAGACTGGCGCAGCAAACCGCGCAGCACGGGCAGCTGACGGCGACTGATCGGCAGGGTTTCGGACAGACCCCGCACGCGCACCACCCAATCGGCGTTGTCATCGCCCGCCGGGCAAGCATGCAAAGCCTCGCGCTCGAGTCCGGCGATGGCATCCACCGCGACCAGGGCGCTGCGGTGGGTGCGCACGAAACGTCCGGCATAGCGCTGCTCGAGCTCGCCGAGCGCGGTGTCGATCAGATGATGCCGCGTGGCGGTGCGTAGCAGGGTGTACTTGTTGTCGGAGCGAAAGTACAGAACCTCCGCCAGCGGGACGCGCAAGAGGGCGCCGCGCTCGACCACGGATAAAGCCGGGGCGTCGTTGGCCGCGTCTGCCGTGCCCCCGCCTTGCGCGCGCGCCCTCGCCAGGAGGGGGCCCACGCGCTCCAGGGCCTGTGCAAGGCGTTCGCGGCGTACGGGCTTGGTCAGATAGTCGACCGCGCCGTGGTCGAAAGCGGCGAGCGCGTGTTCGTCGTGCGCCGTGACGAACACCACCGCCGGCAACGCCGCGGCGTGGGGACGTCTGCGCACCAGATCGGCCGCGAAGTCGAGGCCGCTGGCACCCGGCATCTGGATGTCGAGCAGCAGCAGTTCGTAGCTCCCGACGCGCATCAGCTGCCGAGCACTGTCCACGTCCCCCGCCTCGTCGATGCGACTCGACGCACATTCGGGCAATTCATCGAGCAGTCGGTGCAGGCGCGTGCGCGCCAGGGGTTCATCGTCGACGATCAGGATCTTCATAGTCTCACAGGGGCAAGCGGATGCGAACGCGGTAGCGCGGCGGATCCAGGCCCTCGACACGGCCGTGGCGCAGATCGGCGGTGATGTCGTAGAGCAGGCGCAGGCGTTGGGTGATATTGGCCAGTGCCACGCGCGTGCCCTGGCCGGCGCTGCCGTCGCGCGGCGCGTAGTCGTTGACCACGCCGATTTCCAGCATGCCGGCGCGTGGCGAGACCCACACATCGATATGGCACGGCCCTGCGCACGACTCGACGCCGTGGCGCACCGCATTTTCCACCAGCGGCTGCAAGGTGAGGGCCGGAATGCGAAGACCTTCCAGACCGGGTTCGACGGCCCAGCGCACCCGCATACGCTCGCCGAAGCGCACCGCCTCGATGCCCAGATAGCGCCGCGCCAGGTCCACCTCCTCCGCCACCGTGCTGAGGGTGCCGGGGCGGCTTACCGTGGCGCGAAACAACTCGGCCAGATCGTCCAGCACCTGCTCGGCTTGCAGGGGTTGCTCACGAACCAGGGCACTCGCCGCGTTGAGGGCATTGAACAGGAAGTGCGGGCGGATGCGCGCCTGCAATTCGGCCAGCCGCGCCTGCACCGTGGCCGGTGTGAGCGCCTGGGCGCGCAGGCTCAGATAGTGCTGGAAAACCGCCGCCAGCGCGGCCCCCACGAGGGCGCTGCGCCAGTCCGGCAGACCCCCGCCTTCACCCGCCGCGAGCACCGAGCCGACCAGGGCCTGGGCCATCCAGCCCGCCGCGGCGCCCGCCCCCACGCCGACCGCCACGCGCATGCCAGCGCCCAGCCGGCGCCACCTGCGGCGCGACAGGCACATGAAGCTGAGCCAGATGGCCGCGGCCGGCTCGGCCACGGCCATCCCCTGCAGCAGCGGCCCCCACCATTGCGCCGGCCTGGGCCCGGCGGCGAGGGCCAGCAACACCACCACGGCATTCACCAGCATGTAGGCGCGAATCGCCGTGCCTGCATTGCAGGCGTCTGGCAATGGCGCCGCCGCGTTCGCGGCCCGTCCCGCATCCTCCCTGGAGCCCTCCACCGGCCACATGCTGGTCGGGGGGCCGGCCAGCTGGCTGTGCGGGCCGGACTCCGTCTTGCGGCCTGTGCTCAATACAATCCTCCGCTGTCCGTCGCCATTCCCATCACCATGAGTTCATCTCTCGACCGTAAGCAGCAGGCCTGGTCGGCCCTTTTCTCCGAGCCGGTCGACGCGCTAGTGCAACGCTACACGGCTTCCGTCGGATTTGACAAGCGTCTGGCGCGATTTGACATCCAGGGCTCGCTTGCGCACGCGCGCATGTTGGCTGCCCAACACATCATCGGCAGCCAGGACCTTGCCGACATCGAACGCGGGATGGGCCTGATCGCGGAAGACATCGCCGCCGGCCGCTTCGACTGGAAGCTCGAACTGGAGGACGTGCACCTCAACATCGAGGCCCGTCTGACCCAACTCGTCGGCGATGCCGGCAAGCGCCTGCATACCGGTCGCAGCCGCAACGACCAAGTGGCCACGGACATCCGCCTGTGGCTGCGCGACGCGATCGACCGGATCCAGGTAGTGCTGCGCGGCCTGCGCACAGCCCTGGTCGACGTGGCGGAGGCCAACGCCGACACCATCATGCCCGGGTTCACCCATCTGCAGGTCGCCCAGCCCGTGACCTTCGGCCACCATTTGTTGGCTTATGTGGAAATGTTCGGACGCGATGCCGAGCGCCTCGCGGACTGCCGCCGCCGGGTCAATCGACTGCCGTTGGGAGCGGCCGCGCTGGCCGGTACAAGCTATGCGCTGGACCGCGCCAGCGTCGCCCGCGAGCTGGGCTTCGAAGCCATCAGCCAGAACTCTCTGGATGCGGTCAGCGATCGCGATTTCGCCATCGAATTCTGCGCTGCGGCCAGCCTGATCATGGTGCATGTTTCGCGCCTCAGCGAGGAACTCGTGCTGTGGATGTCGCCCGCCTATGGTTTCATCGATCTGCCCGATCGCTATTGCACCGGTTCGAGCATCATGCCGCAGAAGAAGAACCCGGACGTGCCCGAGCTGGCGCGCGGCAAGACCGGACGCGTGGTCGGCCATCTCAGCGCCCTGTTGGTGCTGATGAAGGGCCAGCCGCTGGCCTACAACAAGGACAATCAGGAAGACAAGGAGCCCCTGTTCGACACGGCCGATACCCTGCTGGACACGCTCACCCTGTTCGCCGACATGGTGCGTGGCATCCGCGTCAACGGCGAAGCCATGCAGAAAGCCGCACGCAGGGGCTATGCCACCGCGACCGACCTGGCCGATTACCTGGTGAAAAAGGGCCTGCCCTTCCGCGATGCGCACGAGGTCGTGGCGCATGCCGTGCGCGATTGCACGCAGCACGGCCGCGACCTGAGCGAGCTCAGCCTCGCCGAGCTGCAGCGCCTGCATCCCGCGGTACAGGCTGATGTATTCGAGGTCCTGACCCTGCATGGTTCGGCACAATCACGCAACATCTTGGGCGGAACCGCCCCGCAACAAGTTCGCGCCCAAATTGCCAGGCTGCGCGCCGAACTCGCTGGCTGAATCCGTCAGGGCTGCACGAGCGCACCGCCATGGTCCATTCGGCTTGGATGGTGCGGCCCCGGAGCGCGGCTTGATTGTCAAGTCTTGGGCAGGGTCACCCCCTTCTGCCCCTGGTACTTTCCGCCTCGATCCTTGTAGCTGGTCTCGCAAACCTCGTCGCTTTCGAAGAACAGCACCTGGGCGCAGCCCTCACCCGCATAGATCTTGGCCGGCAAGGGTGTCGTGTTGGAGAACTCCAGCGTCACATAACCCTCCCACTCGGGCTCGAAGGGCGTGACGTTGACGATGATGCCGCAGCGCGCATAGGTGCTCTTGCCCAGGCAGATGGTCAGCACATTGCGCGGGATGCGGAAGTACTCCACCGTGCGCGCCAGGGCAAAACTGTTGGGCGGGATGATGCACACATCGGCCTCGATGTCGACGAAGCTGCGCTCGTCGAAATTCTTCGGATCCACCACCGTGCTGTAGATGTTGGTGAACACCTTGAATTCACGAGCACAGCGGATGTCATAGCCGTAGCTGCTGGTGCCGTAGCTGACGATGCGGTGCCCATCTGCCGCATGTCTGACCTGCTGCGGCTCGAAAGGCTCGATCATGCCGTGCTCCTGGGCCATGCGGCGGATCCAACGATCGGATTTGATACTCATGCTCGTGCTCTGTAGGTTGTTACTGCGGAATTGAAGCGAAGCTGCGGAACGGCCCTCGGCGTATGTCGCTGCGCTGGCGAAGCTTCCTATTGGAACAGTTGGGCATGCCGCGACGCCGATCGCGCCAACGCAGCTCCTCGCAATCTTGCATGGCCCGGCCTGCTCATGCCCGACGGTGCGCGTTCTGCGCCATGTCCACCAGGGGCTCGAGGATGCTCGCCACGCTTTCCGCGGACATGGCCACGGCCAACTGCTTACGACGTGATTTCTCCCCGCGCAGGATGCTGACATCGCGGCGCGCAAGGGCCAAGGTCTCGGCCAACCAGGCACATAAGGCAGTATTGCCGCGACCATCCAGCGCTGGAGCGGCGATGCGTACACGCAGCGCCCCAGCGTGCAAACCGACCAACGCTGTCGTCTTGGCGCCGGGTTGGGCAGCCACGCACACAATCGTCTTGGTTTCAGCGGCGCGCAACCATGATGGATACTCGACTCGCATGCGTAAAAAAACCTGGGCACGAGGCCCAGGTTTTCACGGTGGCAGGCTCGATTAAGGCTTGTCGCCGGTCGGGAACGGCCAGGCTGCCTGAGGGCTAAGCGCCGTCTTCGCAGCAGGAGCGGGCTCCTTCTTCGCCGGAGCGGCCTTCTTCGCCGGAGCGGCCTTCTTCGCCGGAGCAGCCTTCTTCGCCGGAGCGGCCTTCTTCGCCGGAGCGGCCTTCTTCGCCGGAGCGGCCTTCTTCGCCGGAGCGGCCTTCTTCGCCGGAGCGGCCTTCTTCGCCGGAGCAGCCTTCTTCGCCGGAGCGGCCTTCTTCGCCGGAGCGGCCTTCTTCGCCGGAGCAGCCTTCTTCGCCGGAGCGGCCTTCTTCGCCGCGGGTTTCTTCATTGCAGTTGCCATTTGGATTCTCCTTGATCAAGTGTTATTGAAATTCATTCACATCCGTTGCATCCAAAGCTCCTCATGGCCCTGCCTCCCGGCAGTTTCCGATACGGGACATTTGCAAATGCACCGATGTGCACAACCCCCGACAAACCAGCGCTGGCTTGCCAGGGGCCATTCACGAAACGCGAGATCTGCGTTGGCGCTTCGATGAATGTTGGGGTTTCCGACAGGTGGGTTGAATGAACACCAGAATTGTCGGATCTTGTATCTGAACCCAGGGAGCCGGCGGCGGCGCCGCCGCGGTCCATGCGAAGAAAACCCGTCACGACGCGGGCCGCAATAAGACGAGAAACGAAGGACAAAGCACCAACACCGCGCATCATGCTGAAGCGGGGATGGAAGATCCCGGCGGAACGTATTCCACCGATTTGCATCCCAGGCCTTAAACCACAGCCCTTCAAGTTGTCCGTCCTAAAGGTTTGATTGTCATGGTGTGTTTCGGGAGTCGATGCCGAATGTCGGCCTCGATTATTCCCAGGACAGGGCTCCGCCCGACTGGTACTCGATCACACGGGTTTCGAAGAAATTACGTTCTTTTTTCAGATCGATCATTTCGCTCATCCATGGGAACGGATTCTCTTCGTTCGGGAAAATCGCGTCCAACCCGATCTGCTGGGCGCGCCGGTTGGCAATGAAACGCAAATAACCCTTGAACATCGAGGCGTTGAGCCCCAATACCCCTCGCGGCATGGTGTCCTCGGCATAGGCATACTCGAGGTCAACAGCCTTATGGAATAGCGCCGTGATTTCGTCCTTGAACGTACGGGTCCAGAGATGCGGGTTTTCGAGTTTGATCTGGTTGACCACATCAATGCCGAAATTGCAATGCATGGATTCATCGCGCAGGATGTATTGATACTGCTCCGCCGCCCCCGTCATCTTGTTCTGGCGCCCCATGGACAAAATTTGTGCGAAACCGACATAGAAGAACAATCCTTCCATGAGGCAAGCAAAAACAATGATGGAGCGCAGAAGCTCCTGATCGTTGCGCTCGGAGCCCCCGAAGGCGGAGGTTCGGAACTCGGGATTCGTGAGGGTGTCGATGAAAGGGATGAGAAATTCGTCTTTATTGCGGATCGACGGAATTTCATGGTAAGCATTGAATATTTCGCCCTCGTCCAAACCCAGTGATTCGACGATGTACTGGTAGGCGTGGGTGTGGATCGCCTCTTCGAAGCCCTGCCGCAGCAGGAACTGCCGGCACTCCGGGTTGGTGATATGCCGATAAGTGCCAAGCACGATATTGTTGGCGGCAAGGGAGTCGGCGGTGACGAAAAAACCGAGATTACGCTTGACGATGCGGCGCTCGTCGTCTGTCAAGCCGTTGGGATCCTTCCATAGAGCGATGTCCCGCGACATATTGATTTCTTGCGGCATCCAGTGGTTGGCGCAGGAAGACAGGTATTTGTCCCAGGCCCACTTGTACTTGAAAGGGACCAGTTGATTGACATCAACGCGGCAATTGATGATGCGCTTGTCCTCGACCTGAACCCGACCGGTGGACGAGGCTCTTTGGCTATACACATCCGCCGTGCCTGGCGCGTTCAGCGCGCCCAATACGCCGTGCTGGGCGGCTACTGCGGATGCGCTGCCGGAGACGGTTTGGAACAAGTGCCTTTCTGCCCCGTCTTCCGCAGCCAGGCAAGACGCAGACAAAGATGCGGGTGAAATGGCGGACGAATTGATGGACGAATTGGCGGGCGAAAAAGCGGATGACCCACGCGCCATGGGCGCGCTTGCGCTTTCAGTATTTTCTTCCCAACTCAGCATGGCTTTTCCTTCTTTGAATTATCAGATGTTTATGACATACATTCAATATGCAGAACACGAAATCGGCGCGGATATCGCGCTTCATCGCTGCAGCATGACGCGCAAAACCAACGGCAAGGCGGTATGGCGACGAAACCATGCCCCCATGACCAATGTTCGGCTTACTGGCAAGCCTCGCAACTTGGATCATCGATGGCGCAGAACTTGATATCGCTTCCCGCTGTCGGCGGCTCCACCGCTTGCGCCGCAACCGATGGGGCCTGCATATGTTGCGTGCCGCCCGCAGCTTGCGGCACGGCATTGAGCCGGCCTGATTTGACGGTGGACTTTTCCGCGTGCGTGGCGCTCATGGTGCGGAGGTAATACGTGGTCTTCAGACCGCGCAGCCAGGCGAGTTTGTAGGTTTCGTCGAGTTTCTTGCCCGAAGCTCCAGCCATATAGATGTTGAGCGACTGCGCCTGATCGATCCACTTGCTGCGTCGTGCTGCCGCCTCGATGATCCACTGCGGGTCGACTTCGAACGCCGTCGCATACAGCGCCTTGAGGTCGGCAGGAATACGATCGATGGGCTGCACGCTACCGTCGAAATACTTCAGGTCGGCGAGCATGACCTGGTCCCACAGCCCACGCGCCTTGAGATCGCGCACCAGGTACTGATTCACCACGGTGAACTCTCCCGACAGATTGGACTTGACATACAGGTTCTGGAAGGTCGGCTCGATACAAGCGTCCACGCCGATGATGTTGGAGATCGTCGCGGTGGGTGCGATGGCCACGCAATTGGAGTTGCGCATGCCATGGGTTTGGATGCGCGCACGCAGCGCGTCCCAATCGAGGCTGGCGGATGCATCGATGTCGACGTAACCGCCACGTTGCTCGGCGAGAAGTTTCAGCGTGTCGTGCGGCAGGATGCCCTGGTCCCACAAGGAGCCTGGATAGCTGCTGTAGCGCCCGCGCTCCTGCGCAAGTTCGGTGGACGCCCAGTAGGCGTGATAGCACACGGCTTCCATCGAACGGTCGGCGAATTCCACGGCCTGCTGCGAGGCGTAGGGCATGCGCGCCAGATGCAGACAATCCTGGAAGCCCATGATGCCCAGTCCCACCGGCCGGTGCTTGAGGTTCGAGTTGCGGGCCTTGGCCACGGCGTAATAGTTGATGTCGATGACGTTGTCGAGCATGCGCATCGCCGTGGACACGGTGCGCCGGAGCTTGTCGTGGTCAAGCACGTAGCCGCCATCGGGGCCTTGCTTGAGATGCGCCACGAGGTTGACCGATCCGAGGTTGCACACCGCGATCTCGGTCGCGCTGGTGTTGAGGGTGATCTCCGTGCACAGATTGCTCGAGTGCACCACGCCCACATGCTGCTGCGGGCTGCGCACATTGCAGGCGTCCTTGAACGTGATCCAGGGATGTCCGGTTTCGAACAACATGGTCAGCATCTTGCGCCACAACTGCGCCGCGGGAATGCTCTTGTGCAGCTTGATCTCGCCTTGCGCCGCCTTCTCCTCGTAGCGCAGGTACGCCTGTTCGAAAGCCAGCCCGAACTTGTCGTGCAGGTCGGGCACGTCGGAGGGCGAGAACAGCGTCCAGTTGCCACCTTCCATCACGCGCTTCATGAACAGGTCGGGCACCCAGTTGGCGGTGTTCATGTCGTGGGTGCGGCGGCGGTCGTCGCCGGTGTTCTTGCGCAGTTCGAGAAATTCCTCGATGTCCAGATGCCAGGTTTCCAGATAGGCGCACACCGCCCCCTTGCGCTTGCCGCCTTGGTTCACGGCCACGGCCGTGTCGTTGACCACCTTGAGGAAGGGCACCACGCCTTGGGATTTGCCGTTGGTGCCCTTGATATGGCTGCCCAGGGCGCGCACCTGGGTCCAGTCATTGCCCAGCCCGCCGGCGAACTTGGACAGCAGGGCGTTCTCCTTGATGGCTTCGTAAATGCCATCGAGGTCATCGGCCACCGTGGTGAGATAGCAACTGGAGAGCTGTGAGCGGCGCGTGCCCGCATTGAACAGGGTTGGCGTGCTGGACATGAAGTCGAAGCTGGACAGCACTTCGTAGAACTGAATGGCGCGCGTCTCGCGGTCGATCTCGTTGAGCGCCAGGCCCATGGCCACGCGCATGAAAAAAGCCTGCGGCAATTCGATGCGGCGACCGTCCTTGTTGTGCCGGGTGTCGGCGCGGTTGGCCAGGAAATAGCGGTCGTACAGGGTCTGCAGGCCGAGGTAGTCGAACTGCAGGTCGCGCTCGGGTTTGAGCGCAGCGCCCAGGCGGGCCAGATCATACTGGGCAAGGCGCTCATCGAGCAGTTCCAGGCCAACGCCTTCCTCGATGAATTGCGGGAAGTACTCGGGATAGCGCGCCGCCATGTGTTCCTGCACGACCTCCTCGCCCAGCACGTCCTTGCGGATGGTGTGCAGCAGCAAACGTGCCGTGGCCTTGGCGTAGCCGGGGTCGCTTTCGATCAGCGTGCGCGCAGCGAGGATGGCGGCCTTGTACACCTCCGCCATGGGCACGCCGTCATAGAGATTGCGCTGGGTCTCGGCCAGGATGGGTTCGGGTCTGACCTCGGCGCCGAGATCGGCGCAGGCCGAGCGAATCAGATCGCCGAGGGCGGCCAAGTCCAGCGGCTTGCGCACGCCATCGTCGGTGACATGCAGGGTTTGCACGGCTGGGACCGCAGCCCCTTGCTTGTGCCTCGCGCGCTCCTGCGCACGACGTTCACGGTAAAGCACATAAGCACGCGCCACCTCGTGCTGGCCAGCGCGCATCAACGCCAGTTCGGCATGATCCTGGATGTCTTCGATATGAAAGGTTCCGCCGCCCGGACGGCTGCGCAGCAACGCACGCACCACAGCCTGGGTGAGTTCCTCGACCTGCTCGCGCATGCTGGCCGACGCCGCGCTCTGTCCACCCTGCACGGCAAGAAATGCCTTGGTCAACGCGATCTGGATCTTGGCCGGTTCGAACCCCACCACCGCACCGTTGCGGCGAATGATCTTGTAGTCGGCGTAGAGCTGCAGCGTGTTCGCGTCGTCGCCGACGGGCTGCCGGAGGACGGAGGCTTGTGAATCGGCGGCGAGCGGGGATGGGACGAGGTTCACGCAAGATCTCCTAAGGCTAGATGGTCACGCCAAACGCCATCGTGGGGACGCTCGACGGCAAATTGACGCTGAAACGAATGTTGGGTGGGGCCTGGCGCAGACTGGGTTTGGGAAACTCAGACGCTGACGGCAGCGGGACCGGAAAACAGTTGGGGACACTGATTTGGAATCCATTTCGAACCTGCGCGCACAACCCTTGTTTGCACTATATCTAGCGTTTGGATGGATAGCAAGACCCCATAGCTAGCGCAAACCCTGCACACAGGCTTTGCACAGCCTTATCCACAATCAAGGGTCCGGAGCGTGCTGCTGTACTGGCATTTGCGCCCCGAACTGGCGTGAAAGATCGCCCGTGGGTGAACAGGCCCTAGCCTTCGTGCGAAGGAAAGGCCGACGCAGCAAGGCCGCTTGCGCGGCGTATGACCGGCCAGTCGAAAAGAGGACCGGGATCCGTCTTGCGGCCCGGCGCGATATCGGAATGTCCAGCCATGGCTTTGATGGGATAGGCCTGGATCAGCGCAGAAACGAGCGCGACGAGGCTGTCATATTGCGCCGGCTCGAAGGGCATGGCGTCGGTGCCTTCGAGTTCGATGCCAATGCTGAAGTCATTGCAGCGGGCGCGCCCCCGGAAGGACGATGCCCCTGCATGCCAGGCGCGCTGGTCACACGACACATACTGCAACAAGGCACCATCGCGCCGGATGAGGAAATGCGCCGAAACGCGCAACCCCTCCAGCTCGGCGAATTCGGGCCGGGCCCGGTGGTCGAGCGCGCCGAGAAACAAATCATCGATGAACCCGCCGCCGAACTCGCCCGCCGGCAGCGAGATGCTGTGCAGCACGAGCAAGTCCGCATCGACTCCGGCAGGCCGGGCATCCCAATGTGGCGAAGGACGACGCAGCGCGTGGCGATACCAGCCCTGATCGAACAAGGCGCCTGTGGCCCCGTCGCCACGTCCCTTAGCGCTGCTCATCGTAAGACTCAGAAGCGGCGCCCTCGTCGCGGATGTCGAGGCGTTCCATGCGGTAGCGAATCTGCCGCAAATTCAACCCGAGCAACTGTGCCGCCGCGGTTCGGTTGAAGCGAGTCCGGCGCAGGGCCTCGAGCAAGATGTTGCGTTCGATCTGGTCCAGATAGGTCGACAGCTCCAGCGGCAGCGCTGGGGGCGCCCAGGCCGGAACGGGCTGCGTGCCGACATCGCGGCGCGCCGGCGGCTGCGTCCAACCAGTTCCGCCATGCCCCGGCGGGGCCGCGACGGCCCCATCCAGCGGCGGCTGCATCTCCGCGGGCGGGTCCAGGTCCTGCGGCCCGATGACGTCCGTCGCGGCCAGCGCAGTCGCGCGGTGCAGAAGGTTTTCCAGCTCGCGCACATTGCCGGCGAAAGCATGCAGCCGCAATTGCTGCAAGGCGTCCTGGCTCAGGCGCAAGCCCGGCCGGCCGTGATCGGTCCGGATGCGGCCGAGCAGGGCTTCGACGAGTTGCGGCAGATCGTCGAGCCGTTCACGCAACGGCGGAAGCGTGACGCCGATGACATTGAGCCTGTAGTACAGGTCCTGCCTGAACGTGCCCTCGGCAACGCAGCGTTGCAGGTCGCGATGGGTGGCGCTGACCAGGCGCACGTCCACCGGCGTCTCGGCGATTTCGCCCAGGGCGCGGACCTTGCGCTCCTGCACTGCGCGCAAGAGCTTGGCCTGCATGGACAAAGGCAACTCGCCCAGTTCGTCCAGGAACAGCGTGCCCCCCGCCGCCGCGGCGAAAAAACCGTCATGCGAGGCAAGAGCCCCAGTAAACGCGCCCTTGCGATAGCCAAAGAACTCCGCCTCAAGCAAATGCTCGGGTATGGCGCTGCAATTCACGGGAACCAAAGGCCCTGCCGCACGGTTGCTGAGTTCATGCACGGCACGCGCGGCCAACTCCTTGCCGGTGCCGGATTCGCCCTGGATGAGCACCGGCGCCATGCCGCGCGCCGCGCGCCGCAGGGTGTCCTTCACGGCAAGCATCGGGGCAGAATCGCCCACCATCGCCAGCAATGCCGACGCCTGCCGGTCCAGCGGGCCGGATGCGGCGCCTTGAGCAAGCGCGGATCGCACAACCTGGCGTAGCTGGCGCAAATCGACCGGCTTGGTCAGATAGTCGAACGCGCCCATCTTCAGCGCCTGCACGGCGGTGGCCGCGCTGCCGTAAGCGGTGGCCATGACGATGCGTTCGGCGCGGCGCTGCGCGGCAGCCCAGGCCAGGAT
>MLJW01000574.1_pt1 | contig 14043 bp, 14 predicted proteins | sample 888231 | NCBI WGS metagenome assembly MLJW01 (sample SAMN05788063, study PRJNA343431) | mine drainage metagenome | isolation source: sample collected from the inflow into an acid mine drainage treatment plant... | place: Germany: Lusatia, lignite mining district
GATCAGGGGGGCGTGCTCGTCGTACGCGTCGACGAGGTCCGCGCGCAGCCCGTGCGTCGCGCGCGCCGACCCGCCGTCGATCCGCCCCACCAGCTGGAGGCGCGACGACGTGGGGAGCACGCGACGCTCGATCAGCTGCGTGCAGACCTGCCGTCCGACGTCACCCGTGGCACCCAGCACCGCTACGTCCATGCAGCGGAGCGTACGGGCTAGGCGTGACGGGGATGATGCCGGCGGAGGCGACCCACCTCGGCACCATCCCCGTCGCACGCGAGCGCGCGCTCTCAACCCCGCTCGACGAGGTACTGCGCGTACGCCGGCACGGTCAGGAACGGCGGGTACTCCTCGGCCAGCGCGACCTGACGGAACAGGTCGGCGGCGTCGTCGAACCGATCGTCCGGGGTGCGTGGCAGACCCGCGAGGACGACGTCGAGCACCGCCCCGGCGAGCTCGGCGTCGATGCGCGAGCCCTCGGCGGTGACGATCCCCTGGTGGATCCACTGCCACACCTGCGACCGGGCGATCTCGGCCGTCGCGGCGTCCTCCATCAGGTCGTCGATCGCCACGGCGCCCGTGCCCCGCAACCAGGACTCGAGGTACCGCAGCGCGACGCGGATGTTGCCGCGGAGACCGGCGTCCGTGACCGCACCCGGCTCGCCGCCACCTGCCGACGGGATGTCGAGCAGGTCCGCAGCCGTCACCCGGACGTCCTCCCGCAGGCGGTCGCGCTGGTCGGGGCGCTCACCGAGCACTGCGTCGAAGGCCTCACGGGCGACCGGCACGAGGTCCGGGTGAGCGACCCACGTCCCGTCGTAGCCCTGACCGGCCTCACGCTCCTTGTCGGCGCGCACCTGGTCGAGCGCCCGCGCGGTGACGTCGGCGTCCCGGCGGTTCGGGATGAACGCGGACATGCCGCCGATCGCGTGCGCGCCCCGACGGTGGCACGTGGCGACGAGGAGCTCGGTGTAGGCGCGCATGAACGGCACGGTCATCGTGACCCGGGAACGGTCCGGCAGCACGAACCGCCGACCCCGCTGCCGGAAGTTCTTGATGATGCTGAAGATGTAGTCCCAGCGCCCGGCGTTGAGCCCCGCGCAGTGGTCGCGCAGCTCGTAGAGGATCTCCTCCATCTCGAACGCCGCGGTGATCGTCTCGATCAGCACCGTGGCGCGGATCGTCCCGTGCGGGATCCCGAGCCGCTCCTCGGTGAAGGTGAAGACCTCGTCCCACAGCCGCGCCTCGAGGTGACCCTCGAGCTTCGGCAGGTACAGGTACGGTCCACGACCGCCGTCGATCAGCGCCTGTGCGTTGTGGAACAGGTAGAGCCCGGCGTCGACCAGGCTCGCGGACGCCGGGGTGGACTGCCCGGAGCGGTCGGTGAACCGGAGGTGCTTCTCCGTCAGGTGCCAGCCTCGCGGGCGCATCACGATCGTCGGCGTCGTCGGCCCGACGCGGTACTCGCGTCCGTCCGGGGCGGTGAAGTCGATCCGACCCCGGATCGCGTCGGCCAGGTTGGCCTGCCCGCCGATGACGTTCTCCCAGGTGGGAGAGGTCGCGTCCTCCAGGTCGGCGAGCCAGACCCGCGCGCCGGAGTTCAGGGCGTTGACGGTCATCTTGCGGTCCGTCGGGCCCGTGATCTCGACGCGGCGGTCCTCGAGCCCGGGGCCGGGGCCGGCGACACGCCAGCTCGGGTCGGCCCGGAGGTGCGCCGACTCCCGGCGGAAGTCCGGGTCGGCCCCGTTCGCGAACCGCTCGCGACGGCGCTGGCGTGCGAGGAGGAGGTCGTGGCGCGGGCCGGCGAACCGGGTGTGCAGCTCGGTCACGAACATCAGCGCGTCCGGCGTGAGGATCTGCTCGATGCCCGGGGTGTCGGGGCCGGTGATCTCGAGCCGCGGGCTCGAGGTGCGCAGGGCGTTGGCGGTCGTCGCGGGCGAGGTCGGGTCGGTCGGCCGTGACGAGGTCGGTTCGGTGGTCGGTTCGGTGGTCGGGGACAACGTCGGGGTGCTCATGGCGTGCTCACCTTCAGGAGGCGTTCGGGTCGAGTCGGGTCGTACGGGCCGAGAGCCGGACGGTCTCGCGATCGGGCTCGACCGGACGACGGGGTCGTCCGGGGGTGAGCCCGATCGCGAGACCGGACCGGTGCGAGAGCGCGTCAGTGGGTGAACTGCGCGGTCTCGGTCGAGCCCGTGAGCGCGAGGGTGGCGCTGTCGGGGTTGAGGGCGGTCGCCACCCGGTCGAAGTACCCGGTGCCGACCTCGCGCTGGTGGCGCGTGGCGGTGTAGCCGTCGGTCTCCGAGGCGATCTCGGCCTCCTGGAGCTCGACGTAGGCGCTCATGCCACGCACGGCGTAGTCGTGTGCGAGCGTGAACATGGAGTGGTTGAGGGCGTGGAAGCCGGCCAGGGTGATGAACTGGAACGCGTAGCCGTGCGCGGCGAGCTCCTTCTGGAACCCGGCGATCTGCGCGTCGTCCAGGTGTGCGCGCCAGTTGAACGACGGCGAGCAGTTGTACGCGAGCAGCTTGTCCGGGAACCGCTCGTGGATCCGCTCGGCGAACTCGGCCGCGAGCGCGATGTCCGGCGTCGACGTCTCGACCCAGATCAGGTCGGCGACCTCGGCGTACGCCATCGACCGCGCGACGACCGCGTCGAGCCCGGGGGTCACCCGGAAGTACCCCTCCGTCGTGCGCTCCCCGGTGAGGAACGGCTCGTCACGAGGGTCGATGTCCGACGTCATGAGGTCGGCACCGAGCGCGTCGGTCCGCGCGATGATGACGCTCGGCACGCCGGCGACGTCGGCCGCGAGCCGCGCCGCGGACAGCGTCCGGACGTGCTGCGAGGTCGGGACCAGGACCTTGCCGCCGAGGTGGCCGCACTTCTTCTCGGCCGCGAGCTGGTCCTCCCAGTGCACCCCCGCGGCACCGGCCGCGATCATCGCGTGCATCAGCTCGTAGGCGTTGAGCGGCCCACCGAAGCCGGCCTCGGCGTCGGCCACGATCGGCGCGAGCCACTCGCGCATCCGCTGACCGCCGTTCTCGGCGAACTCGATGCCGTCCGCGCGCAGCAGGGCGTTGTTGATGCGCCGCACGACGGCCGGCACCGAGTTGACCGGGTAGAGGCTCTGGTCGGGGTAGGTCTGGCCGCTGAGGTTGGCGTCGGCGGCGACCTGCCAGCCGGAGAGGTAGATGGCCTCGAGGCCACCACGCACCTGCTGCACCGCCTGGTTTCCCGTGAGGGCGCCCAGCGCGGGGACGAACTCGCGGGTGTGCAGCAGCTCCCAGAGCCGCTCGGCCCCCCTGCGGGCGAGCGTGTGCTCCTCGCGGACGCTGCCGCGCAGGGCGACGACGTCCTCGGCCGTGTGCATCCGGCGGATCCCGGCCCAGCGGGGGTTCGCCTCCCACTCGGTCGTCAGGGCCTCGGCCACGGTGGTCTGGTCACCGGGACGGGCGCCCGCCCACGCCTCGGGGCGGGTGCGCGGCTGGGTCGTTGTGGTCGCACGGGGTGCGGTCTGGGTGCTCACGATGTCCTCCGGGATGTCGCGTCGTTGCGTGCCGTGGGACCACTGTGGGGGAAGGTCAACCCCTCTTCTCCACATGATCTGGCAGAAGAAGTGCGAAATTTCTACTGGACGAAAGCCGGCGCGGGTGGGACCGTGGCTCATGGCACCGATGACGTCGCCCTCGCCCCTCGACACCCTCGTGCTCGGTCGCCGCATCCGGCACCTGAGGACCGCGCGGGGGATGACCCTCGACGAGCTGGGCTCCGCGATCGGCCGCGCTGCATCCCAGGTCTCCGTGCTCGAGAACGGGCATCGCGAACCGTCGCTGTCCCTGCTCACCCAGGTGGCGGCGACGCTGGACGTCTCGCTCGCCGATCTCCTGTCGACCGAGCCGCCCAGTCGCCGCGCCGCCCTCGAGGTCGAGCTCGAGCGCGCGCAACGCGGACCGCTCTTCGCGTCTCTCGGCATCCCCACCCTCAAGGTCGGCAAGTCGCTGCCGACCGACGCGCTCGACGCGCTCGTCCGGCTCCAGGCCGAGGTGCAGCGGCTCCTCACCGAGACCGCGGCCACCCCCGAGGAGGCCCGCCGCGCGAACGCCGAGCTCCGCCGGACGATGCGCGCCCAGGACAACTACTTCCCGGACCTCGAGGAGAACGCGCGGCGGCTGCTCACGGCCACCAACCACCCGGGTGGTCCCCTGTCGCAGCGGGGCACGGCAGACATCGCCGCGCACCTCGGCTTCACGCTGCACTACGTGCACGACCTCCCGCACTCGACCCGGTCGGTCACCGATCTCGCGAACGGCCGCATCTACCTGCCGCACCGGATCTCCGCGTCGAGCGACCCGCGGTCACCGCTGCTCCAGGCGATCGCGAGCCACGTCCTGGGACACACCGAACCGAAGGACTACGGCGACTTCCTGCGGCAACGCGTCGAGACCAACTACCTGGCCGCGGCCCTGCTGCTTCCCGAGGACGGCACGACGGCGTTCCTGCTCGAGGCCAAGGCCGAGCGACGTCTGTCGATCGAGGACCTGCGGGACGCCTTCGCGGTCCCGTACGAGACCGCCGCGCACCGGTTCACCAATCTGGCGACGCGGCACCTCGGCCTTCCCGTGCACTTCATGAAGGTCCACGAGAGCGGGACCTTGCACAAGGCCTACGAGAACGACGGCGTGCGGTTCCCGTCAGACCCGTTGGGGGCGATCGAGGGCCAGCCGGTCTGCAAGTACTGGACCGCGCGGATGGTCTTCGGGATCGCCGACCGGTTCAGCCCGTACTACCAGCTCACGGACACGCCGACGGGCACGTTCTGGTGCACCTCGCGCGTGCAGGGGTCCTCGGAGGGAGAGTTCTCGGTGAGCGTCGGGGTGCCGTTCGGCCACGTGCGGTGGTTCCGGGGGCGCGAGACGACGGTACGGACGGTCTCCCGCTGCCCGGACGCGTCGTGCTGCCGTCAACCGCCGACCGAGCTCGCGACCCGGTGGGCGGACAAGTCGTGGCCGAGCGCGCGACCACATGCGAGCACCCTCGCGGCGCTGCCGACGGGGGCGTTCCCCGGTGTCGACACGACCGAGGTGTACCAGTTCCTCGACCGCCATGCCCCGGCGGTGTCGTGACCGATCAGGGCGGCAGGCGCTCGCGGTACCGCGCGGCCGGTGTGGCCCGTTCAGCGTGGGCTTGAGGTAGGACCACGGCAGTTGACCCTGGGCGTACTGCTTGACGGCCTGGGTGAAGATCGCCAGGTCGATGCCCGCGTACATCCGCGCGCCGGACCCGCTCGACAGTGCACCCCACCGCGACGGCGGCGCGACCCGGTCGCCCTCGAGCGTGATCGTCATCGTCGACCACCCGGCTGCGAGAGCCCACGACCGCCCTGTGCTGACGACACCGACGAAACCCCCTGCTCCACGGCGATGCGCGTCACCGGACCACAGGTCCCGACGACGCGCACAGCCTCTGCCCCGAGGCGAACGCTACCGGCGGTAGGCACGCGTCGCGGGTCGATCGGACGGGCGAGTCGACAGGCTGCCGCCCGAACCGGACCTGCTCACACCATCGGTCAGCGCGTCGGGAGGAACAACGACGCGGCGATCGAGACGACCGTGCCGAAGGCGCGCTCCACGACGCCGTGCCCGACGATCATGGCGAGGCCGACGGTCATCGGCACGACCCCCACGGAGTCCCGCCACCGCGACCGAGTCGGAACCCTCGGGCGCTCGTCGACCGCGTCCGACGACGACGCAGGCGGATCGGCCGACGCCGACGGATCGACCGACACCCGCCGCACGACGCTCTCGACCGTCTCCGCACGCGGAGCCTGCGCGCGGCGTCGGCGCTCGAACCACCGGTGCTCGAACCACCGGCGTACGACCCCGTACACGACCAGACCGATCGCGAGGAGCATCAGCGGACTCAGATCGACGCGCACAAGCACCCATTCGACCACGGTGGCCAGCGAAGGGGTTCGGCGACGAGCTGGGAGCGGGCCTCCGGGGCGGTCAACGGCGCGAGGGTGGCGGTCGTCGGGACGCGCTCGGGTGAATTCGTGCGATGGGACCGGTCCGCCCCGGGCATCCGTTCAGACCACGCGACGGCGGGTCGATGAGGGAGGTGCGGACATCGCACGAGGCAGGACGAGGAGGACGGGCCATGACCACGACCGCACGGCGCACCCGGGCCCCGGAATCCGACTCCCTGTCGTCGGCACCGTGCCGCTCGATCCCGTCCGTCCTGCACGGGACGGACCCCGAGCGGGGATTCCCGGTCACCTGGCACCTCAGCGCCGTCATGACGTCCGGCGCCGGCGCCCCTGCGGTCCGCATCGACCGGGTCGAGGGCGCGACGGACAACCCGGACCTGTGGATGCAGGCGCACAAGGAGTCCCGGGTGGTCAGCGAGGCGGAGGCCGTCGCGTTCGTCCACGCCGTCGAGTCGCGTCCCACGTCGGCACGCTGACCTCTCTGCCGACCCTCACCGACCTCGCGCGCACTCGATGTCGAACGCGCCGAGTCGACCGCGCGCCTCGCGTCAGTCCACACTCGCGTCTGGTCGGGCGACCTCCCGGTCAGGCGTGCTGGTCCCGGCCGACGGGCCGTCGGTCGGCGCCTCCGCCGGCGTCTCCCGCGGCCTCTCCGGACTGAGGTCGTCGTGCACGGCTGGCCTCGCGGTGCGGGTGGTGCCGGTGGTCGGTGGGGCGCTCGACGAGGTATCGCCGGCGCGGCCGGACGAGCATCCGCCGAGGAGAAGGGTGCTGACGGCAAGGGCGGCGGCTGCCCGTGCGAGCGGCGGACGAGCGGATCGGTGCTGATCTCGTGTGGTCATGCGGCGAGTTCAGTCCATCCGGAACTCGCCACGCCCGACGCCGGAGGATTCTGTGGACAGCCTCCCGATATCCCGAGGTCCGCGTCGGGTCGGGCGAGACGCGCGGCTACTCCTTCTCGGGCGCCCGCCCGTGCACCTCGTGCACCGCGAACCGCCGCGACGAGTCCGCGAGCTTGGCGCGGGTGACCGTGCCAAGCTCCAGCCCGAGCACGTCGGCGAGCCTGATCAGGTAGATCAGGACGTCGGCGACCTCCTCACCGGCACGTGCCCGGCGCCCCTCTGCGGAGAACCGCGCGACGGCCTCGTCCGCGGGGATCCACTGGAACAGCTCGGCGAGCTCACCCACCTCGCCGACCAGGGCGAGGATCAGCGACTTCGGGTCGTGGAACTGCTCCCAGTCCCGCTCGACGCTGAACTCGCGCACCAGTCGCGTGAGCTCGCCGAGCTCGGTCTCCACCGCGGACGTCACGGCTGGCTCCGGCGTCTCCGGCGTCTCCGGCGTTTCCGGCGTTTCCGGCATCTCCGTCATGCCGCCACGATGGCACACCTGCGGCGCGAGCTCAGCGCCCTCTGCGTGCAGGTCTGACGTCGGGCCATCGCGCGACCTATAGTGCGAGCACCGTCCGGCCCGAAGGAGATCGATGGACCCGCGCCGCCGTTCCCGTCAGCTCGTCCTGCTCCCGTCCCTGGCCATCACCGGTGGGATCGTGGTCGGCTTCCTCGTCGGGTGGGTCGCCGCCTGGTCGATCATCACCTCGGCGGGCCCGACAGGCAGCTGGTCGAACCTGGTCGGCGTGCTCGTGGGAACGCTCGTCGGGCTGATCGTCGACTTCCTCGCGTGGGCCGCGCTCGCCGGATGGGCCTCGTACCGGCTGTTCCCACCCGGGCGGCGGGCGACCGTCGTCGGCTGGGCGGCGACGGCGACGCTCGGCGCCGGCATCGTGCTCGGCGTGATCGTCGGGTCGCTGGTGAACCGCGGCGTCCTCGCCGACCCGTTCCTCTCCGTCGTCCTGCTCGCCCCGGTCGTCTCGGTGTGGGTGTTCCGCTGGTGGGACCGTCGGCTCGACGCCCAGGCCGCGGCGGCCGCCCCGACTGCGCCGCCCGCACCCGCCGTCGACGCCGCCCCGGGGGCCGACGACGCGTGACCGGCCCCGAGCCCGACCACGTCATGACACCGCGGAGCCGCGCGCACCTCCACGCCGACTGCGCGTCCTGCTTCGGCCTCTGCTGCGTTGTTCCGGCCTTCACGGCGTCGGCCGACTTCGCGATCGACAAGAAGCCCGGCACACCCTGCCCGAACCTGCAGGCGGACTCCCGGTGCGGGATCCACGAGCGGTTGCGCGCCGACGGGTTCCCGGGCTGCACCGTGTACGACTGCTTCGGCGCCGGGCAGAAGGTCTCGCAGGTCACCTTCGGCGGCCGCGACTGGCGCGAGGACCGCGCGACGGCCGCGCAGATGTTCGCGGTCTTCCCCGTCATGCGTGACCTGCACGAGCTCCTCTGGTACCTCGCCGAGGCGCTCGACCTCGCACCCGCGCACCCGGTCCACGCAGACCTCGCGCGTGCGTACGACGACGTCGACGCCCTCACGCACCTCGCCCCAGACGCGCTCGCCGCCGTCGGCACCGTCGGCGTGGACGCGGTGCGCGGACCGGCCAATGCGCTGCTCCTGCGCGCGAGCGAGCTGACGCGCGCTGCGACCGGGATCCGCGGTCCGGACCGTCGCGGCGCGGATCTCGTCGGCGCGCGACTCGCCGGGGTCGACCTCCGAGGTGCCGTCCTGCGCGGCGCATATCTGATCGGCGCCGACCTGCGCGCTGCCGATCTGCGCGGCGCCGATCTGACCGGTGCGGATCTCCGCGGAGCGGACCTGCGCGGCGCCGATCTCACCGGTGCGCTGTTCGTCACCCAGGCGCAGCTGGACGCGGCGACGGGCGACGCCGGCACCCGTCTCCCCGCGCGCCGCACCCGCCCGTCGCACTGGGAGGCCGGGTCCGACGCGCCCCTCGCCGAGGGCTAGGGTCGGCCCATGGCTACCCCGCACATCAGCGCCGATCCGGGTGACTTCGCCCCGGACGTCCTCATGCCCGGCGATCCCCGCCGCGCCCGTCACATCGCCGAGACCGTGCTCGACGACGCGCGGCTGGTCACGCAGGTCCGCGGCATCCTCGGGTTCACCGGGACCGTCGACGGCAGGCCCGTCTCGGTGCTCGCGTCCGGGATGGGCATCCCGTCCATCTCGATCTACGCGACCGAGCTCTTCCGGTTCTACGGGGTCCGGCGGATCATCCGGATCGGCACGGCCGGCGGGATGGCGACACACCTGAACCTCGGCGACGTCGTGATCGCGAGCTCTGCGCACACGGACTCGGCGACGAGCGCGAACCGCATCCCCGGCATCCACTACAGCCACGCCCCGAGCTTTGCGCTCGCCTCCGCCGCGGCACGGGCGGCCGGTCTGCAGCCGGGCGTCGCGCCCGACGGCGTGCACGTGGGGGCCGTGCTCTCCAGCGACGTCTTCTACGCCGACAGGCCCGAGACCACCGCACTGCTCGTGAAGCACGGCACCCTCGCCGTCGAGATGGAGGCCGCGGGGCTGTACGCCGTCGCCGACGCGGAGGGCGGCGAGGCCCTCGCGATCTGCACGATCTCCGACCTGCTGTTCCGGGAGGCCTCGTTGCCCGCGGACGAGCGCGAGCTCCTGTTCGACCGGGCCGTCCGGCTCGCGGTGGCTGCGTTCGCGACCGCCTGAGAACCCGACGGCGCGGTTCGCACCGACCTCGGGCGGCGAATCCGCGTCCCGAACCTGTCGCGTCGGCGTCAAGTTCGCGGTGGTGTCGGTCGATCAGGGAAGCATGACCATGCCGCAGTACCCGCCCGCAGGCTGGTACCACGACGGCCGCACGCACGGCGTGCTCCGATGGTTCGACGGCGCCGACTGGACCGAGCGCACCGCGCCCGATCCGGCGGCCCAGGTGGCCGTCCTCCCGGCAGTCCCGCTGCCCGCGCCCGTCGTCCCGACCCAGCAGACCCCGAACGGCCTGACCGGCCTGGCGGCGCCGCCGCAGGGTTCTTCGCCGTCCGACCCGCTGCACTGGATGCTGCCGATCGGACGTTCGTGGCAGGCGATCACGGCGGGGTACGTCGGCCTGGTCGCCCTGGTGGTCTGGCCGTTGGGTCCCGTCGCGATCGCGTTCGGGATCTGGGCGATGTCCCGGGCCCGCCACGGGGGGCACGGGCGCGGGCGGGCCGTGTTCGCGATCGTCGTCGGGACGGCCGTGACGGCCCTCGGCGCCTACCTCCTCACGGAGTACCTGCTGAGGTGACCGTGGACAACCGCCACCGGCCGGGCAGCCGGGGCGCTACGGTTCGGCCATGCTGCTCACCGATCTGCAGGACCGTGTCCGCATCGCGCTGACGACGACGATCGTCGACGAGTGGTCGCTGCTGAGCCTGGCCGTCGGCACGAGCCGTCCCAGCGAGCGCGCGGTGGCGTTCCACCTCGGGTGGCACCTGCGCCCGATGATCGAGGCGTCGTGGGACGTCGACTGCGAGTACAACCGCTCCGGCATGCATCTCGAGGAGTCGGTCCGGCTCGTCGACTCCGAGGGGCGGCGCATCCCCGACCTGATCGTCCACCACCGCGGCAAGCTCGGCCCGGAGCACAACCTGCTCCTGCTCGAGCTCGCGACGGACAGCGCGATCGACGACCCGGACGGTGAGGCCTTCGCGCGGGCGCGGGCGTTGCAGACACGGTTCGGCTACCACTTCGCGGCCGTGCTCGACCTCCGGCTCGGCGAGCGCGGGACGGACATCCCGATCGCTCCGCGCTGGAAGTGGGCGACCCTCGACGAGGGTCAGGTCGACGAGGACGACGTCTATACGCCGGGTGTCCTCACCGAGGTCCTCGGTCGGGCGACGCGCACGCTTCAGGGCTGAGCCCGGAGCACCCGCAGGCGCTCCGGGCTCAGGACCGGCGCAGGTCTCTCACCTCAGGCGAGCGCACCCATCGGGTCCCAGGCCGGCAGTGCGAGCGGCTCCTCGGCCAGCGTCGCCTGCAGCGGCTCGGGCAGCGCGGACCGGCGGACGGCGACCTCGAAGACGTACTCGTTGAACCACGAGTCGTCCATCGTGAAGAAGCCCTTGTCGCCGTGCTCGTCGCCCCACGAGTTCTCGACCCGCCACCGGCGCGGCACGCCGTCGACGACGTCGACCCCGGTCAGCAGCATCGCGTGCGTCATGAGCGACTCGCCGTACCGGACGCGGTCCTCCTTGGACATCGCGAGCTCGGTGCCGTACACACCCTCGAGGTCGAGCAGGTCGGCCGCCCAGAGCCCGTCCGTCCGGAGCATCTGCTGGGCCACGTCGCAGCCGAACCACACCGGCTCGCCGGCGACGATCGCGTCCATGGCGAGCGTCTTCATGAGCTCGACCTCGGTGTTGAGGTAGAGGACGGGCTCGCCACCGATCACGTTGCCGAGGTGCTCGATCGTGAGCGGGTGTCCCTTGGGGTGCTCGGGGCGCGGGTCGTCGACGAGGCACACGTACTCGTCGACCGGCACCGAGACGTACAGCCGGAAGAACTCCTGCGGGGTGAGCCGCCCGACCTGGTGGTTCTCGCCCTCGTCGTCGCGCCACTGCCAGTCGAACGACGACGGCGGCGTGCCGAGGTGGATCGACAGGATGCGGTACGCGTCCGCCACGACGGCCTCCCGCGCAGCGGTGAGAGCCTGCTCGTCGGCCCCGGTCGCGGCGAGGTCCCGCAGGTCTCGTGCGGCCCGTCGCAGCAGGGTGCGCAGCGAGCGGTTCATCACCGCGGTGGCGCTCGACGACTCGGTCTCCGGCATCGCCTCCTTCGGCACGACGCCGTGCTTGCGGAACACGTTCATCGCCATGTTCCACTGCCCGCCGTCACCCATGACCTCGGCGAGCAGGAACGACACGAGACGGTCGTCGGCCGGGCGCGCCGCGGTGCCGATCACGTCGGCCAGGAAGTAGTTGACCCGCTCGAGCTTGTCCCAGAACATCGCGTGGTTCTGCGAGAACTCGAACGTCTTGACGCCGAGCTGCTTGCGCGTCTCGAACCGGAACAGGTTGAGAGCCGCGAACAGCCAGCAGCGGCCGGACTTCTTCTGGTTCGCGACGGTCCAGTCGTCGAGCCGGTGCGAGACGGTCGTGGAGATCGACACCTGACGCGCGTGGTTCACGGCGACCTGCTCGAGGCCCGCGCGGGTGACCGCGTTCTGTGCCAGGACGGCACGCGGATCGGCGGAGAACCCGTCCGCGAGCGCCTGCAACGTCGCGGGTGTCAGCACGGCCGCCTCCTCTCCGTGCTCGGCGTGGTCGGTCGCGGCGGGAGAGATCGTGCTGGTCATGTGCCGGTTCACTCGATTCTGCGGTCGATGCGGGGAGGGTGGCTCCGCGGGGCGCTTCCACCCTAGCCCCGGCGATCGACGGTCCTCACGGCGTGGCCGCGGTCACAGCTCCTTGCGGCGGAACAGCGCTGCGGCGAGCGCCACGAGCGCGATGGACAGCACGAGCGACGTGACCACGGGCCAGAGGGGGTGCGCGACCGCGCCTGCGGCGAGGGTCGTCGCCTGGGTGGGCAGACCCGCAGGCGAGTACGACCCGAGCGGCTTCCAGATCGAGGCGATCGAGGCGAGCGCGTACACGCCGAGCCCCGCCCCCGCCGCACCGGCCGCCGACGGGATCATCACCGAGAACAGCGTCATCAGCGCGATGAACTGCACCGCGAGCACGAGCCAGACGAGCGCCGACGACCACAACGCGGAGGCCGGCGCCGTCCCGAACATCGCCGCCGTGAGGGCCCAGGTGACCAGGGTGCCGGCGACCAGCAGGACCGCGACGAACGCGGCGTTGACGACCGCCTTGACGACCACGAACGCGCTCCGCGAGACGGGCTTGGTGAGCACCAGCACCGCGGTCCCGCTCCGACGCTCGGCCGAGACGATGCCGCCGTAGATGATGATCAGCGCGAAGAGCGCGATCTGGGTGAGGTTCTTGCTCCACTGCGCGTAGGCGTCGAGGTACGTGGGTGTCGGGATCGCGATCCCGCCGAGCTGGTCGCCCGCGAAGGCCTTGACGATCTCCGGGGTGTACCGGGCGAGCGGCGGACCGGTCAGCGCGAAGAACGCGAGGATGCTGGGGAGCACCCATCGGCGCCACGTGCGCCAGATCTCCTGGGTCTCCTTGCGGGCGAACACCGCGAACCCGTTCATCGCCGGTCACCTCCGACCAGCTCGACGAAGACCTCTTCGAGCCCCATCTCTCCCGCCTCCAGACGTGCGAGCCCGATCCCGCGGGCGGCGACGAGCGCGGGGATCTCGTGCTGCGCGAGCCCGACGTCCGTGACGGTGACCTCGATCGAGCCGTTCGTGCCCCGCGTGACCGCGGTCGCCCACGGCTGCTGGCCGATCTCCGCGGCGAGCGCGTCGGCGTCGTCGGTGACCTCGAGGACCACCTTCTGCGCGCCGTACGTCGTCGTGAGCTCGCCGATGGGCGCCTGCACGACGACCCGACCCCGGTCGAGGATCGCGACCGAGTCGCACACGCGCTCGACGTCCCCGAGGATGTGCGTCGAGAAGAACACCGTCGTGCGCCCGCGCAGCGAGGCGATCATCTCGAGCAGCTCCTTGCGGCCCATCGGGTCCAGGGCGCTCGTCGGCTCGTCGAGCAGCAGCAGGCGCGGTGCGTTGACGAGGGCCTGCGCGACGCCGAGGCGCTGCTTCATCCCGCGTGAGTAACCGCCGACCGTGGTCGTCACATCCGTGAGCCCCGCGAGGTCGAGGAGCATCGTGACGCGCTCGTCCAGGAGCGTGCCGCTGATCCCGAACAACCCTCCGGCGAACCGCAGGAAGTCCTCGGCGGTCATCCAGTCGTAGAAGCCGGGTACGTCGGGCAGGAAGCCGATCTCGCCGCGGACCGCGTTGCCGGCCGTCGCGACGTCGTGACCGAGCACGTGCACGGACCCGCTCGTGGGACGCGCGAGACCTGTGATCAGGCGCAGCATGGTCGTCTTGCCCGCGCCGTTGGGGCCGAGGAAGCCGAAGATCGAGCCTTCGTCGACGGTCAGGTCGACGGAGTCGAGCGCGCGCTTCCCCCCGTAGGCCTTGGTCAGGGCGGTGGTCCGGATCGCGGCGGTCGCAGTCATCGCAGCGGTGGCGGTCATCGGGGCTCGGCCGCGTCGCCGGGGACCGTGCGATC
>MLJW01000575.1_pt1 | contig 14031 bp, 15 predicted proteins | sample 888231 | NCBI WGS metagenome assembly MLJW01 (sample SAMN05788063, study PRJNA343431) | mine drainage metagenome | isolation source: sample collected from the inflow into an acid mine drainage treatment plant... | place: Germany: Lusatia, lignite mining district
GGACGTGGGGTGGACAGGATGTTCAGGTTTCGTGCCGCAGGGCGGGGAAGAGGATGACGTCGCGGATGCTGGGCGCGTCGGTCAGCAGCATCACCAGCCGGTCGATGCCGATGCCGCAGCCGCCCGCGGGCGGCATGCCGTATTCGAGCGCGCGCACGTAGTCGGCGTCGAAATACATCGCCTCGTCGTCGCCGGCGTCCTTGGCTTCCACTTGCGCCGCAAAGCGCGCCGCCTGGTCTTCGGGGTCGTTGAGTTCGGAAAAGCCGTTGGCGATTTCGCGCCCGGTGATGAATAGTTCGAAACGCTCGGTGATCTCGGCGCGGGCGTCGGAGGCGCGCGCGAGCGGCGACACTTCGACCGGATAGTCGATGATGAAGGTGGGTTCCCACAGCAGGTGCTCGGCCACCTCCTCGAACAGGGCGAGCTGCAACGCGCCCATGCCCATGCCCTTGAGCTTGTGCGGGGCGTGGTCGGCTTCGAGCCGGCGCAATTCGCCGCGCAGATAGCCATCATCGGTCAACTGGGCGTCGGTGTAATGCGGCGCATGTTGCTGGATGGCTTGTTGCAGGGTCAGGCGGGCGAAGGGCGCGCCCAGGTCGAGCGCGCGGCCTTGGTGGGTGAGGGCGGTCGTGCCGCAGGTCATCTGCGCGGTGTTGCGGATCAGGGCTTCGGTGAAGTCCATCAGGTCACGGTAGTTCCACCACGCGGCGTAGAACTCCATCATGGTGAATTCGGGGTTGTGTCGCGGGCTCAGGCCTTCGTTGCGGAAGTTGCGGTTGATTTCGAACACCCGCTCGAAGCCGCCGACCAGCAGCCGCTTGAGATACAGCTCGGGCGCGATGCGCAGGAACATCTGCTGGTCGAGCGCGTTGTGATGGGTGGCGAAGGGCTTGGCCGCAGCTCCCCCGGGAATGGGGTGCAGCATGGGCGTTTCCACTTCCATGAAACCCGCGGCCAGCATTTCGGTGCGCAGCGCGGCAATGGCCTTGCTGCGCAGGGCGAAGCGCTCGCGCGATTCCGGGGTGACGATCAGATCGACGTAGCGCTGGCGATAGCGGGTTTCCACGTCTTCGAGGCCATGGAACTTGTCCGGCAGGGGGCGCAGCGACTTGACCAGCAGGCGCAGGCTCTCGGCCTTCACCGTGAGTTCGCCGGTGCGGGTCTTGAAGAGCAGGCCTTCGCAGCCGATCAAGTCGCCAAGATCCCAGTGCTTGAACGCGGCGTGAGTCTCATCTCCGGTGGTGTCACTGGAGACGTGGATCTGGATGCGGCTCGTGCCGTCCTGCAGGGTGGCGAAACTGGCTTTGCCCATGATGCGCTTGAGCATCATGCGTCCGGCGATGCGCACCCGCACGCCGGCTGCTTCGAGTGCCTGCGGTTCGTCGCCGTCGTGCCGGGCGTGAAGCGCGGCGGCATTGTGCGTGGGCTTGAAGTCGTTGGGGAAGGCGGGGCCGGCGGCGCGCATCCTGGCCGCGATTGATTCGCTGGCGACTAGCCGACGCTCGACCCGCGCACATTGACGCGGCGGGCGCCGCCGGTTGCGCGAGGACAAATGTCCCGCCGCTGCCGGGACAGTAAAACTCCCCAAATCGGGATCGAGATCCCATTGGCCGCACCTCGTGCGATTCCTAGCATCGTTCACAAGCAGACACGCATTGCCGGGTCTGTGCCGGCCGGGGCGCCCCCCCGGAATTCGTTCGGACCACGCATCGAGGAGTTGCATCATGAACATCGTGACAGTCGCCAAGGATTTCCTGCACGACGAGCAGGGCGTGACCATGGTCGAGTACGGCCTGATCGCGGCGCTGATCGCCATCGTCGCGGTCACCGCGTTGACCAATGTGGGCAACGCGGTCACCGCAATATTCACGGCAATCTGTACCGCGATCAACGCGCCTGGTGTGTCTTGCGGATAGGCGACATAGCTCAACAGAACGTGCGTCTCCGCATGTCACCCGTTCCCCGGGCCCCGCAATGACCGCGCTCCAGAACCTGCATGCCGCGCTCGAACTGCTCGGCCTGCTGCTGCTCGATCCGCGCCGCGGCGTGCTGCTCGCGCTGCTCGCCGCGGCGATGTGGACCGACCTGCGCCGTCAGCGCATCCCGAACCGCCTGGTCGCCGTCGGCCTGGTCTACGCGCTGGTGTTCAATGCGTTGCACCCCGGCCACGTCAGCGGCGGTGTCGGCCTGTCGCAGGCGCTGGCCGGCATGCTGCTCGGCTTCGCGCTGACGGTGCCGTTCTACCTGATGCGAGGCATGGCCGCCGGCGACGTCAAGCTGATGGCGATGTGCGGCGCCTTCCTGGGGCCCTGGGACGGCCTGCACGCGGTGCTGTGGAGTTTCATCGCCGGCGGCGTGCTCGTCGTCGGCTGGGCCGTCGTGCGCGGCCGCGCCATGCAGCTGGTGCGCAACGTCGTGCAGCTGCTCGCCGGCGCGTCGCTGCAGCTCGCCGCCGGCCGCGTGCCGGGCGCCGCGGCGGTGCCGGCCTCGGTCGGCTCGCTGCCCTACGGCATCGCGATCGCCGCCGGAACCGCAGCGTTCGTCGTCGCCCGCCAGCTCGGGCTGGTCGATTATGTCTGAGCCCCTCGCCAGCACCGCGCGCGAAGCCGCGAGCAACCCGGTGCCACCGGCGCCGTCGCGGCTGCGCGACGCCGGCGTGCCCGAGTCGGTGCTCGAGGACCTGCTGGTCAAGGTGCTCTACCTGCGCGGCCGGCTGCGCATGTCCGAGCTCGCCGATCACCTGTGCCTGCCGCCGCCGCTGCTCGAGACGCTGCTGACCCGGCTGCGCGCCGAGCGCCTGTGCGAGATGACGCGGCGCGGCGTGAACGACGCCACCGCGGTGTACGCGCTGGTCGACGCCGGGCGCACGCGAGCGCTGGAGCTGATGCAGCGCAGCCGCTGGGCCGGCGCCGCGCCGGTCTCGCTCGACGACTACGTGGCGCGGGTGCGCGCGCAGTCGATCCGCGACATGCGCGTCACGCGCGACACCGTCGAGCGCGCCTTCCGCGGTGAGATCGTGCACCCGCAGCTGCTCGAGCGCTTCGGCGCGGCGATGAATTCGGGACGCTCGATCTTCGTCTACGGCCCTCCGGGCAGCGGCAAGACCTACATCGCCGAGCGCCTCGCCGGGCTGCTCGGCGGCGAAGTCGCGGTCCCGCACGCGGTGCTGGTCGACGGCGAGATCGTCGCCGTGTTCGACCGCCTGGTCCACGACGAGATCGACGCCGAGCCGGGCGGCGGCCTCGACCAGGGCGAGCCGCTCGACCGGCGCTGGGTGCGCTGCCGGCGCCCGGTCGTGCGCACCGGGGCCGAGTTGACGCTGGCCATGGTCGATCTGCAGTTCGACGCGAAGACGCGCTATTACCAGGCGCCGCCTCAGGTCAAGGCGAACAACGGCCTGTTCGTGGTCGACGATCTCGGCCGCCAGTTGGTGCCGGCGCAGGACCTGATGAATCGCTGGATCGTGCCGCTGGACCGCGGCATCGACCACCTCGCGCTGCACACCGGCACGCAGTTCCTGCTGCCGTTCGACGTGCTCGTCGTGTTCTCGTCGAACCTGATGCCGTCGGACCTGGCCGACCCCGCGTTCCTGCGCCGGCTGGGCTACAAGATCGAAGTCGGGCCGATCGACGCGACCGATTACCGGCGCATTTTCGAGCAGGCCTGCGCGCAGGCCGCGATCGACTTCGACGAGGCCGCGTTCGCCACGGTGCTGCGGCGCCACGCCGCCGAAGGCCGGCCGCTGCTGGCCTGCGTGCCGCGCGACCTGATCGAGCAGGTGCGCGACCGCGCGCGCTTCCGCGCGCAGCGCGCGACGCTCGACGACGAGGCGCTGGACTGGGCCTGGACCAATTACTTCGCCCGCCACTGACGCGGCGGACCGACACGGAGATCGACCATGAAAAGTCCTAGGGCGATTGCGATGCTCGTCGCGTCGGCCATCCTCGGCCTGGTGGCCGCGACGATGGCCGTGACCTGGTTGCAGCAGCGCGCGGTCGCGGCCGACAAGGTCGTCGTCGCCGCGGTCGACATCCAGCTCGGCAGCCGGCTCGACGCGCAGATGTTGCGCGTGGCCAACTGGCCCGCCGGCAGCGTTCCATCGGGCGCGGTCAGCGACCCCGGCGAGCTGCAGGGCCGCGTGCTGCGCAGCTCGCTGATCGCCGGCGAACCGGTGCTGATGTCCAAGCTGGCGCCGGTCGGCGCGCAAGGCGGGCTGTCGGCGGTGATCGCACCGGGACACCGCGCGATCACGGTGCGCGTCAACGACGTCATCGGCGTCGCCGGCTTCGCGCTGCCGGGCAATTACGTCGACATCCTGGTCAGCACCGAGGCCGGCCAGGGCGAAACCGCGTCGCGGCAGATCTCGAAGATCGTGCTGCAGCACATCCTGGTGCTGGCCGTCGCGCAACAGGCCGCGCGCGACGAGACCAAGCCGCGGGTGGTCAACGCGGTGACGCTGGAAGTGACGCCCGAGCAGGCCGAGATGCTCGACCTGGCACGCTCGATCGGCACGCTTTCGCTGGTGCTGCGCAATCAGATGGACCGCACTCAGGTCGCCCTTCCCGGGGTCATGCGACCACAGCTGCTGGCGACCGGTGCGCAGGCCGAGGAGGTGCCGGTGGCGGCTTCGCCGGCGGCCACGGCGCCGAAGCCGCGTGCCCGGCTCGTCGCTCCGCGGCACCGGGCTCCGGCGGCCGCACGCGGGGCCTGCGTCGACGTGATCAAGAACGGCATCAGCACACGCGAGTGCTTCTGAGGCGAGCGCGCCGACCACCAACCCGAGCCGGGAGAACCATTCCATGAATACCAGCCATGCGTTGCGCGCGGGGCGGATCGCGCTGATCGTGCTCGGGGCCGCGGCGCCCTGGGCGCAGGGAGCCATCTCCCGCCGCGAGCCACCGCCGCCGCCGTGCACGTCGATCGCGGTCGCGCAGCAGGCCGACATCGTGCTCGGCAAGTCGACGCTGATCCGGCTCGCCGAACCGGCCGCACGCATCCTGGTCGGCGGCCTGCCGTCAGGGCTGGCGGGCAAGCCGGTGCAGGAAAGCGCTCGCGCACACGACAAGTCGCGGAACCAGCAGCAAGCCGACGCGGCCAGCGAGAGCGGCAGCGTCGCCGACAGCGACGTGATGCTGCTCGGCCCCGGCGAGCTGTACCTGCTCGGCCGCAAGACCGGCACGATGAACGTCGTCGTGCAGTCGCGAAGCGGCCGCTGCACGATGCTCGACGTGACCGTGACGATAGACGCCAGCGCGCTGCAGGCGACGCTGAACCGGCTGCTGCCGAGCCAGGGCGGCATCACGGTCAGCGCGGCGGCCAATTCGCTGGTGCTCAGCGGCGAAGTCGGCGACGCGCGCAGCGTCGAGCGCGCGGTCGCGCTGGCGCAGGCCTACGCACCCGAGCACAAGATCGTCAACATGCTGCACGTCGATTCACCCCAGCAGGTGATGCTCGACGTCAAAGTCGCCGAAGTTTCGAAAACCCTGCTCGACAGCCTTGGCGCCGAGCTGCGCGCGCGCGGCGCCGTCGGCGGCTGGAGCACCAGCCTGATCTCGGCCGGCGGCTCCATCCTCGACAGCGCGGCCGCGGCGATCCTCAGCGACAAGATCGGCGTGCTCGCCGCGATCGGCAGTCCGTCGCGGCTGGCCGCGGTGCAGGCGGAGAACGACAACGGCGTCGTCCAGGTTCTGGCCGAGCCGAACCTGATGGCCATCAGCGGCCAGGAGGCCAGCTTCCTGTCGGGCGGCAAGCTGTTCATCCCGGTGGTGCAGAGCACCGCGGCGGTCGGCGGCGCACCGACGGTGACGATGCAGGAGGAGGATTTCGGCATCGGGCTGAAGTTCACGCCGCTGGTGCTGTCCAACGGCAACATCAACCTGAAGATCGCCTCCGAAGTGTCGCAGCTGGCGCAGACCGGTTCGGCCTTCACCACCGTAGGCGGCGTCACCGCGATCCTGCCGACCTTCACCACGCGCAGCGCCGACACCACGGTGCAACTCGGCGACGGCCAGAGCCTGGCCATCGCCGGGCTGATCAAGAACAACGCCACCGAGTCGATCCAGCGCGTGCCTGGCCTGGGCGACCTGCCGATCCTCGGCGCGCTGTTCCGCAGCAGCAGCTTCCAGAAGGACCAGACCGAGCTGGTGTTCGTGATCACGCCGCATCTGGTCAAGGCGCTGCCGGCGCATTACAGCCTGCCGACCGACGGCTTCGTGCAACCCGGCTACACCGACTTCTTCCTCAACGGCAAACTCGAGGCACCGGCGCCGGCCGCGTCGGCGCCGCCCGCCGCCGGCGGTTTCGAGCCGGCCAAGTGAACCCGGAGACCGCCATGACACGCCTTTTCGCCGCGACCGCGTTCACGCTGCTGCTGGCCGCCTGCAGCAGCCCGTCGCCGATGCTCGACGCCTCGTTCGGCGCCGCGGTGCGCCAGAACAAGCAGGCCCAGTTCGTGCATCCGCAACCGGCCGCGGCGGCGTCGGTCGCCGCCGGGCTCGACGGCACCGCCGCACGCGCCGCGGTGCAGCGCTACGACAAGACCTTCACGACGCCGCCGCGCACGCTCAACGTGATCAACATCGGCGGCAGCATCGCCGGTTCGACGAGCGGCACCGGCGCCTCGGCCGGCGCCCAGTAGCGCGACACGGCACGACGCGGGGACGCATCATGCGCGGCGCAGCACAACGGCAATCGGGCAGCGTGATCGTGCTGGTCGCGCTCGCCCTCGTCGTGATGCTGGGCATCGCCGGGCTGATCGTCGACCTCGGCCGCATGTTCGTGATCAAGGCCGAACTGCAGAACGCCGCCGACTCCTGCGCGCTGGCCGCCGCGCGCGAACTGAGCTGCGACCCGGCCGTGGTCGGCACCTGCCCGGCCACCGTGCTGGCCGCGGCGCAGGCCGCCGGCATCGCAGTGGGCACGCGCAACGCGGTCGAGTTCCAGAAGAGCGGTGTATCCATCGCCGCCGACGACGTGCGCTTCAGCACCGTGCTCAGCGGCGCCAACGGCGACGATTCGGTCTACCTGAGCATCGCCCAGGGCGCCAGCCCGAATTCGCGCTACGTGATGTGCACGATTCCGCAAAGCGGCATCGCGATGAGCTTCATGCGCGTGTTCGGCTTCGATCGCGAGACCGTCGCCGCGACCGCGGTGGCGACGCTGGCGCCGTCGCAGACCTCGTGCGCGATTCCGCTCGGGCTTTGTGAGGCGAACCCCGGAGCCGCGCCCGGCTACGGCATGCAGGTCGGCAAGTGGTACGGCGGGCTGTTCTCCCCCGGTTCCAAAGTGACCGGAAGCTACGACTGGATCAATTTCAACCCGCAGGGCAAGACTCCGGGTTGCACCGGGACCGGTGCCCAGGTGCTGTCGTGCCAGCTCGCCGGCAGCGGCCAGTGCAGCCTGCCCGCGCCGGGCAGCAAGGTCGGCGCGCAGGGCGTGGACCAGAGCGTGTCGACGGCGTGGAACAGCCGTTTCGGCCTGTACAAGAACGGCGCCGGCAATCCGCAGCTGGGCACCGCACCGCCCGACCTCAGCGGGCTGGCCTACACGTCGGCGTCGACGGCGGGGGCGTCGACCGTGACCTGGCCCGCCGGCGCCAACGCCTACGCCGGCGCGGCCGGCGGCGGCAGCGCGACCGACAATTTCGTCACGGCGCGCAGCAAGTTCGAAACCTACCAGTACGCGACCGATCCGATGGCCGTCGGCAACAAGTACACGAACCAGACGACGACGAGCGCGCAGCTGCGCAGCTACGGGAGCGCGACCCGGCGCGTCGCCATCGCGCCGCTGGTCGACTGCAGCCGGCTCGGCGGATCGAACCCGCAGACGGTGCCGATCGACGGCTACGCCTGCGTGCTGATGCTGCACCCGATCAGCGGCCCCGACGGGGTCGAGATCGAGTTTCTCGGCCTGGCCAACACGCCGGGCAACGCCTGTGCGACTTCCGGGCTGCCCGGCGGCAGCGCCGGCCCGCTGGTGCCGACGCTGGTGCAATGACCATGGCCGCGCCCCTCTTCCGTCGTCCGGCGCAACGCGGCGTCGCGCTGGTCGAATTCACGCTGGTGTTGCCGCTGCTGCTGTTGCTGCTGTTCGGCATCACCGAATTCGCGCGCGCGATGTTCGAGTACGACTCGCTGGTCAAGGCCACGCGCGGCGCGGCGCGCTATCTGACCACCGCGGCGCCGGGAGACGCGGCGGCTCGCGCGCTCGCGACCTGCCTGGCGGTGTACGCACAGACCGACCCCGGCGGCCAGGTCACGTGCAGCGGCACCCCGCTGGCGCCGGGGCTGGACGCCTCGATGGTGCGCATCTGCGACAGCGCCGACGCGTCGGCCTGCCCGGGCGACGGCTCTTATGCGCTGGCCGGCGGCATCGACCTGGTCGCGGTGAAGATCGTCGGCTACACCTTCGACACCGCGGTCGATTTCCAGCTGTTCGGCTGGCAATTCGGTCTGCCGGCGATCAGCTTCGCCCCGATCTCGACGACGATGAGGCAGTGATGCGCTCCTCCCGACTGCCCGCCCGCAACCTGCTCGGCGCCACCATCGTCGAGTTCGCGCTGGTCGTCACGCTGTTCGTCGGCCTGGTGCTGGCGATCGTCGATCTCGGTCGCGTCCTGTTCCTGTGGGACGCCGCGGCCGAGGCGACACGCGCCGGCGCGCGCATCGCCGCGGTGTGCGACGTCGGCTCGCCGGCGGTCGGCGCCTACGTGCGCCAGGTGCTGCTCGACCAGGGTCTGCCCGACGCGCAGATCTCGGTGGTCTACGCACCCAGCGGCTGCGACGCGTCGTCGTGCACCAAAGTGACGGTGTCGCTGCAGGGCTACAACATCCCGCTGGTCAGCCCCTTCCTCGCTTACGCGTTCCGCTTCGGCGGCGTGCCCGACGTGCCGCCGTTCTCGACCACGCTGCCGCGCGAGAGCCTGAGCAGCGCCGGCAACCCCATCTGCTCCTGAGCCGACCGCCATGAAGATCGTCGTGATCTCCCCCAGCCCGGTCAACCTGGCGCAGGTCGCGGCGACGCTGCGCGCCACCGGCGACGCGTCGGTGGTCGCGGTCGAAGGCGGCATGGGCCGGCTGCGCGAGCGCGTCGCCGCCGAAGCGCCCGATGTCGTCGTCGTCGACGGCATGTGCCACGACAGCGCCGAGCTGGCCGAAGTCGAGGCGCTGAACCTGCACGAATCGCGCCTGGGCATCATCCTGCTGTGCGCCAACCAGAGCCCGGACTTCCTGATCCACGCGATGCGCGCCGGCGTGCGCGAGGTGCTGGGCTCGCCGCCGTCGGCGGCCGAACTCGGCGCCGCGGTCGCCCGCCTGGCCGCTCGCAGCGCCGACCACGCGCGCGGCCCCGGCCGCGTGCTGGCCTTCATCCCGTGCAAGGGCGGCAGCGGATCGACTTTCCTGGCCTGCAACGTCGCGTGGGCGCTGGCCGAAGCGGGCAAGTCGGTGCTGCTCGTCGACATGAACCTGCAGTTCGGCGACGCGGTGCTGTTCCTGCACGACCACAAGCCGAAGACGACGCTGGCCGACGTCGCGCGCAACATCGCACGCCTCGACGCGTCGCTGCTGCTCGCCAGTCTGGTCCACGTCAGCCCGCGGCTGGGCGTGCTGGCTGCGCCCGAGGATCCGGGACAGGCCGTCGAAGTGCGCCCGGAGAGCATCGACGCGCTGCTCGGCCTCGCCGTCGGCATGTTCGACTTCATCGTGCTCGACATGGGTCGCTCGCTCGACGCGGTCGCCATCAAGGCGCTCGACCACGCCGAGCGCGTGTACCCGGTGATGCAGACCACGCTGCCCTTCGTGCGCGACGCGCATCGCCTGCTCGGCGTGTTCCGCTCGCTGGGCTACCCCGGCAGCAAGATCGAACTGATCGTGAACCGCCACGAGCGCGGCGGCGAGATCACGCTCGACGACATCGAGCGCACGCTGGGCTGCGCCCCGCGTCATCTGGTGCCCAACAGCTTCGAGGCCGTCGCCGCCGCGGTCAATCACGGCCGACCGATCGCCGAAGTCGCGCGCGGCAACCCGGTGGCCCATGCGGTGCAGGAGATCGCCGAATCGCTGCTGCCACGCGCGGCAGCGCCGGCCGGCTGGCTGGCGCGGCTGCGCCGGCGCGAGCAACGCGCCTGAACAGGAGAGACACCATGTCGCTGAGGGAACGTCTGCAAAGCCTCGACACTCCCGAGCCAACCGCGCCGCTGCGTCGGCGCCCGCTGCCGCCGGCGCCGAGCGAGCACCAGGAAATGAAGTCGCGCATCCACCAGCGCCTGCTCGAGCGCGTCGACCTCGGCGCAATGGAAGCGATGTCGCCCGAGCAGCTCGCCGGCGAGATCGGCTCGCTGGTCGAGCGCCTGCTCGACGAGGAAGCGCTGGTGATCAACGACGCCGAGCGCCGCAGCCTGGTGCGCGACATCCAGCACGAGATGCTGGGGCTGGGGCCGCTGGAGCCGCTGCTCGCCGACCCGACGATCTCGGACATCCTGGTCAACACTTACGCGCGCGTGTTCGTCGAACGTCGCGGTCAGCTGCAGCTGACCGAAGTGCGCTTCAGCGACGACGCGCACCTGATGCGCATCATCGACAAGATCGTTTCACGCATCGGTCGGCGCATCGACGAATCGAGCCCCATGGTCGACGCCCGCCTGCCCGACGGCTCGCGCGTCAACGCGGTGATTCCGCCGGTGTCGATCGACGGACCGCTGCTGTCGATCCGGCGCTTCTCCGCGGTGCCGCTGACGATGGACGACATCGTCGGCTTCAAGACGCTGACGCCGGAAATGGCGCTCATTCTCGAGGCGCTGGCCGCGGCGCGGCTCAACGTTCTCGTCTCCGGCGGCACCGGCAGCGGCAAGACCACGCTGCTGAACATCCTGTCGGGCTACATCTCCGCCGGCGAGCGCGTGATCACGATCGAGGACGCCGCCGAGCTGCAGCTGCAGCAGCCCCACGTCGGGCGGCTGGAGACGCGGCCGCCGAACATCGAGGGCAAGGGCGAGATCACGCAGCGTGCGCTGGTGCGCAACGCGCTGCGCATGCGACCGGACCGCATCATCCTCGGCGAGGTACGCGGCCCCGAAGCGATCGACATGCTGCAGGCGATGAACACCGGCCACGAAGGATCGATGACGACGATCCACGCCAATTCGCCGCGCGACTCGCTGTCGCGGCTCGAGAACATGGTCGGCATGGCTGGTTTCAACATGACGCAGAAGGCGACGCGGCAGCAGATCGCCGCGGCGATCTCGGTCATCGTGCAGATCGCCCGCCTCAGCGACGGCCGCCGCCGCCTGGTCAGCGTGCAGGAAATCACCGGCATGGAGGGCGACACGATCTCGATGCAGGAGATCTGGGGCTATCGGCAGACCGGCGTCGCCGCCGACGGCAGCGTGATCGGCCACTTCGCGGCCAGCGGCATACGGCCGCGCTTCGCCGAGCGCCTGCGCGAGCGCGGCCACGCGCTCGACGACGCGCTGTTCGACGCCACGCGCAACTACGTCTGAGGAGAGGTGCCGCGATGCAGATCCTGATCGGCGTGCTGGGACGCAATTTCGTGCTCGTCTTCGCGGTGCTCGCGTTCGTCGCGGTGGTGCTGCTGGTCGAAGGCGCCTACCTGAGCTGGAACGCCGCGCGCGGCCCCGAAGCCCGGCGCCTCGGCCGGCGCCTGGTCGAAGTGTCCGCCGGCGGCGATTCGCCGGCACTGTCGATCGTGCGCCGGCAGGTCGCCGGACACCTGCCGCGGCTGGACCGCTGGCTGGCGCAGCTGCCGCGACTGCATCGGCTCGACCGCCTGCTGGCGCAATCGGGGCTGGGCTGGTCGATCGCGACGCTGCTGACCGCCAGCGTGCTGTGCGGCCTCGGCGTGGCCCTCGCCGTCGCGCTGTGGCCATCGGCCCCGGCGTCGGCGGCGGTCGGCGCCGGCGCCGTTGCCGCGGCGCTGCCGGCCTTGTACGTGCGCCGCCGCGCCCGCGCGCGCCTGCATCGCTTCGAGCGCCAGCTGCCCGACGCCCTCGACCTGATCGGGCGCGCCCTGCGCGCCGGGCACGCGTTCCCGACCGCGCTGAAAATGATCGGCGAGGAAATGAGCGACCCGATCGGCGCCGAGTTCCGCATCGCCTACGACGAGATCAACTACGGCGTGACGATGGCGCAGGCGCTGGGCAACCTGGCGGCTCGAGTCGGCAGTACCGATCTGCGCTACTTCGTCATCGCGGTGCTGATCCAGCGCGAGGCCGGCGGCAACCTCGCCGAGATCCTCGGCAACCTCGCCGCGCTGATCCGCCAGCGGCTGACGCTGTTCGGCAAGGTCCGCGTGCTGTCGGCCGAGGGGCGGCTGTCGGCTTGGATCCTCGCCATCCTGCCGTTCGCGCTGGCCGCGGTGATCGACTTGATCAACCCGCACTTCCTGGCGGTGCTGCACACCGATCCGATCGGCGTGCGCATGGTCGTCGCCGCGCTGGCGATGATGGCCGTGGGCATCGTCTGGATGCGACAGATCGTTCGCATCCGCGTTTGACTTCGACCGGAGAACGACGATGTCCATCCATCTGATGCTGTACGCCGCGATCGTGTTCGCCGCGGTCGCGGCGATCGGCTACGCGCTGCTGAGCTACGCCGGCGCACTGGCCACGCGTCGCCGGCTGCAGCGCGCCACCGGCGCGCGCCCCTACGGCGACACCGGCGCCGGCGCCGACTGGCTGGTCACGCTGGCGCGCTTGAGCGGGCCGCTGGCGCGGCTGTCGCTGCCGGCCGAAGGCTGGGAGAACTCGGCGCTGCGGCGGCGCTTCATGCACGCCGGCCTGCGCAGCGCGGCGGCGCCGGGGCTGTATTTCGCGGCCAAGACGGCGCTGGCGCTGGCGCTGCCGGCGCTGGTCTGGCTGCTGCTGGCGGCGCACGTGCGGCCGCTGGGCCTGCGCAGCGAGCTGCTGGTGCTGTTCGCCGTGGCCACCGCCGGCTATTACCTGCCGAACCTGGTGCTCGACCGCCTGGTCAGGCGGCGCCAGCGCATGCTGTTCGAAGCCTTCCCCGACGCCGCCGACCTGATGCTGGTGTGCGTCGAGGCCGGCCTAGGGCTGGACGCGGCGTTGCGGCGCGTGGCCGACGAGATCAAGCTCGAGAGCTTGGCGCTGGCCGAGGAACTGCATCTGGTCAACCTCGAAACTCAGGCCGGACACACGCGCGAGACCGCGATGCGCAACCTGGCGCTGCGCACCGGCGTCGACGCGGTCGACGCGTTCGCGACGATGATGATCCAGGCCGACCGCTTCGGCACCAGCGTCGGCGACTCGCTGCGCGTGTTCTCCGAGGAGATGCGCACGCGGCGCCAGCTGGCGGCCGAGGAGACGGCGGCGCGAATTCCGCTCAAGCTGCTGTTCCCGCTGGTGTTCTTTGTCTTCCCGGCGATGCTGGTGGTGCTGCTCGGCCCGGCCGTGATCCAGGTCTATCGCGTGCTGCTGCCGGCGCTGCACGGATCCTGAAGGAGTATCGCGATGCGTCGAAGCGCCCCCGTCCGTCTGTCCGCGCTGGCCCTGTCGCTGCTGCTGGTCGCGTGCGCCGCGCCGCGGCCGCCGAGCGCTTACGTGCGCCCGTACACGCGCATCGTCGACGCCGCGCATCCCGGCACCGGCGACGCCCAGGCGCGCCGGCTGCGCGCCGCCTTCGGCCAGCCACAGGCGCCACAGCGCGACGCCTGCGGTCAGCATCACCGGCTGCGTGTTCGCGGTCAGGTTCAGCGCTTCGGCCGGGCCACGCGCGATCAGCGCGGCGACGTCTTCGTGCAAGGCGTCGGCCGCCTCGGCCAGCGTCTCGCGCACCGCCGGGTGGTCGGCGACCGCGTCGAGCATGCCGACGCTTTGCGAGCCCTGGCCCGGATAGACGAATGCGAAAGTCTTCATCGATCGTGTTCCAGTCGTATTCAGTAGTTCGCCATCGGACGCGTCCGACCCCGTAGCATGAAGCGTGTGGGTATCGTGGCAGATGATGGCCGTTGGTTGTAGTGTTGGCGCTGGCGCTGCTGATGAGGTCGGCGTTTGCTTGG
>MLJW01000576.1_pt1 | contig 13966 bp, 22 predicted proteins | sample 888231 | NCBI WGS metagenome assembly MLJW01 (sample SAMN05788063, study PRJNA343431) | mine drainage metagenome | isolation source: sample collected from the inflow into an acid mine drainage treatment plant... | place: Germany: Lusatia, lignite mining district
CGCAACCTCACCCCCTGCTGGTCGACCGCGTGCTGTACGTCCAGGCCGGCGCCGACGACGCCGAGACGCAGCAGCGGATCGCCGAGGCATGCGCGGCGGCGGACGTCGAGCTCGAGCGCGCGGTGGCCTGCGTCGCCCCGTCGAAATGCAAGCCTCCCGAGCTCGCGCGCCCGAGTTCCAGAAACGACCCCATGCAATCCCCCGCAAATGGCGATTCGCGGCCTACCCGACGCGGCGCTGATGGGCATTGAGCAGGAGAAGCCTATGAGCAAAACGAAGCTGATCGCCGCGGAAGTGGTGGATGAAGCTGCCGACACCCCCCGTCGTGGCCGGCGCTCGATTGACCTGTCGACGACGGCCGGCGTGCTGGAAGAAATCGCCCGGCTATACCGGGACGCCCGCCACGGACGCATTCAGGTCGAGCGGGCCGCCAAGCTGGTCTACATCCTCAATTCGGCCCTCAAGGCTCACGAGCTGGTGACCATCGAGGCGCGGATCAACGCTCTGGAGGCGACGACCCATGAAGGCCCTTGAACTGCGCTTGCGCAAGCTGGAAGCGCGCCGCGCCGTCGTCGCCGCCCAGTGGCGGCCGCCGATCGAGCGGGCGAAATACGACCTTGCCTTGGATTTGATCTTCTGCGCCATCGAGGGCCGAGCGCTGGGGATGACCGTCAGCGGCGCAGCCTTCGAAGCCGAGATGGCGGCGCAAGGCCGGGCGATTCCGGTGCCGGCGAAATGGGGCGACCGCTGCCCGCCCTGGGAACCACAGTGCCCAGCCGATTGGAATGAGGCCGAGCGGTCATACTTCGCCGAGCTGGTCAAGGCGGTCAAGACACTGGACGAAACGATATGAGCAAAACCCTGCAAGCCCGCCTCGCGCGCCTGGAGCAGCGCCAGAAGGCCGCCGATGGCGCCCCAGAGCCCATCGACCGGATCGTGATCGTCGGCATGACCAGAGCGGGCGAAGCCGAAGATCCCGACGACCTCGACAACATCGTGATCGACATCAAGCCGCCCCGACACGAGGTCGTGCGATGAGCCGCGCCCTGATGTCGAGGTTGCTGAGGCTTGAGCGGAAGCGCGCCGAGTGGCGGCCGACGAGCGCGGAAACCGCCGCCGCGCGCGCAAAACTGCTGAAGATGCTCAGCGGCCCGGACGCCTGCAACGTCGCCGACCGGATCGATCGCGCTGCCGACGCCGGCAATCCTATGTACGTCAAGCTGCGCGCCAAGTTGCACCGCGTGCTCGGCGGTGAATCATGAGCCGTGCCTTGCCGATCGGCCCAACTTGGTGCAGAACCGACGCCGATCACCGCCAACGGCACCGCGCGCGCCATGGCGGCGCTGACGCTGGCCAGGGTGAAGCGCCAGGGGTTGCCCCGCGCTGCGTGCACTACGCCCACTTCGAAAGGAACTGATCATGCCGCGATGGACTGATGAAACGCGCGCCCGGCAGGCGGAGTTGATCCGCATTCATCGCCCCTGGGAGAAGTCGACCGGACCACGCACCGAGGAGGGCAAGCTGAAGTCGTGCCAAAACGCCTACGTGCATGGCGCATATTCCCTCGACGTGAAGGGCCGATCTGCGAGGCTGCGCCCGCTGCTGGGACTGATCTATGCCATCCGCAACCGCAGCCGGGCGAAGCGTTGACGATTCCTGCCCCCGCGCGGAATGGGATGGAGGCCGCGCCGTGACGTACCCGCCGACGTGCGCCAAGCCTGGCACGTCGCACCTGGCCGCCGAGCAGCACCGCCGGGAGTTTCTCGCCTGGCTTGAACGCATCAATGAGCGCTACACGCGCACCATTTGTCACACGATAATCGCCTAGTCGGATCGGAGAATCGAATGCAAAGCGACATGCACTACTACGCCACTTATGCCATGGCGGTGCTGGGCGGCATCCCGCCCGAGGATGCGCAGACCGTCGCCCACGCCTCACAGTGGGTGGACGACCAGAACGATGGCGAGATCGAGACCTACTCGGACGGAGCATCGATTCAAACCACTCCCACGGCGCACCATCCCGTTGATGCGGGGGTTCGCGCGATGCGCGGTGGACATCGTGACGATGCTCGGCACGTCTGGGTGCCGTTCCACTTCATCCCCGGCTGCGTCGGGGACACCTACGCTGACAAGATGCTGTGCCGCAAGGACAGCGAGCCGGCGCGCGACATGCTCGCCCACCACTTGAGCGTACCGATGGCGCGAAATGGGTTCGGGTTGCACCTGGCCGGGATCGCTGCGCATGCCTACGCCGACACGTTCTCGCACTACGGGTTTTCAGGCTACCGCTCCCCGAGCAACGCCATCGAAGACGGTTCTCTGGCGTTCGACAACCTGCATCAGTCCGTCGAGAAGTGCCTGCGCGATCATTATGAGAACTTCAAGCGCATCGTCACGAACTCGGCGGACCTTGGCCACGGTGGCGTGGGCACGAACCCGGACCAGCCCTATCTGCGGTGGAGCTTTCGGTACGCGGACGGCCGGTCGTCTGGGCCGCGCGACAACCCGGCGACCTTCCTGGAGGCGTGTCATGCCCTGCATGGGTTCTTCGCGCGGTTCTCGGAGATTCGATACGGCGCCGGGGCCTACCCGAGTAAGCCGTTCCCGGAGCGAGCCATAGCCGCGATATTGGCCGAACACCTGCCGCGGGAGCAACGCGAAACGCTATGGAAGGATGCGATGCGGGACGGTTTGCTGGGCAGTGTTCCGGTGTGCGCGGACTATCATGCCGACGACTGGCAGCCGCCTGCGCGCGCCGATGACATTCGGAAGTCCAACTTCTATCTGTTCCACTGCGCCGCCGATTACCACCGCTCCTACGTCCTGCGCGTGCTGCTGCCTTCGGATCGATACGGGCTCGTCGTGGCCTAAGGGCAGGGGCGCCCATCCACGCGGTAAGTGGCGTCCTGGCGCTGGCTCCGGTGCAAGGTGAGGATCTGCCATCCACGCAGAAACTCGGGGGCAATCGCGATAACCGGCGCCTCTCAGCCAGGGAGCGCCGCGCTGATCGCCTGCGCCAACGCGGCGCCCGCTGCAGCGATCGCGGCCCAGCGGTTCCAGATGGACTGCTTTCGCATCGTGGCGGCCATGTCGGCTCCGTCGACAGCACTGGACCCGTCCCGATACGGTCCCTGCGCTTGCGCCCCGGCGGCGTGCTGTACCTTCACTACCGCCGCACGCCACCAGCAGAACGCAGAGACCACGCCCAGCCCAACGCTGGCCCAAGTGACACAAACACGCAGCTTCGCCATAGCATCTCCATTGTCAACGGCTGATCACTTGCAGATTCTCAGGCATGCGGCACCGCCATTGAGATTCTGTTCATTGAGGGCGCGACGATGAAATTCACCATCCTTGCCTCAGCGGCAGTCCTGGCCGCCGCCCTGAGCTCATGGGCACATGCGGCCGGCATCTTCCATCGCGGCGACACCGTGCTTCTAGTCGGCCAGAACGCGGCAATCTGCCCGACTGTGCGCCTCTCGAACAAATTGGCGGAAGCCTACGGCAGTGGCAACCAAGGGAATATCCGCGTCATGATGGTCGACCACGGCGGCCCGTGCCTTCCTTCGTCAATGCTGCGCAGCACTCCGCTGAAAGTTGTCGTCGCAGACCGGGGGGATGGAATCACAGGCGTGAGGCTGGCCAGCAACCCCAAGGGAGGTCTCGAATGGGTGCTCCCTGGGTTTTTGGTGCCGGCTCAGTGAACACGCAAGGCCGGGGAAGCGATGCGAGGTAATTCAGACGGCGAGCTCTAGGGTGAACGTGAACACTGGAAAGCTGCGCGTCTTGCTCAAGAAGTTGCGCGAGCAGGCCGCGGGCCAGGGTACCGATGCGCTCGGATATCACCAGCTCGGGGCTCATTGGTCAATTGCCTTCATGTGCGAGGAAGCGGCGCTCGCATGGGAGATGTATCGCGCGGCAACGCTCGCGATGCTGCCTTGTACCAAGTTCTTTCGTGGGCACCAGTCGGAGAATGAGAAAGCGCTGACGCCTCACGCAACGTGGACACTGTTGCGCGACCACGCCATACCCAATCTGGAATTGCAGGCGGCGATGACCGACGACGAGTGCAAACTGCACGGCTGCCCTGGCCGAGTCCAATACTACGATTCGCTCTCCGCCACATGGAAGTCGGTCGATGTTCCGTCGGTTCGTTGGTTTGATGGGCGCGACTTGATCAAAGCTCATCTTGCGGACACACAGGCGGACGTTGATAGGCGCATCGCGGACACGCTCTATCGACATGAGGCCGCGGCGACGGGCGAACCTACTCGGGCGAAGATTGAACGCCTAGAGAAATATCGCCGATTCGTCTCGACACAAGCGATTGAGAACAGGAAGACGTTCGACAAGCGAAAGCGGGACGCTGCTCACTGGCTTGCGAAGCTTGAGCGGTACCCTGATTTCTCGAAGATCCTGTTTCGCATTCTCCGATCCGCCGAGAACGAGGTGCGAAAGAGCATGGGAGTCGGACTGGTCGGCGAGTCTTGGGTGTCGGAGACTGAGCTTTACTATCGAGTGAAGAAGCTGTTCCCCGAGGTGGAGTCGACCCAACACGGCAAACTCAGTTGGCTTGGACGTCAGCATCTCGACATCTGGTTGCCAGACCTTCAGGTTGCTATCGAATACCACGGAGAGCAACACTTCCGTTCGATCGATTTTTTTGGAGGGGAGGCCGCATTTGAGAAAGTGCGGGAACGCGATGCGCGAAAGCGCGCATTGTGTGCGCAAAACGGCGTTCGCCTCATTGAGATTGCATACGATGCGGATGTCACTGACGACGCGCTGCGCAGCATGATCAACGGCACCTGCCTACCCTGAGAGACGTGGGACTTTAACGCCTTCGCCTATGTTGACCGTGCGTTCCGCCTCCCGGCCTTCCCTTCGCGGTGGCAGCTCACTCAGCTCAGGCGTCGACGTCGAGCGGCACCTATTGCCAACTTGAAAAAATGAGTGTACATTTCAAGTGCATGGAGCCAGCTAAGAAACGAATGGGACATGGCGGCGCGCGCACCGGCGCTGGTCGGCCACCTACGAATGTGAGGAGCGAGCGCATACAGGCGACCGTGCCGCCGTGGGCCGTGGTGATGCTGCGCGCACTTGGCGGCGGAAGCCTTTCCCGTGGCATCGTCGCCGCACTGGAGAAGCTGAAACTGCGTGAGTGAAGTTCACCGCTGCCGGGCGGTTCCCGGCGATGAGGGCGGGTCGACGCGGTGTTCGAGCACCGGGCCGACCCTGACCACAACTGCACTCAGGAGGTGCAAGCTATGGCTACTGCCAATGGTAGTGCCGTGGGCGTTCGGCCCATGGAGACGGTGCGCCGGGATGGCGCGCGGCCGCAACTCAACCCGCTCGACGCGCTGGCGCAGCTGCTCGCCGACGTGCGCGTGTGGGCGCGGCACCAGCGCCAGGACGACCTGATGCGCACGATGGGCGAGGCGCAGCGCATGCTCGCCGCCGGCCGCCAGCTTTTCGCGGAGGGGCACCATGGCTGAACTTTCCACCTCCCCAAGGTACTTCGGACAGGCCAGCGAAGTCTTTCGCGTCAACGCCTCGGCCAGCAGCATGGACTTCCGCAACTCGATCGACATGCGGCTGGCGCAGCTCGACGCCGCGCTGATGGCGATCTTCGGCGACGGGTTCGATTCGTTCAAGTGCATGCACGAGAAGCACCAGGACAGCTACTTGTGGATGTTGCACAGCATGGTCGAAGAGGTGCGCGACCTGATGAGCGCGATGGACAATGCAGCAGCCAAGGGGGCGCGCCATGGCTGACGCCAGCATCAGCGCCACCGAGCGCGACCTGACCACCATCCCGCTGCGCGGGCACCTGATCCATGTCTGGCGCCAGCCCGAGCCGGCGAAACGCCCGTGCGCCTGGCGCGTCGTGCGCGATGACCAGCACTCGATCGGCGCTGGCGACGCCGATACCGACGCCGAGGCGTGGGCAGCAGCGCTGGCGCTGGTCCTCGGCGACGACCCGTCGACCACCGATCAGCGCCAGCGTGAACCGCTCCTGGCCAATGCCGACGCGGCGGTGCATGCTCTCTGGCACGCCGCGAACCTGGCGCGCGCCGCGCAAGCCTTCGCCGAAAGGGCGATCCTGGAGCCGGCCGCCGAGGAGGCCGCGCGCGACGGCGCCCGGCATGTCGTCAAGGACGTTCTGGAGACGCTGGCCCGCGACGCCGATGCTGCGGCCGAGAGGCTGTGGGGCGTGTGCTCAACAACCGAAGGAGCCGACCATGCCTGAGATCTCACACGACGAGCTCGAGCGCATGCAGGAGGCGTACTGGCATGCCGCACACCTGGCGCGCGTCGCCAGCGCCTTCGCGCAGGCCGCGCTCATGGAACCGCCCAGTCCCGGCCAGGAGCGCGACACCGCGCGGCTGGCGGTGAAGGACACGCTGGACACTCTGGTGCGGGATGCCGACGTGGCCGCCGCGCGGCTCGAAGATCTGGTCGACGTCGCGGGCGCCGGCCAGCAGGACGAGCCGGAAGCGACGAAGGGTGCGCTCAACCGCTACTGCGTTCGCATGACCGACGGCGAGCTGGCGCGCGGGTGAAGTGGCGCTGATCGACTCGACGGCGCCGGTCGAGGTAGACGGCGAGGTGCTGGTCGCATTCGCGGACGGCAAGCGCACGCTGCGGCTGCTGACGGCCGAGGACCGCGCCGCGGTGACGCTCGGCACCTTCGACGGTTCGCCGCCGGTGGTGCACGACCGCGCCGCGATCGTGGCGATGCACTGCGTGTGCGGACGGCTAAAGCGGCAACCCGCGGGGTAGTTCCCTGTTGATCCACCCACCCGGCCGCGCGCCGGGTTTTCATGCCCGCGATGCACGCATTCCAGATCGGGGGCGCCGGCGCAAGCCAGTGGCCAGCATCGGTATTGAGCACGTTGCCGCCTGGCGTCGGTACGCTATCGCGCTTCCGCCACTGCCGTCTGAGCCATCTTGACCGCCAACGCATTTTTCGGCTTCCTGGACTCCTGCAAAGCAGCGTTCCGTCGGATCGTTCGAGCGTGCCGCGGCGAGCGTACCGAGGAAGACATGCCCGGCGAAGCGTGGATCGCCGCCGAGGCGATCGCCAAGCAGCGCCAGCAGCCAGTCGACTTCGCCGATCCGTCCGACCGCGAGCTGGTGCTGTCGTGGCTGTACAACCGGCTGGTCCGCTTCCAGGAGAAGACGCAGCGGTACGCCGCGCGGCTCGACGTCGGATGGGATGACGATGCTGACGAGCGTACCGGCCCGGCTGCGTTGGCCAGGGTGCTGGCTGCGCCCGATCTGTTCGACCCCGCGCTGCAGCTGCCGGCGGTCGAAGAGCGGGAACAGCGCTTGGCGTGGACGGCGGCCAGCTACTCGGAGGCGTCCGCCTATGGGGTGCTGCTGGATCGCTTCGACTGGGACGCGCGCGAGCTCGCCGGGCACCTCCTGATCGTCGTTGGGACGCTGCGACGGCGGTTGCTGCGCGCGTCGACCGTCGTGAAGCGCCAGCCCTCTCTGTTCGATGGCGTCGAGTGCATCGCTCGCGACTTCGTGCCGACGGTGCGAGCTCGGCGGTGCTGATGCCTGGCAGTCCGCAGAGAAAACGTTGTTACCCTGAATTGGGAGCTGCCGAAGTGTCTGTGACCTGCTCTGTACGTTACTGTTGAAATGGGGCGCCGAGGTAACAACGAAAAGTCGCCAAGAAAGGTTGTTACCCCCTTCGGTGCTGCCGGCGAAATGGTTGTTACCCGGGTTCGCGAATGGCCCAAAAGAATGGCCTATTTCGGGTGCAATCGGCCAAAAGAATGGCCTGTCCGATGAACGGAACGGGCCAAAGCGCGCGCCCTGCGGATCGGACTCATCGTGCAGGCCAACGAGCAGGGCGCATGAATTGGCCTGTTCCTCGAAGCGGCCAATTCAATGGCCTGTTGCTCGAACAAGCACCACGCAGTGGCGCGAGCGGACACGAAAGTACATCCTTGAGCAACGTCGTGGGACGAACATCACCTGATTGTCCGAACCGGCGCGAAGCGACCTCATGGAACCCACCGTGCACATCGACTCGGCACTGCGCACGCTGCGCACTGAGCGCTTGGTGCTGCGTCCGCTCGAAGCTGCCGACGCGCCGGCGCTGCTGCGGCTGTACGGCGACCCCGAAGTCACGAAGGACAATGAGATCGCGACACTAACCCGTCTGGAGCAGGCTGAGGTACTGCTGCGCGCGTACCTGCAATTCCACCGGCGCTTCGCCCTGATTCCCGTCGGCGACGCGGAGTTGATCGGCACATGCGGTTACGCCCTGTGGGATGAAGCCAGCCGCATGGCCTCGTTTGGCTACGACTTGGCGCGACCATATTGGGGGCACGGCCTGATGCGCGAGGCTGCGGCGGCCGTGCTTGGCTACGGGTTTGCCGTGATGAAGCTCAATCGTGTCAATGCGCTGACCGCGCTGTACAACGTCCGATCGATGAAGTTGCTTGCCGCGCTGGGGTTCCACGAAGACGGTGTTCTGCCGCAGTTCTCGTACTGGAAAAACGAGTTCCACGACATGCGCATCTTCAGCCTGTTACGTTCGAGCGTCGTGCCGGCTGGAGCGTGAGTGCAGTTCGTGATCACGCTCAAGGCGTCGAGGTCTGCGCTGCAGAACGAATTGTGTCAGTGGCGTGGTGAGCCACTTGGCGACATGCTGCAGAAATTGTGCAGCAATGCTCGACGCCTACGCTGGTGTTCCCCCGAGCAGAGCGTGCGAGTGCTCATTCACCCGACCATCGTGCCGGGTTTTCTTTGCGCGCGAGGTGCGGGGATTTGCACCTCGCCATGGCCTTGCGCGCCTCGCACTCATAGAACCACTGGCACGCGTTGGTCGGCATCGTCTCGGTTTCCGCGTGGCCGCAGTGCGGGCAGGTGATCGTCGAGTGCAGGATCGGCGTCACGTTCGTGCGCGCGGGTGTGCCGTCGACCATGATCAGCCCCCGCTCGGCGCGTAGTCGTCGCCGGTGCGCGGCGCGTCGGGCGCCTGGACGTCGAGCGACGCGCGGTAGGCCACGCAGCCTGGCATGAACCGGTCCCAGGTCGGCACGGCGATGGTCGGCGCAACGTTCTCGGGCAGCAGGCCCCACAGCGCCGGATGGTGCCAGCACAGCTCGTGACCGGTGGCGTCGCGATGCGCACGAATGCCGGCGCGCAAGCGCCTGGCCTCGGCCAGCAGCTCACCGCGGCTCATCGCGTCCAGATCGTCGTCCATGCTGCGCCCCTCCCGCCAGTGGGTCGATGCTATTCGTGGTGATGGAGCAGCGCCACGGCTGGCGCAGGTAACGCTGATGCTCTGATCACGTTCCACTAATGCGCGCATCACGCCGAGCGCCATACGCTGCTGCCATGGACGCCTACGCCAAGATCATGCGCGACATCCCGGACGCCGACCTGGCCGAACTGGTCGCCGAACGCCAATGCCTGGACCAGTGCGCCGGGCTAGAGCGCGAGCTGATCGTGCGCTGGCTGGCCGCACGCGACCTGATCGAGTGGCTGCAGGCCGAACAGCAGCGAGCCGCGCGAATTGCAGGCCTCGGCCGGGATGAAATGGGATTGATGGGCAGACGCGGCAACCGGTGGAAACGGGGTAACGCCCGAGTGCTTCACAACATTGCCGAAATTGCCAGAACAGGCGTCATCTAGCCGTTCCGGCGGAAACGAAGCGGAAACGGCAAAAAGAAACGGCGCCCAGTTAGCGCCGTTTTTCGCTGTAAGTCATTGATTTTGTTCTGGTGGCCAGGGACGGAATCGAACCGCCGACACGCGGATTTTCAATCCGCTGCTCTACCGACTGAGCTACCTGGCCTTCGGTGCTGCTGCGATCGACACGGCGTTCACCGTGCAACGCAATATGAAGCTTTCAATCATAGCAAAGATAGACCCGGCTGCGCCAGAGGTCTGTCGCGCTATCAATCGCTTTCGTCGTCAGCCGGCGACGCCGCGGTCTTGCGGCCGCCGCGTCCCCAGTCGACACCGAGCTGCTTGAGCTTGCGGTACAGATGGGTGCGCTCGAGCCCGGTCTTGTCGGCCACGCGGGTCATGCTGCCGCCTTCGCGCGAGAGATGGAACTCGAAATACGCGCGCTCGAAGTCGTCGCGGGCTTCGCGCAGCGGCCGGTCGAGCGCGAACGACTGCTCGGGCACGGGCGCCGCGGGCGCAGGCGCCACCGGCGTCGCGACTGGCGTCACCGGCAGCGGCGCGGCGCGCTCGGCGCGCGGCGCCGGCTTGCTCAGCCCCTGTTCGACCGCGCGCAGCAGCTTCTGCAGCGCGATCGGCTTTTCGAGGAAGGCCATCGCGCCGATGCGAGTGGCCTCGACCGCGTTGTCGATCGTGCCGTGCCCCGACATCATGATCACCGGCATCGTCAACTGCCCGGCGCCAGCCCATTCCTTGAGCAGCGTGACGCCGTCGGTGTCGGGCATCCAGATGTCGAGCAGCACCAGGTCGGGCGGGCGCTGCTGGCGCAGCTCGCGGGCCTGCTGGGCATTCTCGGCAACCTCGACCGTGTGGCCCTCGTCGCTCAAAATCTCGGACAGCAGATCGCGGATACCGATCTCGTCGTCCACCACCAGGATGCTAGCCATACGCGAAGATTCCGAAGGATGCGTCACGCGGCGCCGCTGGTCGCGGCGCCCGTCACAGCGGGAAATATAAGCGATACGCGGGCGCCGCCTGCCGGCGGCTCGAGATTTCGCAGCTCGACGCGGGCATGGTGTTCGTCGGCGATTTTCTTCACCACCGCCAGTCCGAGCCCGGTGCCGCGCGCCTTGGTCGTCACATAGGGCTCGAAGGCGCGCGCCAGCAGCTTGTCGGTGAAGCCCGGACCGCTGTCGCTGACCGAAAGCCGCACGCGCATCGCGCCGCTGCGCGAGCGCTCGGCCTCGGTGCGCACGACGACGTCGCGCCGCGGCTGGCCGGCGACCGCGTCGAGCGCGTTCTGCAGCAGGTTGTGGATGACCTGGCGCAGTTGCGTCGCGTCGCCTTCGATCGCCGGCAACTGCGCGGCAAGCTCGGCGCGAACCTGTGGCGCTGCCTGCTCGCCGCGCGCGGCGATGCCGCCATACAGGTTGAGCACGTCGCCGACGAGCTGGTTCAGGTCCATCGTTGCCAGCTGCGTGGCCGGTGTTCGCGCGTAGTCGCGGAATTCGTCGACCATGCGCCGCATCGCAGTGACTTGATTGACGATGGTCGTCGTCGAGCGGTCGAGCATGTCGCGGTCGGGGCCGTCGAGACGCGCGCCGAGCTTCATTTGCAGCCGCTCAGCCGACAGCTGGATCGGCGTCAGCGGGTTCTTGATCTCGTGCGCCAGCCGTCGCGCGACTTCGCCCCAGGCCAGCGAGCGCTGCGCCGAGATCAGCTCGCTGATGTCGTCGAATACGACCACCGCGGCGGCCTGCCCGGGCAGCGCCAGCCGTGCGCCGCGCACCAGCAGCGTCAGCGCGGTGTCGCCGCCCGGAGGCGTGTAGTCGATCTGCTTGAGCCAGTGGTCGGCGCCGCCGCTGCCGGCCAGTTCGTGGAAGGCCTCGGCCAGCGCCGCGGCGAACGGACCGAGGCCGTCGACCTTGCCGAGTTCGCCGCCGATGGCGCCTTGCAGCGGCGCGCGCAGCACGCGCGTGGCGCTCGGGTTGGCCAGTGTCAAATGCATCGAGTCGCCGAGCACCAGCACGCCGGCCGACAGGTTGTCGAGCACGCTTTGCAGGTAGGCGCGCGACGCCTCGAGCGCCTGGCGGCTGCTCTCGGCCTGGGCGCGCGCTTCGGACAGCTGCGCGGTCATGTCATTGAACGAACGGGTCAGCGTGCCGAGTTCGTCGGCCGAGCGCAATTCGGGCCGCGGCCGCAAATCACCCCCGGCCACCGCCTTCATGCCGTCGGCCAGCAGCAACAGCGGTCGTGCCAGCTGGTTGCCGAGCAGCACCGCGAGCAGCACCGCGGCGAACACCGCGAGGAACAGCGTCAGCGTCAGCGTCGACAAGTACATGCGGCGCAGGCCTTCGCGGCCGAGCGCGCGTTCCTGGTACTCGGCGTAGGCGCGTTGCACTTCGAGCGCGCTGCGCGCGATCGCCGACGGAACGTCCTGCACCAGCATCAGGTAGTGCTGATGGCCGGGCAGCAGCAGCGTGCGCGTGGGCAGCGTGACGACGACGCGCAGTTTCAGGTTCTGCGTCGCATCGTCGCCCTCGACCCCGGCGAGCTGGCCCATCAGCCGCAGCTGGCGCATCGACTCGGGTCCGGGCAGGTCGGGCAGCAGCGCGAACGGGTTGCCGCCGGCGCTGGCCAGCACGTTGCCGTTGGCGTCGAACACCGTGGCCTGGGCGACTCCGAGCTGCTGCAGCAACTGCTGCAGCGACGGCGACGAGACGCCGCCGTCGCCGAGTTGCGCGGCGGCGTTGTGCGCCTTGGTCGTCAGGTCGGCGAGCAGCACGTTCAGCGTGGTGCGGCCGAGGTTCAGGCCGCTGTCGAGCGCTCGCTCGACCTTGACGTCGAACCAGGTCTCGATGCTGCGCGCGACGAACTGGTAGGACACGACGTAGATCACGACGCCGGGCAGCAGGCCGACCAGCGTGAACACCATCGCCAGCTTGAACAGCAGCCGGCTGCCGAATCGGCGCCGGCGCAGCCGCCACAGCAATCGCGCCGACAGCCCGACGATCAGGCTCAGCAGCAGCGCGGCGACGGCGATGTTGATCCAGTACAGCGCGCCGAAATACGGATTCACCGCCGCGGTGTTCTTGGTCGACACCGCGAGCAGGAAGACGAGGAAGATCAGCAGCGGCAGTCCCAGCGCAAGCGCGCCCCACGCCGCTAGCCGTGTGACGCGGTTGGCGGTGGCGGTTTCCATGTGAATACGGTACGCGGGAAATCAGCCTGAAGCTGCCAGTCGGCGCTTGCGCCGACGTTGATCTGGAACGGCCGCGGCAGTTGCGTCAGGTCGAGTTCGAAGCTGCCGACCAGCTGGTAGGTCTGCCCGGCTTCGAGGTCGTGCGCGTCGGCGACTTTCAGGTGCAGCACGTGCTGCACTGCGTTCAGCGACTCGTCGAGCGTGGGGTAGCTGTGCTGCACGCCGGCAGTGGAGACGTGGAACTTGTCGAGCAGCGGCTGGTAGCTCAGTCGGGTCAGCACTTCGGCGCTGCCGATGGTTTGCGCGAACCACCACCAACGGCCACGTTGCACGCTCAATCGCGTCAGGAAATACAGCGGAATGCCGCGACGCAGTGCATCCTCGAGCGCACGCGGCAAGGCGAACACGACGGTGCAGCTGGCGTAGACGCCGTCGGGGTCGAGCTCGACGGCCGGTGCCTGCGCATCGACCGAGGCGGCCCACGCCGTGTCGGCGAGCAGTCCGGCGGCCAGCGCGGCGCCGAGCGCGACGACGGCGCGGCGGCGACTCGGGTCGGGGGCTGGGCTCATGCGGCGGCGGGTTTGGCGAACAGGGCGTAGAAAAAACCGTCTTGCTCGGGCGCGGAACCGGGCAGGATCTGCCCCGGCGCAGCCCATGCTAGCGCATCGGGGTGGCGACGCACGAAGTCGGCGGCCTGCATCGTGCCTTCGTCGGGGAACACCGAACAAGTCGCGTACAGCAGCCGCCCGCCTGGAGCCAGCAAGGGCCACAGCGAGTCGAGCAGTTCGCGCTGGCGGCGTGCCAATGCGTCGATGTCGGCGTCGTGGCGCAGCCAGCGGATGTCGGGGTGGCGACGGACGATGCCCGACGCGCTGCACGGTGCGTCGAGCAGGATGCGGTCGAACGCTCGGCCGTCCCACCACGAGTCGGGACGCGCGGCGTCGGCCACGCGCACCTGGGCCGCGGGCAGGCGCAAGCGCTGCAGCGTCTGGCCGATGCGCGCGGCGCGCTCGGCGTCGTGGTCGAGCGCGAGCAGCTCGACGTCGGCCAGCTCGGCGATGTGCGCGGTCTTGCCGCCGGGGGCGGCGCAGGCGTCGAGCACGCGCAAGC